>ERZ1026888.91-NODE-91-length-54692-cov-4.142468_pt1 | contig 54692 bp, 49 predicted proteins | sample MGYA00380174_ERZ1026888 | MGnify/ENA primary metagenome ERZ1026888 (study PRJEB33269, sample SAMEA4719810) | human gut metagenome | biome: human-associated habitat; feature: organic feature; material: feces | place: Cameroon | collected 2013-10 ...
GAATGGGAGTAAGGATTTATCCCGAGTGAGTAGACGCGCGATTTTTGTCCCCGAGGGCGAAACGGGGTCGTTTCGGGGCCTGTGAAACTCAAATCGAACTCAACGGGCGTTTTTGCGGTCTCCGTACGGTGTTTCCCCAGGTGGTTAATGGGGAGTAAAGAATCTCGCCGTCTCAAGGAAAACGGGAGTAATCAGGGGAAATGCCGCGGTGTACTGCCGCGTGCCGCCATGTAAGCCACCGCGTCATTCACTCCCCAGGTACGCCGGAAATGCCCTGGCATGCAATGGGGAGTAGAAAATCAGCAGGCGCAGGAGAGGGCTGCGCTTATCGCCCAGCCTGGCATCCTGGTTCGTTTGCATTGGGCGCAAACAGCAGCCGCAAGGACACACGACGAACGAGAAGCACATAAAGACGTAGGGCTAAACCCCAGTTGCGGCGATGCGCGAAGCACATGAGTATCTTCGCAAACGCGGGATCAAACGCCAGCTGCAATCACGCCCGACCGCCAAATCAAACCGCCAGGTGCGCGAGTACTCCCCTGATTGAGCCGCAAGGGATCCCTCCCCCGCTCGATCTGAGCCACCAGGTCCTTCGCAAAAATCGCTTTCTCCTTCACTATGCAGGTAGAGGCAAAAGCTACGGGCAACAAGACGAGAGGAAGTGGTAGACATGATAAAGCCGATTACCAAAAAGGTGCTTGTAGGACTGCCAACGGTGGCCCTTTCAGCCATGCTCGCCTGCACGATGGTCGGCTGCGGTGGCGGCAGCGCGCAAAGCGAATCCACCAACGCTGCGACGTCGGCGCAACACGCTTATCAGTCTCAGTCGGTCGAGATCGACGGCAACACCTTCGAATCAGTAGCAGATGGCACCTTCTACGCTGGCGATAAGGCCGAGAAGGACGGTTTCTACCTTCGCCTTAAGATAACGAACAACGGCGACAAGCCCTTGAAGTTCACGGGCTTCAGCGTTAAAGCCGCGCAGGGCGAACTTGAACCAGGCGACGAGATATTCCGTTCAAGTAAGGCCGCCGTGCTTGAGTACACCACCAACGATATCCCCGAAGCGTTGTACGATGGAGCCAAATACGGAAACGATCGACCTGATATCCCAGCTGGCGAATCGGTAGAGTTCGTTTACTTCTGGGTTCCGAAAGCCCCTTACTACGGTCCCATCACCGTTAACATCGACAGTCAATACAAGGTTGGCCAGACCCCCGCCGTAATGCGCTTTGACACCACGGGCACCGAGACGGAAGAATACAAGGCCATTGCGGCTGATGCCGGCGACGACAAGGCTGCCGAATCCACTACCGGCGTTGATTGCGCATCCTTCAAAATTGAAGGCACCGAAGGGTTCGTTCTTGACAGCGGCAGCGCAAGCGAACAGAAGGCAAGATTCTATAAAGAAGGCACGGATAGCTCATTCAAGGTGGACGTGTTCCCACGCTCGCCCGAAGAGGAAATCGCCAGCCTGCAAAAGACCTACGAAGGCAAGGACATTGCCACCGACCAGGTGGACATCAAGGGCACCACGTGGCTTCGCCTGAAAGCTCCCGACAACACCTACTCGATGTTCGCATCGGCGCCTAACGGCAAAACCGTACGCGTTCAGATTCACCGCAAGCTAAACTGGGACGACGCAATGCCTATGCTCGAAAGCCTTACTTTGAAGTAAGCACTCAAGCACCACCCTCATGGCAATGTCGATTTGCGAGTCGTTCCAGAGCACCGCCCTCGCCGGACTTGGCATCAGGCCTCCGCACTGGGCGGTGCTTCAATTCTCCAAACCTTCAGACAGCTCATAAGTTTACCTGTCCTCGAAATTGCGCAAGGTGCCTCTCCCATCCGCCGTGACCCGCGAAAGCGTTTCGCCAGGCGAACCTTTGGAGGACCATGTTGCCTATCAGGCTTTAAACCGACTCAGCCAATCACCTCTCGTCAGGCAAGAGATCTGCTCTGTGCGGATGTCGCCCATCAGCTCGCAGTAGACGCCCTTGCAGGTGTGGTGCCAGGTGAAGCCGCATTTTTCCTGAACGCGTTCCGACTTCTCGTTCCCGTCGAACCACCCGCACCAGATCTTGTCCAATTCCAAGTCCTCGAAACCATGGCGAATGAGCTCTCGAGCCGCCTCCGGAATCAGCCCCTTGCCCCAGAACGGGACGCCAATCCAGTAGCCGATTTCCGCCTCAGTGCCCGGGATTTCCTTGTCGGACCGCTCGCCGATCATCAACCCTATGCTTCCGATGGCCCTGTTGTCTTCCTTCAGGCAGACGGCGTACGTCTCCGGCGCGGAAAACACGGCACGGATGATTTCCGCGCTGTTGTCAACGCTCGAGTGAGGTGGCCAGCCGGCAATCGGCCCCACCCTGTCGTCCTTCGCGTATCTATACAGGTCCTCTGCGTCCGTTTCAGCCCATGGGCGGAGTATCAGCCGTTCTGTTGTCAATTGCATATCTTCCTCCATCGACTTATTTGGATTGATGTTGATAGTTCAATTGTGCTCAATACGATAAAACTCGACGCAGGGGCCGCTGCGTTCGATCGGTTCTTGAAAAACCACCACCGTCGTGACATATAGATTTTGGTGGCTGCAGTATTGCGAACGGCGCGCGAACCACCCACGTTGATTCACTTGAATATGTTGCCAGCAGCGCCACATCATCTTTGCATTTGCTGCAATAGCGAAGCCACATGCCTGCTGTCGCTCCTAGAGGAACTTGTCGAGCTCGCGATCAACCACAGGCTTGCGTTTCACGCGGGGGTTGACGATGAGGTGCCCTCGATGAATGACGTGTTTTACCGTGCGCAACGCGCGTAGATCATCCAGCGGGTTACTGGCTGTAACGATCATGTCAGCCTCCTTCCCAACCTCGATCGAGCCTGTGATGTCACCGATACCGGCAAGCTGGGCATTGCGCAGCGTTGCCGTATGAAGAGCGAACGAGCGTGAGACGCCAACATACTTCTCGAAGTAGCACAGCTCGCGCCAGAAATCGTACTGCGTGATCCAGGGACACCCAACATCATTACCGAGTGCTACGGGAATCCCCTGCTCAAGGGCCGCCTTGGCATTAGCGATGATGCCCTCAAAGACCATATTGCCGTTAAACTGCTCGACCTCGCTTGCACAAGAGACGGAGCGATCGAACAACGCATACGGAAGCGCAGGGGAAAGCGTAGTGCACAGGAAGGAATTCCCCTCCTTGAACAGGCGCATCACCTCTTCCGTCGGGGCTGCGCCGTGTTCGATCGAGTCTACGCCGCACTCGAGCGCCATGCGCACGCCTTCAGTTGACTCAACGTGCGCCGCAACGATAAAGCCCAACTCGTGCGCCTTGTCACAGACCGCGCGCACCATATCTGGCTCCATCTTGAGCTCGCCAGGCGTACCCTTTTCCTTAGCATCAAGAACGCCGCCGGTGATCATGAGCTTGACGAGGTCGACGCCCTGCGATTTGGCAACCTCGACCTGCACAAGCGCCTCTGGGATGCTATTTGCCGCAATGGCGACCGACCCGGCCATGTGGCCTCCCGGCACCGAGATGCCCATGTTAGCAGCAAGAATGCGCGGGGCCTCCAGCTTTCCCGCCGCGGCGTCGTCACGCACGCGCGTGTCGAAGTCGCCCAGGCCGCCGACCGTGCGTATGGTGGTGACGCCGCTGTGCAGCTCCAGACGCGCGTACTCAGAAACAAGGCGGTAGGCGACGGCTCGCGTGAGACCATTTGACATGATCTTCTTTACCAACGCCTCGTTATCGCGCTGCTTCTTCTGGGGTTTGCCGTTGCCTGCCAGGTGCACATGCATGTTGATGAGTCCTGGAAGCAGATAGGCGCCCTTGAGGTCAACGGTCTCGCAGCCGGACAAATCGGCTTCGGCTTGAGGTGCGACATCGACGATGCGTCTGCCCTCAACCACGACCACGTGATTTTCAAGCACCTCCATGCCCTCGGTTCCGTCGAGCACGTTTGCGTTGACGTACGCCGTCCTCCTGCCCTGAGCTGCGGCGCCAGTGCCGATCTTTGCCATATGCGATCCCTCCGCCTCTTTAGCCTCACCTCAGCCTTAGTTTGCTTCGTGCCAACATACCACAAAGACCTGCAAATGAAGGCTTCCCACGGTTTGTCGTGATCATCGCGCCGAGCTCTGCTCATGATTTTGAGGCAGTGTTAGCTGAACTATAGTTTGGAGGGAGATGGGCGCACCGATATTTTAATAGGTGAAAAGGTTCGTAGACCCCCATTGCAGTGGGGGCGTGTGCGCAGCTAATTCGTTCTGATTCATCATCGAGACTCCTCTTAAAATCAAACAGCTCAAGGAATGTGCTTACGTTTTAAGGCAAATCACGACGAGATGAAGAGCCTCGATCGATAAGCCAAATCGTCCACGGCAAAATTCGCGACAAAACACCCCGCGATGAGAGAGCCGTTATTGCCCACGATCCCATGCTGGACCACAACGCTTTCGCCATCTAATTAAGCAGTAAGAAATTGACGGACATATGCCACCTACAGCCTTAGCCGCAAGAGCCAATTGGCATGATCTTTGGGCCGCTACGCCAACTCCGACGCCGTTTCAAGATGTGAACAGGGATAATCGTATCCTAATAATTCGATATTTAATTAGTAGAGAGCCTGCTGTGAGTACAGTTACAAATCATTTAAAGCACCTGTGTAAAGAACCAGAAGCGCAGCATTGGGTCTGCTATGCCGCGAAGGCGGCAGTGCTTTTCTTGTTACTCCGCATGTTCGCAGTATTCGGTTCGCATATGCAAGCCTATGGAGTAGCCCTTCTTTGGGTTCTGCTTAGCTGTTTGTCCGCACTCGGATACGCCTACTTCCGTGTCGTCCGCAAAGCAAGCCAACGCTTCCTGTACGAGGCAGGTCGCAAGTTCTCCCGCCTCAACAGCGGCCGCACATTGGCCTTCGGCATCGCCTTCTTTGCAGCGGCGCTGTGCGTGTTCGGGCTGTTCTGCGATGTTCTCAGGTGGAATACCCTGGATTGGGGCATCGTAATGTCAGGCGCGATCTTCTACCCTGCGGCATATTACGTCCTGCTCCATCTCATCGGCGACCAGTTCGCCGAGGGGTTCAGGCAGCCAAGCATCACAAGAGCGGCAATCTGGGCAACAACCGCTTACCTATGCGTTGCCTTCCTCGTCGCAAGTTTCACAACGCCTGTTGTCGATTATCCCTCAGCATACGAGGCATTCATCGCCGCGCAACAGGAATTCGGCGATTCCCCTGTGGAGCTACTCCGCCAACTCGGAATACTTTCTTCCGTTGCCGAAGGAATGACAAACTGGGGAACCTCCCAAGCAGCCAATACGTCACCATATCTTTACGCTGGGCTGAAAATCTTCTTGAACGCTTTGTCTCTTGCGGCAGTAGGCAGCATGCTGGGCGCATGTTCCATAGGAAAAACGGAGCTAAGACGCATGTTCGCAGACTTTCCCATTGATTCATCGAATCTTTCATCAAGTGACGAAACCAATCAGAAGCCCACGTTACGCTACCGCTATGCCGTTGTGGGCGCTTGTATGCCCATTCTGCTGTTTGCTCTTCTTGTTGGAACGAACGCGCATCTTCAGGAAGTGTCCAATCGCGGAGAGCTTTCCATCGTCAAAAAATTCGCCAGCAGCACGGTGAACCTAACCGTATTCACAATTGATGGCGAACCCTATGACGCACAAGCCCTTCAAGCCGCCAGGGACAAAGCTTCGGACGAGCTGAAGAAACTTTCGGCCGATGCCAAAGAGACGCTTATACCGCTGGTAAACGCTTCGTTCGATGCACGCTTAAGCAACATCGATGCATACCTTGACGACTACTACAGCCTGCCCGCCGATTACGAGAAGCTTTGGAACTTAGTTGGCGGCAATGTTGAACAATTCGCCACTCAACGCCTTCAAGAAAAAATCGACTCCGGCATCGATGATTCTGAGCTTATTTCGAAACTCGAAGAATATAACGTCCAGAGCCAAGCAATTCTCGACCAATTCGAGAATGCGAAGGTTTCGTCCAAGATCGAAGGGGTCCCCGATTGGCTCATAAAATCGAAGGAGACAGCAGATGCAAACCTCTTTGATGACACAATCGAGCCTGACCAGAAATTATTGAGTTTAATGCAACGCTTCAGCGTGAGTGTAGCTACTGGCACAGCTGCGGGGGTGGCAACGAAAGCTGTTTCTAAGAAGCTTATTGAACGCACAGTTGAGAAAGAGTTCTTTGGGAACATCGTTTCCCGCATAACAAATGTACTCGCCTCGCGCGCTACGGGAGGCATGGTCGGCGCCGCAATTGGCACGGCTGCCGGTCCAGCCGGCACAATCCTGGGAGCCGCAGCGGGAACGGCAGCCGGCATAGGCGTTGACTACGCTCTGCTGAAGGTAGATGAGAGCCAGAACCGCGAATCGTATAAAAAACAGATAATCCAGGCAATAGAAGAAGAACGGACCGAGGTGCTGTCGTTGCTCGAGTAAATACACGCTTCCGAAGCTCAACCCCAGCAACCATCAGCCCATTGCCCTCTCCATATGCCCCTTGCACCGCAGGCGTATAATCCTGAGCCATGATAACTCTCCTGCTTATAGAAAAAATCACTTCGCTATTCCTGATCATGGCGGTCGGATTCGCGCTGGTGCGCCTTCATCTCCTGAAAACGGGAGACAGCAAAACACTCTCCGTCCTGTCCGTATATGCCATCTGCCCGTGCGCGTTCATATCCGCAACACAGGTTGATTTAACTCCAGATGTGCTGCAAGGGTTTTTGTTCGCGGTCATCTGCGCTATCGTGCTCCAAGTTGGGCAAATCGTGCTAACGAAGGTCCTGGCAAAGCCGCTTCGCCTGTCCCCCATTGAGCGGGCAGCAAGCATTTATTCGAATTGCGGCAACCTAATCATCCCGCTTGTCGGTTTCATCCTGGGCGATGAGTGGGTGGTCTACTCACTTGCCTACATGAGCGTGCAAACAATCCTGATTTGGACACACGGCAAGTCTCTCATCAGCGAGATTCATCATATTGACGTCCGCGCCGTCCTGTTCAACATCAACTTGCTTGCCGTCGCCGCCGGCATCGTGCTCATGGTGCTCGGCATCAAGCTTGTTGAGCCCTTTGGAACCTTCACCTACGACATGGGTCAGATGATCGGCCCTGCCGCCATGCTGGTAACGGGCATGATCATCGGCGGCATGGACTTGCGCCAAATCGTAGCCAACAAGCGCGTCTGGCTCGTCGCCTTCATAAGGCTAGCGTTGATCCCCGCCATCGTGATGCTTGTGCTCAAGTTCAGCGGTATAGACGCTTTGGTGGCCAACGGCCAGTCGATCCTGCTTATTACGCTTCTTGCCACCATCACCCCATCAGCCTCAACAACCGTGCAGATGGCGCAGATTTACGAAAAGGACGCACCGTACGCCAGCGCCATCAATGTAATCACCACGTTCGGCTGCATCCTGACGATGCCCATCTGGGTCGCTCTGTTTATGGCTTAGAGCTGAAGTCGGCTACTGAAACAACCCACCTCCAGCGAGCTGCACCCTTTCGCCTCCGTGAAAGCTTCGTCGTTTACCGCAAAACAGGCGGGATCCCCATCAAATACCGTCCCCACAGAAAATCACCCTGCGTAATGCGAAAATAAATCGCGAAAGCACTTGCTCGTCACGCAACGTAACGTCGTAGCGTATGTGGCGAAAGGAGGTGGATTCCATGCCGGAAACCAACAACGAAGCCGAGAAAACTTACTCGACAGGCGAACTCGCCGCACTCTGCGGCGTCAGCGTAAGAACCGTGCAATATTACGATGAAAAGGGCCTCCTGCCGCCATCAGGGCTCACCGAAGGCGGTAGACGCATCTACACCGAAGCCGACGCTGCAAAACTGCGCAGAATCATGGTACTGAAGTTGCTTGGCCTCAAGCTTGCCGACATCCGCGACTTCCTAGGAAGCAACGCCTCCGCAGTCGTGCTGCGCGACATCTTGGAAGAACAGGACAGGCGCCTCGCCAAAGAACTAAAGGAACGCACTGAGGCCCGTAGGCGCATCGCCTCCATGATCGACTCGCTCAACCGAACCGGCGACCTACCAGCCGAGACCATACCCGACATGGAAGATGCCATGCAGAAGGTAAGTATGAGGGAAAGCGAGCTGTGGCCGTTCTATAGAACGCTAATCGCCATTAGCATTCCTATCGGTATTGCCGAAATCACCACCATTGCATGGTGGATCGCAACAGGTAATTGGAGACCGTTCGTCATCGTGATGGCAATTGTAGCGGTCTGCGGCATCTTCTTCGTGCGCATCTACCGCAAGAAGACCGCATACGTATGCCCACACTGCCGCAGAGTCTTCGTACCCAAGGGAATCGATTGGTTCTTCGCCACGCACACACCAACAACACGGAAGGTCACCTGCACGCACTGCAGCACAAAGGACTGGTGCGCTGAAGTCTCGAGCGAAAGGTTGGACGCCTAACGACCTAGCATCAACATGCTCATTTTAATGTCAACTAGGCATGCTCGAGTACACGATGCGCTTGTCTGAGTTAAACTCAGTTGCGCTATGCCCGGCGCTAACGAGACCGCCTACAACGTTTCTTCCGATCGCACTTGACACTGCTCTCATCCAACAGACGGAAATGCGAAGCAATAAAGCCACTGATTACGATTCGTTTCGAGAAGCAGGCGCCAAAGGGTCGAATCCGCCCATTCCAATTCTTGCTTAAAAGCGAAAAGGCCGAGCCTGGACTAACTCCAAGCTCGGCCTTTTTCGTTAAACGACCCTATCGCTGCACATTGTGAGAAATAAAGCGCAACAAACGCAATACGCTAGTTCATCTTCTTGCGACGCAGTGCAAATGCCGCAACAGCACCAGCCGCAACAGCAACTAGGGCAAATGCGCCACCAACAAGAGCAAGGTTGTCGCCCGTTTTTACGGTAGCTGTCTTTGCTTCGCTTGCCGCGTTGTCGCTGTTGTTGTTGACGGTGTTGACAACCACGTTCTCATTGGTAGAAGAGTTATCGTTGTTAACTCCATTGTTGCCATTGCTGCCGTTGTCTCCACTATCTCCCTTGTTGCCGCTATCACCAGCACCGGGCGCAACAGAAGAAGACTCAGCAACCTTCCAGCCAGCATGCAAGGTGATCTCGGACTCCGTGCCATCTACGGCAGCATCGAAGTCGTAAGCATTGGTGCAATCCTCGTCAGTGAACCATCCAGTGAAGGTATAGCCTTCCTTTGTAGGATCAGCCGGCTTTACCACTTTGCTACCAACAGTAACAAGCTGAGGGTCAACCGCTGTACCCTGTTTGGAATCGAAAGAAACGGTAACCGCCTCCTCGACACCGTACGTGCCGTCAGCGTTGGCAGTAGGAGCATAGCCTTTAGCGCAATAGTTCTCAGGAACAGCAGCCGTGAAGGTACCGCCGGAAACTGCGATGGTAGAGTTCACCTGAGCGGCAGCAGGGGTAACCTTCCACGAAGCAACGTCAAGAGAACCACCCTCGATCTTCAAGGTCGAAGGATTGGGGCTCGTAACGTCCATATAAATCGTGCCAGTGAACTGAGCGTCGCCGCCAATAACGGTTTCGCCAATCGAACCCTTTTCGGTCCAGGAATCCGTCCAGAGGTAACCACCCTTCAAATTACCACCAAGAATCTTCGCCTTGTTCCAGTTCTGAACAACAGATTGCTTGCTAGTCAGCATACCGCCGTTGATGGTGAGCTCGCCATTGCTGTCGTTCTTAACAGCGATGAAGTTCTGCTGCTCGAACGTACCGCCGTTGATGGTGAGCGACGACGTAGCATCCACGCCGCCATTACGAATCAGGGAAGATCCCTTGGATCCAGAATTGTTAAAGACGTTTGCCTGGTCAATGACCATCGTGCCATTGTTGTCAATAACGTAATAGCTGGTCTCGCCTGAGACGCCCTGATCATCACGCTTGATAGTGCCGGTCTTGCCAGCACTCGTATCGGTGATGGTTACATTGCCCTCGTTCAGTATGGTCGCTTTCGCGGTGCCCGTGCCACCGTTGATGGTGTGGCCGTTCAAGTCAAGTGTGATCTTCTTGTTCGCAGCAATGGTGATGTTTTCCGTCACATCTGCCAGCATTTTAACGGTCTTGCCATTTGGAGCCAGACGGATTGCATCGGCCAGCGTCTCGTACTTCTTGCTGCCGACCCCGGCAACATAGCTACCTTCCTTTACGCCATAGGTGCCATCCGCGTTCTTTGCAGGGATGAAGCCATCGGCGCAGTAGCCATCGGAAATGCTCTTGTTGAAGGTACCGCCGGAGACCTCGAAGTTGTCAGAGGTGGCCTTGCCGTAGCCGTGGAAAATGTTGTCGCCCGACTTCTTGTTGGTGAAGTGGCCGCCGGTAACCCGCGTAATAGAGGTATAGCCCTCCACAACACCGGTCATGACAACCTGCGGATAGCCCCATTTAGGAGTTGCGGTCTGGACAAATTCGCCGCCGCTGATGGTTGTATCACCGTACACCAGAATCACTGCGGTGTAACCGCTGCTTGGCGCATAATCCAGCGTGAACGTACCATCGGTGATGGTCAGCTTGGAACCCTCCTCGCTCTTGATAACGTTCAGACCGCCGGTGTAGGTACCGCTTTCGATGGTCAGGGTACCCCAGTTGTCGATCATGGAGGAGCCGGTGTTGCCCGCCGTAGCCGTCACGTTCGCCAGCGTCAGGTTGGCGTTGCTGCCCTTCGTGACCTCGATGTTGTAGTAGCTGGTGCCGCCCATAACATTACCGTTCTTCACAGTAACGGTGCCGCTCTGCACGGAGATCGTGGCCTTGCCGGCATTCGTGTTTTTCAGGGTCTTGCCGCCCAGATCGAGGGTGATGCTCTTACTGATGGCCACGTCCTCGGCGGCGTCCGCCAGCAGCTTAACGGTTTCGCCGTCCTGGGCTGCATTGATTGCGGCCTGTAGGCTGGAATACTTTGTGCCATTCACTTCCGCAACCGCAGCTTCAGTACCTTCCCCGCCAGTTTCGGCTGCAGGGGCTGCTGCTTCGTTGGTCGCAGCAGCAGGGGCTGCGCTTTCGTTCGACGCTGCCGTCGCGCCAGATGCCTTGGACTGCATGGCAGACGTGGTGCCCGAGCTTGCGCCTGCACTAGAAGGTTCTGTCTGATCAGCAGGCTGCACCTGCTCGATCGTAGAGGAAGCACCTGCTGCCGAGCCGTCCTCAGCCGCTAATGCTGCGGTTGGCAACATCATGGGGCACAAAGCAACACTCATGAGAACCGGAATGAACTTATTTGCATTACCTTTCTTCATTTCTTCCGCATCTTCCTTTCAGTTTTCTCTGTTTCCGATAATTGGATCACAGGTTCCTTCCAGCCTTCATAACTTCTGGCAAGAGATAGCTTGCTAAATTAATTGCGGATAGCCACTCCGCGTTAGAGAAGCCGCTAAATCAAAACGCACAGATAACAGGGGCTAAGTTGTTGCGCAACTTAGTAAACAATACACTGCATCCTTCAGCGAGTTTACTCCCGTTCGCCTCGCAAAAAAAGGTGCCATCACTATTTTGAAGGCACCCTACCGTTTACATAGTTAAATCAAAGCGCACTACGCCACTGGTGATAATCGTAGCTTCACCACACGACGATCCACTTGATTCATTGGTGGGGACAGCAGCAGAATCGCTTCCAGAGACACCAACGGCGCCCAGGCTTTCATCACCAGCAGGCTCAGAACCTATAGCTGAATTGCCTTCACCTGTGCTATTCCCTTCGCTCACAACTCCACCTTGTGCCGCTTGATCTGCTGAAGAAGCAGGTTGCGACACATCAGGGTCTTTTTCCCTGCGGTGTTTTCATAGTAAGATGCGGAATCATCAGCACTCGCAGCAATAACGCTATCAGGCTCTTCAGCAAATGAAGACGAAGGAACAATGGGAACAAACGAAACCACAAGCGCAATGCTTAAAATCACACGCAAAGCAACATCGGAAATGCGAGTTCGTTTCTTCATAAGAATCACTTCCAACCGCAGGAAAATGCTGCTTCAGACGCGTGCGGACAATATTGTGAAAGTATACAGGAACAACCCTTATCCCCCTTAGTTTAAGGAGGGGAGAACGGGGTCGCTTGAACTAGCAAACGGCATACCGAGCACCCTTGAGTCTGCAGCGGTTAAGGACGCTCCCTAGGGAACGGCAGTTGTCTGCCGGAGCACATAATGCTATTTCGAATCAAGCCACAGCCACCCCTGAATGCAATCGAGCTCTCGCAGTAGGTCCACCCAGCAGCTCCGATACAACAACTCTCGCTTCAGCAACCCAATGCAGCAACCCACCTATGCGCGCAATGCGCAATGGATCGAAACCTTCCTCCCCAAGCTCCTTGACGCGAGCGTCTATCCACGCGCAATGTGCCGTGGATACCACTTCTGAAACCATGCGGTGAACGCCCCCATCAACGCGGGAAGAACGGAATTGATTGCACCAACGTAACTTGCTGCATCCGTTTGCATGATGAAATACGTCCAAATAGGCGTAACCAGATAAAGCACTCCCCACGCCGCCGTAAGGATGCGGTTCGTTCTCATGAAGATCGGGTTGCGCAATGCCGCTTCCCCGTTATAGCTGTTCTCGGAATAATGCGCAGTCAGTGGCACTTTCAAGAAGCACGAAACCGTCCACATTAGCCCAAACAACAGGTATGACACCGGGACAACAAGAATCGGCGACGCCCCCGCCAGCAACGCAACGGAACATGCGCCTACTCCTAAACCGGAAATCTGGTCATACAACGTAGTCTTTGTCCGATGCATCAAAACAGGCAGCAGCACACATACCGCCACGCTGACCAAGCTGCCCCAGAACCCATCAATAGACGCAACGACCCAAAACACGATCCAGGGAATCAAGAGCAGCAGCATGTTGGTCTTCGGCTCGCTGGCGCTTTTGCTGTTGCCTTCGCCTTTGCCGTTCACGCCCTCGAGCACATTCGGATTATTTCCGCCCGCACCAGCACCCGCACTCGATGCCGCGCCAAAAAAATCATCCCAGTGCATCATCAGGTCGAAATCGCCCTCCACGGAATACAGATGCTTCATGAGCGCTTCATCTCCAGCAATCTCGCCACTTGCAATTGAGCGCCAAACATCAAAGGGTGTGTTGATGCGTGTAGTGAAACCACCAGCAAAGCCATCTTCGGGCTCTACTTCAACCCGGCTTCCCTTCTGCCCGAGAGTAATACGATAGACCTTGCCGATATCGGTATAGTTCATGTCCAGCACAACATCGTGCTCCTGCCATGACTCCTTGCGATAAAGGGCTGCCATTTGGCGGGTGAACACCAAGCTAGGTTCTTCCTTTTCATCTGATTCGCCAACGCCCCAGCTGGCATCCGCCATCGCCTCAAAAACATCACGCGGGAATAGGTTCTGGTCAAGCTTGATGCGGGTTTCTCCGGTAATGCCGCCAGAAGCAAATTCCTGCCCCGCTTTCTTTACCCAAGAAAGATATTCGTCGGTGCGCTCCGAAAGCTCTTTCACTCTGAAAAGCTCACCTTGCCCGCAAAAAATCGCGGTGTAGCCGCCTTTTCCGCACAGTCGGTCATACAGGCTGGTAACGCAGTCGTAATTCCCATGGGCCGTGTAGAAGCCGCACGTGGAAATAACCACAGTGCTCTTGCCGCTCATATCGTAGCGGGAAGGATGCCCTCCGCTTTCCGTTTCCGTGCACATGAACGGAAGGGACATAGGAAGCTGACGATCGATGAGGGTTTTCAGCTGACCGGGCAATCCGAAGTAATACAGGGGGAAACTCCAAACAACAACATCGGCCCACAGGATTTTATCGATAACTCCCTGCATATCGTCGTGAATGCAACACTTGCCTGGCGTCTTGCTCCAGCACGAAAAACAACCTAAACAGGGTTTGAGGTTAAGCGAACCGATGGTAAGGGTTTCGATTTCAGGGGCCCGAGAACCGCTGCTTTCTTCCTTGGCGGTAATGCCCTCAAGAAAAGCGCTGGTTAAACGCCAGGTATTGCTTCGATTGCCTTTTGGGCTACCGTTGATGGCAAGGATCTTCATTTCGCATTCCTCAATTCGACGGCACATTATTCGGCCGATTCAATATGCGTTTGGGGGCTTCTTCCGCCGAAACCGGCGGTATCACCCCAATGCGAGCTTTGTCTTGTGCGCCCGTATCCAGAATAGCCATTTCGCATTCGTACTAAGAATATAAGACACGACCAGAATTGACGCGTTGGGCATGTTGGAAAAGGTAAAGCCGAAAACATTTTGAGGCAGATCGGCATGGTGAGCCAGTTCCAATTAGCCACAATATTGGGCCATTCGTCCACGAATACGTTTTAAAGATGAGACATAGGGTAGTATTAATAACCAAATAGCTTAATAGAATGACAAATATTTATCTGGTCGCTAAACCAACAAAAGAGCGAATACTGCGACTATCGCGACAAGTCGCCATATGCAGTTCCAGGCAATTTAACGAAAAGCAAATTTGTTCCTGCGCAAACCCTAAACAGAAGGAAATGTTATGAGCAAAGCACAGAAACTGATATCCGGCATCTTCGCATTGGTATTCGCTCTAGCGATAGCACCCACTGCGTCATTCGCTGCAACCAATTACGACTTATCCGTTAATGGAGAACAGTTCACCAGCGAAAAACTCACCATCCAATGCGGCGAAGGCACGGCAACGTACGACCCTGCCACGCAGAACCTCACACTTGACAATGCCTCCATCACAAACGCGGTAGACTATGGCGGAATCGATTCGGAGTTAACGAGCGATTTAACCATTACTCTTCAGGGAGCCAACCAAATCACCTTCAACGACAATATGGGCATCATTGCCAAGGGGAGCATTGTTTTCCATGGATCGGGAAGCCTTGCCATCTCGGTCGCAGGAGACACGATGGACGGCATAAGCGTTGGCGGCGACATCACCATGCAGAACACAGCCGTCTCCATCCATTCCCCTGGCGGACTCGGCATTGCATGCGATGGCGCAGTTTCCCTCAACAACACGCAACTCACTTCCAACGGACTGTATGCAGGCATCGATGCCGCTAACCTGGCTATCAATAACGGCTGCACCGTAAACATCTCGGCAACAGAGCAAAACCGCAACGCAGCGTACATTAACTCCACCGACAGCTCTGCAGGCAATATCAACATTTCAAATTCAGCTGTTACCGCCAAGAGCTTATACCCGGGACTCTTCGCCACAGGCAATATGGCTATCGATGGCGGTACCCTCCAGGCCACCTCTACCGTTGACTCTCCTCTGTGGGCAAAGGGCAACATCGCCATTAAGGGAAAAGCGAAAGTCGCGCTTAACGGCGAATACCCTTCAGGCTGCAATGGCAACTTAACGGTTTACGAGGCGGAGATCGACGCCAAAAACACCAGCCAGAACAACATTCCCGCACTTTCCGACTGTCCCACTATCAACGATGACTTCGAGCTGACGTATGCCATGGCCGTTGACAGCGAAGGTACAACGATCGATCTCATTGAACACGATGGGGCCGAACAGGCAAAAGGCTACCTTCACCTTTACAAGAACATACATTTCATCACTGGCGAAAAAACCGTGACCTATTCCCTTCCATTCACAAAGATGGTCAAAAAGGGTGGCGACATCGCTCCTGGCAAACAGGAATTTGAGCTAGAAATCTTCGACGTTGGCGTTGGCCAGATTGGGGATTACAACGATGTAACCATAACGGCCACTGTTGCTACGAATGGCGAAGGAAGCTACGAAGGCAGCCTCACCATCCAAGGCCCGAAGAAGCAAGTGGACAACATTACATGCGAAGGCTTTTGCGTACGTGAAAAGAACACTGGCATTGCAAACTGGACCTATTCGGATGCCGTATACCAAATCTTCCGCAACAACGGCGCAACCGACAATCAGGGAACAGCGCAGCCAAGCTTCGAGGTATTCCCCGTTGAGCTGGTAGCAACAGACAACGGCGAATTCTACGAAAAGACGCAGGATACCCCTGTTGATGTCATGACGTTCGAAAACGTCTATACCGAAAAGACCGCTCCCGGTGAAGACGCCAAGCCAACAGAAGGCAGCGATCCCAACGCGAGCAATAAGTCCGCCGCAGACAACAAAACAGCGGCAGCCACCCCTCATACGGGCGATGCGAACATGCTAATCGTCGCGATCGCAGCATTGCTGATAGCAGCAAGCGCTTTGTTGGCCTCCACTCTGGCGACAAAGAAGCGTTAAGAATAAGAACATGCTGGCTACGAGCGCCCATCGATGATTACCGATGGGCGCTTTTTCAGCGTTCGCATGCTTAACGTAGAAGCGCAACCCGACAGAACGTTTAGCGACACCCCCGTCACTCAAAAATGGGAAACAAGGGCGCATGCCTGCGGCAATAATGGGACACACGTTCATTCCCTCGCGCATGCGACTGTGGCACTGTCGTATAAGGAGCACTTCCCCTAGCTAACGCATGCGAGAAAGGGCACGAACATGAACAGCGACGTACAGAAAAGCGTTAATGCGAAAACGCACTACTTCGATGAATATCTCATCGTGCCTGATGACTTGCAGCCCGAAGTGGACTCATTCTGCGCCGAAGTGATCGCGCTTGGCGAACAGTGCGCAGACTTCAATACCTTCGAAAACCGCTTCGCGTCTGAAGGACTTTCGGAGAAGTTCGTGGCACTCATCTGCCAGTGCGCCCAGAAAAATTCCCCGCAAACAAAAGAACAGCGGCGGGAATCGCTCAAAACAGCCAAGAGCATGATGCGCGAAAACCGAAAAGAAACCGCGGAATACTTTGCGGATTCAGTGCTAACATTCGCCAGAGTTGAAGCCGAAGGCCGTATCCTGAAGGAAAATCGAGAGCGCATGATCGAAAACGATACCATGGGTGACTACACAAGAACAAAGAACGCCATAGAAGACAGCATAGGCCTTTTCGGGTTCCTTTTGAATAAGTTCAAGAAGTAACGGCTCGGCGTTATCCTCTAAACACCAACTACAAGGATGATGATCCAAGGAACCCCAATATGGTGCTTATTCTCATAATGCTGTTCATTGCCACAGCCAACGTTGTAGGCTGCGTCCTTATCAAAAAGCGAGGAATCCAAATCTTCCTGGGAATCGCAGCGTGGATCTGGGTTCTTATTGCGCTGGCGAGCGGCCTACTTCTTTACAACATCAATTACAAAACAACCGATATCGACGTATCGGAATCCCCCGATGGCACCCACGAACTGCACTTTCAGCAAATCGGAGAACCGGATTGGCCCTTCGGTTCAACCCACGCCCGTCTTGTTCTCGAAAGCAATGAGAAAACCGTCACAACGTGCAGCTTCGACATTGCCAACGACGGCAAAAACCTTGGTCCTGAAAACTGGGAAACTACATGGGGCAGCGACCACGCATCAGCCACCATATTCGGCGAAGAGCAAAGCGACTATCGCTACAACCTCAGCTTGGATGGGGAAATTGAAGAGTTCCAGCTAGACACCTATAACGGCAAAACGATTCCTGATACACAGAACGAAACCCCAAAGATCGACGAAGACGGCTACCCTACCGCCCAGGACTACCAAGCATACAAACAGGAAATGGCAGCGGTTGCCAGTTACATTGGGGTAGACGGATTCGAGATGGAATACAAAATTACGGCTAAGGGCTACCCCTATGCCGTAATCTCCAGGGAACCAAACGAAAAAACTGGCCAAGTTACCGAGCTACACATTGTCCTGGACGAACAGCACGAAAGATTATCGAACCGGGAATACGTTCTGCAAAAGCACCGCTTCGCAGCAGATGGAGCAGAATCCGCTTCTGCCGAAATCGTCGATTTCTATTTGGTGGACTGTGCAACGCTTGAAGTCACCGACGAGCATACAACCCAATGGCATAAAGCAAACCGCAGTTAAAGTTTCATATCGAATTGGTATTCAAGCCTATTTCAGAACAGTATCAATAGGAACAGATAACACTGTTTACCTGGTGGAACGACACTATTTTTAAATAAGCAAGCAACAGAAAAGTTAGAAGAGGTGCTTCTAACGAATGCCCAAAAAGCTTAATCCGTCCGTCTAGATGAACACGTTCATTGATTTCTCACAATTCTTAACCTATTGTAAAAAAGCCAATAGCTCTCGAAGCTATTGGGATCTATTTTTGGGGGAGGCTTACATGAAAACTGTTGCTATTATTGGCACATTTGACACCAAAGGCGAAGAATTCGCCTACGTTAAAACCCGCTTCGAAGAGCTGGGCATCAACACCATCACCATCCACTGCGGCGTATTTGATCCGCAAACCATGCCTGACGTTACCAACACGGAAGTAGCAGCAGCAGTTGATATCGAAATGTCAACCATCGCCGAAAAAAGGGACCGCGCCTTCGCCACAGAAACCATGACGCGCGGCGTTGAAAAGCTTTTGCCTACGCTGTATGCCAACGGTCGCTTTGACGGCGTCTTTTCCATGGGCGGATCGGGCGGAACCGCTATCGCAACCGCAGGCATGCGCAAGCTGCCGGTAGGCGTTCCCAAGGTTATGGTGTCCACCATGGCTTCAGGCGATACTTCGCCCTACGTCGGCGCATCCGACATTGCCATGTTCCCCTCCATCGTTGACGTTGCGGGCATCAATTCCTTCTCTGCAACGATCTTCAACAATGCAGTTGCCGCTATGGCAGGCATGCTCGAGCACACTGCTCCCAAGCACGAAGATTCCAAACCACTTGTGGCCGCAACCATGTTCGGCGTTACCACGCCCGCTATCCAGAAAGCACAGGCATACCTGGAATCAAACGGCTATGAAGTACTTGTATTCCATGCAACTGGCACGGGCGGAAAATGCATGGAATCACTGATCAACGGCGGCTTCATCAAAGGCGTACTCGATCTGACTACCACCGAATGGTGCGATGAAATTGCTGGCGGCGTTCTTAACGCTGGCCCTGATCGCTGCAGTGCTGCCGCCCTTAACGGTGTTCCCGCTGTGGTGTCCGTAGGCGCTGACGACATGGTGAATTTCGGCCCGTGGGATACCGTCCCCGAGCATTACCAGTCTCGCAACCTGTACAAGCACAACCCAACCGTTACGCTTATGCGCACCACGGTTGAAGAAAACGAGCAAATTGGGCGTGCTATCGCAGACAAAGTCAACATGTCCATTGGCCCGTGCGCTGTAATGCTGCCTCTGAAGGGCGTTTCGATGATCGACGCCGAAGGCCAACCATTCTACGGTCCCGAAGAAGATGCAGCACTGTTCCAGGTGCTTCGCGATGAAATCGACCCGACAAAGGCCGAGCTCATCGAAATGGATGCTCATGTGAACGACGACGAATTCGCCATTGCTGCAGCACAAAAGCTGATCGACCTCATGAATCAATAACGTATATAAAAAAAGACGAGAACACACAGTTCTCGTCTTTTTCTTGTAGAAGGTGCCCGAGCGGCACTACTACCCTAGCTTCATTGGGCCTCTTTCCATAAGGGCAGTATTTCTTATTGGAAAAATGCTCATTAAAGTGACAGTTCCTCAAGGAAAAGGAGAAAACCATGCTTGAATTGTCCCGCGCAGAAATCCTCGACCGATTCCGCAAGTCCCTCGACGAAGGCAACATCCTGCTCGGCGTAGGCGCCGGTACGGGCATCACGGCTAAGTCGGCTGAAGCCGGCGGTGCCGACATCTTCGTTATCTACAACTCTGGTCGATTCCGCATGGCTGGCCGCGGCTCTCTTGCTGGCTTGCTTTCCTACGGCGATGCAAACCAGATCGTTGTTGAAATGGGCGCCGAGGTTCTGCCTGTTGTGAAGGACACCCCCGTGCTTGCTGGCGTATGCGGCACCGACCCCTTCCGCGTAATGAAGAAGTACCTGGCCGAGCTTAAGGAACAAGGCTTCAACGGCGTTCAGAACTTCCCAACCGTAGGCCTTATCGACGGCACATTCCGTAAGAACCTCGAAGAAACCGGCATGGGCTACGGCCTTGAGGTAGATATGATTGCCGAGGCCCACAAGCTCGACATGCTTACCTGCCCATACGTATTCGACGAAGAGCAGGCAGCTGCAATGACCAAGGCTGGCGCAGACATCATTGTTGCCCACATGGGCCTTACCACTGGTGGCACCATCGGCGCAGAAACTGCACGCACGCTTGATGACTGCGCAAAGATCATCGAAGGCATCGTGAAGGTTGTAAAGGACATCAACCCCGATGCACTCGTTATCTGCCATGGCGGCCCCATCTCCGAGCCCAAGGATGCGGCTTACATTATTGAAAACGTTCCTGGCATTGACGGCTTCTTTGGCGCAACTTCCATCGAGCGCTTGGCGGCCGAACGTGGCATCAAGGCCCAGACCGAAGCATTCAAGTCCATCAAGAAGTAGCTTTACAGGTCACTTACTTGCAAAGTTAAGGCGCTCGCCATTTGGCGAGCGCCTTTTTCGTTCACAAATAAAAATGGCAACCAAAACCTTGGCAAATGCCCAATCTTCCCAATCGTCCACTTTCGGCATGCGCTATTCATCTGTGCTAAAGTTAGCTTAACCTAACTTAACCACGGCTAACTCTGCTCTCACACCGATCGCTCCGTTGGCCTTCCGCACAGATTGGAGCGCTTATGAAAGGCAACACCCCCTACCTGGTGGTCAACGGACTCAAGAAGCATTACGGCAATGGCGAAGCGCGCGTCCAAGTGCTTGATGGAATTACCACAACCATAAACAAAGGCGAAATATGCGTTATGCTTGGCCCCTCCGGTTCAGGAAAATCCACCTTTCTGAACCTCATCGGTGGGCTTGAAGGGGCCGACGGCGGCGCGATCCGCGTCGGAGAATGCGAGATTACCGCGCTTTCCGCAAAAACCTTAGGCGAATATCGCCGCCGTGAACTTGGCTTCGTTTTCCAGTTCTACAACCTGGTCCCCGACCTTACCATTCGCGAAAACATCGAGGTCACAGCACACCTTTCCAAGAAACCCCTCCCCATAGACGAACTGTTGCATTCGCTTGGCCTATGGGAACACCGCAACAAATTTCCCCGCCAGGTTTCAGGTGGCCAGCAGCAGCGTTGCGCAATCGGACGCGCGCTAGTAAAGAACCCTGGCCTTATCTTGTGCGACGAGCCCACAGGCGCCCTCGACTACAAAACCTCGAAAGAGGTTCTTGAGCTTATGGAAAGCGTGAACCGCACGTATGGCTGCACGATCGTTATCGTCACACACAACGCCGCCATAGCACGCATGGCAAATCGCGTGCTTCGTTTGCGCGACGGAAGCCTGGCGGAAGACGCAGCAAATGGAGCGCCTGCGCCCGCTTGCGAGCTTGAATGGTAGGCAAACGATGACACCACTTGCCAAACGACTCCCCCGCGAACTCAAGAACAACATCGGCAAATACCTTGGCATCTTTCTGCTTATGTGCGGAGCCATTGCTCTGACCTCAGGCTTTCTACTTGCCGCACATTCGATCAGCCAGATCATCGATGGCATGCACGACGAATACACCATCGAAGACGGCCGTTTAGTCACTTCGTTCGAAGCCACCGACAACCAGCTTCAAGCCGCACGCGATGCAGCCGAAGACGTGGGCGGCGTTACGCTCTTCGATAACTATTCCATCGATGCCGCCATCACACTCCCCAATGACGATGGGACCAAACGCACACTGCGTACTTACAAGCATCGCACCCAAGTAGACATCGCAGCCTACTGCGAGGGTTCAGAACCTGCAACCGAAAATGAAGTTGCCATCGACCGCGTGTTTGCAAAAAACAACGATATCCATGTGGGCGATACCGTCGATCTTGAAGGCAGCGCCTACACCGTCTGCGGCATCATGACCCAGCCGGACAGCCAAGCGCTTTTCCTCAATAACTCCGACTTCACCGTGAACACCATCACCTATGGCGTTGCCGAAGTTTCCCCCCAGGGCTTTGAAGCGCTTAAAGATGCTGGCGGCGCACCAACATACACCTACTCGTTTACCTTCGCCAACCGCAACCTTTCCGTTGCAGACCGCACCGATGCCGAAAAAGATATGGCAGAGGCAATGGCGGATGCCGATGCAAATATCGACGACCTCACCGATGCAAGCGCCAACCAAGGAATTGGCTACGCCGCAGACGATGTTGAAGGCGATTCGGCCATGTGGACCACCCTGCTCTACATCATCATCGTTATCATGGCATTCGTATTCGTGGTGCTTACCAATGCCACCATCGCACAGGAAAGCGCCATCATCGGCACCCTTCTGGCAAGTGGATATCGCCGAAGCGAGATTGTCCTGCACTATCTAGCGCTGCCGGCAATTGTAGGCATCTTAGCAGCCGGTCTAGGTACCGCGCTCGGAGTGGCATTCTTTACCGAGCCCATGCGCCAGCTTTACTACGGCTCCTACAGCCTGCCTCCGTTCCAGGTGTTCTGGGACTGGGGTATTTTCCTCAAGTGCGCCGTGGTGCCCACTGCCGCACTTATCATCATTACGCTCGTGGGCCTTCTGCGCAAAATGGGGAAAACGCCACTGCAGTTCCTGCGTCACGAAGCTGCCGGGAAATCGGGCACCAAGCGCGGCGTGCGCTTACCTGAACGTCTGAGCTTCGTAGCGCGCTTCCGCCTTCGTATCTTCCTGCGAAACCTTGGCAACTTCGCCACACTCTTCGTAGGAATTGCTTTCGCCAGCCTGCTTTTGCTCTTTGGTTTGGCTATCCTGCCCACAATGACGCATTACGCCGACAACTTGGAAACAAGCCTCGTCGCCGAACATACCTACACTCTTAAGGCGCCGCTCGAACTTGAGGGAACACCCGAAGAACGAGAAGCGTGGGCTGCGCTCGAACGCTTGCAATCCATCAACGGCACGCTGCTTTCCGCCGCAGAAGATGCGCAAGACGAGCTGGAAGATGCAGCAGATGCCGCACAAGATGCATACAACGCTGCACCGACATCGCCTTCCGCAGAAACGGCACAAGCGGCAACCAACGCCCTTTCTAAAGCACAACGCAAAAAGGACGCCTTCTATGCATCTATCGATGACATTGCCGACGCTCTTGGATGCAACCGCGACGACGCTATCGACCTAATGGAAAAAGCCGCCGATATCGATACAGACGATGACGACATTCATCCCGTAAACACCACCGACAACGGCGCTGATGTCATTAACCAAGCAGAAAAGTTCGCCGTCTACCAGCTTGAATACGACCGAGGAAACAACAACGGCACCGAAACCGTTGCCGTCTACGGCATTCAGCCAAATTCCCGTTACTGGAAGGATCTTGATATAGGCGATGGCAAAGTCGTATTCGGTGCGGGTCTTGCAGACAAGTTCGGCTGGAATGAAAACCAACAGGTAAACCTCTACGACAAGTACGAAGACAAAACCCACAGCCTTACCTTCTCGGGCCAGGAAGACACCTGGGGTTCGAACTCGAACATGAACGTGTATATGAGCATCGACGACTTCAATGCAGTGTTCGATCACGATAAGTCGTACTTTAACGGATACGTTAGCAACGAAGCACTCACCTTGGACGCACGCTACTACGCAAACGACACAACCCCGGATGACATGCGTGCAGTGGGCAACCAATTCGTAAACATGATGGACTCCATGATTGGAATGATGGTGGGCTTGGCCGTATTCATCTTCTTGCTGTTCATGTACCTGCTCACCAAAGCCGTCATCGATCGCAGCGCACGCTCCATCAGCTATATGAAGGTATTCGGCTACCGCGATAAAGAGGTTTCTCGTCTCTACATTCGCTCAGTTACGCTGTGCGTGGTCGCATCGCTTGTGCTGTGCCAACCTCTCATCATTGGCTCACTTACCGCAATCTTCCGCTCAATGCTGCTCGCCTACAACGGCAACATCGAGATCTACGTGCCCTGGTGGTGCATGGCCGTGTGCATCGGCATTGGCTTTGCCACCTACCTCCTAGTAGCGTTCATGCATACGCGCTTGATTAAACAGGTAAGCCTGTCCGAAGCGCTGAAAGTGCAAGAGTAAGCAGATTATTGCAGCTGGTTAAATGTGGATTGTATTTGGCAGCCCCTCGAAAAGTTCTCTTAAGGGGCTGTCAATCTGATTGCCAAACGCGAAGACGCCCATCGCTGATTAGTTGATCCCTTTGCGTAAAAAAGGGGCGTGCCTCAAAGGGCAAATAAATAATCGAAAGAAGGAGAAACCAATAGAAACCATCCTTGGAATTCTGATTCCTTTTTTAGGCACGACGATGGGCGCCGCCTGCGTGCTTTTTATGAAAAATAATCTGGGAAACCTGACGCAACGTTGCTTAGCGGGATTTGCCGCAGGGGTAATGGTTGCCGCGTCGGTTTGGAGCCTGCTCATTCCTGCTATAGAGCAATCGGCTTCGATGGGAGCGCTTTCGTTCGTTCCCGCTTTTGCGGGATTCTGGTTCGGCGTGCTGTTCTTACTTGCCTTAGACCACCTGATCCCCCATCTACATGTGGGCAGCGAACAGTCAGAGGGCCCAAAAAGCAAACTCAGCCGCACCACGATGATGGTGTTGGCGGTGACTCTGCACAACATCCCGGAGGGTATGGCGGTTGGCGTTATGTACGCGGGCTTTCTTGCTGGAAATGCGCAGATCACCGCAGCAAGTGCATTGGCGCTGTCGATCGGCATCGCTATTCAGAATTTCCCAGAAGGCGCAATCATCTCGATGCCGCTTCGAGCGGAAGGGATGAGCAGAAGAAAGGCATTCGCGGGTGGCGTTGTTTCCGGCATCGTAGAGCCCATTGGTGCAGTGCTGACGATCATTGCCTCGCAGCTCATCATTACGGCACTGCCCTATCTTCTGAGTTTTGCAGCAGGAGCCATGCTGTATGTGGTGGTTGAGGAACTAATGCCGGAACTATCTCAAGGCAAGCATTCCAACCTTGGCACCGTGTTCTTTGCCATCGGGTTCAGCTCGATGATGGTTCTCGACGTTGCGCTGGGATAAAAGCACTAGTCGTGCTCACGCACTCTGGCAACAGCATCAAGCTCGAGGCCGTCACCATGGTCAAGTTCCCTTTCCTTAGGAATGGTGGGAATAATTGCCAGCATTAAAACCGCCAGGAAAATCGCAACAGCAGCTAGCACTATCCACACAACGGGCTTTTGGACCAGAAACGCACTAAGGCCCATCACCGAATAGGAGATGGCCAGGATCCTCATCTTCCTAGGCAGCGAAATACCACCGCTTTGTTTGAAGGGCTCAACGTATGCTCGGTAAATTGGAGTTTGAGCAATCCAGGAACTAAGGCGCTCCGAGCTACGCGAAAACAGAAACGCTGCAAGCAGCACAAGCGGCGTTGTGGGCAGAACCGGTACAAACATTCCAATGAAGCCAAGCGCAAGGCACACACTGCCTGCAATAATAAATAGAATCTTCTTCGCAAAACGCATGGTAGTGTCCTTTCAGGGATTGACATGCTCGCAAAAGAATATGCACGTTTATTTTCCTACAGAGGCTCCGATTGCCCATGCGACAAGCAAGGCGCATGGTCGGTATTTCCAAATTAACGGCTTAAACTTCGCTACCTACGTAGGCGGAATCTCAAAGCCGAAGTTGCATGGATCGGGCGCACCAACCAGTTTCACCCATCAACCCAACCGGACCAATTCCAATTACCGCAACATCATCACCGAACTGGATATCGGCGAGTTCGGCCCCGTGAAACCCCGTCGGCACCATGTCGCCCACCATAGTGGCAGCACCTAGGTCCATCCCCTCAGGAAGAAGAGCCAAATTGCCATCCGCATCATTCACATGGAAGAGCTCGCCAAATACGCCATCTTTGAAGTTGGAGAACTTCCACCCTGCAAGCATACCAGTGGAATGCATGGGAAAGCCTGCCTGAGCTTCAAGCGAAGACCAATCAGGCGTAATAGCCGAAACTACGACCTTGTCGCCTGGCTTGAAATCGCGGACCAATTCGCCAAATTCCTCAACAACGCCTACCGCTTCGTGGCCAAGGATCATATCGCTGCGATCGCCAATTGCCCCTTCCCAAACGGTATGCACGTCTACCAGCAAGGAATAGGCATGTTCGACCGTGCTCACGCTCACTGAAATTTCAGAGGCAAGAGAGCGCTTGGCGGAAAGACGGCTTCCAGCCTCAAGAATGCCATTGCGAATATCGCTGCGAATACAACGAGGAGGTACTGATATTTGGAAACACCTCCCCTACTGTCAAGGTCGTACCGCGCCGCCATAAAACTCCCACGATATTAATTGACTCGAAAGTTTACGATGAAAATCCAAGTTAACTTAGGGTCAATCCTGCCTAAACATCAGGCACTATTTCGCAGAACGCATGCTTCCAGATGTCCTCTGTTCGGTTCTCTCGGTGAACGGCTTTCGTGCCTGAAGCACCAAAGGCGACCCATAGACACTCGCTCACAGCCGCAGATTATGATGGAAACATCTTTACGGATGTTTACTCCAATGGCTTCATGCGGACGCTCATATCCACAGGCTTAGCCGTAAACGGCGCCGTAGTAGCCAAGCCGTCAACGCCGCATGCAGCATAGGCGCCTGCATTTTGAGGATTGATACCACCAGCGGCGATAATCGTGATTCGGGGATCGATTTCGCGTATCCGACGAACCAACTCCGCCAATTCGGAAACCGGAACTTTATCGAGCTGGATTCCATCAACCCCGTGTCCGTCCGAGCTCGCCCTCGCAAGGGCTATAGCGCGTTGCGCATCCGCCTCTACAAACAGCTTCTTTTCCACACACCGTGCCTTAATGCGAGGCAATTCCTCGACAAAACGGTTGAACCCACCAAAAAACGCAAGGTGCTGCTCGAATACCAACACGGTTTCCGACAACCCAAGGCGGTGGGGAAACGCACCGCCCGCCATTACCGCACAAGTAAGAAGGTCCTTTGCACCAGGCATGCTTTTACGCGTGGTCAGAACTTCGCATTCAGGGTTTACCGCATGAACCTCATCGACCATACTGCGTGTTTTCGTAGCAACGGCCGACAAATGATCGAACACGTTAAGGCACGCTTTCCAAGCGGCGTGCAAATCCGCCGCTGCTCCCCGTACTGTAAAGAAGGTCTGACCCGCTGAGACCAATTGCCCGTCTTTGCTGGATGTCAGAACCTCGCAATCGAGATTTCGTATGATACGTCGAGCGATATCGGTGCCAGCAAGCACACAGCTCTCTCGCGTAAAATATTCCATTTCGCCAGGCTGATTGTTGATGCCGAGCACCTCACACGTCAGATCGATATAGGGCACATCTTCTTCAATGAACGCATCAATGCGCGCATTTGAAAACCTCATTTCAACTCACCTTCCATACCCCTTAAACACCCTCAGTTCAACTTTGGTATTCCAGCGTATTGAGGCTCAGAGGCGCTTATCCGCTTGCTATAACATCACACTTTGCACGCCCAATATGCGCCGTAGAAGCCGCCTTCTTCAACGTCAAAGTGAGCGCGCTTCGTTTTTGCCTCTCAAAACCTTATTTTCACGATCTGCATTTTCATCCCGTTGTCACCGACCCTTGCGAGAAACCGGAAAAAGCCGCTGACAGAAGGGTCCCTCAAATCGTTGTAGCCCAGCATATAGCCGCGACTTGTGACCTGCAGACGGCTGTCCCACGTGCCGATTTCCTTGGCGGCATCCGAAACAGCAAAATATGCCCCCACATCCTTGATTTTTGCAGTCTTAAGCCATGTTTTTGCGATCATCTTTACCGCCGTCCGATTGGCAGCATCAAAGACCAGCACACCGCCGGGGAACGCGTCCGCCATCCCCCGCACCAGTTCCCGGACCTGCTGGGTCAGAAAGTAATAGAACACCCCGGAGGCAAAGAACACCGCCCCGCCGGAGGCATCGATCTTGTCAAACCATGCGGGGTCTTTCAGGTCGCAGGGGATGTTTTGCTCCCGCTCCCCGGCAGGCAGCAGCTGCTGCCGCAAGGCAATCACATCCGGGAAGTCCAGATTGTAGATCTTGCATCTACCGTTGTCGCAGGTTCTGCCGGTGTTGTCCAGCCCGCAGCCCAGATTGACCACCGCCGCATTGGGGTGGCCTTTCAAGTAATCCCGCACCTCGAAAGCAAGATCGCCCTGCCGCATGGCCACCTCCAGCGCACCGAAGCGCTGCATCAGGCTGCGGGAGTTTTTCTCTGCCTCTGAAAAGTCGTAGTCGATCTGGTCGAGCAGACGAACCGCTGTTTCATCCCTGTAAAGGTTCGGGTACAGCTCCGTACACAGCTTCCGGGAATACAGCGGGAGGATCAGCGTCTCCTGCACGGTGTTTTTCTCAATTTTGCATTTCATAGGTTCCTTCCACAGTGAATAAAAACTGTCATAATTGCCGCCAGCACAGCCGCTATGGCCGTCATGCCTATCGCCATGTGCAGGATGGATGCAAAAATGCCCGTGCTTGATGCCCTTACTTCCGCGCCGTGACGCAGAGCCACCTTTTCTTTTTGCGTATCTGCACCTCGTGAAAACCCGCCTGCTCCAGACACGCCTTCAATTCAATGTCCTTGTAGATGGTCATGCCGCCGATGATCCGCGTCCACCTCTCGTCCCTGTCCGTATCGCCATTGCTCTCGTTGCAGATGAGAATCGTCCCGCCTGGCTTCAGCGTCCGCCAGACCTCACGGAAGCATCGGGGCAAATCAGGCCAAAAATAGACGGTCTCGAAGGCCGTGGCGGCATCGAAGCAGCTATCCTCAAACGCCATATCCGCCACACTGCCTTGCAGAACGGCGCAACGCCCCTCCTGGATTGCAGTTCGGTTGAGCTTCCTGGCCTTCTCCACGCTGACGGGCGAATAGTCGATGCCCTTGACGACGCCATGCGGGCATTTTTCCAGCAGCCGTTTTATGTTCGCCCCGCCGCCGCAGCCGCAATCCAGAACCTTGGCGTTTGGCGCAAGCCGTAGAAAGCGAAGTCCCCACCGCGCCACAGGGCCGTGGCCCAGGTTCATCATGGCAACCATAAGTTTTCCGCCGAGCCCCACGGGCTTGCGTGTGTTTTCAAAGAACGACATCTGGCCCCTCCGATTTCGTGCATTCCGCATAGGTCAACGGGAACGAGGCCTTCAGCACCGCGCTTTTCCGCACCGCCCAGCCGTTTTGACGCAGGAAACGCAGGTATTCCTCGCTCGTCCACCTGCTGTGGAGGGGGAATCCCGCCATACTCATGAAAAAGGCTTTTGCCTTGCCGGAAACCGAGTTCCCCGCGTGGGTGAAGGTTGGCGCGATGAGCACGCCGTCGTCCTTCAGCACCCGCCTGATTTCTTGCAGGGCCTTTTCCGGATGCGGCACTATGTGAAGCGCGTTGGACGCGATCACCACTTCGAAGGACTTCTGCGCATAGGGCAGGCGGAACATATCCTGCACGGAAAAGTGCAGCTTTGCGGATTGATTGTCCCGCTCTGCTTCAAGGATCATCTTTGCAGAGGCGTCCGTAGCCTCGATGCGCGCCGCCGCATCCACGACGCTCTTTGCGATAAGCCCCGTGCCGGTGGCAACCTCCAGCACGGTCTTTGCTTTCGCCACCGGCCGGATCAGCCCATACATCTTCTCATACGCCGCCCGGTCGTTTCGCATGAAACGGTCGTACCGACCGGCATTCCTGTCCCAGAAGCCCTCGCGTTCGTGCATGGCTATCGCCCCCAAACAGTTAGAGCCATTTAACTATAGCAAACGAATCATGAAGTAAGATAAGGCTAACCTTATTTTCTCGGCAAAGACGCATCTCTCCGGCTTTCGCTTACAACGGCGCGAGTCAGATGCTAGGCTGGAGCTGAAGAAGGAGCTTGGCGGACAGGTAGGTCGATACTGGTTCCCGGAACGGTGATCCAGCCAATTACGCCAGGGCTCTAGTCATGCAGGTAGACCCAATCCATGACGGGAAATGGGTCCTTTTCTCTAGCTCGACGTCTTTCGCGGGCGACGGGTTAATGTGGCTGGCGGGGTTCCCTGCGCGAAGCCGTTGTCGCCACCGCCTCCAGGCGCGGTTCACTCGGCAAGACGGGCGACTCCGAGGCCGTGCTCGGCGAGGTCAGAAGATCCGATATGATGCGGGGCATCTGGTCCTCTTACGTCTCGGCATCGCCCTATGCGGAAGGCGTCGATTTCGAAGAGGCGGTCGATTCGGCCATCGAGCTCGCAAGGCTTTCGGAGCTTGACGATTTGGACTGATGGAGATGAGAAGTCCCTCACCGCGCCAATACCAGACGATTGCGCTATAGGCATCTCTCCGACCATTTGAATCACCCCTTTTCAAGCCACTCGCTACGAGCCCCGGCGGAAACCTGGGAGTGATTAAAGGAGCGACCTGCGGTTTCGGGAATCAATTGAGTCATTCCCGAAATCGCGAATCAAGGGGCTGATTCGCCCAAATTGCGCACGAATCAACCCCTCGGCGGCATGATGTGACACGGATTGGCGGCACCCGTACCGGATTAGTCACTGAGTGGGAGTAGCAGGAACTGACTTCTGAACTCGCATTTTGGTGCTGCCAAGTACCGCCTGATACTGTTTCGGCATCGCCGCAGAGCAAAGCCACCAGCGAAATAACGGGAATAACGGCCTCAGGACCCTCTGTGAACTGTATTTACCCAGGTCGGCAAACGGGAATATATAGAAGCGAAAATCGGTTTCCGCAGGTTCGGTAACCTCGAATACCACCGAATGGCGCCGCGTATCTTGCCGTATTTGGGCATTTTGAGCAATTGCCTGAATGATTAATTATTCAGGCAATTTTGCTTTGAGACACGGGGGCACTGCGGGACTTTTGAGCCGCATGTCCTCGTAGGAAAACGACCCTGTCCCGCCTTATATGCCATGCAGCAAACAACGAGCTTCGCTTCAGTATCATCGAGCCCCAGGCCCCGCGTAGGCACCAAATTAAGTCGGCACCATCGGGTTGCAGCGAAGCAGCGGCAATCCCCACATGGGCACTTGACGGTGACGTAACGTCGCGCGCGATAATGGATTGCTAAACAACTTTGCGATTCCGCGTGCGAGAGGAGCACGGCATGCCTGCACACAAAGATAATCTGATGACTGTTGGCGAACTCGCCCGGCGCGTGGGCGTGACCGTGCGCACCATCCAGTACTACGACCAAAAGGGCCTGCTGCACCCCAGCTCCAAAAGCGAGCAAAACCAGCGCCTCTATTCGACTGACGACGAGGAGCGCCTCTATCGCATCCTCACCCTCAAGTTCCTCGGCTTCTCGCTCACGCAGATCAAGGAAGCAGAGGGCATCGACGACTGCCAGAAGCTCTCCGGCGCGCTTGACCATCGCATGTGCGAGCTGGAACGCGAGAGCATGGAGATCCTGCGTAACATCAACACCATCAGCAACCTCAAAGAGCACCTGGCTGCGAGCGAGAGCGTGCGGTGGAGCGACTTCGCCCAAGCCATCAGCGATATGCAGAACCGTGAGGACGTGCTGTGGATGGCAATCAACGGGGAGGGCTGCGACGAGAGCAGCGTCCCAGAGCTCACCCACGAGGTGATCGACCGCTGGCACGAGCTCATGGGCGATACCATCGAGGCCATGCACGACGGCGTGCAGCCCCGAGACGAGCGCGGCCGCGAGCTAGCAGCGCGCTTCGAGCGCCTCGGCGGCATGCCCAGCGCCCTGACCGGCCTCAAGCGCCTTGCCAACCAGCGCACACAAGGCCCCAAGAAGTACGGTCGAGACTTCTACGCGGGCATCCAACGCAGAACGCTCAGCTTCCTCAAAGACGCGCTCGAAGCGCTGCACGAGCAGGCGTGACGCACGACCCACTCATACTTGCGGAAGGACAAGTTATTCCTGTCAATGAAAAAACAGGCCCCAAACAGGGCACCCGACCAGATCACAGCCTTGATCGGCATGCCGCGCCGCTCGCCAGCTTTTTCTCGTGCAGCACTTGACCATGACGTAGCGTCGCCCGTTAACATCCTCACTCGGTTTCGAGAGAGGAAAGACGATGATCGTTTCATGGATGACGACCAACAAGTGCAACCTCAAGTGTGAGCACTGCTATCAGGACGCAGCGGACTGCGACAGCCGCGAGCTAACAACGGTCGAGGGCAAGGCGATGATCGAGCAGATCGCGCGCGCCGGCTTCAAAATCATGATTTTCAGCGGCGGTGAGCCGCTCATGCGCGATGACATCTTCGAGCTCGTGGCGCACGCCGCGGCCCAGGGTCTGCGCCCTGTGTTCGGCAGCAACGGCACGCTGATCACCGATGAGGTCGCGCGCAAACTCAAGGAGGCCGGTGCGTGCTCCATGGGCATCAGCATCGACAGCCTCGACGCGGCAAAGCACGACGCCTTCCGCGGCGTTGCAGGCGCCCACGCAGACACCCTCGCGGGCATCGAGGCATGCAAGCGCGCGGGCCTCGACTTCCAGATCCACACCACCGTGGTCAACTGGAACCGTAACGAGATCTGCGACATCACGGACTTTGCGCAAAGCATCGGCGCGGTCAACCACTCGATCTTCTTTCTCATCCCCGTGGGGCGCGGCAAGTACATCGAGGAGACGAGCCTCAAGGTGCTCGAGAACGAAGCGCTGCTCCAAGACATCATGCGCAAAGCCGCAGACGTCGACATCGACGTCAAACCCACCTGCGCGCCGCAGTTCACGCGCGTCGCCGACCAGCTCGGCATCCCAACCCGCTACACACGCGGCTGTCTGGCCGGCCTCACCTACTGCGTTATCGGCAGCGAGGGCATCGTGCGCCCATGCGCGTACATGACCGAGGACGCCGGCGATGTGCGGCAACAACCCTTCGATGAAATCTGGGCAACGAGCCCCGTGTTCGAGTGCCTGCGCACGCAGGCTTACGGCGGCAACTGCGGCGAGTGCGAGCACAAGAAGCATTGCGGCGGCTGCAGGGCACGCGCGGCGTACTACCACGACGGCGACTACATGGCACAAGACGACTACTGCGCCTACGGGCAGAAGCTCGGCTGCATGGGCATCTAAACTCTGACGGCAAGAGCCCGCTGCTCGGCAGCGACACGTGACCGGCGAGCAATCAATCGACGAAAACCAGCGGCGCCACAATCGTCAGCCGCACCAACGAGACAAGGAGAATCGCATGAAGAGAATCGCAACAAAGACCTGCGCATGCATGTGCGCACTGGTCCTGGCGACAAGCGGGAGCGCGATGGTCGGATGCTCTGGCAACAGCTCCGGCAACGACGGCGCGCAGCAGGGCGCGACAAGCCAGGAGTCCGGCTACACCTTCACGGACGATCTGGGCAACCAGGTAACTGTGAGCTCCCACGAGCGCGTCGTCGCGGGCATGGGCAGCTTTGCGAACATCTGGGAGCTTGCCGGCGGCACGCTCGTCGGCGCGTCCAGCGATGCATTTTCCGATTACCACATCGAATCCAAGGCGGAAAAGGTCGGCGATTTCTCTTCTCTCAACGCGGAGTCCATCATCTCCCTCGACCCTGATTTCGTCATCCTGACTGGTGCAAACTCCGGCCGTGGCGGCGGCGTCGCACAGACCGACCTCAAGGACACCCTGCAGGCGGCGGGCATCGCCGTGGCGTACTTCAACGTGACCACCTTCGACGACTACCTGCGCATGCTCAAGACCTGCTGCGATATCACCGGCAACACCAAGGCATACGAAGAAAACGGCACTAACGTCGCCGAAAACATTGCCGCCATAAAGAAGAAGGCCGAGGGCAAGAGCGCTGGCAGCGTCGCGGTGCTGACCACGTACTCCGGCGGCACGCGCGTCCAGGCGTCCTCGACCCAGACCGGCACCATGCTCGCCGAGCTGGGCGCAAGCAACATCACCGACGCCGACAAGAGCCTGCTGTCCGACTACAGCCTGGAGTCCCTGGTCAAGGCCGACCCCGATTTCATCTTCCTGCTGCCGATGGGCGACTCCGACGAGGCAGCGCAAAAGGCCCTCAAGGACCAGACCACGGCTAACCCGGCTTGGAAGGAGCTCACCGCTGCCAAGAAGGGTCGCGTCATCACGCTCGACCCCAAGCTGTTCCTCTACAAACCCAACAACAACTGGGATGACGCGTACGAGGAGCTGTACGAGGCCCTCTACGATGACCAACACGAGCAGAAGTAGCACCTGATCTTGAAGGAGATACAGACAACAAGCTTACACGGGGAGAGCAGGCACACTTTGCAGGCATACGGACGATTCGTGATGGCAATGGTTGCCGCAGCGGTGCTGCTGGGATGCACCGCGGTGCTCGGCATCGTTATCGGCTCGACCTCCGTCGGCATAGATGACGTACTCGCGCTCGCCTTTGGCGCGGATGCTGAGCAGACAGCAGCAAACGTCATCTGGAACATCCGCCTGCCGCGCGTGCTCGCCGCGCTTCTTGCCGGCGCCGCGCTCGCGCAGGCAGGTGCGCTCATCCAAGCTGCGCTCGACAACCCCCTCGCCAGCCCGAGCATAATCGGCGTGAACGCTGGCTCGGGTTTTTTCGTGCTACTGGCGGCGTGCACGTTCCCCAGCGCCTTTGGGCTCGCTCCCGTAGCGGCCTTCCTCGGCGCGCTGTGCGTGGCGGGGCTCATCTTTGCTGTGGCGGGCCTTGGGGGCTCGTCACGCCTCACCGTCGTGCTCGCCGGCATGGCGTTCACGTCAATCTTCACTGCAGGCATGAACACGATCCTCATCGTGAATCCGGACGCCTACGTGGGAGCCTCCGGATTCTTGATCGGCGGCCTGTCCGGCGTCAAACTGGACGAACTCATCGTCCCCAGCTGCGCAATCTGCGCGGTGCTGGTGCTCGGCCTGTTGCAGGGCACGCAGCTCAACCTGCTCTCGCTGGGCGAGCATCAGGCACACTCCCTGGGCCTCAACGTCCGACGCACGCGCCTTGTCGCGCTGGTGTCTGCCGCCGCGCTCGCAGGTTGCGCAGTGAGCTTTGCAGGTCTCATCGGATTCGTGGGGCTCATCGTCCCGCACGCGGTCCGCACGCTGGTGGGCCACGACAACCGCCGCGTCCTTGCGATGGCGCCGCTGCTGGGCGGGCTGCTGGTGTGCCTGTGCGATCTGCTCGCCCGCACGTTGTTCTCCCCATATGAGATTCCCGTCGGCATTGTCTTGTCGCTACTAGGCGGGCCATTCTTCGTCTACCTGATCTTGCGCCGCGGGAAGGGAGGCCTCAATGGCTAGCGTACAGCTGAGCGACGTGTCCTTTGGCTACGGCGAGCGTGCCTTGTTCAGCAAGCTGACCCTCAAGCTCGCTGAAGGCAAGGTAACGAGCATCATCGGCCCCAACGGCTGCGGCAAATCATCGCTGCTTAAGCTTGCGAGCGGCATCTGCAAGCCCTGGAAGGGCAGCATCAGCGTGATGGGGCGCGATGTCAGCGTGCTCTCCTCCAAAGAACGCGCGCGTCTGTTAAGCTTGCTGACGCAGGAGCACGCCGCACCGCCCATGAGCGTGCGGCGATTGGTGGCCTGTGGTAGGTACCCACATCACGGGATACTCGCGACGATGGATGCTGCCGATTACGAAGCAGTGGAGCGGGCGCTTGAGGCGTGTAGGCTGGCAGACCTTGCCGAGCGCCCGGTAGCCGAGCTTTCCGGCGGCCAGCGGCAACGCGCCTTCATCGCCATGGTCCTGGCGCAAGACACGCCCGTTATGCTCTTCGACGAGCCGACCTCGTTTCTCGACGTGTCCGCGTGCTACGAGGTAATGGAGCTGATGCGCTCGCTCAAAGAGGAACATGGCAAAACCGTCGTCGCGGTGATCCATGACATCGATTTGGCGCTCAGGTACTCCGACGAGGTATGCGTCATACGCGATGGCAAGCTACTAGCCCAAGGAGCGCCGCAAGAGGCCGAAGTGTTAGCAGCAGTCGAAGACGCCTTCGACGTACGCATTGAACTGCTTCACGGCGAGCTGGGAAGCTTGTACGCGCTGTGGCGGCGCCAGCAGCGCTGAGGATCGCAAGCCGAAGGCAGGCGCTAGGGCGCGCGTGGACACGACCACGACGCCTCTCATCTGCCGCGACCCGCCTGTCTGCTGCCTCGGCGAAGTCCACAGCGGCCGAAGCCTCGGAGAACACGTGCCGCTAACACCACTGCCCCTCAGCCTCCATGAGACTCGCTCGCGACAGGCGCAGCATCAATTCCCTCGAGCGGAAAGATTGCACGACCCTGTAGCGGCGCTTGATCTCGCGTTTGGCACTCTGCTAGACGTTGTCGGCACGGAGCTTGGGGCAATGTGCCTTGGGGAATGCCGTAAATGCCAGCGCAGGATCCCCCCTTTCGGAGCCGGCCACGTTGCAGTCCAGAAAGCGCTTGCGCCTTTCTTTTGATGGACACATTTTTTTCGAATTGCGCATCTATGCCCTCATATTTTAATTCCGACCAAGCGAGCTGCTAAAATCACTGCAGCCCGCTTGGAGCGGGCATGTTTTATCCAGAGTCGGAGTAGAGAGTTGGCTCAACGATCCCGACGCCAACCGGCCAAATGGCACGGTGGCCCTGCCAACATCGATGAAAGGAACCTATCATGGGCATTTCTGTCGTACGCTGCAAGCGCAACTTCCACAATCTCACCGTCAAGCACAAGCAAATGCATCTTCTCGATGAACCCCATAACCTCTCAGCGGCGTTTGCTAAAAACAACCTTGCGCATCAGATGCGCTATTCCATCGAACTGCTCGAAGCAACGTTGCGCAGCAATGGCACTCCCCACGTGCTACAGCTCAAACTTGAAGGAGAAGACAAACAAAATCCTTCCTCTTGGACACTGTACGCTGACGGAGAACGCGTAGCTCATGGCACAGGCGAATTCGCGCAAGAGTGCTTCCTCAAAAATACTCACGTGTTTCTCGATACCTGCCAAGATGCCATCAACTTTGCCAACCTTCCCTGTTGGAGCGAACACGATTACCAGCTGCTTTGCGCGGTGCGTAAAATAGCCGCCCTCTAATGACCTATGATTCATAGATCACAATAAACAACTCTTATTCAAGTAAATGGAGCACCATGAAGCACCAAGGCATTTGGCATACTTGCATCATTCAATACAACAAAGGAGTTCGCTATGGGACTATTCAGCCTATTCACTGGAACCGATATCAATAAAGGCATAGAGGAATGGCAAGGCACCGAAAATGCGGTATTGCTTGATGTGCGAAGCGCATCCGAATACCAACAGGGTCACATCCCTGGCAGCGTAAACATCCCCCTCGACAGCATCGAACATGCAATGAAGAAGTACCCGAAGAAAGATACTCCGCTCTTCGTTCATTGCTTAAGCGGCGGCCGAAGCGGCAGGGCGGTGAGCTTCCTAAAGCACGAGGGATATACCAACGTGAAAAACATCGGCGGCATCAACGGCTATACGGGAAAGGTGGAGCAATAGCTATGAAGGTTGTAATCGTAGGCGGCGTAGCTGGTGGCGCAACAGCCGCAGCACGCCTACGCAGACTCGATGAGCAAGCGGAAATCATCATTTTCGAAAGAACCGGATTCGTTTCATACGCAAACTGCGGCCTTCCCTACTTCATTGGCGGCGTGATCGAAGAGAAAAGCGCACTGACGCTGCAAAACCCCAAGGGCTTTTGGGATCGGTTTCGCATCAAGGTGAAAACAAACCATGAGGTAACTGCCATTCATCCCGATGCGCGCACCGTAGAGGTGCACAATTTGGAAACCGGTAAACATTTCGTTGAGACATACGACAAGCTCATTCTTTCGCCAGGAGCTCATCCTATTCGCCCCGAACTACCTGGCATCGACTCAAAGAAGCTATTCAGCTTGCGAACCGTTGAAGACACGCTGCGCATCCACAGCTATGTGCAGGAACACAAGCCAACCAGCGCCATTGTAGTGGGCGGCGGCTATATCGGCATCGAAACCGCTGAGAACCTACGCGAACTAGGATTAGAAGTTACGCTTCTTCAACGACCAAAGCAGCTGATGAACAACCTTGATTTCGACATGGCGACACTCATCCACGCGAAAATGCGCGATTCAGGCATCAACTTGCACTTAGGCGCCAACGTGACAAGCTTCGAGGAAGTGGGCAACCACATAGTTGCCCATATCGAAAACGGAACACCCATCACGGCTGACCTAGTACTGCTTGCCATTGGTGTCATGCCCGAAAGCCACCTGGCAAAAGCCGCAGGACTTGAACTGGGCATAAAGGGGTCCATTGTGGTGAACGAGCGAATGGAAACATCCGCACCTGATGTGTATGCAGTAGGCGATGCTGTGCAGGTGAAGCACCAGGTTACCAGCGAAAACGCCGTAATTTCACTTGCTGGCCCCGCCAACAAACAAGGCCGCATTGTCGCCGATGTTATTGCTGGAATGAACAGCAGCTACAAAGGCTCGCTGGGTTCTTCTGTGATAAAGGTGTTCGACCTGACGATTGCCAATACGGGTCTTTCCGAAAAAGCAGCAGCCGCAGCAAATTTCAACTATGACTGCGTTGTTCTTTCTCCTGGGTCTCACGCTGGTTACTACCCTGGTGCTGTTCCGATGACCATTAAAGTGGTATTCGAAAAGGGATCGCTACGCTTGCTAGGAGCCCAAATTGTTGGCGGCGATGGCGTCGACAAGCGCATAGATATGCTGGCCACTGCCATCCAAGCTGGCATTCGCGCTGACCAGCTGAAGGATTTGGACCTAGCTTACGCTCCCCCATATTCTTCGGCAAAAGATCCCGTAAACATGGCCGGCTTCATGATCGAGAATCTGAACAACGGCATAGTAAAACAGTGGCATTGGGACCAGGAGCCCGAATTGCCCCGCGACGGCAGCGTGCAATTGCTGGATGTTCGCACGGTTGGCGAATACAAGCGCGGGCACATCAATGGCTTCAGGAACGTTCCCGTAGACGAATTGAGAAGCCGCCTGAATGAGTTCGATGCAGGTAAACCCTTGTACGTTATTTGCCAAAGCGGCGTACGGAGCTATATTGCCTGCCGCATTCTGACACAGCACGGATTCAACTGCTTTAACTTCTCGGGAGGTTATCGCTTCTATGCAGCAGTAACCGAGGAACGACGTGGCAGCAACAACGTCATGCCCTGCGGTATGGAGCGCGGTAATTTCGCATTCAATACCTCAGCAGGCTAGGTCCTTCGGGGCTTAGCCTGCTTCTATTTTCACGTGCAACGAACGAATAATAGAACATCTTGTTAGACCCGCTAAAACCAGAAGGTTCGAATAGCCCCGAAGCACCAAGCCGTCTTAAAACCGAAAAGAATATTCAAAACCAAAAATAAGTAAAACCAGGTCAATGTTAGGTAGGATAAAGAAGATCAAAAGGCGAAAGGGGCAGAAGATGACTTTCGAAGATGCGGCAAATAAGGCTCTAGCATTCCGAGAAGAACGAGATTGGAAGCAATTCCACAACCCAAAAGATCTTGCAATCTCTATCAGCTTAGAAGCCGCCGAATTGCTCGAAAACTTCCAATGGTCAGGAACAAGTACGGATGTCGCAGGCAAACGCGACAATATGGCTGAAGAGCTTGCTGACGTTGCCATATACTGCATCTACTTCGCAGACGCACTTGACATCGATCTCGCCGAAGCGATCGGCTCCAAAATCGACGCCAATTCAGAGAAATACCCCGTCGAGAAGTCTCGCGGAAAATCAACCAAGTACACGGAGCTCTAATTGTGATAGTTTACAGCGGAAACAAAACTGAATTCATGACGGAAGTCCTGGAAGACACCATCGCATATAGCATTCGCGACAACATTCGCAAGAAGATGAACCGCAAAACTGGTGAAGCAGAATTTCGCTCATGGGTAAATTCTCTTGAATACATGTACAAGGTTCTTAATGATGACGATATTCCAGAGGAATCAGGAATCGCTATCGAATACAACCTTCCAAACACCGCCAAACGTGTCGATTTCCTGATATCGGGATACGATAGCAAACAGCTCCCAAACGTTGTAATCATCGAACTCAAGCAATGGGAAAAACTCAACAAGGTTGAAGGGCTCGATGGGCTTGTGGAAACATTTACGGGAGGAGCAAATCGCCGCGTGGTTCATCCATCCTATCAAGCATGGAGCTACGCAGAAATGATCAAGGACTACAACGAGTACGCACAGATTGCTGATATCAAGCTGTGGCCTTGTGCCTATTTGCACAATTACCTTCGCGAAGAAGACGACCCCCTGGATGATGAGATCTACAAGGACTACCTTAACGATGCTCCAGCATTCACTAAAGGCGATGTACGGAAGCTTCGCGCCTACATCAAAGAAGTCGTAAAAGAGGGCGACAACAATGAAATCCTCTACGAAATCGACAACGGCCGAATCAAACCTTCTAAAAGCCTTCAGGACGCCATCGTCGGAATGCTGGAAAGCAACCCCGAGTTCAATTTAATCGACGATCAAAAGGTTGTATTTGAACGGATCATGGAACTCTCTCGCAAATGCGAAAACGACGGCAAAAAGAGAGTTCTCATAGCACGTGGAGGCCCAGGTACTGGCAAAACTGTTATCGCAATCAACTTGTTGGCACGTCTTACCCAAGAAGGGGTTTTGCTCAATATTGCTCTAAAAACAGCGCACCTAGACTGGTATACGCAAAGAAGCTTAAAGGGCATAGAACCAAAAGCAGCATCGACAATATGTTTAAAGGGTCGGGGTCATATGTCGATGCCCCAAAGGACGCTGTCGGCGCCATACTTGCCGATGAAGCCCATCGTCTCAATGAAAAATCCGGCTTGTACGGAAATCAAGGGGTCAACCAAATCCACGAGATCATCCGTGCTGCCAGACTCAGCGTGTTCTTCATTGACGAAAGCCAGAGGGTAACCGTAAAGGACATCGGCAGTGTCGATGAGATCAAACACTGGGCTACCTTCAATAACGCCGAGGTTTTCGAGGATGAGTTATCCTCCCAGTTCCGATGTAACGGTTCCGACGGCTATCTTGCCTGGCTTGATGATGTCTTAGAGATTCGCGAAACCGCTAATTACAACCTAGAAGCCCCTAATTACGAATTTATGGTGTTTGACTCCCCTGAGGAAATGCGTAACCGAGTTGTCGAGCGAAACCAAAGCTCAAATAAAGCGCGTATCCTTGCGGGCTATTGCTGGAATTGGCCAAAAGCAGGCCGATCAGATACCAACACCCATGAGATAAAAATTGGAGACTTCGAGATTAGCTGGAACCTAGATGGCGGCGAATCATTCGCAATCAGCCCAACTTCTATTAATGAAGCAGGATGCATTCACACCACTCAAGGGCTTGAATTTGAATACGTCGGGGTAATCATAGGTGACGACTTACGATACGAGGACGGTGCATTGGTCACCGATTTCAAAAAGCGCGCAAAGACAGACCAATCCATTAAAGGGTTAAAGAAGATGGAAGGCGATGATCCCGAACGAGCTCATCGCCTTGCAGATCAAATTATCAAGAATACATACCGCACTTTGATGACACGAGGAATGAAAGGCTGCTATGTATATGCAACCGACAAGGGCTTGCGGGATTATCTGAAAAACCGAGTGAAAAGCAGTTACGACTACGCGCTGTCAGAACTCTGAAATTGATCCTAATGCTATATTTTTTGCAAAGCCTAAGAGCCCTTAATGCCAACCAAACCCGGAGCAATCGCCCTAATGAGAAATGGCAACCCTAATGGACTGCCATTTCTCATCTAAAAGCGATGCTCATCTGGGTCGAGGCCGGCTTCTTCCAGTGCTTCGCACTGTTCTTTGAAGCTCATCGACTCGAATTCATCGAGGTCAATCCCGATATCCTCAAGCGCTTCAGCAACCTCATTGCCATCCCCAAAATCATCGTCATCTTCGCAGTCGTCAATATCATCATCGTAAGACGAATCGGAATCGCCCAAACAGTCATCATCGTCGAAATACGATTCCGACGAACGATCGCGATCGTCGTCATCATCGTCATCGTCGGTTGCCCAATAATTGAACACCGAGAAATCCATCATATGCTCCGCCGCGCTGAGCCTACCATCATGATTCAAATCGAACTTGTCACCAAATAAGTCGTACATGGCAGCCCCATTTAACGTGAACACCTGAAACTATGTATCGGCAATAGAAAAATTGCCGTTTACCTGGATCTATCCGAATAATATCGCAATTATACACATAGGTTCAGCCTAGCCTGTACCGCGCAATGGACAGCATCTTGGGTCTTTATCAAATCTCGAAAATGATCGATAGGCTTAAGCATTTTCGGGGCATCGGAACGATTAGGCTAACTAGCGAGCTCATTAGCCAGAGCAGCAATCTGGGCACGCGCAGCATCATCTACTGAACCACGCACGGTAACAACCGTTTCCGCAAACTCGATACCGGCCAGCTGTTCCATCTGCGCACGCATGGCCTTGGCGGCTACTGGAGCCCAGGTGCCAGATTCGATGAAGGCCACCTTGCGGTTTTGATACGCGTGCTCAGCAAGCGTATGGATGAACGTGGTCATAAACGGGAAGATATCCCCCGCATACGTGATGCTTGCAAGCACCAAACGATCGTAGCGAAATGCATCCTCCACTGCTTCGGCCATATCATCACGCGCCAGATCAAAGAGCGAAACGGTTTGCCCTTTTTCCTCAAGGGCACGTGCCAGCTCTTCTGCAGCCTGCTTGGTGTGGCCGTATACGCTGGCATAGGCAATGGTTACGCCGCTGTTTTCGGGCTCGTAATGCGCCCATGTGGTGTACGTTTCCACGTAATACGCCAGGTTTTCGGAGAGCGCAGGGCCATGAAGCGGACAAATGCGTTCGACATCAAACGCAGCAACCTTCTGCAGAACAGCCTGTACGTTCTTGCCGAACTTGCCCACGATTCCAAAATAATAGCGGCGTGCTTCGCAAGCCCAGCCTTCAGGATCTTCGATATCGTTTGCTCCAAACTTGCCAAAGGCATCTGCGGAAAACAGCACTTTGTCTTGCGAATCGTAGGAAAACATGACTTCGGGCCAATGCACGTTGGCAGCGCCGATAAAACGAAGCGTGCGACCGCCAAGATCAAGCTCAAAGCCTTCCTTGCACACAATCTGGCAATCGGAGAAATCGGTGCCGAAATAGGCAGCCATCATCTTGAAGGCCATCTTCGAAGCAACAACCTGCGCGTCAGGATAGCGATCCATGAACGCAACAATGCCAGCCGAATGGTCGGGCTCCATATGATGCACCACAAGGTAATCAGGCGTGCGCCCATCAAGAGCGGTTTCAACGTTACCCAGCCATTCGTCAACGAAACGAGCATCAACCGTGTCAGCTACCGCCACCTTTTCGCCGATAACAACGTAGCTGTTGTACGCCATACCGTTTTCGCGAACATCGTACTGCCCTTCAAACAAATCGATATCGTGATCGTTTACGCCTACATACTTGATAGTTTCGGTTACCTGCATGGATATCTCCGATCCCCGATGATTGCGATCGCTCTGCATATAGCAAACGACTTAGCTGTGATGCTTGCCCTGCCAATGAAGTCATTTTAAAACGCTGAATGCGTTAGCTTTGAAATGTTAATAACACGATACGCGAATAGGGCATTCTGCCCTATTCGCTAAAGGGGAACGCGTCATTTCGACCAGTCGAAGCACCAAAGCCCCAAAAGAAAAGGAATCTGATTAAACCGTTCCCTGAACCGAAAAGCTGTATATGTTTTTCATTGCAAGTTGTTGTTGCTGCAAAATGCAAAACCAGCAAGACTAGGCTTCACGTTCGATTTCGGTGACACATTCGTTTTTAATGGCGCCCACCAAGGCTTGCAGCGCATCAACTACGCGTGGACGAATATCGCCGCCAATAAGGACGTACATAATGTCGTCACCTACCGCAAGTTCACCATTTGCAAGCCAAACGCGCACATAGCCGATGCCAGGCATATCAAGGGTGTTTTCGATAGCAGCCTGAACCTTAGCGGCATCGTAGCTGAACAGCATGCCACCCACCTTTCGGCCAGGAGCCACCCCATCGGTTTCAACACCGCGCGCTTCCGCTTTCGGCGTAGCACGCACTACGCCGTTATGCGTTAAGTACATACCACATTCCGCGGCGGCAGGGTCGGCCTTCGCCTGACGCAGCCAAGCATCAACAGAGGGAGCCATTTTACTAGTATCGAGCATTGGTTTCTCCTTAAGCTTCCACAAACAACTTGCCGCCAAAAGCCTTAACCCATGTTTTTCGCCTTAGCTTTCTTCGACTTCTTCATGCCAGGCTTAAATACCGAAAGGGCAAATAGCGCAACAACGCACACGAGCATTAGGCCCACCGTTGCCGTCGAAAACGGCAGCAATGCAAAGCCAACAATAACAACAATGCTCAGAACCCACTTCGCCACCAGCCAACTATGCTTGGCGAACCCCCATGAAGTCAGAACACCATATAGCACTGCCGTTGCCATAAGAAACGGAATACATGGCACGATGAATTGCGAACGAAACGCATCAATGGCAACAGGCGCGTCGAGGCTTGCCAGTACTAGCGCCGCGCCGTCGCTGAGGGTCAGAACGAATAGAACGGCAAATCCACCGAGCCAGACAGATGCAGCAAAAAGATGAACAAGATCAATGGTTCGTTTTACCGTTCGACTTGCTTTAGGAAGCTCCATGATCACCGATCGTCCCCCACCTACTCGTTTGAGCCCAATGGCCCCTGTTCAGCGTCGCAGCCATTCATAATAGGATGCTACGCTCTTTCGCGTGACAAGGGTTCGATTATTCTAGCATCCACCAATCATGAAACCTGGATGCTTGCACGGAAGGCGTTTTTCGTGCGCAAAGCCTTACTATTTTTTCGAAACCCTGCTTGAAGTCCCAAGGCAAAGAACAACACTGAAACAGCTAGATTTCCCCGGCGCGTTTCCTAGAAACCGATGATAAGGCCGCCGCGTTCGGCATAGTAACTGCAAAGGCCCCTGGTAGGAATAATCTCAATTTCGGAATTACCCCACAGCTGCAAGATGTTTTCCTTCAATGTTTGCGCGGCGGCGAGGTTATCGCAATGGCTAATGGCAACTCGCCCACCGGCAAATCCCCATTCCTTCATGCGGTTAATGAGTTCGCGAACGGTCTTTTTCGTTCCTCGGGCTTTGCCCTCGACGACAATCGTGCCCTCTTCGCTTGCAGTGCCAATTCCCCACATGCCTAATGCCCTTGCAAGGAAACCGGTCATTTTGCCCATGCGGCCGTTTTTAATAAGGTTGTCGAAGGAGGAAAGCGCAAAAAGGATCTTGGTTCTTTCAAGGAAGGTATTGGCGCGGGCAACCGCCTCGTCAAAATCAATGCCCTCTCGAGCAAGCCTTTCAAGTTCATGCACGCAAAGAACAAGCTCGGGGCCTGTCGACTTTGAATCGAGAACCGCAATCTTCTTTCCCGGGTGTTCTTCTAATGCCATATCCATGGCGGTAAGGGCGCTGTTCATGCTTCCCGAAAGCTGAGACGAAATAGTAATGGCAAACGTGTGGCCGGCCTTTTCGAAGTGCTGCAACCACGTTCCGGGAGCCGGACACGCAGTGTGGCTAGCTTCCTTCTCCTGTTCCATATCGTGAAGCATTTTTTGCAGATCAAGATCCTCGTCGTCGACAAAATGTTGATCGCCAACGGTAATTACAAATGGCACACTGAAAAGCTCAATAACGTCAGATTGATAACTCGACGGAAGAAGATCGCAACTCGAATCCGTAACAACGTTCCACTTCATGCCGCTCGTCCTTTCTGGCGCGCAAAAGCACCCGATGCAGTCGGGCGCTTAGGCCTGAATCAGCTGCCTCTGCCATCTGGCAGTACAAAGCGATGTTCAACAACGCTTCTATATCTCCTGCGCTTAATGCGCCATTCTACCGAAGGGGCGAATTTGCAACAAACCCGAAATCAAAATTAAAGGCGAAACGATGATTCCTCCGAAGATCACCAGACCCGCATTTCCCTAATGAGTCGCACGATGCAAGATGCATTCCGCTGCGATGCTAACAGCGATTTCCTCAGGCGTTTCCGCCTTAATATCCAAGCCAATGGGCATATGGACCGTGTCCAGTAGCTCCTCGGACACACCTGCATCCAGCAAACGCTGACGCGCTACGGCAATCTTTCGGCGCGAACCCATGAAGCCTACGTATGCCAAAGGCTGGCGAAGCGCCTGCTCCAGGATGGCGTAATCGTACGCATGGCTATACGTCATAATGAAAACGTAATCGCGCTCATCGAATGACAAAGACGAAGCAATATCTTCGTAATCACCCAAGATAATCTGTTCTGCGTCAGGGAAATCTTCGGATTGGGCAAACTCAGGGCGACACTCAAAAAGAGTGCAAGCGAAGCCCACCTGTGCAAGGGCTGCAATGGTGGCATGACCCACATGACCTCCCCCAAACACAATGGCGCGCACGGGAATAGAAACGGGCATTGCGAAGAACCCATCGATAACGCGCTTCTGCTTCAAGCCGACAAGCTTCTTGCTCGACAAACTGCACTCCCCCGCCACAAGTTCGCCTTGACTGCCGAACAAGGCAACGGTGCCTTTGAACGGCATGTCACCCTCATGGCATTCCAATGCAAGATACGCAGGAGTGCGCTGCTCGAAGCACTTCAGCAACTGACTCGACACCTGGGCCCAAGCTTCACTTTCAGCACATATAGGAACATACAAAAGAACGGCATCACCACCGCAAACCATACCTATGCTGTTTTCAGCTTGGGGTCTAAGAGCTAGATCTTCCACGCGGCAAACGTCCTTGCCAACCATGGTGCGCGCTTCGGCAATGGCATGACCTTCAATAGCGCCACCACCAATAGTGCCGCAAACAAGCCCCGCTTCAGAAACAAGCATCTGAGACCCAGCATTGCGCGGCGTGGAACCATTGCTCCCTACCACGGTAACCAATACAACGTCATGCCCTGCACCCAAAGCCTCTGCAATATGTTCTGCGATATCGCGCATGATTCACCTTGCCGTTATTGTCGATTGCCGAGTATGCCACTTAAACACAAAATAGCCTCCAATACGCCGCCCGCCACCGACAAACCTTTGTCGGAAACCAGCTGGCAATAGCAGGCGTCACCACGGGGATCCACATCACCGCACTTCAAGCCTTTAGAAACACGCACGCCATCGGCTATCAAGCCCCGCAGAACCCCCGTAAGCATAGCCACCACAGGAACGTCTCCCACATAAGCAACGACTTGCCCCTCTTCGACATGATCACCAATCGCGCAAACACCGCGAAACAAGCCATCCGCTGGAGCGCGCAAAACGCGTTCGCCCGCAAAGCCGCCCACAAGACCAGGCACAGCAGTATTCGGAAGCGCCGAACCTTCGTAATACGTTCGCCCGAGAGTGTGACCGCGCATAGTTTCCACTACCGCATGGCAGTCTTCCCCCGCGGTGAAGCCAGGGCCCACACCAACTACAACGGGAGCCATGTCCATAGTGGTACCCAGGTTGCGTTTTGCCAAAATGGCATCGACCACCACATCGGGCTTTAGTTCTATGCAGTGACATTCCGGATCAATCAAAACAGGAATGGCGTGTTTTCGCTCATGTACCTCCCCGGCTTGGCGAACATCCTGCACGCGCACCGCCAAAACACCCTCCACCTGCATTTGCCCTAATCGCACCGCTTCGCTAAATGCAACGGTGCGACGTACGGTAAGCGGCTGTTCGATTTCGGTCATAACAACCGAAATACCGCACCTCCACAGCCGAAGGGCGATAGCGGTAGCGATATCGCCAGCTCCACGGATTATCGCAAGCACCGGAACTCACCGTTCTTAAGACTTCCTGCAACTACAGGCGTTTTGCACCGCAAGGCGATACGCTCGGCTAACTGCCATTGGGAGGGATCCTCCACCTTGTTGATAAGCAGCAGGTCATGAAGGCTCTCGGCATTCAAAACCGCAGCAACCGCTTCAGGCGTTACCTGGCATTCTGTCGAAATACCAGCTAGCTCCGCATAGCGGTCAGGGCGATGGCATATTTCCGAAACAGGCGAACCCACGCCGTCAACACCGGCCACACATACCACCAAGCTTGCGCACTCGGGAATAACCGGCTCATATTCAGCGTGCGCCTTCAAGGGAAGCATTTTTGCGCCATCAGCTTCCACCAGCACATAGTCGGCCAAGCTTAGCAGCTCAGGAAAAGCCAAGGAAGATTGAGCCATCTTGCCTGTTTCCTCTTGGATTGACCCCACACATACCACGGGGCTACCTGAAAGAGCCACTTGCACTTCACCGAGGGAAGGGTCGATCAGAGCCGGACACCAATCCGGTGTCATCATCTTTGTGCTGGTGGCAACAATTACACGGGCGTGCGCAGACAGCTCATTAGCAAGCACGCGCAAAAGCGTTGTTTTACCACCGCCACCGATAATGGCTGTAAGGCCAGGTTGGATATGCAGATAGTCGCAAAAGATGGTTACTCCTCCGGTTTCGCAAGCAGGATATGTTCCGGCAGAATCGGCAACTCGCGATGCCAAACGCCCGTTGCTCGATAAATCGCTTGAGTGATCGCAGGTGCGGGGGTATTGATGACGATTTCACCAATAGATTTCGCGCCGAACGGCCCGGTAGGCTCATACGAATTCTCAAATTCCACGTTGATGCACCCTGTGTCCAATCGGGTAGGCAAACGATACGTGAACAAACTCGATTCGCGAATTTTACCTGTTTCGGTCCGGGTTACGTCTTCCATAAGCGTATGGCCGATACCCTGAACGATGCCACCTTCAACCTGGATACGCGCCAAAGCAGGGTTGATGGGAATACCGCAATCAACCACAGCAGCGTAGTTAAGCACTTCTACCACACCGGTTTCGCGATCCAGCTCGATTTCTGCCATGCCTACCATAAACGGCGGCGGAGAAACGGGCGAAGAGTGCATAGCGGTAGCCTCGGGAGCCTCGCGGTTGCTGCACTGGCTCTTAACGGCAATCTCCTGCAATGAAACCTTCTGGCCTGTGCTTTCTCGCAATACGCACCCATCTTCAAACTGCAGTTCTTCGGTACTGCATTCGAGAACATCGGCGGCAATCGCGCACAGCTTTTCCTTCAGCTGAGTGCATGCCTTTTCAACAGCCATACCCGTAACGTAGGTGGTAGAAGAAGCATACGAACCAGAATCGTACGGGGAAGCGTCGGTATCGGCACCGAATACGGAAACGTTTTCGACGGAGCACTCCATATGCTCAGCGACCATCTGGGCAAGAATGGTGTCACAGCCCGTACCCATATCGGCGGCACCAATAAGCATCATGAACGAACCGTCATCGTTCAGCTTGACGGTAACCGAACCAACATCGATGCCGGAAATGCCAGAACCCTGCATGGACATGCCTACGCCAGCAGCGCGCACTTTGCCGTTGCCCATTTCGCGTACAGGGTACTTTGCTTTCCAATCAAACAGTTCAGCGCAACGCTCCATGCAGCGATCGAGCGCGCAGGAATTGGTTACCTCGCCATAGTAAGCAGGCATGGCCATACCCTCACGCACCATGTTCTGCTCGCGAATGGCGATAGGATCTATGCCCAGCTTTTCAGCAAGTTCGTTCACCGTGGTTTCAACGGCGAACTGACCCTGCGTCGCGCCAAAGCCACGATATGCACCAGAAGGCTGCATATTCGTGTACACAACATCAGCGGTGAACTTGAAGGCTTCGAGCGACCCCGTATACAGCGGAATGGATTTGTGACCGGTTAAGCCAACCGTGGCCCAACCATGTTCGCCATACGCACCTGAATTAGAAAGCGTGTTAACAGCCAAAGCGCGAATGCGCCCATCGTTGTTAGCGCCCAGACGCACAGAGATTTCCATTTCGTGGCGCGGAGAGCCGCAGGTCTGCGCTTCCTTGCGCGAAAAAATACACATTGCAGGGCGTCCGGTTTTCATGGTGACAAACGCAGGATACACCTCACAGACCGCAGTCTGCTTTGCACCAAAGCCGCCACCGATACGCGGCTTTTCTACGCGGATGCGGCTTTTCGGAATACCCAATGCATTGGACAGAATGCGACGTACATGAAATACGATCTGCGTAGAGGAAATAACATGCAAGCGGCCATAACGATCAAGCTGCGTAAAGGTACGGAACGTTTCCATCATGGCCTGGTTGTAGGCTTTCGTATGGTAGGTACGCTCCAGCACAATATCGCAATCTGCAAGCACTGCTTCGACGTCGCCATCGCCATCGGCGGTGCCGCCTACCAAGTTGCGAGTGTTGTCTCCGCCCAGGTCGCACAGCATATGCCAGTTGCTTTCAGGGTGCACCAGCACAGGGTTGTCTTTGGCGGCTCGGAAATCCAACACCGGTTCCAGCACGTTATACGTAACCTTAATGCGCCCAAGGGCCTTTTCGGCAGCTTCTTCGGTTTCGGCAGCAACGATAGCAACCACATCGCCCACAAAGCGCACATGACGATCGATGATCAGGCGATCGTACGGGCTGGTTTCAGGGTACGTTTGACCCGCGTTTGAAAAACGCTCGTTAGGCACATCTTCCCACGTGTACACATCCACTACACCAGGGAGCTTCTTGGCCTTTGAGGTATCGATGGTTTCAACAATGGCATTGGCGTGAGGGCTTCGAAGCAATTTCACCACCAGCGCATCGGGGACAATATCATCGGTGTAAACCGGCTTGCCCAGCAACAACTGCAGCGAATCCTTTTTCCGAACGGACTTGCCCACAGATTGGTATTCGGGTCTATTCACGTTCAGCCTCCTGCGATTTCCTGCTGTTCAAGAAGTTGCGAATACCGCGCTGCTGGCCCACGTAGCCCGAGCAACGACACAGATTTCCGCTGAGGTATGCCAGGATTTCCTCATCCGTGGGATCGGGGTTTTCGCGAAGCAAAGCAATGGTGTTCATCACAAAGCCAGGGTTGCAGAAGCCACACTGCTCGGCGCCTTGGTCGGCAATGTAACCCACAAACTCGGAAGCCTCTTCCTGCAATCCCTCCAAGGTATACACGCTGTGACCATCCGCGCGAGCTGCCAACGTTGAGCAAGACAAAACAGGCTGGTCGTCAAGCAGCACCGTGCACAAACCACAGCTCGATGTTTCGCATCCACGCTTAACGCTGAAACAGTTATGAGCGCGAACGAAATCGATCAGAAGCATATCGGCTGGGATATCGTCGGAAACCATCTTTCCATTCAGATTGATTTTGATTTCCATTACAGCACCTCCCCCAAAGTTATAAGGGCACGGCGTGTAAGAACCGGAACCAACGCCTTGCGATACTCGGCGCTGCCCCACATGTTTCCCGACACAGGAACGGTGTTCGCAACATACTTAGCAAAAGAGGCGGCGCTTTCTTCCGTGATACCGTTGACCAAAATGCCCTGATCGTCGCGAAGAATCATGGCGCGCGCAGGACGCGACCCCACTACCACGCGATATTCATCGCCCAACTTTGATGCAGCGCAGTTCAGCGAAGGCAAATCGGTGCTTTGTTTACGTACCGCCTGATAGGCAAACGCACCGGGTTGCTTTTTCACAATGAGCCGTACCAGAAGATCCTTGTCGTACTTCATGCCCACGAATTCTTCCAAGGGGACTATGCCGCCCTCGAAAAGCTCAACGTAGCTGTCCATGGCCATAAACACCGTAACAATGTCAGAAAAACCCATGCGGCGCCATAAGCTTCCGCCCAATGTGGCGCCATTGCGGAACTGCACGCCCACAATATCCTTGAACGCTGCTTCAACCGCGCCGCAAGAATAAGCGGCTAAACCAGGGTGCTTTTCCATTTGCCGCAGAGTAACCATAGCGCCAATACGGAACTCGTTTTCGGTTTCCTCTATTTCGTCCAAGCCTAAATCGCACAAGTCGATAGCAGTGCCAAAGGAGTGCTTGCCCATCTTCAACCACATCATGCCAGCAACGATGCGATGACGCTTTTTCTGGTTCAATTCCCAGGCCTCTTCCAGGCTCTGCGGGCGAACGTATTTTTGAAAGGTGATAATGATACTCACCCCATTACTAGAACTTTACATAGATATTCTTATTATACTTTGAACCGATAGTTATCCGCTTAGAGCGCAAAACCAACCACTGAATACGCAAAGGGCAAAATCGATATGCCACACCTTGCCAAACAGACAAAAACGAAGCATGGATGCATCATCATGGCATCGGGTATGGGCACTCGATTTGGAGGCAATAAGCTCATGGCCAAGCTGGAGGGCGCACCGCTTATTCAACACGTGATTCAGGCAACCGAAAAACACTTCGAAAAACGTGTAGTGGTTACTCGCCATAATGATGTAGCAAAGCTGTGTCGCGCGCTAGGTGCTGAAGTGGCCCTGCGCAACAAGCCACATCGGAATGATACGGTCCGCTTGGGCATGGACGCCACGAGCGAATGCGACACCGTTACCTTTTTCCAGGCAGACCAACCGCTTATCAGTCCACGCACTATTACCGCCCTTTTATGCGCCGCAGAAAACAACCCTGAATACATATGGCGCGCTAGCTTCGAAGGCGCGCCAGGCGCGCCCGTGCTATTTCCCTCCTGGACATTCGACGAACTGCGAACGCTTCCGTCCGGCAAAGGCGGCGGCTATGTAGCCAAACAGCACGAAGAGCTCGTTCGATGCATTGAGGTTTCAAGCAAATGGGAGCTCTTCGATGTCGATACGCTTGAAGATCTTGCCCTCCTTCGAAGGCACCTAGCCCTCTGATAGTTACTAGAAAGAGCCGAGTTCCATCAAACCAAACGTGCTTTTTCGCAAAAAACGCCTAGCAGGATGCAGCATCCCGCTAGGCGCACAATTAAACTCGAACAACTAATGCCTAATTGTTCGAATCCTTCTTAAGAAGAGCCGAATCCTTCGGGAGCACGATGTTCAAGAGGATAGCCACCGCAGCTGCAGCAACGATGCCGGAACCGCCAAAAATAAGACTTACCATCTCAGGCGCGCCGGCCAACACGGCAGGGTTAGCGCCAATGCCATAGCCTAAGCCAAGAGCTACCGAAACAATGCTGAGATTACGCGAGGTGAGCGGATCGCGCGTAATAAGCTGAATACCGCTAACCACAATAGAGGCGAACATGATAACAGCAGCGCCGCCAAGAACCGACTGAGGCATGATCGAAATCACTGCCGCCAGCTTCGGGCACAAGCCACACAGAATCAAGAAGAGGGCGCCGCACGCCAAAGCTTTGCGATTAACCATCTTAGTCATGGCTACCAAGCCAACGTTCTGGCTGAAAGACGTATTGGGCAAAACGCCGAATATAGCGGCGAACGATGAGCCGATGCCGTCACAAACCACGCCACCGGAAAGCTCCTTATCGGTGGCTTCGCGATCCATACCACCCTGAGTTACGCCCGAGATATCACCGACCGTTTCAACAGCCGTGACAACAAACATAACCAGTACAGGAGCAATAGCACGCATGTCGAATACAGGAGCAACGGGCATCAAGGCAGGAACGGCAAACCAGGATGCTTCTGCCACTTTATCCCAATTCAGAACCCAAGCTTTGGTGTACTCGACACCTTCGGCGGTAACGCCCGTAGTAGGCAGAACCAAACCCATGATGCCCGCAACAACATAGCCCACAATAATGCCGGACAAAATCGAAGAAGCGCTCACAAAACCCGTGGTGGCATGCTTAACCGCCAAGATGACGATCAAAACAACCAACGCCAAACACAGGTTTTCAACCGAACCAAAGTCAACCGCGCTGTTACCGCCACCGAAAGCATTAACGCCAACACTAATAAGGCTCAAGCCGATGGAAAGCACAACGGTACCCGTGACAATAGACGGGAAGAACCTGCGAAGCGGCTTCAAAAAGAAGCCCAGAACGGCTTCGAACAAACCACCGATGAGCGAAGCACCCATGATGGCGCCATAGGCAACAAGACCACCGCCCATAGATGCGGCAACGGAATTGAACACGCCGATGAAGCCGGACGACGTGCCCATGATAATAGGCACCCTGCCACCTACAGGACCGATGCCGAACAACTGAACCAACGTTACCACGCCAGCAATCAGCATGGCGTTCTGAAGCAGTGCCAACTGGATTTCCGCGAATTCGGCGGTGGCCAAACCGCAAACGCCTGTCACGATAAGCAGCGGTGTTAAATTGCCCACAAACATGGCCAGCACATGCTGCAGACCCAACGGAACCGCCTGTGTAAGTGGAATATCGCCTTCGAACGAAAAAACGCCCAACGACCTGCCATTACCAGTGGTTTCTTCCGAAGAACCTTCTGCACGCCCTTCTTCCTTTGCGCGCAGCGGATTCTCCTGTTTTTCTTCGACCACTCACATCCCCCTTCCAAAAGGACAGTAACGGAAAAAAAATATCACCCAATTGTTACGTTTGAAAGCTTAATCGAAGAATTCCTACACCGTTATTCGATCTATACGACCAAAGAGCGGAGCTGCCATTTTGGAATATCCGCCGATCGCACCCACCATGCAAACGCATTCGTTGGTCGCATGGATAGTTTGAGCATCCATAAGTTCATTGCCATTCCCGGTGAACGCATTCGTTGCACGTGTGGAACGTTTTGAATCCGCCCAACTGATCAGAACTGCTTTTTGAAGCGGATACGAACTGTCATCTTCATTCCGTCTAAATGAATTTCCCCGTAACGCTTTCAGGACAGTTCCGCACATCATCTTGCGCGCCACAGACCACAATTCGACCGCCCTCTTCGCCGCCGCCAGGACCCATATCGATAATGCAATCGGCAGCTCGAATAACATCAAGGTCATG
>ERZ1026888.93-NODE-93-length-53678-cov-10.168211_pt1 | contig 53678 bp, 42 predicted proteins | sample MGYA00380174_ERZ1026888 | MGnify/ENA primary metagenome ERZ1026888 (study PRJEB33269, sample SAMEA4719810) | human gut metagenome | biome: human-associated habitat; feature: organic feature; material: feces | place: Cameroon | collected 2013-10 ...
GTTTTTTATCCCAACTGGCTTATAATTCGGAAATTTTATCTAAATTTGTACCAATAATAGGATATAACGCTACATCGTGCTACAAGACGCTACAAGTAGGCTACATCTTTCAATGCCTATAAAAATTATGTAACATCTTGAAAATCAATATTGCTACATGAAGATACAACTTTCAGAGTCATATTTGACTTATAGGCATTTGAATAATTATGGTAAGATAGTGGTCATGATGAAGTATTATCCTCTTTCATTAAGACAATTCATAAACATAATACAAAGGCAATGAGAAGATAAACAGAAAACAATAGTTCATTTTCTTAGATTAGCCAAAATATACTAAGAACAATAAGGAATCATGATCGGCGCAATAATAGGAGACATTGTAGGTAGTATATACGAATTTGACAACATCAAAACAAAAGCATTCCCCTTCTTTTCAAAAGAAAAGGAGTTTACAGATGACAGTATTCTCACGTTGGCGACAGCAGAATGGATGCTTCGTGGAGGCAATCCTGCAGATTATTATCTTAAATATGCACAAACTTATCCCTATCCAATGGGCAGTTATGGATCTATGTTCATTAGCTGGATTCATCTTGCATCCCGTGGAATTATGAAGCCGTATAATAGTTGCGGAAATGGTAGTGCAATGAGAGTTGCTCTTGTGGGATGGGGATTCAACACTTTGGAAGAAACGCTTTCAACCGCAAAACTTTCTGCAGAATGCACACATAATCACCCAGAAGGAATTAAAGGGTCGCAAGCTACAGCCATGTGTATATTCATGGCGCGCCAAGGTTCTTCTATTGCTGAAATCCGTCAGACTGTAAGCAATAGATTCAACTATGACCTATCATTGACCGTGGATGAAATTCGACCTCGCTATTCATGGCACGGATTGGATGGGGTGATTGATGGCGGTACATGCCAAGGCAGTGTACCGCAAGCGATTACCTGTGCCCTTGAAGCTGTTGATTTTGAGGATGCGGTACGTAATGCCATCAGCATTGGCGGCGACTCCGACACTATTGGATGTATCACAGGTAGTATCGCTGAAGCATTGTTTGGAATACCAGAAGATATTCGACAATACGGCATGAATTATTTGCCGAAAGAGTTGGCGTCAATTGTGGAAGAGTTCGAAACTAAGTATGGTAGATAATTATTCATTTTTATGAATAAGACCTTTTGCGCGAAACTAAAAAATCATGAATTAAGAAAAGACCGTATTCGCTCAGCATATTTTTGCCTACCACTATATAAAGTGGTATAAAAACATCTATCTTTAAAGTTAGATATTTAGCTTTGCAATAAACTATGAGTATATTATACGGAACAAAAATAAACTAACTGCTTGCCACTACCGCACCGACAGGACTGTTGTTTTCTGACTGGCTAAAGAAGGAATGCTATTCAGACCAACTGCAAAAGAAATCAACCATTATGCACCAATGGGAAAGCCTGTTCTGAAGGTGGCAGCGCCAACGTTCAAGACACCATTATGGATGCAAAGTGATATCTATGGCACTACTTTCCGGGTGTTTCACACAAAAGCCTTCTCATATACAAAGACAATAGAAAGAGTTACGGACAGTGGTACGTTATATGTTTATTCTCCAGAACAAGCATTCTTGGAGTGTCTAGTCTTGGCTCCAAAGTCATACAGCTACATGGATCTGTACTATGTTATGGAGCAACTGACCACCCTGCATTCTGATTTTGTACGGCAAAAGTAGGTAAGCGGCTATATCCTTGGAAGACAAAACATTTGTTCAAAAATGAAAATAAACGGCAAGATTGCCGAAATATTTCAATATGCATATTATGCAGATACAAAGAGACTTCTATTTACATCAACTGATAGACGGCAAGCAAAATGGATTAATAAAGATCATTACCGGAATTCGTCGGTGTGGAAAATCATATTTACTTTTCACACTTTTCTATCAGTATTTGAAAAATATTGGCGTGACAGAAGACCATATTATAAAGATTGCACTTGATGACATTGAGAGTGCAGACCTTCGTGACCCATTAGCATTATATAAGTATATCAAGGCGAAAATGGTGGATGAAGATTTGTACTATATACTCCTTGACGAAGTACAACTTGTCTGCAATACGTAAACGTCATTAACGACAAGCCCATTGGCAGAATTAAGTATGCACTAAATTAATTCCGCCAACAGGTTATTCTGTGATTCTATATCTATTGTTTTAATGTCAGTAATTTACTTTCACGCCGACATAGTAGCTTCTTGGCAGCGAAGGACCGTAGATATAGGCGGAATCACGGTTCCATCCCTTGTCGAAGTCCTTCTGGTAAGCATTGGTGATGTTCTGTATACCACCGTTCACCTGTAGCGTGAGATACTTATAGATTGGGAAATCGTATGCCAGCTTCATGTTCAGTTCCATAAACTTTGGAGTGTTCACAGCCACAGGTTCCTCCACCCCCGAGCCGGCAGAGTGTCCCACGAGCATGCTGCCCGTATAATTGCCGGTAACCGAAGCCGTAAAGCGTTTCACAGGTGTAAAGGTTGCAGTGAAATAGCCATAGGTGTCCGGAGTGCGCATCATCTTCTTGAATTTCTGCTCTGGCACCTCATCGTTCCATGCAATAGCCTTGTCATAATGGCTCTGCTGCAGGGTGAGTCCAGCCTGTAGCGTAAACCATCGTGTGAACACCGCCTTGCCTTCCAGATTCAGTCCGAACACCTTGGCGCCATAGGCATTGTAGCGCTCCTGCACAGTGTTTCCATGCGAATCAGGCTGGTCGAGCTGGCGAAGGGCAAACACATCGTTCAGGTCGGTATAGAATCCTTCTATCAGGAGATTGGTCTGCACCGAGCCGAACTTATGATACAGGTCTGCCGAAAGGCTGAAACTGTTGGAACGCTCTTCCTTCAGGTTGTCTGCCAAGACCGTAACCAGTCGCTCGCCACCGACAACGCCCACATGCAGATCCTCGTCGAATGCCTGAGGAGCACGGAATCCGCCGGCATAGGTGAGGCGCAGGTTGATATTCTCTGTAGGATTGAAGCGGAGGTTGGCACGTGGACTGAAGATTACATGGTCTATCAGGTTGTGCTTGTCCAGTCGGCCACCCAGAAGGAAACTCCACTGCTTGTTCTTCCACTCATTCTGGAAGAAGAAGCTTCCGATGCGTACATCCTGCTTGAATCTTCTTTCGTAGCCGAGGATGATATCCTTCAGTCCGTCGTAGTTATATTCAGCGCCAAGAGTCAGGTCGGAAGGCATGAAGAGCAGTTTGTCGAACGAGTGAACATACTGTGTTCCTGCCACGTAAGTGAAATCATGTGTTGTGCCATACGCCTTCTCAGCCTCAATCTTGTCTTCTTCCGTACCCTCTCCGATGCCGCCATAATAACTCTTGCGGGTTGTGGTCTGGAATGAGAAATAAGCCGACAGGCGGTTCTTCTCGTCTGGGGAGTAGAAGTTATAGGTGAGACCGCCACCCTGGATTTTGTGTTCCACCTGCTCTGTGATGTTGGCCTCATGTGCTGTTAGCCCGAGCTTGTTGCCACCCCTGCGGAATTCGTGTATGCCGTGATACTGAAGGCTCAGCTTTGAATAGGGGGTGAGGCGGAGGTAGGAATTGAGACCGAAAGTCTGGTTTTCAAGTTCTGGCACCTCTGTATATCCGTCCCCGTCATGATCATAGCCCTGTCGGGTGCGATTCTGTCCATAGGCATATACTCCGGCCTTGTTGTCGTCGGTCACCAGAGATACGTTGCCCGTCGTCACGTTGTCAAACGAACTCGCTCCGCCCTGCGACATGAAGGTGTGTCCGAAGGAGGCCGAATTGCGGATAGGTTCCTTGGTGATGATGTTGATGGTTCCACCGATGGCAGACGCACCGAAGAGGGCAGAGCCACCGCCGCGGACCACCTCCACGCGGTCTATCATATTTGCAGGAATCTGCTCCAGACCATACACGCCGTTCAGAGAGGAGAATACAGGGCGCGAATCCACCAGTATCTGCGAGTAGTGGCCGTCGAGACCATTGATGCGCACCTGTGTGAAGCCGCAGTTCTGACAGTCGTCCTCCGTGCGTACGCCGGGCTGGAATTTGAGTCCTTGGGCAAGACAGGTTGACTGCGTGATGTCAAAGATTTTTGCGCCGACCACACTCACCAGGTTCGGGGCCAGTCTCCTTGCTGTCTCGTTTCTGTTGGCAGAAACCACCACCTCGTCGAGATTTGTGTCGCTTGGCGTGAGCTTGAAATTCAGTTCTTTGCTTGTGTCGTGCTTTATGGTCACACTCTCGCTTTGGGCTGTATATCCTATGAATGTCGCCTCGATGACGAATGTTCCTTCCGGCAGGTTCTTCAAGAAGAAATGGCCGGTCTTGTCGGTTGTCGTGGCTATGGTGGTACCCTTCACCCTGATGATGACGTAAGGGAGGTGCTCGCCCGTCTTTGCGTCAATCACATGGCCATATACATTGGCATCCGTGTTTTTGGCTGTTTCTTCAGCGTCATTCTCTTTGCTTGCCGGGGCAGCTACTGTCCCGTATTTATCCTTTACAATACATTTGTTTTGAACTTCGGCAGCCTGAGCTGCAAATGAGACTGCCAATGCACCACTGAGGAGCATCAGCTGATAATTCTTTGATTTCATTTTTTATCTTATGGTAATTTTTTGATATACTTGTTTTATGGACATTCCGTCCCTTGTCATCCGCTTGATGCAATGTGTCAGCCCTCGTTGCCTCATCAGGTTTTCAGACGAGGTAATAGTCTTGGCTGTAGGCGTTGGCGCATAACTGGAATTGATGAAAAAGCAAGCGTAACGAGTGCGGTCTTCTTGTCTTTTATCATCTAAAATACTGACAGTCAGTCGACAAAGACATATCGGGATAGTCGAAAGATCTTGGTCGATAAAAACTAAAAAGATAAAAATGCTGGTGGGGCACGGGTGGAATGAATGTCGGTCTTGCGAGTCTTGACGAATGGGCATGACATGACAAAAACGACATTGGCCATAGCAATGAATGCTGCTATGTTGGCAATTGTAGGCACCACGTATGGCAGACTGTGCAACTGGCAGATCACGCAATCGTGGGCGAAGCTCTGGTCGGCAGTGAAGTGACCGTCGTGGTGGATATGATGCACGCAGTCATAACAATAAGACATGGCGGCAGTCCCCTCCGCCGCCGAGTGGTGGTGGAAGGTGATGGCTATCATCATTGGCAGAAATACCAACATCAGCAGCCACGCATACCTTTTTCTCTTGTTGTCAATATTGTGCATTATCCTAAGACATCCATTCCGTATCACTCACATAAAATGTTTCATCAATAAGGAAACATTTATGTGTTGAATACGGTTGCAAAGGTAACAATTGTTCGGGTGTTGTGTAAGAAATCTGAGAATTTTATTTTCTATTTAAACAAAATATAACATCTTGGGATGTTACTCCAGGTGAACGGAACTTTATGTAAATGCCGTATCTCGCTATATTTCGTATTTGCGGATAAAAAACTCCATCCCCGGTTCGTTGCCACAGAAAGGTGATGATGGCAAAGCCGGGGATGGAGCAGAATGAATTATATATAAGGATGGTTAATAAAGTTCGTGTGTCATGGTATCCGATTGGTATTTAGTTGAAGCAGCTCTCTCCATGCTCGTAGATGTCGAGACCCTCTTCCTCGATACGCTTGTCCACTCGCAGACCGGCAATCTTCTTGACGGCGAAGAACAATATCGCTCCCGTCACAGCAGCCCAGGCGTCGATGGTCAGGATGCCGAGACGCTGTGCTCCGAAGAAACTGAAACCGCCTCCGTAGAAAGCACCGCCGTCTACAGCCAGCAGACCGGTCATCAGAGTGCCGAAAATGCCGCATACGCCATGTACGGAACTTGCGCCGACGGGGTCGTCTATGTGGAGCTTGGTGTCGATGAACTCGATGGAGAACACGAGGATGGTGCCTGCCAGCAGACCGATTGTGGCGGCGCCCAGTGGAGACACTAAGTCACATCCTATGAATATTCATTTCTGTATTTGTGTGTCATTTTGTGATTAATCCGCTGTAAAAGTATGACAAAGTGATAATATGTGCAATATTTTTATGTCGTTTTGTTGTTTGGTTTTTTTATTGGAATTACACTTTGCATTGCTGCTGTATGGTTTTGCTTCTAAATTGAAAGCAAAACAAATCGTTTGCTTTTATATTGATACTTTCTCTTTTGGTACTAAATCGGCAAGTCTGATCTCCTTGTCATCTCGTTAACTTGTCAACTCGTTTAAAAATCAAAATTTTCGCCAGAACCGTCAATCATCTGGTCGTCAGTGTGGAAACGTCTGATTTACAATGGTTTCAATTTTTAATTTACATAACAAACCATCTGGTAATTGTCTTGATGGTTTTACCACGGAAGCAATTTGTCAGTCATAATATAGTGTCCATCAGCCTTCGGCGATGTCCACCGGTCTAAAATAAAAACACGGATATCAATGAGCACCACGGATTCGTCATCACGGATTATTCTAATTCGCAATAGCTCGCTATTACCAAACAAAATCCACTCTTCTAAAATACCAAAATCCAGGCAAGCCCTAATGACCTATTGGGGGTTAATACAAAACCCCGGATAAACAGGGACAAGCCTTATGTTGATGATCTTTCCTGCAGACATCAGCCCCCTCTCGTTCTCCCCCGTAGGGGAGATGCAGTTTACTTTGCGTTCTGTCAAAGACTTGGAGATGCAGATTACTCTGGTTCTGTCAAAGACTTGGAGATGCAGGTTGCTCTATGTTGTTGATAATCTATTGATAATCAGATGGCTACAGGCAATAGTCAGACCGCCGGAGTATCTGTCCCTCCCCTACGGGGGAGGCTAGGTGGGGGCTGATGGCTATTGGCGGAATCATAATTAAAACTTCATGCGCAGCCGGTTTGTCTTGTTTTTTGTCTATAAATCATTGGCTAAGGAAAGGAAGTGTCCCGGCACTTGCAAATCCAAACAAATCCATAGCCAAAATCCAAGAACCATTAGCTCAATAATATCAAAAAAAATCCGTGAAAAGACCAATCCGTGTCAAGTCCGAGCAATCCGTGTTCCTTTTTTTTGATTTGTGTCCCTGCCGCAGGCCAGGGACACAACGCCAACACAGAACAAATATATCAGTGAGTGTAATGCGTCCAACATCCCGTTAAGCCCTGACAACTGATTTTGGGCTAAAATGGGCACGGTAGTAAAGGTAAAGACCACACCATTCGCATCATCACACATCGGTCAGTTAGGAGCCTATATGGTAGCCGTAGATCATCAGTTGCTCACAGAGCATGACAATAAGACCATCGGTCTGCTGATTTGCAAGACGAAGGATAAAGTAGTAGCTCAGTATGCGCTTGAATCAAGCAATCAGCCGATAGGAATTTCGGAATATGAACTGGAAAGTTCTATCCAGCCAAGGTGGAGGAAACGATATCATCAGTCAAAGAAATTGAAGATAACGTAGGAAAGGAGTTGCCGGAAGAATAACAATAGTGCCATTGGGGATGCGTAGAGTTAGGAAACATATACCTATAGCCCTAAAATAGTTGCCATCTTCTTTATGCATAAGCTTTGTGCTATAGCTTATCACATCAAAAGCCTTTCTACGTGCGAACAATATAACTTATCGCACAAAAAATACACTTTCGCTGCGATAGGCAGAGAAAAACAGGAATAAAGAGGAAATGTGCGAATAGATGAAAATACGGACAACTGATTGCAGGTCAATCTGAAAAATGATAAGAAATGGCTATTTTTTGTAAAAAATATCCTACTGCCTTAATGGTTTTTAACCGTATCTTTGCAAAAAAACAATGGGGAACACCCCCAAGGTTGCCGTTGCATGCACAGCGCCGTGGACCACAACCCCGCCGCGCACCGACAGCCACCATACACACCATTCATACTAACCATCGGACAAGTTGTGGCAGTCCGGACAAAAACAAAAACATTATGAAAAAATCAATCCAAAACCTACGGCTGCGCATCATGCTCATCTCCATGTTTGCAGTGTTCTCGTCCATTATTTGGGCACAGAATTACGGTCTTCAGATCAACAATGTCAATGTGACAGACAAGAACTGCAATGACCTGAGTGTTATCGAGGGTGTGAAAGGCAAGGTGAAATACAACCCTGCCACGAAGACTCTGACTCTTGAGGATGCATCTATCACGCAATCCGGATCTGCCTACTCATACGCTGGCATAAGTAACCAGAACTGCCCGGATCTCAAGATTGAGCTGAAAGGGTCAAACAAGATAGAGCCTTCGCGACATTATGCAATTGATGCACAAAAATCCACTACCATTTACGGAGAAGGCAAGTTGACCACAAATGGAGGATGGGGTGGACTCCATCTGAAGGATGCCCCTGTGATTATCGAAAACAGCCGGATTAACATCAGAGGGAGTCTGGGCATAGAAGGCTCCGGCACTAATGCAAAAGAAATTCTGACCATACGCAATTCAAGCGTGGAAATATATGCCTACACCTATTGTATTTACAATATCGGCAAACTGGTTCTTGAAGAAAGCACCATATCAAGGCCGGCGGGTGCCGCATTTGATGACGAGCAACACTCCGTCGTCTGGTATGGAGCCATATTGTCGGGCGGCATGACAATCTCCGCTCCATGCTACGGCGTGAAACTGAACGGCAAAGACATAACGAAAGCAAACTGCGATAATCTGAGCTCCATAGAGGGAGTGAGCGGAAACGTGAAATACGATGCGCTACAGAGGATTCTGACGCTCGACAACGCTACAATCAGCGGACAGGGTATATACAATGAATCATGCCCCGACCTGAGGGTGGAACTGATCGGGACAAACGCCGTCTCGTCTGCCGGCACATGCTTCAACATCGAAAAGCCTACGGCTATCTTCGGAGAGGGCGTGCTGACCCTCACTTCAAGCGGCGAGGCCGGCATAAAGCTTAATTCGGCTTCTCTCGCATTCGAGAAGGGATGCACGGTTTCGGCAAGCGGCAAATACGGCATCAGAGGTGTCAACGGCAACAGTTCGGAGGCTATCACCGTGACCAGTTCCAACGTGGAAGCAACGGGAACAGAGGGCGCGATATGCAGCATCGGCAATCTGAAGCTCGACGACAGCTTTATCCGGACGCCGGAGGGCGCTGCCTATGACGCCGGACTGAAGGGCGTGGCTGTCGGCGGCAAGGTGGTGACGGGCAAGGTGGCAATAGCCCCCCTGATGAAATACGGCATCACAGTGGCCGGAGTGGAGGTGACAAACCTCAACTGCGCCGACCTCAGCATGATAGATGGCGTTAGCGGAACGATATCGTTCGACCCTGCCACCAGCACCATGACGATGCAGGATGTGACTCTGGAGAGAACGGAGAAGAAGGACGGTGTCGGTATAAGCAACCGTTCATGTAAAGATTTCAAGCTGAATCTGATAGGACAGAACATCATCAGGACATACTTCAGCGCACTCTCGTTCAGCGAGCCATCCATAATCTCAGGCTCAGGCGTCGTACATGCCAGCGGCAGCTTTGGCGGTGGCATATATGTGAACAACACCACTCTGACCATCGACGACTGCGAGGTTTATGCCGACGGGGCGTATGGCATAGCCGGAGCGGAAGAGCGAAAGGACAACAAGGTGGTTATACGCAATGCCTACGTGAAACTGGAAGGCACGGAAGCCACAATGTCGTGGATTGACGGATTCACACTCGAGAGCTGTTCGATAAAGGAACCGGAGGGCGTGGCATACGACGCCACCCTGCGCGGACTGGCGGCAGAAGGAGCGCTGGTGAAGAGCGAAGTAATCATTGAGCCTAAGACATACGGCATCGTTGTGGCCGGAACCTACGTGAAGGGCAGCAACTGCGCCGACCTCAGTGTGATACATGGCGTGGAGGGCAACATGGCGTATGACCTGGCCACGAACACGCTGACACTCGAGAACGTGACAATCAATACCGAGGACGCAGCTATCTACAACGAATCTGCCAGCGACCTGAAGATAATACTGAAGGGAAAGAACAGCATCATAGCGCCTGATGGCGTAGGTGTGGCCATGAGTGTGAAGACCACCATCCAAGGAGACGGTACGCTGAATATCCAGGGCGAAGGCATAATAACATACGATGCTCCTGTCATCATCGACGGATGCAAGATATACATCGACGGCCCTAAGGGCATATACGGTACAAAGAGTCTGGCCGGAGCTGCCGACGTGGGCAATGAGGTGCTCACCGTGCGCAATGCACTTGTGGACATCAAGTCTACCACCGGAGCCATACCGGGCATCGGCGGAATAACGCTCGACGACTGCTATATCGCCCAGCCTTCGGGTGCTGTCTACAGTGTTGTGATGAGGGCCGTGGTCTACGACGGCAAGCTCGTGACCGACCATCTCATCATCCTGCCTTCTTCCGTTGGCATCGAGGGCGTATACACCGATACGACGGTCCGCCGCCAGGGCATCTACAGCATGCAGGGCATAAGGATGGACGGCAGATGGGAGACGCTCCCTGCCGGAGTATATGTAGTGGATGGAGTGAAGAAGGTTAAGGAATAATCTTCAAAGTATAGATATAATAAAACACACCTGCAGACATGTTCTGTAGGTGTGTTTTTATTGGTACGCTCGGCATAAGCATTGTCTAACGGGTGAAAGTCCAGAGCAAGCCCTAATGACCTATTGGGATTTAATACAAAAACCAGGATAAACAGGGACAAGCCTTATGTTGATGATCTTTCCTGCAGACATCAGCCCCCTCTCGTTCTCCCCCGTAGGGGAGATGCAGTTTACTTTGCGTTCTGTCAAAGACTTGGAGATGCAGATTACTCTGGTTCTGTCAAAGACTTGGAGATGCAGGTTGCTCTATGTTGTTGATAATCTATTGATAATCAGATGGCTACAGGCAATAGTCAGACCGCCGGAGTATCTGTCCCTCCCCTACGGGGGAGGCTAGGTGGGGGCTGATGGCTATTGGCGGAATCATAATTAAAACTTCATGCGCAGCCGGTTTGTCTTGTTTTTTGTCTATAAATCATTGGCTAAGGAAAGGAAGTGTCCCGGCACTTGCAAATCCAAACAAATCCATAGCCAAAATCCAAGAACCATTAGCTCAATAATATCAAAAAAAATCCGTGAAAAGACCAATCCGTGTCAAGTCCGAGCAATCCGTGTTCCTTTTTTTTGATTTGTGTCCCTGCCGCAGGCCAGGGACACAACGCCAACACAGAACAAATATATCAGTGAGTGTAATGCGTCCAACATCCTGTTAAGTCCTGACAACTCATTTTGGGCTAAAATGGGCACGGTGCGTGCCCCACTTGGGTAACGTGCGTGCCCCGGTTGGGCAACGTGCTTGCCCCACTTGGGCACGATCCGTTCGTGACCCGTGCCCAAAACATTACCAAAAATACCAATATGGCAAAGTAAACCGAATCATTATGATTTACCGCAAAAACACCAAACAAAACACCACAAAAATGCCAAACAAAATGCCACAAAAACACCAAACGTTTTCCCCGTAACTACAAACAAAGCACCTCTAAAACTTAAAATTAATAGCATCGAAACTTGCAATCCTTAATGACCTATTTGGAATAATATGCCGTCGCTACCAAGTATGAATACTCAGGAACAGGACCACGACGTGGAACAATCCCCGGTTCATCGGCGAGATTTTCAGAGAATTGCTTGCATATCTCTTTGTCTAACTTGTGAACCATGCCAAAGGTCTAGTGGCAAAAAATGGGAAAGGCTTTAGTCGTTCTAATCTTGTCTATACGCGTAAATTTTATCCTGCTTTTCCGATTTGTGAGACGGCGTCTCACAAATTAACATGGAACAGAGTAAGACCATCAAGACAATTACCAGATGGTTTTTCTTGTAAAATAAAAACGAAAGTCTTTGTAAATCAATGGCTTTCGCAATGGCGACCAGATGGTTGACGATTTTGACGAAATTTTTGCTTTTTTCATTATTTGCGCGATAATTCATCTTTTGGGGAATGAAAAAAGAGTGATTAAGAACTGCCATGGCATAAAAAACGAGAAATTAACGTTGGAAAGTTGATAGTTATGATTATCTTTGTTGGGAGTTTTCAAGAAATCATATATGGCACTATCCAATATAGAGAAGCATTACAACAAGCATCCTGAAGACAAAAGATGCAGTAACAGATGGTGTCAATGAATTAAATAACGAAAGTGTGGATATAGCAATGGAACAGAACGAATTGACAAACATAAATGATGCTGCCTATCAGAATTTGATAGATAACATAACCACGCTATGGGGTGAGGCGAAGTCAAAAGCCATTACTGCGGTCAATACGGAATTACTTGATGCCAACTGGCAGACAGGGAAGTATATCGTTGAATATGAACAGGGCGGTAAACAAAGAGCTGAATACGGCAAAAGGTTACTTGTAAACCTTGCAAAGGATTTGACAGCAAGAAATGGAAAGGGTTTTAACCGTACAAACCTTACCTATATGCGCAAGTTATACTTGGCATTCCCAAAATGTGGAACACTGTCCCACAAATTGACATGGAGCCATTACTATGAACTGCTGAAGTGCGACAATACGCTTGAAATGCAGTTCTATTATAAGGAGGCAATAAAGGAAGGCTGGAAAGTCAGGGAACTGAAAAGGCAGATGAAAAGTTGCCTGTTTCAGCGTCTTGCACTAAGTACAGACAAGGCTGGAGTTCTTGCTTTGGCTAACGAGGGGCACCAAGTGCAAACACCACAAGACATTATTCGCGACCCATTCGTGCTTGAATTTGCAGGACTACCCAAGCAGAAACGCTATAAGGAGAGTGACTTGGAAAAGACTCTCAAGGACCATATGGAGCAGTTTCTTTTGGAAATGGGACGTGGCTTTGCATTTGTGGGCAGACAATACTCCATGCAAATAGGTAGCCGGCAGTTCAAGGTGGATTTGGTGTTCTACCACTGCATCCTGAAATGCTACGTACTGATAGACCTCAAACGAGCAGAGATAAAACATGGTGACATCGGGCAGATGAATCTCTATCTCAACTATTTCAAGACAGAGGTTTGTCAACCTGATGATAATCCACCCATCGGCATAGTGTTGGGAGCAAGAAAAGATGAACTTCTGATGGAGTATGCCTTGGAAGGTGTTACTAATCAGTTATTCGTGGCACGTTACCAGCTCTATCTGCCAAAGCGTGAAGAACTGCAGGCGCAGCTTGACAAATTATTGGATGAAACAGAAGAATAGTGCAATCAACGAAAAGCAATTAAAGAAGCAGGTATAAAGGGATTCCTATGGTTGTTTCCATTGCTTTGTATGGATACTACAAAAGGAATGGCTATAAAGAATAATGCTATAGTTCAAGTCAATATAATATTGGTAAACCTGAGATTGGTAGTCCTTTGCTTGACCGATAAATGCTTGGGTAGAACAAAAAAAACGAGAAATTAACGTTGGAAAGTTGATAGTTATGATTATCTTTGTTGGGAGTTTTCAAGAAATCATATATGGCACTATCCAATATAGAGAAGCATTACAACAAGCATCCTGAAGACCTGCGCCTGCAGCGTAGGCACGGTATCGTAGAGTTTGAAACCACCATGCACCATCTGCGCCGGTTTCTGAAGTCCGACTCCTTTCTGCTTGACATCGGCGCCGGGACGGGCCGCTACACTTCGGCACTCATGGCAGAGGGCTATAGGGTGAAGGCGGTGGAGCTGGTACGCCGCAACATTGAGGTGTTCCTCAAGCGTGAGCCGACAGCCGATGTGGTGCAGGGCGATGCGAGAGACATGCCGTTTGTCCCTACGGCAACGGCAGACGTGACGCTGCTGCTCGGTCCGCTGTATCATCTGATAGGAGATGAAGAGAAGCTGAAGGCGCTGAATGAGGCGAAGCGCGTGACGAAGCCCGGCGGACTGATTTTCGTTGCGTATCTGATGAATGAATACAGTATCCTGTCGTATTGTTTCGACGAGGACCGCATCGTGGGGCTGCTGGAGAGGGGCGCTGTAGACAAGGATTTCCACATCCAGGCGCAGGCTGACGAACTCTACGACTATGTGCGCATCGACGACATCAACCGTCTGGACGAGAGTGCCGGACTGGAACGGGTTACCATCTTCTCGCCCGACGGGGCCTCCGACTATATGCGCACACGGCTCAACCGTATGAGCGACGAGACCTTCGCCCGGTTTATAGAATACCAGAAAGTGATATCAGAGCGGTCCGACCTGATAGGGGCCGGCAGCCATGTGGTGGATGTGGTAAGGGTGCCCGAGTAGGGCGAAAATGGATAATGAAGTCGTTATAGCTTGTTGCCAGGTTCTGCAGCCATCATCGTTTCCTCTTCCGGCAGGGAGTATCGTTTGATGCTGCGGTCATTCAGGAATATGCTGTTCAGAGTGTGCGCCAGCGACTCTAAGGTCTGTTCCCTTACGGCCGGCTTCAGCTGGCATTCCCATACGGTGATGCAGTGCCATCCCATAGCGGCAAGTTGGTGCTGCTCCTCAATGTCGCGGGTCCTGTTGCGTTCAATCTTCGCTTTCCAGAACTCCGTGTTCGTCTTTGGCAGCACATAGTATCTGCACCCCTCGTGTCCATGCCAGAAGCATCCGTTGACGAAGATGCATGTGCGGTATTTGCGCATTACGATATCCGGATGACCGGGCAGACGCGGATGGTTCAGCCGATAGCGGAAGCCACGGCTGAACAGGAATTTTCTGACCGTGATTTCCGGTTTGGTGTCTTTTCCCCGTATCGCTGCCATGCAGCGGTGGCGTTGTTCCTTAGTCAGCTTGTCCATAACAAAGGTTTAGAGTTCCAGAAGTGGCGTGCCGATATAGCGATGCCATTCCTTATGTGGATGAATGTGGAAAGGTGTCAATCCTTTGTTTTCCTCATCATTGTCATTTTTTTGTGGTGCAAAGATAATGCTTTTGATTAAACCCAAAACGGTCATTAGGACGTTTTATTGGGTATTTCATAACTGCTTGCAGTCTTTTGAATTTTATAAGGCGTATTTTGCTTGTTTTTATTTCGCAATAGCTCGCTATTACTCATTAAAAGCCAAACAAAATCCACTCTTCTAAAAGTCAAAATCCAAGCAAGCCCTAATGGCCGATTCGAGTTAAATCAGCAAAATGTAACAACCGTAAAAAAGCCAAACAAAATACACTCTTCTAAAAATCAAAATCCAGGCAAGCCCTAATGACCGGTAAGACAGATATTTAGCTGGTACTTATCAAGAAAAATCATAAATTGCTATCCTAATATTATAAGGAGACACCCCAGAAAACCTTTGACTTTTTTAAAATGCGCCCTAAAAAAACCTCTGACTTTTTTATGATTTAGCATCTAAAAGCCTCTGACTTTTTTATGATTTGGCATCTAAAAGTCTCTGACTTTTTTTTAATAGTAGTTGGTCATCATGCATTTATTCAGATAAAAGCGCTATCTTTGCATAAGATAAGCTGCATTCGACAATCAGAAAGCAAGCTTTCATTGAGGGTAGTAAATTAGTTTATAGCCAAGTTGAGGGAGGTTATACGACAGCCCAAGTCAAGAATGCTTTGGAGATGCTAAGAGATGCTGGTATCATTATTCCTGTATGGCATACTGCGGCAAATGGCATACCGCTTGGTGCTGGGATTAATCCGAAGTTTGTGAAGTATAATCTGATAGGCCATGGCTTTCTGCTCAATCTGTTAGAATAGGAGACACTACTAATTATTTCGAAGTATAGTTAACAATATTTCTGTATTTTTGTAAAGTATACTTTAAAATATTTCTTCGTTCCATCTGCCCAGTTGCCCATCCAGATGTCTTATAATCTGAATGACGAGGCAAACTATGAGCGGGAAGTGGAAGCTCTCGTGAAAATCCTGAATGCCTTTCCCTGCTACCACGGCTACATCATCACCCGCGACTACCAGACACAAATACAGGAAGATGGTCATACGATAGAGGTGTGCCTGTCTGGAAATGGCTTCTGCAAATGTAGATGGAGCAATAAAATTCGGCTCATATAGAAAACGACAAAGGGAAAATATGAACAGCTTGTGATATTTTATGAATATACCTATACGGCGATAAATCAGTAATTTTGCAGCCGAAATATAAATATAGGTATGAAAAAAATATTGTTCACAATTTCCCTGACATTTCTTGCCGGTTATGCCATGGCGCAAGAAACGATGTCGCTGGGCAGATGCCTGCAGATGGGCATCGAGAGAAACCTGAATCTGAAAACGTATGAGGGCAATGTGCTGAAAGGAAAGCACAATGTGAGTGAAAACCGCTCCCGGCTGCTGCCGCAGATAAATATCGGTGCCGGACTGAACGACAATTTCACTCCTCCCGTATCGGTGACCGACGGTAGGGCATACGGCAAACCGTATAACGTGACGAAGACGCTGCAATATAATTCGTCGGCGAGTATACAGCTGCAGATGCCGCTATACAGTCAGACAGCGCTCACCGCACTGGAAATATCGAAGACCCTCGAACAACTCAACACCCTGTCGTATTCCAAGGCAAAAGAAGACCTGATAGTGCAGATAAGCAAGATGTACTATCTGGCACAGAACACCGAAGAACAGATAGGGATAATCAAAGACAACATCAAACGACTGGAGGAACTGCGCGACATCACGCAAGCGTTCCACGACAATGACATGGCGCTGAGCGTGGACGTGAAGCGCGTGAACGTGAATCTGGAGAACCTCAGCGTGCAGTACGACAATGCCAAGGCGATGCTCATACAGCAGTATAACATGCTGAAATATGTAATCGACTATCCCGCCGAACAGGACATTGTGGTGGAGAAAGCCAATGTGGAGCAGATAGACATGGCGGCACTTATCGGACTCAACGAGAACCTCTACGAGCTGCAACTCCTGCGCAAGCAGCAGACGCTGGCAGAACAGCAGAAGAAACTCGCCAAGGATGGCTATCTGCCAACCCTCGCCCTGACCGGCAACTGGACATACACATCGTTTACAGACAAGATGAAAAACTGGTTCCACTCCGGCGAGTCGAACCATTGGTATAAGTCGAACGGCATCGGCGTGTCGCTGCGCATACCCGTGTTCGACGGATTTGAAAAGCGCTCGAAGATAAGAAAAGCACAAGTGGACATCGACAATGCGAAAATTGCCTACGAGAACGCCCTGAAGGGTATGCAGACGCAATATGCCAACGCCGTGAACGATCTGGCTAACAACCAACGCAACTTCACCAAGCAGCGCGACAACTATCTGCTTGCCGAAGATATATATAAGGTGACGAGCGACAGATACCGCGAGGGCATAGCCTCGATGACGGAGGTGCTGCAAGACGAGATGAGCATGAGCGACGCACAGAACAATTATCTCACTGCCCACTTCAACTACCAGGTGTCAAATCTGACGATACTAAAACTCACCGGTCAGTTGGACAGACTGATGAAATGACAACAGGAATGGCGGTTGTGACTATGATGCCCCATTCGCCCCACATTAATTAATTACTAATAACCCCACCGAAAAATGGAAACAAACAATACCAATACCCCCACAAACAACACAACAAACACCCCAAGTGACAACAACCAGCAGCAGTCAACCCATGAAGTTACCGCCAAGCAGCTCAAACGCCAGCGCATACGCCAACTGATCGTCAGTATGATAGGCATGGCAATCCTCGTATGGGGAATAGTGGAGATAGGCTGCATGTTCATGGACTACAAGAGCAACGAGAAGAGCGATGACGCACAGGTGGAGCAGTATATCTCGCCGGTAAACATGCGGGCTTCGGGATATATCAAGAAGATATACTTCAAGGAGCATCAGAATGTGAAGAAGGGCGACACGCTGCTCGTTCTCGACGACCGCGAATACCGCATCCGCGTGATGGAGGCAGAGGCGGCACTCAAAGACGCCATGGCTGGAGCCAACGTGATTGACGCCTCGGTGCAGACCACCCAGACTTCGGCAACGGTATATGAGGCATCGATAGCAGAGATTGAGGTGCGCCTCGCAAAACTCGAGAAAGACCGTCAGCGCTATCAGAACCTCGTGGCACGCAACGCCGCCACACCGATACAGCTCGAACAGATAGAGACCGAATACAACGCCACGAAGAAGAAGCTCGATGCCGTGCGCCGTCAGCAGAAGGCGGCATATTCGGGAGTCAACGAAGTGCAGACACGCAAGAAGAACACCGCTGCCGCCATTGAACGTGCACAGGCAGCTCTGGAGATGGCAAAGCTGAACCTCTCATATTGTGTGGTGACCGCTCCATGCGACGGCAAGCTCGGCAGAAGAGCGCTGGAAGAGGGACAGGCGGTGAATGCCGGACAGACTATCACATATATCATGCCCGACACCCAGAAGTGGGTGATTGCCAACTACAAGGAGACACAGGTGGAGAATCTGTATGTGGGCCAGAAGGTGGTGATGACGGTAGATGCCTTTGAAGGAAAGGAATTCCAGGGCAGAATCACGGCAATATCCGGAGCTACGGGATCGAAATACTCCCTCGTGCCCACCGACAATTCAGCCGGAAACTTCGTGAAGATACAGCAGCGCGTGCCGGTGAGGATAGAGTTTGAAGGAATATCAAAGGCAGACAACAGCAAGTTGGCAGCCGGAATGATGGTCGTTGTTAAGGCACAGCTCAAGAAATGACACAGGCAGAGATATATACGGCAGTGCCGGAACATCTGCCGAAGAATTTTCCGTTCTATAACTGGGTGCCGAAGCCCCTCGGCATCGCCTTCCTCGTCATACTTTTCATACCTATCATGACGGTAAGCGGTGCCTACACCGTGAATAGCAGCGAGATGGTGGGAGGGCTCGGCATCCAGTCGGAACACATCGCCTTCATCAGCTTCGTCACGTCGATTGGCATGGCGGCATTCTCGCCGTTCTTCTATCTGCTGGTCAGCGTGCGCCGACAGAAGATGATGAGCCTTGTGGGGTTCTCCTTGCTGGCGGTGCAGAGCTATATTTGCGCCAATACCGACAGTCTGTTTATCCTCGCCCTCAACAGTCTTGTGATGGGCTTCGTGAGGCAGACGCTGCTCATGTGCAACCTCTTCACGCTTATCAAATATGGTTTCGGCATAGAGGCGACGCGCAACGTGACGCCAGGCAACGAGCCCAAGGATGAGGCTGGATGGGACGCCCTCGACACGGAGAAGAAGGCGAGTCAGCCAATCATATATTTCTTCTTCATGCTCCTGGGACAGATAGGCACATGGATAACGGCGTGGTTTGCATACAACTACCAGTGGCAGATGGTATACTATGCCATGTTGGGAGCGATACTCGTGGCACTGCTCATCACCCTGCTGTGCATGCCATACAATCCATACCCCACGAAGCGTTCGCCGCTGTCGTTCTCCAAGTTCGGCAACGTAGTGGTGTTCTGTCTGATGTGCTGTTCGTTTGTATACGTGACGGTGTATGGTAAGGTGTACGACTGGTATGACAGTCCCAGAATCCGTTGGGCAACAGTTATCTGCGTGTTGTCGTCGCTGTTGTTCTTCTATCTTGAGAAGACGCGCCGCTCGCCATATTTCATGCTCAAGGCTTTCAAGTCACGCAGCATCCAGGGCGGCATCCTGCTTTTCATCGGTCTGATGATATGCAACTCCAGTTCGATGCTCGTCAATATCTTTGTCGGCGTGGGCATGAAGGCAGACCAGATACAGATTGCCGCTCTCGGCAACTGGGTGCTGCTGGGATATTTCATCGGAATGGTGATTATCCTGATTCTCAACAACAAGGGCGTGCATTTCAAATGGTTTTTCGCCATGGGCTTCATGCTTATTGCCGCCGCGTCACTTTTTATGTATTTCGAGGTGCAGACCGCCGGAATGCTGGAGCGCATGAAATGGCCCGTCATCATACGTGCCACGGGAATGATGCTGCTCTATTCGCTCATCGCCGTGTATGCCAACCAGCGCATGCCGTATAAGCTGTTGTCCACATGGGTATGCATAATGCTCACGGTGCGTATGGTGATAGCGCCGGGCATCGGTTCGGCGTTGTATCAGACAGTATTCCAGTATCGCCAGCAATACTATGTGACGCGCTATGCCCACGACTACGATCGCACGAACTTGGAGACGGCATCTACCTATGACATGACCGCCCGCGGAATGCAATATCAGGGCAAGAGCGAGACGGAGGCACAACACATGGCAGCCATGTCTGCCAAGGGCAAGGTGCAGGTGCAGGCCACCCTGTCGGCGATAAAGGAGATGTCCGGCTGGACGATATATGCTTGTATGATCCTTGCCGGTCTGATGCTTGTCGTGCCGTGGCCCAAGAGAGACATATCCAAGGACACGAGAGAGTGGTATGTTGGGTACTAGTTGACGAGCAGACAAGTAGACGATTCTTTTGCAGTTCCTGTTTTTTTTGTTACCTTCGCCGCAAACATACGGCCAGGGCTTATGAAAAACAGTAAAAACAATATAACGCTTCTTGAGCAGCAGATGGCAAATAATGAGGACATCTGCTGCTCTTGTGGTAATATAACGTCTTTTCCCGAAGCGTTCTTCCACAACTTCCATGTTGCCGACGTGGGCATCATAGTGTGTGCTTCCGGCAAATTCTCGTTTTGTTGTGAAGACGTGGACTATGTGGTGAATAAGGGCGAGACGGCGTTCCTGTCACATGGTGTGTGCTTCTCAGTCACCAGCCACAGCACAGACTGCTCCGTTGTCATCATTCTCTATCGGGTGGACTCCATCCGCAATATCCTCGGCAGCACCGTGGTAGGGATGAGATTCATGAGTATCCTCAATCCGAGAGCGTGCTGGGTGATGCATACGGGGCATGAGGACGAACTGACAAAATATTCAGAGCTGCTGGCAGTGGGCAACAGCGACGACAATGTATTTGCCGCCAACGAGCGCCGGCTGCTCCTGCTCTCGCTGACATACAGGCTTTGTGGCATATTCAGAGAAATCTCCAAGGATGGCGACAATGCTCCGAGCCGGCGGCTCGATATGTATATCCAGCTCATGCATCTGATAGACCAGCATTATGCCAGTGAGCGTGGCGTCAGATTCTATGCCGACCGCATGTGTCTGTCGCCAAAATATCTCACTACGCTTGTCAAGTCGGTGTCGGGATGCACCGTGCAGCAGCTTGTCTTCAAGGCAATAACAAAGAAGGCGATATCGCTGATAACCACCACCGACAAGAGCATCAAGGAAATCGCCGACGAACTGAATTTCCCTAATGCCTCTTCGTTTGGCACATTCTTCAAGAAGCAGGTGGGGATGTCGCCGGTAAACTATCGTCAGAAGGAGAGCGAGTGAATAGCATTTGCCTTTTTGGGATTATTGTCCCGCTTTCTTGGTCCTTGACTTATATGCGATACCCACTCCCAGAAGGATAAACACCACCAGGATGCTGATCATCTGAGGCACATAGTGTAGCGGTTCAACCCATATCTCAGTGAACATGCCGTTACGGGCAAACACCTCCACAGCAGTCCAGAACACGATCACCGTGGCTATAGACATTCTGATGTTGGGGCCCCAGGCACGCAGTTTCAGCTGGTGGCGGAACATGAATACCGCTCCGATGACGCATCCCACGGCGCTGGCGATGGTGACAGGATGGCTGTCGCCAAAGAATTCAGGGTCGTAAACGAACATAAGATACAGGTAGCACGCCCAGTTGATGAGGTTGAACTCCAGGAAGGTGGTGATGGAAGCATGGTGGCTCATATTGCTTGGCACCACCTCGTTGCGCTTCTCGCGGAAGAACACCTTCTGCAGCCAGTTCATGAAATGGCATCCCGTCTTCGAGCCGAACACATAGAGCACCATGAACATCACGAAGAAGCCGAACGATGCCGGCAGAATCAGATATTCGGGACGCGAACCGCGCATAGCCTTCAGTTCGGCAGGCGGAATGCTGTTCACGTTAACACCATTGATTAGCATCTGATGGTTCACTCCGATGCCGTTCACGTATTCTGTTGTGGTCTGCACAACTCCAGACCCTACAAGGTCGTAATGCACTCCGAAGCGTGCGGCGAAATATCCGAACATGAATTCCACCCAGCCTGTCCAGAACAGCAGTGCGCCGAAGAGTCCCCAGATGGTGCGCTTGGTGTCGCCCTTCACGAACACTCCGATCACCGTCATCGCCAGACCTACAAATCCCATGATGACAGCACTGGTGTTCACGGCGCTGTGAGACATCGTGTCTTCCATGATTCTCATCATGGCATGACCGAGAGGCATAGTGAACAATACAAAGACAAACGAGGTGATAGTCTTCCCCCAATACTTCTTTTTGTTATTCTCCATAATTATGGTTGCTTAATATAAATAAAAATGTTGAAATTATGAATTCAATCCAAAATTACGGATTTAGTTCAGAACAACAAACAAAATGTTCACCGTCTTAAGAAATATTATGAAGTCAGGAGCCTTTTTCTGTCAAAATACCTACAATTAGGTATGGCGTTTCTTACCCCAAAACGGCATAATGACCGATTTGTAGCTAAAAACAACCTCTCTTTTGCTATGTTGACTTGCTTAAATGATGTATTTTGTGGCAAAATGCGAATGTATTTGAAAAATATTTGCGCAAAGTGAAAGACTTTTAAAATAAATAGTATATATTTGCAGCCGTCAAACAACATTTATGTAACAACCAATATTCCTAACGCTTATGAAAAAGATTCTTATCGCAATCTCTCTTCTGCTTACGGCTCATGGACTGTACGCACAGGAATCGTTGACAATCGAAGTAAAGACAGCTGGTACGCTGGGCACCCTCGTTCAGGAGGCCAACCCCAACTATCTCAGCGAAGTAAAGCAACTCACCCTGAGCGGACAGCTTAATGGCGACGACATGGCAGTGCTGCGCAACATGGCAGGCTGCAACGACGACGAAGAGTCGGCATACTATGTAGGAGCCCTGCGCGACCTCGACATGTCGGAAGCACGAATAGTGGAAGGCGGTGCCGCATACCATTCGGAATACAGTTTTGCCACGAGTTCATACGTTGACTATTTTGCAGAGAACGACGTGGTGGGACCATACCTGTTCTACAACTGCGGACGCATCACTACGGTGAAATTCCCGCATACCACCAAGGTAATCGGCAAGTCGGCAATGAGTTTCTGCAAGAATCTTGTGACCATAGACCTTCCTACAGGCAGTGCGCTCACCATCGGCGAGGACGCCTTCGGAAACTGCTCTAATCTGCGACAGGTGGTGATACCGGAAAACGTGAAGAGCATCGATGATCTGGCTTTCAACTACTGTACAAACCTAAAGAACGTGGTGTGCTGCTCATCCACAGCGCCTGAGGCATTCTACAAGAACGAATATGAGAACGTGTTTGCCGGAACCAATGAGACATATCTCCGCATCTATGTGCCAGACGGCAGTGCCGAGAGCTACAAGGCACAGAAGGCATGGAACCAGTTTCCTGTAGTGGAATACAGTCCTGATGCACAGATCGGTGAGATGATGGAATATATCCACATCACCATGACAGAGGCAGGCAACTTCGACCAGCAGTTCCACTACACATATCCAGACCAGGAATTCTATGTTAAGAAGATGAAAGTCACCGGTCCTATCAACGGTACCGACGTGGGCATCATCCGCGGAATGTCGTCTATCGGCAAGCTCGCCGACCTCGACCTCAGCGACACCCGCATCAAGGCTGGCGGCGCAAGCTATAGCTACTACGACGGCAACTACTATAATACTGAAGACGACAAGATCACGAAGTATATGTTCAACAGCAGCTACAGTCTGCGCAACATCACACTGCCAGAGACCGTTACCTCAGTATGCGCTCCCGGCACCTTCACCGACAGCCTCGCCACTATCACCGTGCCGACTGCCAACGCATATTATCATGATGTGGAAGGTGTGCTCTATAGCAATGCCGACAAGGCACTGCGCTTCTGTCCAAAGAACCGCTCTCTGGGTATGCTCGCCGTTGAAGACGGCACAGAGCTGATTGGCGACTCTGCCTGCATGGCAAACCTCAGCATCGAGCAGATCAGTCTGCCTACCACACTGCGCACCATCGGAAAACAGGCGTTCTACTTCTGTGAGAATCTCACTTCTGTCACTATCCCGGAGGGAGTGACCGACATCAAGGACGATGCTTTCTGCTATACAGGACTGACAGACCTCTCGTTGCCATCCACTCTCAAGAGCATGGGACAGTATAGCTTCTGCTGCGGTCATCTCGCCACTATCCACTGCTATGCTGAGGTGCCTCCAACGCTGAGCACCACAGAATATGCCCAAACCTTCTATAGCGTGAAGACTGCCGACTGCAAGCTCTACGTTCCGGAAGGAACAGCCGCCGCTTATGCCAAGGCTGAGGGATGGAAAGACTTCGTCAATGTGGAGGAGATGGTATCCGACGGTATCAATGCCGCAACCACAACTACCGCTCTCCGCCCGGTTGCCACATACACCATCGACGGTCGTCAGGCAACTCCAGGCATGAAGGGTCTGCAGATTGTAGTGGATGAGAACGGCAAGGCACACAAGGTAGTGCGCTGATCTTATGAAATACTATCAGCCCCCAACGCTCATTACACCGTTTGGGGGCTGAAAAAAGAAATATTGCTGTTTGGAGGAAAACTCCAGGCAGCAATATTTCTTTTTAAGTCAAATCGATTATTTTTACTTGTTGCGACAAGATTAATTAGAACAAGTCACTATGTGTTCCGGTATCCAAAAAAGCAACGTCAGTTTTATATCATCTTGTATCCATGTCAAGAGCCAATCTGATGTGATATGGCATTCCCATACACCTTCGTAGTTGCCGTGGAGCTTATGCGGTTTGTAAGACAGTGGGAGGCTGCCAGTTTCTTCCAGTGTGGATACCGCAGCTAATACAAGGTTTGGGTCAAGACCTCTTCTCACGCTTTTCTTGAGTGACTTTTTGAACTTGTTGGTGAAGTCAATAGAATATTTCATTTTAAGCACTGTTCAATCAAGTCGTTTGCACTATTGGCGTGAAATACATTTCCTGTCTTGACATCGTTAAGTGCCTCTTCAAGTCCAGACATCTGTTGTGAGGTGTTGTTTATAGTCCATCCGAATTTTTTTGCTAAATCTTTGAGTAAGGACAAATCCATTTTGGGAATTGTTATTGAGGTCGTAAGTGTAGAAGTATTCATATTTTTGTTGTTTAAAGTGATTAATGCAAAAATAATTATTATTTCTTTAAGTTGCAAGAGTTTTCTTGTGAATCTTATTTGTCACTAACCTCCAATCTTCTTTGAACTCATTATTAGATACAAGAAAAGATATGATTGTTTCATTTTCTTTCGTCTGATAGCACAGAAAGTTACACTTTTCAGCTGAAGCAGTCAAGAAATGGTGCAGTTTCCCCACGCCAAGGGGAATTTTGCAGGCATGGTTCTTTGTCAGTATAAAGAACCGGCACTTGTTTGTGTTTTTGTTCATTCTCGCTTTTGATTTGTATGAGTCTGTTGTTCTTCCGCCAATATCATTTTCATCAGTTCGGCATTGGCTCTGTTGTTGATTTCAGCGTTTCTCGTTTCAGAAAGATAGTCGAGAGTGGCAGAACATTCGCCGGTAATGTCAACGCCTATTACCTCCTCATGGGCATAGATAATGCGGAGCACGGCTTGGAGCTGCAATAGCGACATGTCTCCATTGCTCCAATCAGTGACGGCGTCATGCTTTCTCAGCACGTCCTTGTCGATGGAGATATAAACAGGCTCATGTATCAGTCTGCCGGCTTTTGAAGGCCATGCTTGATGATGGTCGATTTCGTTCTGACTATAGAACAACACCTTTTCTCTGAGATGAACAGGTATTTGGGAAATCAGTTCATCCGAAGTCCCCACGATAATGATATTTCTGACAAGTGGGTTCTTTTCCAACACATCAGTCACCCATCCTCCACACGACACGACGCCGTTCCATTGCGGTTCTTGCATGTCGGGATGATGGTCGAAGACAATCAGCGAGAACGGTTCCTGCAGTCTGGATACCCAATATTCAGTGAGATAATGGAAATCGCCGGAATCTATGAAATGCAGAGCCTTGGCAGGAAATGGTGAAAGTCTGCGGTGCAGTTCCTCCCTTGCCTGCTCATCACAATAGCAGTCCACGCCATTGATGTCGCTACAGTCAACATGGGTGATGTTCTGGTTTGAGGCAAACGATTCATAATTGTATATGCCTGTGAAATTCAGGAGTATGATGGGAAGTTTCTTTATCATGGATGCGAAAATACATATTATTCCCGATAGTGACAATAAAAAAAGCGTCTTTTGCCTGTTTTTTATCCGTCCATCATGAATGTGCATCCTGACCTTGAAACTATGTCTGCAGATTCGCCATACAGGCAATCAATCATCTTTTAGGCATGATTCCAATCAATTCCTAATACCTGTATGACGCCTTTCTAATCAAAAATAGGATTTTTTTTGTAATTTTGCACCGTAATAACAAGATATTCTTAACGACAGAATAATAGTATACTTACGGAGGAGCACCGTTTTTTTAGATTATGAAGACAACGAGACGCAACATCCTTCTGTCGGCACTATGCTGCATCAGCACCAGTATGGCGAATGCACAGAGCTTCGGGGGCAACTATACCACTGAGTGGCAATGGGATATGAATAAAGGTACCAACTGGGTGAACCTGCTGCGACTGGAAATGAGCGTTCCGCTATGGAAGGGCGGTTCCTTGGAAGCCGCTACGCTGCATGTGGCGAAGACTGGCGACGGCATCATCGACAACTGGCAGGGGTTCTCAAACATAGAGGCCGACAATATGTTTGCCGGCATTGCCGTGTTGGGGTATATGCACGAATGGAAGGCAGGACACCTGTTCGTGGGAGTGAGAAACGTGAATGAGGATTTCTTCACTTCCGACGTCACTGCACTCTTCACTAACAGTTCGTGCGGCATCTTCCCTACAATCGCCGCAAGCTATCCGATAGCCAACTATCCACTGTCAGGTCTGACGGTATATTTCGACGTGAGCAGGGGAGGATGGACATTCAGGAACAGTCTGTATAATGGTGTAGGCTATAATGGATGGAAGCACCATGACAATCCGTTTATCATCAATCCAAAGCGTGACGGCATCTTTAACATGTCGCAGTTGGAGTATTCCTGGCGTGGCGCTTTGTATTATGCCGGAGTTACTCTCCATACCCGCCGGTTCGTCTTTGACGACGAAGGTGAGATGGCGCCAGCCGACGAGGCTGTCCACAAGACGAGCTGCGCCTGGTGGGTGTATGGCGAACAGCCGGTGTGGAAATCAGACGGGAAGACCATCACCTGTATGGCACAATATTCAGAAAACACCTGTCGCGAGAGCGGTTGCTACCGTTATGCCGAATTGGGAGGCGCTTATACCGACAGTCTCAACATATGTGGCATCTCCGGACAGTATGCACAGTTCTGTCAGGACAATGAATTCTCGCTGGAACTGACATGGCGGCGACAGCTCACCAAGTCGATAGCCATACAGCCGTCATTCCAATATATCAACAACGGTAACGGAAACTTCACTGTGCTCAGCACACGCCTTTGTTGCAGTTTTTGAAAGAGAGCACATTGCCCCGCATAAAAAATGGTCATTAGGGCTGTAATCCTAATGACCGATCAAACAAGATCCCCTCTTCTAAAAAATCAAGTTACAGGCCAGCGCTAATGGCCGATTGGGGTTAAGGAAGAAGCGGTTTTCCTACACATCCGCTTGGTGCCTGTACATGTAGCAGGGCAGCTATAGTAGGAGTGATATCCGTCATCTCCGTGAGTTCTGTGGTGCTGCCGTGGCTTACGCCCCATCCCATGAAGATGAGGGGGATGTGTGTGTCGTAGGGATTCCATGCTCCATGGTCGGTGCCTTTCATGCTGTGGGCATAGAAACCAGGTTTGAGCACAATTTGCACGTCACCGCTTCTGCCGTGGCAATAACCGTTGATGATGCGCCGTTTCACGTTGTCGGGAATGGTGGCAGTCATCACTTTGTTCATATCGCAGGCATAGTGCACGGAAGAGTCTGTCAGCAGTTCGTCAACGACACATTGTTTGATGCTGTCGTAGTCGAGATGCTGCTGGCGGATTCTGGCGATATCGAAGAACACCTGATAATTCATCACCTCACTTACTATCTTGCCACAACCGGGGAATGTCTCTGAGAGTCTGGCATTGAGACGGTCGGCGATTTCAGAGTTGCTCCATGCCCCAGCCGGGATGCGACGGTCTTGAAGGAAGCGGGCGTTGTTCATCGCTCCATGGTCGGCAGTGAGGAACACGAGATAATTCCCCTTGCCCACCTTCTTGTCGAGATAGTTGAGGAAGTCAGCGATGCTGCGGTCGAGTCTGAGATATGTATCCTCAATCTCAACGGCGTTGGGACCCACCTGATGGCCGATATAATCGGTGCTCGAACAGCTCACAGCCAGCAGGTCCACATCATCGTCTTCGCCAAGGTGCTCACCCTCTATTGCGGCGCGGGCCATATCGAAGGTCAGAGAATTGCCGAACGGCGTCTTGCGTATAATCTCATAACCATATTTTTTGTATAGCGACGGCAGGTCGAGAGGCAGCATTGCCTTTTCGCCAGGCTTGATGCCGTCTTCATATTCCGTGTTGTCGGCAGTGCTCTCGATGTAGGAGTCTTTGGGATATATTGTCTGCCATTTTTCAGAGAGATATTTCTCGGCGTGCCTCTCGCGGTTGAAACGAGTCACCCATGCGGGCAGCTTGTCCATATAGTATGTGCTTGTCACGAAATTGCCAGTCTCGTCGTCAAACCAGAATGCCCCGTCTGGGTTATGTCCGGCAGGAAGGATAGAGGCACGGTCTTTCAGCGAAACGCCTACAACCTTAGATCGACCGTTGGTGGCGAGTTTCATCTCGTCGCCGATTGTGGTTACCCACAGGTTGCAAGGCGACATCTGTCCTGATTCGCTCTTCGTTCCCACGGGGGTCACCGTCTTGTCGGTGGTGCAATATACCTTCTTGCCGCCTTTATAGAAGTTGTTGCCAGCAATGCCGTGTATCGTTGGCACGCTGCCGGTATATATACAGGTGTGGCCTATCGCCGTGACTGACGGGATATATGGGATGCGAGTGTTCTCGAATGAATATCCCTGGTTGAGCAGACGTTTGAATCCACCTTCTGTATAGCGCTGTTGATAACGGTAGAGATAGTCCCAGCGCATCTGGTCTATCACGATGCCCACCACGAGGCGAGGTCTTTGGAATGTCAGATTAGCGGACTTGCCGTCCTGTGCCTGCATGCCGTAGCATGACAGGAACAAGGCTGCAAGAACTGTGATTGTCTTTTTCATTTTCAAATCTTTACTTTGTTTCTTTATCCCCAATCGGTCATTATGATTTACTTGGATTTTGGTGTTTTAGAAGAGTGGATTTCAATCGTCAGACCGTCTGGAAGTATGGTAATTACATCCATGCTCCGAATCGTGTGCTTGGCAGTGGAGCGGTGAAATAATAGTTGATGTCGTTGTTGCTGTCGAGGAAGTTCACCTTCTTCATTCCGAAGAATGGGAGTCCGCCGGGGAAGAGACGGCTGAAATCTGTCACGCCGCCAGAGAGGGCAGGACTGCCAGGCTGGAAGTCAAAATCCCATGTCTTGTCGAAAGCCAGCGGAGCACCGTCCTCCAATTTGTCCGTCTGACAGTTGATGTCCATAATGTCGCTTTGGCGGAAATTCTTGAAGAGCGGGTCGAGCTGACCTGCCACGCTGCTCTTGATGTCGGTGTCAAACCATATAGCGAGCGATGCTCCCTTTGCCATCTGCTCCACGCCCTTCTCTGTAGAAGCGTAATAGTAGTTGGGAGTGAGGCGGCTGTGCTCCATGTCGGCACCATCCTGTTTAGGCTGCTTCATACCGTAGCGGCAATCATATACGAGGTTGTTCACGAAGACAGGCTTTGCTGCCTTCTCCACCCATACCGAACCACCTTTCTTGTTCTTGGAGCGGCGCCATCCGCAATCCACTATGGTGTTGTTGTAGACAGTCATCTCAGTGAGTGGAATCACTTCGCTGTTGCCGGCATTAGAAAGCTTGAAGGCATTGGTGCAGGCGTTGTAGATGACGTTGTTGGCAACATCGAGCTTGCAGCCAGCTTTCACGTTGATAGCCTCGCCACCGTCGGCGGCATTGCCGGAATCGGCAAAGATGTTGTTTACGATCACGCCGTTGCCGCCGGTGAAGTATGTCTGGTCGTTGTAGTTGTCGTGGAAGAAACTGTCAGCAATGACGAACTTGCCGTTCACATTGCAGAAGTGGAAGGCAGGCACACCGCCGTCGATGGTAGTCTTGAACAATTTGTTCTGGAACGATGCCGACGATTCCGTCGGTGTGGCTCCGGCATAGGCGATGTTGACATGGCTGAGCACTACCTCCTCGGAATTGTATCCGCAGATTATTCCTCCCCAGTCTTCAGTCTTCTTGGTGTCGGAAGTGAAAGTGACCGGCTTCTCTGCCGTTCCCATACAATAGAGATTGCCAAGCACTACGATTTCTACAGGCACCTGAACCTCCGACTTGCATGTCACGGTGACTCCTGGCTCGATGTATAGCGAGGTGCCGACAGGTATCTCTACGCTCTCGCTCAGAGTGGTGTCCTTGGTCCATACCAGAGAGCCCTTGGGATATTCAGCCATGGCGGTCTTGATTACATCGGCAGAGCCTTGGTTCCCGTTGCTGCCGTTGCCGTTGTTGTTAACGTAATCGTATGGATTGATGTTGTCGTTCTCGCAAGATGTTGAGAACAATGTTGCAGCTGCCATAATCAGCGCACTGTATATTACTTTTGACCTTGTCATTTTATTTCTTTTTTTGTGATTTGGGTTTCTGAAAGCTAAACACTCTTTGCATTACAGTTTGTATCTCACTCCGAGAAGGAACGTCCTTCCGTATTTGTATGTTCCCACGATGGTCTTGTCCTTCTTCTGTCCTTCGTATTCCAGATTGTCCGGGTTCACGGTCTTCAGATATCTCTCGCGCTTTGCGTCGAGCAGGTTGTTTGCCTTGAAGAATATCGAGATGCCGTTTTTGAACTGCTTCTCGGTGCTGAGGTCCAGACCGAACATCGCCTTGTCCCACTGGTCGGCATTCTTGAATGGCGATACGAGAGCGAGTTTGGTGCCTGTAAACGAGGCGGCGAGTTGTGCGTTCCATCCGTTCTCCGTGTCCTTATACAGCAGGGAGAGGTTGGCGGTGTGTGGCGCCTGGTTAACGAGCGGACGGGTCTGTGTCACTCCTGTCTTAAACTCCGCGCTGCCCTCCTGGTATTCACGTTTCGATGTGGTGATGCGGGAGTGGGTGTAGGTGTAGTTCGCCTTCACACCGAAGTGGCGGATGTATTTTATCACATCAATCTCGAAGCCCATGTTCTTGGCATTACCGAGGTTGTCAGGCATATAGTAGGCATCCGTTCCGGCACCTATCTTACCGTCTGAAGTGACGAACACCTGCTCGATAGGATCCTTCAGGTATTTGTAGAACACGCCGACGAGTATCTGCTCCGTCTTGCTCGGGAACCATTCCCATCTCAGGTCCAGATTGTCGATGCGTGCACGTTTCAGGTTCGGATTACCTTTCTCCTGATATTCCTCGCCCAAAATCTGATAAGGCACGATTTCATAGAATCCCGGACGGTTGATGCTGCGGTAGTAAGAGAGTCTCACATTCATCTTCGCCGTCGGTGTCCATTTGAGCGATGCCGATGGCAGATAGTCCCAATAGCTTTGTTCGCCCACCTGTCCCATATTGCGGAAATGCTGAAGCATGGTGTATATCTGATTGGTGTGCTCAGCACGGAAACCGGCATACACTTCGCCTATCCTGCTCTTCAGAGTTACCATAGCATAGGCTCCGCCGATATGCTCCTTTGAGTCGTAGTTGAGCTGTGAGGCTTGAGAATACGGAGTCTTGCACACCCAGTCGACATTGGCAAACTGGTCATATCCGTTTCCGTCGAGCTTCTGCGAGATGTCGGCGGGATTGAAGATGTACGAGTAGTATCTGTTGCTGCGCTCCTTGCGGCGATATTGCGCTCCGGCTTTCCAAAGTGCGTCCACATCGTTGCCGAAATGTGTGTCGTATGAGAGGTTGATGTAGCCAGCCCAATCGGTATCTTTGTTGTGCTGGAATCTGCGTTCGGCGCTCTTTGGCAGCGTCTTTGTGATGTTCTTGTCTGTGCTCCATATCGAACCGCCCACCACGTCGCCTTCAGCACTGGCATCTCGGCTGACGGAATTGGTCAGCGTGATGTATGTTCTGTCGGGGTCTTCCTCCTTGGCCTGTGAGAATATTCCTGACCAGTCCACGGTGAAGTCTTTAGTGAGATGATGTGTTCCTTTCAGGTTTGTGGCGAAGATGCTCTGTGTGGCAGATGTGGAGCGCACCTCATCGTCCTGTGTGTATGAGTCGGCAGCGATATATTCTGTGCTGATGCCGTTGTCGTAGCGAACGCCTTTAGAGTTAGACCTAACGTACATGTTATACCATTCCAGCTTGTGTTCAGGCAGTGTCAGGTCTATCTTGGCGTGCAGACCAGAGGTTAGGTCGTGGATGCTGTAGTAGCGGTGGTGTAGGTTTGAGATATACATCGCCTGTTCTCCCGATGCCATCTTCACGGAGTTGTATGTACGCTCAGTGCCACGGAAGGTGTTCTGGATGCTTCCGGCGAGCATCACTCCGAGACGGTCTTTCCAGAAACGGTCGCCGATGCTCAGTCCGCCCACGAAGTTGGGGGCAGGAGTAGAGTGGCTCTTCAGGCGCACCGGACCGTTCTTGAAGTCGCTCATCGTAGCCTTGTAGTCAGCACCGTTAGCTTCGTATGGCGATTTGTGGGTATAGTCAGAACGGTCGGTTGTGAGATAGTCTCTGCCGTCTTTCCAAAAATAGTCGGAGGCTCCGATGGCGGCATTGGCCTGCAGCTGAAAGCGAGAAGGAGCGTCCTTCATCACCATGTCTACCACACCACCTGCCGCATCACCCTCCATATCAGCGGTGAGCGACTTTGAAACCACCAGACGGTCCATCATATCGGATGGGAAGATGTTCAGAGGCACATAGCGGTTCTTGTCGTCGGGGCTCGGAATCTTCACGCCATTCACGAGTGTGTAGTTGTATCTCTTGTCCATACCGCGCAGGATGGCATAAGAAGCTTCACCGGAGGCATCACGCTCCATAGTGACTCCCGACACGCGCTGGAGCACGCTTGCCACATTCACGTCTGGCGAGAGTTGGATGCTCTGCTGGCTCATCACGTTGAGCACTGTGCCGGCATTCTTCACCGTCTCCACAGCACTGCGGTCTGACCGGTATTCGCGGTGACCCATTACCACCACTTCGCCCAATTGTCTGGAGTCTTCGTCCATGGCGATTGTCAACTGTCCGTCCTTGCCGTCTTCAGAACCTTTGGAGTAGTCTTTCGCAACATCCACCACCATCTCCTTTGTCTTGTATGACATATAGGTGATGACGAGGGTGAACTTGCCTTTTTCGGGCAGTTCGTGCAGAGAGAACGTACCGTCGAGACCTGTGGTAGTACTTATGTTGGGCAGTTCCTTCACCCGCACCACTGTGCCGATGAGCGGTTCGCCCGTCTTGTTATCCTTGACTATGCCGTCGAGCGTATGAGCACTGACGGCTGTAGTCGCAGCGGCAAGAAGAGCCGCACTGAAAAGAATCTTCTTCATCTGTTATTTTGATTTCTGAATCTCGTGAATCACTTTACCTTCCTTGTCAATCATATACATGCTGAGTTGTTTCTTCGAAGCAGAGATGACAGAGAAACCGTCATCGGAACTGCAGAACACGGTGCCCTTGACGGCCTGCACCGGACGGGCGAGAGATGCCGATGTGTTGACCACATAGTCGATGTCGTCGCCTTTCATCTTGATGTGTTGGAAGTTGTGGATATGTCCGCAGGCATATATAGCCACGTTCTTGTAGCGCTTCAAAATCGGGAACACACGAGTCTGCATGTCTGTGCGCTCGCTTTCAGCTTTGTCGGTGTATGCATAGATGGGATGGTGTCCCACAACGATTACCCAGTCCTCCTTGGCATTCTTCAGCGTGTTGTCGAGCCAGTCTAGTTCTGCTTTCATATCCTGTTTGCAGGCATCGGGATAAACGTCGGAGTTCTGCTGGTAGCGGTCGATGAGCGGTGTGGTGTCGAGGAATACCACACGAAGCGTGGTGCCTTTCTTGTTGAACACCTTGGTGTAGTAGCGGGCCGGCATCATCCAGCGGCGGCTCACCTTGCCATAGTCGAGAACAGCCTGAGTGTTGCCGCGGTATTCATGGTTGCCCAACACAGGAAACCAGTCGAGCATCAGTTCGGGATGCGAATAAACCTGTTCGAAGTTTGTCATCCACAACGGGTCGTTGACAGATGCCACACCGTTGAAATGATGAATGTCGCCAACGGCAAGCACGCATTCTGGACCTAAAACCTCTCCCATTTCTCCCATCAGTTCTGCAATGGGCTTTTGATCGTAATAACCGTTTCTGCCGAGGTCGTTAGCCATATAGAGCGTGATGTCGCCCTTCAGCTTCTTCCATTCCGAACGGACTGTCTCTGGCGTTGTGTTGCCTGGACCTCCAGCGGCCGCCACCGCTGCATTGGCGTTGACAGAAGCAACATTGCTCTTCTGAGCCTGCAAATTCAAACCACCCAGCAACATCATAGCTGCCATTGACAATACGGCAATCTTGTTTCTACCGCAAACTCCGAATTTCTTCTTTTTCATTTTCTTTGTTACCTTATATATTATACCTTAATGATTAAATTCTGAATATTGATTTCAAAACGTTAAATTCTGCTGCAAAAGTACTGTCACTGTATGTCAAAGATGTTACATGCATTTTAATAAGCAGGTAAAACGTGCTACAAAGGCGTTACACAGGCAAACCGGAGATAACTCAAATGGCAGACACCTCGTAGTTGGGAGTGTCAACTTCCAAGCAAGCCCTAATGACCGATTGGGGATAAATGCAGATAAGAAACGTAAGGTTGCGGTCTTTAAAAGAAAATTATTACCTTTGCATTATATATACAAGTATATAAGTATGAATCTTTCACCTTGCTTAGACTTATGGATACACGTCCATATATAATACAAAGGTGTAGTATCGAGATATGAGACAAGAGATTATCGACCGCATGAACATCCTCGCAGCCGGGGGCGAACCATTCCTCTTCGTTATCGACTATGAGGGAGATGGCGCATATATACACAAGCTGTCGGAAATCAATCCGCAGGAATGCCTTTACGACTTTGAGGGAGTGGGCAATGTAGGCAAGATGGATGTCAGACCACTCCCAACGCCTGTTGAATGGCAGGTGGACGAACCTCGCTATGAGGACTATGAGAAGAGTTTCGCCATCGTGAAGAGCAATCTGATGGCAGGCAACAGTTATCTGGCCAATCTCACATGCAAGGTGCCGGTGAGATGCAGTCTCACGCCCGATGATATCTTTCTCCATGCCAGAGGCAAATACAAACTGCTGCTCAAGGTGGGGAAGGAGACAGGAGAAAGGAAAAGCATAGTGTGCTTCTCGCCCGAAACCTTCGTTAAGATAAAGGACGGAAGGATATATTCCTATCCTATGAAGGGAACGCTCGATGCCACAATCCCAGATGCCGAAAGGGTATTGATGGATGATGAGAAGGAGGCTGCCGAACATGCCACTATAGTTGACCTTATCAGAAACGACCTCAGTAGGGTGGCGACCGACGTGAGGGTGGACAGATACCGGTATATCGACCTGCTGCATACAAACAAGGGCGACATACTGCAGACCAGTTCGGAGGTGAGCGGACAACTCCCTGCCGACTATCGCCGGAACATCGGTGACATACTGGCGGCACAGCTGCCGGCAGGGTCGATAACGGGAGCGCCAAAAGACAAGACCGTGGCAATCATCAGCCAGGCGGAAGGCTACAAACGAGGATTCTATACCGGAGTGATGGGCATCTATGACAACGGAGAACTCAATTCTGCCGTCATGATACGTTTCATCGAGCAAGACCAGAGCGGCATGTATTTCAAGGCAGGCGGAGGAATAACCTGGATGAGCGACTGCCGGAAAGAATATGAGGAGGTGATACAGAAGATTTACCTTCCGATGGGGTAGGAATGATTCAGTCGCAGTCTGTTCTATCATAAAAATATAATGAAATGCACTTCGTAGAGACAATAAAGATAAAGGATGGCACAGTCATGGCACTGCCGTATCATCAGACAAGGATGGAGAGAACCGTCAGACGCTTCTTTCCCGGCCTTGCCCTTCATGACATGCCCCGCCTCTGCGAAATCATTGACGCAAAGGCAGGCGAAGGAATATTGAAGGCACGGGTGGTGTATGGCGAGAAAGGAGTGGAGACAGTGGAATACGCACCCTACAACATGCGTGAAATGAAGACCCTGCAGGTGGTGGACGGTGGCGACATAAGTTATGAATACAAAAGCACCGACCGCTCCCGTCTCAATATGCTGGCGGAGAAGAAAGGAAATGCCGACGAAGTGATAATCCTAAAGCACGGACTCCTGACCGACACATCGTTCACCAACATCGCCATCCACGACGGCAACGGATGGATTACGCCACGCTGCCCATTGCTCTATGGCACAAAACGGGCAGCGCTGCTCGACCAAGGTGTCCTCACCGAGGCCGACATCACCATCGGTGACCTTCAGCGGGCAACCCGCGTGAGCCTGTTCAACGCCATGATAGACTTCGGCGAGAGAGAGATTGCCGTTCATGATATAAACACGGAACTGATATGAACCAAAAGATATACAACCTGGAAGAATTTGCCTCACGATATCATCTGAAAGATATATTCGGAGCATACGCCGCCCACTTTGCCGTCACTCGGCAGGAGAGTGGGGACTTTGCCGATATGGTGACGGAGCGTGCGCTTTTCTGCCGTATCTTTCTCGTGAAGCAAGGCAGCTGCCGGATGGTCATCAACGGCAAAGACGGTGATGTGCTGGAACTCGGCGAGGGCAGTATGCTTATGGTCTCGGTCAATGATGTGGCAACGCTCCTGTCTGTTTCTCCAGACATCGACGCGGAATGCGTGCTGGTGGACGAGGAGTTTGTAAGCCAGACATATTGCTTCCGTCTTTCCGCCGACAAATACAAGAGCGTTCTCGATATCTTCCATTTCATACGCGACATCGTGCGCCATCAGCATATCAACAAGATAGAGATGATACGAAGCATGTTCAATGTGCTCAATCTGATTATCGAGGAACTGCCATACGAACAATGTTCCGTGTCGCACGACATCGGCCACAAAAAAGGCATTTATGAGATTTTCCTCCATCATCTATACCGTAATTTCCGCAAGGAGAGACAGATCCGCTTCTATGCCGACAAGCTGAACGTCTCCACCGTGTATCTCTCCAGAATGGTGAAGGAAATCAGCGGCACTACCGTCAACGACCATGCCACATCATTGGTATACAAGGAAATATGCAATCTGCTCACACACTCAGACATGACGATAGGCGAGATTGCCGACTATCTCAATTTCAGCGACCAGAGCGCCCTCTCCAATTTCTTCAAGCAGCGCTCAGGCATGACTCCGCTTGCATATAGAAACAGACAATAGGGGCGGAGAGACCGCAGGGACCTCTGCTCTATGATAGTTTTTTTACCCAAATCGGTCATTAGGGCTTGCTTGGATTTTGGATTTTTAGAAGAGTGGATTCTGTTTGGCTTAATATATCGTCAAAGATTTTTTCCTATCCCTTCTTCGTAAGTTGGAATGCCAGCCGCTCGTCGCCAGACCAGCAGTGGATAACTCCGCAATAGCTGAACCCCTCGTCGGCAAGCAGATGTTGCATCACGAGATTGTCGCGATGTGTGTCGATGCGGATGTTGTCATAGTGGGTGAGGGCATACTGCAGGGCGGTGTGCATGATGCCCGTTGCTTCGCCCGAACTGGCGATGCGGTGGATAGTGGCGTATGGCTTGTCGTTGGGCCACTCGCCGTTGTAGATGATGTCGTAGGTAGGGTCGGCGCCGCCACGCAGTACGAAAGTAGCCACTATCCTGTCTCCATTCACAATAACGTAGCTGTCTCCGCTGTCAATGTCTTCCTGTAGAAGTTCCTTGCTTGGATATCCTTCTGTCCATTGATTGGGATTGCCGGCTTCCGCCATGAATCGTCGGGCAATGGCGAATATTTCCTTCAGCCGTGGTATGTCGGCTGTTGTGGTGTGGCGGATGATGCAGTCGTCCGAGTTGCGGTAGTTGAGGCTGTATGTCGTTTTGTTATTCATGAAGGGAGAGGAGACTTTGTATCTTATGCAAAGATAGTGCAAACCGAATGCATGACAACAAGCTTGCTTGATTGTTATGCTGAGGTGAAGCCTATCTTATGCAAAGATACTTGTTTTTCCCCCTTCTGCAAATTTTTCCAGTCAGTTTTTTGCAGTGTTGTCAAGTTGTAGTATATTTGCATCGATAGACATATTGCCGTATTAGTAGACTCCCGTTTGCTGGATGTCGGCAGAATGCGCAAAATACCAATCAGTACCACATTATTTTGGCGTATGACAGATCGCTACTATACCTTAAATACATTTCGAAAAATCCGACTATTATTCTCTGTGCGCAGCGCAGCCTTCCTGGTTACGTGTGCCATAATCCTGACTCTCATCATGTCGTGCCATAGTTCACCGTCGCCACGCGTCCTCGCCATGAAGCGTGATGCCGCCGACAGTGTGGTAAACGGCATGAAAGACAAAGAACAACTCGACAGCCTGGTGAAAGAAGCCGAAAAGAGCGGCGACTATATGCTTGAGATGAGATCACTCCAGAAGCGGGGACGCTTGTGGCGAGATGAAAACCGCTTCATGAAAGCCATAGCCTGTCATAATCGTGAACTGGAACTCGCAAGGAAACTCGGTGACACCATCGCCACAGTGCAGGCGCTGAACAATATCGGAACGAATTTCAGAAGAATGGGAGTGCTCGACGAGGCAGTGGACTACCACTATCGTGCGTTGCACCTCGGCGACCTGTTCAGTCGGCGAAACGACAAGACGGCAATGAAAAACCGTGTGGTATCCCTCAACGGCATCGGAAACATCAGTCTTACTCTCGGCGACACCGAAACGGCAGACTCTATGTTCCGCGCTGCATTGAAGGGAGAGAAGACACTCGAAAGCCACCTCGGACAGGCCATCAACTACGCAAATATCGGTTCGGTATTCGAAAAGCGAAACATGCTCGACTCCGCATGGGCATGCTACAAGCAGTCGATGCAGCAGAACAGACTCGCCGATTCCGACCTCGGCATATCGCTCTGCTATACCCACTTCGGACGCCTCTTCGAGAAGCAAGGCAAACGGACAGAAGCAATAGCCGAGTATCGCAAGGCATACGAAATAATGGGAACGTCAGAAGACAGGTGGCATGCCATGGAACCATGTCTCGCTCTTGCGGAGATATACATTAAAATCGGCGACGAAAACACGGCGATGACCTATCTCGCCACTGCCGACCGCCTTGCCCACGACCTGCATTCGCTCGAACACCAGGCGCAGATTGCCAAGCTGTACTACGACATCTATGCAAAGAAAGACGACTGCCGGCGCGCTCTTCACTACTACCGGGCGTTCGACCAACTCAGCGACAGTCTGACGAGCGAGAAGAATATTGTTCACATGCAGAACATGCGAGTGCGCTATGAGCATGAGCAGAGGCGTGCCGAAGTGAATGCCCTGAACGAGGAGTATCAAACGGAGAAATCGCTTAAGTGGGTCAGCATTATGGCTGCAGTCCTTTTGTTTGTGCTCGGTGGTGTGACAATGAGTTTCATGCTCTACGCCCTTCGTAACCGTAAGCGCAAGCAGATGGAGCAGCATCAGATGGAGGAGATGAGAATAAGTTTCTTCACTAACATAACACACGAGTTTCGCACCCCTCTCACCGTTATTCTCGGATATTCACGGATGATGGAGGAAGGCAAGGTGCCGGCAGGCGATATGGCAAAGGTGGGAAGTATGGTGTCAAGACAAGGCACGCGACTTCTGTCGCTCATCAACCAGTTGCTCGACATACAGAAGGTGAAGTCGAATATCGGACATCCCGACTGGCATCATGGCGACATCGTGCTCTTCATGGCAAACATCATAGAGAGTCATCTCAATATGGCACACTCCAGACAGATAACCCTGATGTATGCCCCAAAGCAAAAGAAGATGATGTGTGACTTCGTGCCAGACTATGCCCAGAAGGTGTTGTGCAACCTTCTGACAAATGCCATAAAGTTCTCCAAGGAGGGAGGACAGGTGCTTGTGGCGCTTGAGGTGGAGAACGACATGCTGATCCTGCGCATTGCCGACTATGGTAGCGGTATACCGGAAAATGAGCAGCAGCATATCTTCGAACCCTTCTATCAGACAGAGAGCGACAAGAAGGCCATCGGGTCGGGAGTGGGACTGGCCCTCGTGAACCAGATAGTGAAAACCCTTGGCGGCAGCATAACGCTCGACAGTAAGGTGGACGTCGGTTCGGTATTCACCGTAAACGTGCCCGTCAAGGCCCCGGCGGGTGTTGACGTGAAGCCGCTTGAGTCACTCGGAACAATCCCTGACGACATGCTGCTTGGAGCAAATACTAAAACAGGTGGCAATAACGGAACTTCCGGTTGTGGAGAGGATAATAATCCTGTGGCAGGCGACAAGAGTGATGCCCTCGTGGATATCGGTGCGAATAGTCATGATATGGATGATGATGGTAGTGATGTGGCTGACGGCAGTTCTGCTGACACCCGTCAGCTCGTGCTCATCGTGGAAGACAATGCTGATGTGGCGGAATACATGACAATGCAGCTTAAGGCAAGATACCGCCTCGTGTTGGCACGTGATGGTGAGGAGGGACTGCGCATTGCCACGGAGACGGTGCCCGACATCATCATTACCGATCTCATGATGCCACGCATGGATGGCTACGAACTGTGTCAGAGAGTGAAGGAATCGGAGGTGCTCAACCACATTCCTGTCATCATCGTCACGGCGAGGACAACCCAGAAAGACAAGCTGCGCGGACTGCAGATCGGCGTTGATGCGTATATATATAAACCATTTGATGCTGAAGAACTATCCGTAACTGTCGGCAACCTGCTGGAGAAACACCGCTTGCTGCGCCTGCGCTATATGCAGGCGCCAGCCGACGACAAGCAGGCTGCAGTGGAGACGCTGCCGCCTTGCGACCGCGTGTTCCTCAATAGGGTGGATGCCGCAGTGGACGAATTGATGGCGACGGACCTCTCCGTAGACAGTGTGGCTATAGCCCTATGTATGAGTCAGCAGCAGTTGCGCCGAAAGCTCAATGCCGTGTCGGGCGACACACCGATGGCATATTTCCGCAAGCGCCAGATGCAGAAAGCCAAAGATATGCTGGACAACCGCGATGACATGTCGATCAGCGAGATAGGAATGAAGTGCGGCTTCTACGATATGTCGCATTTCACAAGAATCTTCAAGCAGGTGGTAGGAATAACACCGTCGCAGTATCGCAAGAAAGCATAACCCCCCAAACGGTCATTATGCCGTTTGGGGATAAAGTCCGCTCTTCTGAAAAAAACACAATCCAGGCTGGCCATGATGACCGATTTGGGATAAAAAACTCTTGTACATTTTTTACAAATCCTTGTAAATATCTATCAAAAACCCAATTTTGTAAGAAATTGGCTATTTTTTGTAATTTATATCCAAGTCCTTTTTCTGATTTTTCTTTTCCTTTGCAGTGCGAATCAACCTCAATGAGGTCTTTGATGAAGACTGTGGGGCATATCTCGCCAGGAGTATTCCTGTCATACAGATTGTGCACCTCAATATATATTGCATCTTTGATGTGTGGATTGCAATTCAGGGACAGACTTAACTGATGCCATACAAATGGCAATCAATCTGATATTCTAACGAAAAATAGAATGATATGAAAACAAACGACCGGCCCTCGACCAACAGCAGTGACCAGCCCTCGACCAACAAACTTATAGGGTGTACAGCTGGAAAGACAGACCAGCGTATTGCTAATGAAACAGACCGCTGCATTACTGACGAGACAGACCATTGTATGGCTGTCAAGTCTGACTGCAGTATGGCAGACAAGACATTGAGTGAAACAGACAAGACATTGAGTGAGACAGACAAGACATTGAGTAAAACAGACAAGACTACACAACCCTCGACCAACCAAGGCAGCCGATTCTCTTACGATCTTGTAGATGGGATGATAAAAGACCATCTGGCAAGCATCCACAGAGGATGACGGCAAGACAAGGGGATGAAAGAAAGATGAAATGACAACAATCCCCAAACATGACGACTTTATCCAGACTTATGAATTGTTACGTTAAACGGTTTTATGACCGTTTGTGGTAAATGGTTTGATGACCGATTTGGGTTAAATGGTTTGCTGACCGTTTTTGAGATTATAAGAATAGTGGTCTTGATTTCCCAATTGAAGAAATCAAGACCACGAATGTTCCTTTGCGAAAATTCCCCCCTGGCGTGGGGAATGTATCCCCACATTAGGGGGTACTGTTCCCCACGCTGTGGGGGAAATATGAGACCTATGGCTTGTCTTGTTCCTATTTCATGCAAGCCTTGAAGATTTCGAGGATATCCTGTTCCAAGAGAGGAGCCCATGCCTTGTCGAGACCTTCATTGTCTGCCACGTGTTTCGCCATTTCAGCAAGGCGGCTGTCGTCGATGCCGACCTCAGGCAGAGTCATCGGGATGCCGATGTTGCGATAGAAGTCATGTATTGCCTTGATTGAAGCCTCTGCGTTTTCAGCTCCAAACACGTTCTTGCCGAACTTCTCGATGCGCTCCACCACCTGGTCGTGCAGTTCGCCTGTAGAGTGGTCGAGGATATGTTTCATCCAACGTGGCGTCACGATGGCAAGACCCTCCCCGTGGGTGATGTCGTAGTATGCCGACAGAGCGTGCTCCATGGCGTGCATAGGCCAGCCGCTCGGACTGTTGCCGAGACAGTAGATGCCGTTGCAGCCAAGAGTAGTGGCATAGAATATCTCAGCCCTGGCGTTGTAGTTCTGTGGATCTTCCAATACAATCTTCACGTTCTTCACGAGCGACTTCACGGCGCCCTCCATGAAAGCGTCGTTCATGTCGATGTGGTCGCCACAGAAATACGACTCCATGATGTGGTTGATGCAGTCGGAAACGCCTGCCAACGTCTGTTTCACAGGCAGTGTGAAGGTATATGTGGGGTCGATGAAGCTTACTGCCGGGAATACGAGTTTTGAGAAGTATGCCAGCTTGTCGTTTGTCTCAGTGCGCGATATCACTCCGCCCATGTCATATTCACTGCCGGTAGCAGCTATGGTGATAATGTCTACGATGGGCACTGCTGCCGTTGTGGGCTTGCGTCCGCAAACGATGTCCCATGCCTCCTCCACATTGTCCGTCACCTTAGTCTTGAGCGTTCCGGCAACACCGGCTATAGCCTTAGTGCAGTCGAGCACCGAACCTCCACCCACGGCGAGTATCACATCGATGTCGTTGTCCTGACACATGCGCACACCGTCAAGCACGCTGGGGTTGAACTTGGGATTAGGCTGTATGCCGCCGAGCTCGAACACCTGCTTGTCTGTCAGTGTATCCTTCACCAGGTCATAAAGACTCTTGTCGTGTCCGGGAGCGGTGCGTTTGATGCTGCCGCCGCCATAAGTGATGAGTACACGTTTTCCATACTGGTTCATTACGCTTGCGAGTTTTTCGCTTACTACACCCTTGCCGAAGATGAGGCGTGTGGGTGTCTGATAATCAAAATTGACCATAGCTCTTTGATTTTAAAAAGGTTGTTTACACATTGTCGTTGTAGATGGCAATCTTTATCACTCCGTCCTCTTTGTTTTCGAATATGCGGTATGCCTCTTCAATCCTGCTCAGTGGGAAGCGGTGGGTGATGAGAGGTGTGGTGTCTATCTTGCCTTGCTCGATGAGCTGCAGAACTTCCTCGCAGTCGCATCCGTCCACGCCGCCAGTCTTGAACGTAAGGTTCTTGCCATACATGTCGGGTAGTGGCAGCACCTGTGGCTCGTCGTATAGTGCCACCACGGTTACGATGGCGTTAGGACGGGCGCATCGCCAGGCGAGCTGGAACGTATGTTTGCCTCCAGCCACCTCCAATACCCTGTCGGCACCTCCGTGGTCGCTGTTTTTCATCACGAACTCCTCACACTCTTCCGGTGTCGTTACCATCACTTCCGGATAATGAGCCTTTACGAATGTCTGTCGCTCTTCCGACTGTTCGCACACGATGATGCGCTTTGGCTTTTTCAGCATCACGCTCAGCAGTGTGCAGATGCCTGTCGGACCGGCACCGATGATGAGCACGGTGTCCTCTTCCGTTATCTCACTGATGCGTGCAGCCCAGTAGCCTGTTGCCAGTACGTCGCCCACGAAGAGAGCTTGCTCGTCGCTCACGCTGTCGGGAATGCGGTTCAGTCCCTGTGTAGCCAGCGGCACACGCACATACTCCGTCTGTCCGCCGTCGATGCGGCAGCCCAGTGCCCATCCGCCGTGTGGCGAGGTGCAGTTGTTCACGTAGCCATGCTTGCAGTAGAAACATTCTCCGCAGAACGTCTCCACATTCACCGTCACGCGGTCGCCGGCTTTCAGTCCCTTCACTGCCGTTCCTGTCTCTTCCACTATTCCCACCATCTCATGTCCCACGGTGATGCCAGGCACCGCCCTTGGCACGCTGCCATGCTTGATGTGCAGGTCGCTCGTACAGATGCTACCCAGCGTCACTCTGACGATGGCGTCGGTGGGGGCCTGTATCTTGGGTTTCGGTTTGTCGGTCATGGCAAACCTTCCTTTCTCAATGTATGTATATGCTTTCATGTTATTGTTGGTAGTTTATGTTATATAGACAGAGGGTCAGAAGACGGTGTGTCATTTCCTGCCCTTTGTGGCGAAGTATTTCCATAGCGGTGCTGCCATCATAGCCTGATGAAACTCGTCGTTCATGAGCATGCGTACCACTTCGTCCTCGTCCAGTAGCACGACCTTGATGTCTTCCGACTCTTCGAGATGCTGGGTGGAAAGTCTTTCCACCCCTGTGGCAAGGTATGTATGACTGTAGTTGGTGCAAGCCCCGGCATTGGGACTAATGGTCATCAGCTTCGACCATTCGCCTCCGCCATATCCCGTCTCCTCATAGAGTTCGCGCCTGGCAGCCTCCATCGGGTCTTCGCCTTTCTCCACGCATCCCGCCGGAATCTCTATTGCCGTCAGGTGCTGGGCATGTCGGTATTGGCGCTCCATGAGGAATTTCCCTTCTTTGGTTATCGCTATGACATTGCAGAACTCAGGATATTCCAGAACGTAGAAATCCTGTATCTCAGCGCCAGTAGGCAGTTTCACATGTTCGCGCCTTGCCGTCAGCCAAGGCTCTCTGAAGAGGTATTCGCTCTCTATCACCTCCCATGCCATAGGGTCTTTGTCTTGTTTCATGATTTCTGATAATTCATTTGATTAGGAAAGGTGTCCATTGGAGGCATACGATTCCTAATTTCTTCATATCCTTTCGTATTGTAGATTTTATATGTCTTGATAATTTCTGTCTCTTCGTCTGTTCTATCTCTTCATGTCCTTGTCCACCATTGCACATACACAAGAGTCAGACCACACGTTCTCTGCCGTCTCTATCATGTCGATGATGGTATATATCGGCAGGATGATACCCATGATGCCGATTGGCGCATTCACTCCCGACATCAGCGAGAGGGTGAGGAAATAGCAGCCCATAGGCACTCCGGCATTGCCCACCGCCGACAGTACGGAGATGAAGAGCCAGAGAATCATCGTTGTCAGCGGCAGCTCCATTCCGCCGTTCTGCATCAGGAACAGGGAGGTGACGAGGATGAACGCCGCACAGCCATTCATGTTGATAGTGGTGCAGATAGGCAAGACGAAGCGTGACACCTTGCTCGACACTCCCACCCTCTCTTCTGCCGTCTGCATGGTGACAGGCAGCGTGGCAGCCGAACTCTTGGTGAATAGAGCCATCAATACCGCCGGCATCATGCGGCCGAGGGTACGGAAGGGGTTGATGCCCCTTGCCAGAAGGAACAGGGGCAGTACGATGAAGAACTGTATCACGTTGCCACCCAATATCACCGCCACGTATTTTCCGAGCGATGCCATCACGATGCCTGCCGAGAACTGTGCCGAAAGCTGTGCTGCAAATGCCACGATGCCAAGTGGCAAAGCCCATATCAGACCGTGGATGAGCATGAAGAGCAGGTCTTGCAGACCGAACAGTCCCTTCACCACCACCTCCTTCTTGTCATTTTGTGGCATCTTTGCCAATGCAATGCCCACGGCAGCAGCCAGCATGAGGATGGAAAGCACGTTGCCGTCGGCAAACGGTTTCACTATGTTGTTGGGAATCACACCCAATATGTGGTCATAATAAGATGTCTCGCCCAGGTTCTGAGGCACGTCAGCCATACCGCTCTGCACCAGAGCCGCCGGCAGGTTGCCGGGAGCAATGACATTGTAGAGCACCAGTCCCACGGCGGCAGCGGCAAATGTGGTGAGCAGCGTGTAAGTGATGGCATGCCTGAAAATCTTTCCCGTGTCGGCCTGATTGCCGAGCGAGGCGAGAGTCGTCATCACCGCCAGGGCTATCGTCGGCACCGCCAGGAGCTGGAACAGACGGGTATATACCGTAGCGATGAAGTTCATCAACCCGTTGAGCCATGCTATGCCCAACATTCCCAATGCTGCACCGACTACCAGTGCACCGATCCAAAGCATCAGCTGCTTTGTCTGCTTCTTGTTTTTTCCTTTTGCTATATTGTTCATGGTGTTATTAGTATTCAGGTTCGTTATAACTTACGCCCTTTCAAATCCTTTGTATTGTATGACCGGCGGTCCGTCATGCGAACAGCTCATTCTTCTTTCTGTCACGGCAGAGCGGTTCGAGATGCGCCACAAGCATGTTGAGACGTTCCCCGATACCCCTTGCCTGTACCGGACAGACGGCTACGCATCGCATGCAGCCGATGCAGAGTCCGTTGTCGTTGCCTCTCAGATTGTCGGGAGAGATGGCTCCGGCCGGACATTCGCCCGCACAGGTTCCGCAGCCCGTGCAGTTGTCGTTTGCCGTGGGGTAGGGACCCTTGCAGCCCTGCTTATACGGTCGGTTGCCCGGCAGGGAGAGAGGTGCATACTCTCCATCCATCTTAATCTTGCGGAGTATGTCGGTGGCAAACGAAGCCAGTTCGTTGGCATCTTCTGCATCGGGGCGGCCGGAGCCATACATGCGGCAGATGCTGTGTTCGGCGATGGCGGCAATGGCAGCCACCACGCGGAATCCCATGTCAGTTGCCACATCCTGCATCTCCACCAGAGCGTCTTCGTAAGCCCTGTTGCCATATACGGCAATGATGACACACCTTGCCCCGTTTGCCTTGATACCCTTCAGTCTCTCCACAGCCATGGCAGGCACACGGCCGGCATATACGGGCATGGAGATTACCGTCAGGTCGTCGGCGTGGATGTCGGGGAGTTTCAGGTTCTCTTCCTTCGTGCAGAGTTCAGTAGTGACACACTCCCCGCCAAGTCCTTTGCACAGCAGTTCGCCCACTCGGCGTGTGCCACCTGTGGGACTGAATGTTATGTTGTGAATTGTCATTCTGGCTCTTATCCCTTTATTGCGTTTAATATCTGCTCCGCATGAATCTTTGTCTTGATTTCCTTTGGAGTGAAGATTTTCTCGATTATTCCGTTTTCGTCAACGAGATATGTGGTGCGCAGTATGCCGATGGTCTTCCTTCCGCATGTCACCTTCTCTCCCCAGCATCCCAGCTCCTGCAGCAGAGTGGTCTCCGTGTCGGCGATTAGCGGGAACTGCAAGCCGTGAGCGTCGGCAAACTTTTTCTGCAATGCCTGTTTGTCTTTGCTCACTCCTATGATTTCATATCCGGCGGCTGCCAGTTCCTCTTTGTGTGCCTGCAGCGAACAAGCTTCTGCGGTGCATCCGCTTGTGTTAGCCTTTGGATAGCTGTATATCACCAGTTTCCTGCCGCGATAGTCGCTTGCCTTTATCTCTCGTCCGTCCTGGTCGATGCCGAGGACCTCTGGTATTCTGTCTCCGATATTCATAATGATTTAGATTTCAGTTCTTTCTATATTTTGAATTAAATGATTATTTCATTTTACGGTTGCAAGTCACGTTGCTTTTTTGTATGAGCAGGTCTTCGCCGTAGGCTTTTGCCATAATGCTCGTATATTATTGAATCTGCCTATATTTCTTTTGGAGATTATATATAACTATCCCACAATATGGAATGTATTGTGACTTGCCGTCTTTAATGTGCATTGAGCGGTATTTCTTGATGTATTTCTCTATTACGGCTTTGTTCCATATATTGCCTTTCTTTATTGCAATCAGTTCCCTCTTTACACTTTCCCAACTCTCTTTCCTGTTCTGTTTAAGCAACGGTGTATTAAGGTTAAGCACCTCATTGATTTCCTTGTTATATTTCTGTTCTGATGACACAATCTCTCCATCAGTCTTATATGACAGGGTCGATATAAATGCAGAATCCAACGGTGAGAATGAAATGTCATTGCTTCCTTTCAATCGGTCGCAATGGTCTTCGTCACCAATATGTCCTGGACAACAAATCACCATATTATTGTAATCAAGTTTACTTTCAGGATGATTATCTCGAGACAGGATATGCTCAATACGATGGCTTTCGTCTGTAAGTACATATTTTATTCCGTCTTTCTTATATAATTTGTCACGATGAGGGATCCTGCGCATGCAATAGGCGCAAATATATCCCTGCTCTTTCAACAACGATTCTACAAGTTCTGGGATTGATTGGTAATCCACGCCCGGAGTGTTTCTATATTCAGTCCATTCTTTGGGCTCTTTGTTTTTCGTTATCTCTATCATGACTAATCTTCAAAGAATGATAATGTTGCCTCTATTCTTGTTAATTCAGGATTTGCTTCACTGCCTGGACGTTCAAGCATCATATCAAGCAATTTTCTTGCTTCTGAATATTCTTCTGCATCAATGAGCTTTTCTATTGCCTTTATTTCTGCATCGATAGCCAAGTCACGAGGTGTCTGGTCCATGTATACATCCATAATCGTCGAAGCGTCCAGTCCGTAAGTGTTCAGCTCCTTATGCGAATACTTTCCATCTATGTATTCCAGCTTATACACCACATTGTCTTCGTTTGTTTCTACCGACGACATCACCAATGGGGCATGGGTGCTTACTATGAACTGAATTTTGGGGAACGTCTCATGCAAAGCCTTCATGATGCGCACCTGAAGTTCCGGATGAAGATGTTCGTCAATCTCGTCGATGATTACTGTTCCATGAGTGTGCTTGTATGCCTCGTCGCCATACATGACTTTGTTGAGAAGGGCGCAACGGAAAGCTATGTCAACCACAATGCTCACCAGGCGTCTGTATCCGTCGGAGAGAATATTGGAGCGCACTTCTCTACCGTCACAATAGTGGAAGAATACCTCACCGTCGTTATGCCTTATGTCCATATCATCAATGATACCACATCCCTCAGGACCTAATGAACGGACCACAGCCTTTCTCACACATTCTATTTCGCTTTCTCCCTTTTTTGCTTCTTTCAGCACCAGCAGTCGCTTTATCCAACAGTCCAGCAGTCCCTTACAGTCGAAACTTTCAAAATATCCGAACGAAGGTTTCTGAGGATATTTCTTGAAATTCTTCTTTTCTTTGTCAAACTTTCTTGTGGTGTGGATGTCCTCGGTGGTAAAGTATGCAAACAAAGGAAGGGCGTTCTTTTGTATAGCTGCACCATTGTTGATGGTATGCGATGACTGTTGCAGCATAGAAGAAAAAGCCTTCAGGTTCTTAAGGCCGGTAACAAGATTGCGGGCATTCTTCTTTGATTTCTTTTCAATATAAAATCTTGCACATCCTTCCTCCACTTCCGGTTCGTTCGTCTGGAGGCTGACCGTTTTTCCGCCTTCCAATACAATATCCGGCAGGTCTTCTTTGTCAAGGTCAAAGGTGATGATGATAGGAAGGTTGTTGTCCACCACATCTTCGCTTTTTATCTCACGAAAATCATCATCGTCTGCACTTTTCCATACTGTGTTTTCGTCACTATATCCGGAAAAGAATGCATTCATCACTAAGTTGCATACACGAAGCAATGAAGTCTTACCTACTGAATTATCACCAATCAATAGGTTAATGCCACGACGAAATCTTATGACTTTTTCTTCGTAACAACGAAAGTTCTTAATTATAATCTGTCGCATATATTGCTATGTTTTTTAATGGGTTATACCTCTATTTCGCCATTCAGAAGCTTATTCTGTCATGAAATATTTCTTGTAATTCTTTTTCTGTCATGACGTCTTGAGTTCTCTGCTTGAAGATTCTTATTCGCACGGTCGCTCATATTTATAGCAAAATTACAATTTTGTAATGACAAATATGTAAGATTAAGCAAAAAAATAACGAAATGGAAGTGGCTTTCATTGCTTTTCCGCCAGATGTCATTGCAAGAACATCTGGAATAAGTGGTTTGGGAAACTTTTGTGTTGGCAAGGATTAAATACTACTATGGCGAACAAGGCTATGCCTCCAGCAGGAAAGTCAGTCCGCTGATGCCGATATAGGCATAGATGATGTATTTGAGCAGCGGGCCCGTGATGTGTCTGAACACCCATGCCCCCATCATGTTGCCAATCACCACGCCCACGATACCGTAGACATATCCCATTGCCACGGATGTGGTGAAGAATCCGTTGTATGCCCTCGCCATGGTCATCATCAGATTACCTATGAAGAAGTAAGCCTGTGTCTGGGCGAGATAATGGTCCTTGTCGGGTTCGGAATTCACGAAATACAGCACCGCCGGCGGTCCCTGCATGCCGAAGAATCCGCCCATCAGTCCGCTCAGTCCGCCGGCCGTGACCTGCAGCGGCTTGGTGGGCTTTATCTTTATGCGCTTGCTGAAAAACGAGAAGTATATGCTCACGACGATCAGCGTGATGCCGAGCAGGATGTTCAGAATGCTGTATTCCATGCGTTTGAGCATGAATATGGCACCTGCCGACACCACCACGAAAGTAATCAGTATGGGCAGCAGTCTGCTCCATACGATGTATTTGTGTTTCTGTAAGACGATGATGAATGAAGTCGTCATCGCCAGGATGCCGGAGAGAGTCGTCGCCTGTCCGTAAGACGACATTATTGCCGGCAGCATGGTCATGATGAAGATGCCGAAGCCGAAGCCCGTGGTGCGCTGCACGAAGCTCGCCCCGATGCTCAGCAAGAAGATTTCAATAGGCATACTGTTCTCATTATTTTGACGGTATCACGTAAACATGCTCTTCCCCGTGGTTGCCGCAGTCGTGATGGTCGCAAGATTCAGCCGAGTCGGTGAGTTTGCCGTCGAGATATGCTTTCAGTACATCGTTGATGTCGCCCTTGCAGCCGCGTATCACGCTTATTCCATGTGCAGAAAGCTTGTTGAAAGCTCCCATGCCCATATTGCCGGCAAGCATCATCGTGATACCCATCTGCTGCATCACAGAAGCAATGTTCGACTTGCATCCGCAGCCCTGCGGTGAGTCAAGGCGCTCGGTGGATACCACCTGCTTGTTGTCGTCGATAGTGAATACTGAGTAGTGGTCGCAATGTCCGAAGTGGTCATCCACACGACCTTCGCGTGTGGGAATAGCTAACTTTGTCATGTTTCCTTGTTGTTTAGATTTATTCTGCAAAGGTATAAATCTTATTGTATACCCGCAAGTTTTCAGTGTGATAACCGCCTGCCTGCATCTATATTGTCAATATTGGGAAAGACCGATGGAGCCGTCCATACCGCTGATGGTGACGAGCATTTTCACTCTTTCGCCCAGTGCGTCGGTGAAGGACACTGCATATTCAGGCAGGTCGCCCATGAATTGCATCTGTATGTTTACCGACTGTCCGGCTTTCAAAGGCGTGCTCAACAGTACTTTCCCCTCATTGGCGATTATCCTGCCGTCAACGAAGTCGATGCCGGAAAGTTTTATTACCCTGAAGTCCTTCAATGGCTGCGATGCCGAGAAGCTGACTTTGTCGCCTTCGCTCTGCTTCACCGTTATTGGGCGCAGATATGTGAACGGTGTCAGGTCTATCCATACCGCCTGTCCGATATTGTTCTCGTCGTTGGAGTTGTATGTGTCAATGTCGAAGTTCAGTTTGCTGCCTTTTCTAGGGTCGGCAGTCTCCATACGACTATGGTAATACACATGGTCTCCCGCTTCATTGAGAGTGCTGAACCAATAATGCTCACAGTTCAGCTGCTTGTTTATATATGAATACTGACCGCTCATCACATGGGCTGCATTTTCTTCGCCCGTCATATAAAACCATCCGTTGCCTTGGTAATACCATGTTTTCTGGCTTGAGCCATGAAGGAGACATTCCGGTTTGTCGCCATTCGCCGTATATACGGCATGTATCATGGTCCTGCCGGGAAAATTGCTGTAGGGCTCGATGTTTGTACCGATGACCAGTTCGTTCACGCCATCGCCGTCGAAATCGTAGAACGAATAGCCCACTCTTGTTGCCAACTCTTGCCACGACATCATCTTCCCGTCTTCATCGTTGTTGGTCATTGCAAGTACACCGTCCATCTCTTTGGGAATCTCAAAGGAATTTCCCGATACTGCCCCTGCAACAACCTCGATGGTTCTGGCATATCTCTTCAGATCCGTGTCGTTGTCGCCTCTGTTTTGTGGATTTACTGCTGCCTGAGCTCCTCCGGTGAACGAAAGAGCCATTACTAAACACATTAGTTTGTCATACATACCTGATCTCATAGCGTTATAGTTTTAAAGGGTTAAAAATGCCCGGGCAATGACACGTAGCCCGGAGTTGTTGTTTAGTGACGGAATTTATCAGCCTTGGTGTTGGAATGTCAAGTCGTAAATTCAGTTTTATGCAGGGCAAATATACGAATTAAATCCGAGAAGTCATATATATTCAACCCCCAAACGCTGATTAGACAGTAAATAAGGTCACTTTTATAGGTAGAAATTAGTAAACTAACCCGTTGGCGGAGTTAATTTAGTGCACACTTATTAATGACCGATTTGGATTAAAATTGGGCACGGTGCTTGCCCAACTGGGGTAACGTGCTTGCCCATCATGGGCAACGTGCTTGCCCCTGTTGGGCAGATTTGCTGTCAGGCGTCTGCCCAATAAGCTAATGTTGTAACACACATATTCCTGTTTTCAGAATTCTGCCAACGCATGCCATTCCTGCAGTCTGAATTACTCACAGCTGGCGTTCCTTTCATCTGACGATTCCTTACACTTGACGATTCCTCACACTTGACGATTCCTTACACTTGACAATTCCTTTCATCAGCAAACCATCCAGACAGTTGGCTGACAGTCGCCAGGCAGTCAACTATCTGCCTGTCAGAATATTACAACAAAAAACCAGACAATCTGACAGTTTTTCGGCAATTCTTGGTTTTACTGAAAGTCAGCGCTATTCGGCCGTATCGAAGCGATTCAGAAAGTGAAAAACCTTCATGTTTTTCGA
>ERZ1026888.98-NODE-98-length-52423-cov-14.621582_pt1 | contig 52423 bp, 43 predicted proteins | sample MGYA00380174_ERZ1026888 | MGnify/ENA primary metagenome ERZ1026888 (study PRJEB33269, sample SAMEA4719810) | human gut metagenome | biome: human-associated habitat; feature: organic feature; material: feces | place: Cameroon | collected 2013-10 ...
TCAAAAGAGCGAAGCCCGAGGATTCTAACGAGTCTTCGGGCTTTTTGCTTGTTGTCAGGTGTATGCGCTCCTTTTCACGGCACCATTTCTCCCCATGGCATAGCTGAAGTTAGCTCGGCTTTGCGTATTTGGCTTTTTGAGAACCTTTGTGGCGGTGATGTTTTTTGAGCGTATGAGCATGTTTTTTGTGTTCCTTGGTGCGTTTTTGGTTCGAATGAGCATGAAATGGGGTGAGGGATGTTGCACGTTTGACTTATTTCTTCTATTTTTGCTGTTCTTATAGTTGTCTTGACTTGCTTTTGTGAGTTTGACAAGTTTAGTTAATTTAAATAAGAAGAAGATGAAATTGTTTTTAAGAAGTATTTTCTTTGTGTTGTTCTTGGTTTGTGGTCTGACAGCATCAGCCCAAGTACCTACCACAATGGATTATCAGATCATGGCCACTGATCCTACGACAGGTCAGGTTCTTGCTAATAAGGAATTGGCTGTCAGGGTTGAATTGAGGTTGAATACTGAGGACGGCGAGAAGGTTTGGAGCCAGGAAGCGACAGTTACCTCCTCTAAATCTGGAATTTGTACCGTTAGCTTGGATTTCAAGGATGTTGACTGGACCTTAGGAACTTACTTTGTTAAGGCTTATGTGAATGGCAGTCCCATTGGCGCCTCCCAGGTTAAGTCGGTTCCTTTTGCTTTGGTGGCGGAATCCGTGCGTGGCGTAGTAACAAAGTCTATGCTTTACGGAACATGGAAGAAGTATGATGTGGATAAGGAGAGCGTAGGCGAGACTTATGTGTTTAATCGTGATGGAACGTTTTCTTATGGTTATGATGACGACACAGAACCCGTTTATAAAGGAACCTGGAAGATTAACAACTTAGGTTATATTACTTTTAAGGTTACAGAAGGAGAGAAGGCCGGGGGAAAGTTTGTGGCTTTCGCCGTCTATGACGAGGAAGATCATTCCCTCTGCCTTGGAGGCAACGATGCCTTTTTAGGCGACACCATGATCTTGTATAAGCAAGAACAGTAAGGGTGGTCAGCTTATTCGTATTACGAGTGAAGTCATTATTGTATAAGTAGCCTGCTTTATGAGATTATCCGCATTTTTGTTATTTATCCTCAGTGCGCTTGCCGTTTGCGCCGATGAACCTGTGCATGGCGGCTTTGTGGTGGCTCCCATTCAATCGGAATCGTTTGTGGCTTATGGCGACTGTTTGGCTCCCAAGGAATGTTCCGACGGAACTGCCACCTTTGTTTGTGGCACCTTTGTTGTAACTATTGGTGCAGTGGCAGCAACAGATATTGAGAAGCCGAAGGCGATAGATTGTGAAACCTATTTCACGTTTCATGATCATAGTTTGATTGTAAAGGCCCCAGCCCAACTCTATTCTCTTGATGGAAAATGTATCGCAACGTTAAAGGCTAACGCCCCTCTTGGCATAGGCAACCTGCCACGAGTTTTCATAGCTCGATTTAAGAATGGAGTAGCCTTAAAGATTTCATCCAAGTCAAAGTAACGTCTTAGTGACTTGCGAAAACTACGAAATGATGGCTTGTGTTGTGCAACCATTGTTTTGTGGTTTTTTCTTTCACATAAGCACCTTGTTGTTGCGTTTAGGCACACATGCTGACGAACAGGCACGTACAGTCGTTGGTGCATGTTGTGTAATTGCTTGTTACCACTTACCTTTGCATAAGAAAAGCAGCTCATTGCTAACCTAATGAGTCTGTAGGAACAATTATTGTCTTACCCATTAATCATTCAAATTATGAAACAAACAAAATGGTTTTTTATCCTGATGGCCTTCGTGTTGTGTCTCGGTGGATTGACAGCTTGCGGCAGTGACGACGACCCTGAAGAGGGTGGAGGCGGTTCAGGCAGTGACGTTGTTAATACCGACGCTGCCCGCTATGAGATCACCGATCCCAATGCCGACATCTCATTCATCGAACTTACCGAAGGTGGCCAATACTTCGTGGGTGGCGATGAGTCGGACTATGGTGCCAAGCCCATGATGGCACGTCGCGCCGCCCAGCGCGCCGCCGAGTCTTCAGACGACGGTCTCCACTATGGCGACTACACCAAGGGTGCCAACGGCGAGTTTGTGCTCAACGGCTATGGCACGCTGACCGTAACGAAGAACGGCGAGGTCTATGAATTGAAGGTCGTTCCTGAGGGATCTACCACCACAAAGAGCTACAGCGCCCGCAAGGCGACGTCGACCGAGGTTGTGAGCAATACGGCCAAGAATCTCTGCCGCACATGGAAGTTCCAGAGCGTTGCCTATTCGTTGAAGGCAGGAGGTTATACCGCCTTCGATTTCAAGGCCAACAGCATGCGTGAGCTCGCCACAAAAATGAAGGCGAAGATGAAGGAGCTCGCCTCGAAGAACGGAGAGGAATGGACCCAGGAAGACGAGGATGAATGGAACGAGCAGATTCATTATGCCTATGAGGAGCAGCCCGAGCGTCTCACGTTTGCTGCTTCCGGTTATATGTATGCCCGTTTCGGTGACAACAACGTAGAGCGTGGCAAGTGGCGCATGCCTTTGGCCAACAAGCTTCAGTTATGGAATTTGGATGAGGAGCGATGGAGCGACGAATTCTTCTTGTCGATCGAAGATACCGCCCTTGAGGAAGGCACGTCAGAGACTGTTTCTGAAGTGAAAGGCAATACCCTGACCATTACTCAGACCCTCCGTGGCTCTGAAGGTGGTGTGATTAAGTATTCTATGACTTTCACCAAGTAAACCATACGCATAATACCTTCCGCAGGATTCCATCGCCGAGCTGTTCTGACAGGCTCTAATGTGATGCGAACCCTGCGGAAGTTGCATTTATAGGCCATATTCGCATTTTTCATGCATTTATGCGAAAAAAGTCTATGGAATATTTGGAATTGTGAAATAAAAGCACTACCTTTGCACCGCATTTGGAAAACAGATGTGGTGAGGTTAACAAAACCAAGGAAGTTTGGGTGAGTGGCTGAAACCAGCAGTTTGCTAAACTGCCGTGCGCGTTAGCGTACCGGGGGTTCGAATCCCCCAGCTTCCGCAACGTTTTCTCTTTGCAAGAGATGCTTGAAACAGGCTCGGTTCATCTAACGGTTAGGATACAAGATTCTCAATCTTGGCATAAGAGTTCGATTCTCTTACCGAGTACAGGCTTGTTGCTTTTGCAACGTAAAGCTAACGATGGTGGATTCATCTAATGGTTAGGATACAAGATTCTCAATCTTGGCATAGGGGTTCGATTCCCCTATCCACTACCTTAAAACTCTGACTGGTAACGGTCAGAGTTTTTTTTGTGCCCCTATTTTCCCCTTTTCAGATTGTCGCCAAACAAAAATCATCAGGCTGAACCCAATGGCTCTGCCTGATGATTCGTGGTTCCCATGCCTTTTTGCGAAACCTCCTGGTTGTTGCCCGGAAGGCGTGTGGCGGATTGGGTGGGGGCGGATTATTCTATGACCCTCACATATCCCTCCTTGCGCGGCTTGGCAGGTTTCGGCTGCATGGCGGGGTAGCCGAGTGCGACGTGGCCTATTCCCTCGCAATCGTCGTCGATGCCCCATTCTTTGAGCAGCTGCTTGCCGCGCTCGCTTTCAAATACCTCCTTGGCGCGGTGAATCCAGCAAGCCCCCAGTCCTATGGCGTGGGCGGCGTTAAGCATGTTGCCCATCACCAGCGAACCGTCGTTCATATAGGTGCTTCTCGATTTGCTGGCCAGCACCACGATGATGACCGGGGCGTTGTAGAACGGGTCGGCGTGGGTGCCCAATACCTCAGCGTTCATCTTCGACAGTTCATCGCGGAGAGCCTTGTTCTTTACCACCACGATGTATGGCGATTGCATGCCCATGCCCGTGGGTGCAGCCGTTCCCGCTTTTGTCACCTTGTCAATCTCGTCTTGCGAAGGCATCTGGTCGGTGAATCCCTTGATGCTTCGACGTGTGTACAATGCTTCTAATGCTTCCATATTTCAATCTTTTATAACCTTCTGTCTTTTGCTATGGCCTTTCCGCCGGCAAGCAGCGCAGCCACTGCTTTGCGCCGCTTTATCTCCTTGTGCGATATCGCTTGGAAGGAAGATGGTGCGCAAGGCGTGGCAAATGTAGCAAGAAAATCTGAGAGACGTTTGGTTTTGGGAATAGAAATCGTGCGATCGGGCCTTTTTTTAATTTAGCGAAAGGTTTCTGTCCACATATAGTTTCATGCTATTTACGAAGCTCCCCGCTGTTTGGCCCCGTTTTCGTTGCACATTCGTTTTGGTTTGTGCATCATTATGGAGTAAATGCCTGGTAAAGTGTAATTATTTGCACATTATTGCCTGTAAGTGTGCAAAATGTTATACCTTTGCACCGCCATTTGAAACATGAATGTAGCAGAATGGCAGTTTAAGGCAAGAACAATATCATTTTATCTAAATAGAACATTATGTCTTTTAATTTGTTGAAAGGAAAGCGCGGTATTATCTTCGGCGCATTGAACGACGCATCGATTGCGTGGAAAGTGGCAGAGCGCGTGGTAGAAGAGGGCGCACAGATTGTGTTGACCAATACCGCCGTGGCTTGTCGCATGGGAACCATCGACGAGTTGGCCAAGAAGACCAACGCCACCATCATCCCTGCCGACGCGACGTCGGTTGAGGACCTCACCGCCCTGTTTGAGAAGGCCCAGGAGGCCATGGGCGGCAAGATCGATTTCGTGCTCCACTCATGTGCCATGAGCGTGAACATGCGCAAGAAGCGCACCTACGACGATTTGGATTATTCGTACCTGAGCAAGACGCTCGATATCTCAGCCATCTCGTTCCACAAGATGCTTCAGGTGGCCAAGAAGCTCGACGCCCTGAACGACAACGCTTCAGTGTTGGCGCTCACCTATGTGGCTTCTCACCGCACCTTCTTCGGCTACAATGATATGGCCGACGCCAAGTCGCTGCTCGAGTCGATCGCTCGCAGCTTCGGTTACATCTATGGTCGCGAGAAGGGTGTTCGCATCAACACCATCTCTCAGTCGCCCACCTTCACCACAGCCGGCAGCGGCATCAAGGGCTTCGACGGCCTTTACGATTTCTCCGATCGCATGTCGCCCCTCGGCAACGCCAGCGCCGACGAGTGTGCCGACTACTGCGTCGTTATGTTCTCCGACCTCACGAAGAAGGTCACCATGCAGACGCTCTTCCACGATGGAGGTTTCTCAAGCATGGGTATGTCGCTCCGTGGCATGACCCAGTACAACAAGTCGTTCATCGACGAGAACCGCGACGAAACAGGTAAGATCATCTACGGATAACGCTCCGTTGTCCGTCCCTATCATCCCCCGTTCTCCCTTCTTGTTCAGAGAAGGGCGAACGGGGGAATCTTGTTTCTGCCCATTCTTTGCGCCGACGGCGCACCGGAACTCCAAGCAGCAGGACGCGGAGCAAGAGTAAAAAAACATCCTACCATGAGCATTCTTCTTAACAAACTACACGTCAATCTACACTGTTTTTCCGCTCGCCCAGTCCTCCGTCTCCAAATACGCGATTCTTGCGCATTTCTGCAACACGCTTGTAATCAATCACTTACTATTCGTTGGCATTGTTGTGCCTTCTGTCAACCGCCATCCCCGTTGTGAAACATGCCTAATCGCACCTCGATACCTTACCTTTCGCATTGCGAAACATGGTCTTTCGTGCCTCGAAAGCTAAGCCATCGCAACTCGATAGATGTCTAACCGCAAGTCCACCCGACGTTTTTGTCCTTTCAAACGCTCAAATCTCCTCCTTTCGTCCTCTGGTTCGTCCGATTTTCCTGCACAACTTCTTAACCAAATATCCATACAATCCCATCGTCGTCCCCTGGGTCCCTGCGTGTCTTGCTCGCCATCATTCGAATCTCCAAAGCGGTTTTTTGATGTTGGATGCCCGTGCGTTATCCGTCCTCTCGTGCGCCCACCGCCTACGGCGATGGCCTCTGGGGTCTAAGAAACACCGATCTCACCGATGCGCACGGATTCATCATCACGGATCGGTTATTCTTTTTGATGGCCCTCTGGACCTGTGGATTTTAGACGGATTTTTCGCATACCAAGGTCGTGTGACTCTCTCCTCATCCCTGTTAAACCCAAATCGTCATTAGATTTCAATTCTTGTTAGTGTTTGTTTCGAGCAGGTTGCGACAGTCGCTTTGAAGCCATAGCGGGCTATGGCGAAACGCGAATGGAAGCAAGATGCCGAAAGAAACGCTGACAAGAGTTGGAAAGAAACCATAACATCCTACTATTTTCCTTATTTCGGTCTAATGACCGATTTGGGTTAAACGAAGTGGGCAGAAAAGTCTACGGTAGCGCATAGTCCTGTCAACCCAAGCGGGCTGAAGGCCCAATGACCTCCTCAGCCCAGGGCGTCGCTTCGCTTGCCGCTGGGCTATGGACTTCTGCCCCCTTCGGAGCGTGCTTGTTTGAACGCATATCAAGCAGGCCCCGTCATGTGGCATTCTCCTATGCATACAACTCTCCGCATGCGATAAAATCCGTGTCGATCTGCCGCGCCGACGGCGCGATCTGTGGTTTGACCAATCATCCCGAATGGCATCTGTGTTGCTCCGCGCGATCTGTGGGCGAATTCTCCCACGTGCTTTTTCAAGCGCATAGGGCGCTTAGTTGTCTCCCACAGATCTCTCAGATTTGCACAGATGCATTTCACGTCCAGCCTGCGAAAGAATCCGTGCTCATCCGTCGCGCCGGCGGCGCATCAAAAACCAAGCAGTAGGACGCGGAGCAAGAGTAAAGAATCCGTGAAAAGACCGATCCGTGCGCATCGGTGAAATCCGTGTTTTTTGATAAAAGCACCCCGCATGGCATCTGTGTTGCTCTGTGCCCTCTGTGGGAGACCCCAATCATCCCGCATGGCCATTCCCCATTCCGCATCCGAAGGAAACACTTAACATTCAACATCCCACATCCCACATTATTAATATTCTCCTTTGCAATATCCGTTACACCCCTGTTATTTTTATGGAAAGTCAAAAATAATTAAGAGGATTCAGCGTTTTATTAAAAAAATCTTATATCTTTGCATAGGATAGGCTGCACTCGGCCATTAGAGAACAAGTTCTCATGGCTCTCGTTGGCACTATCCTTGCATAAGATAGGCTACGCTCGGCATAACATTCAAGTAAACTTGATGTTCTGCTCTTGCTTGCACTATCTTTGCATAGGATAGGCTGCACTCGGCCATTTGAGAACAAGTTCTCATGGCCCTCGTTGGCACTATCCGTAAACGAAACGATGCACAAGGCCACGGCCTTAAGCCATCGTCCGGGGGACTTTAGGGCAATCTCAGTGTAGGTAAGGCTTATTGTACCCTCTCGCCACTTCGTTCACATTAGACCTGTGTGAAGCTTCTGAAAGCCAGTGCCTCCATGGACCCACTAATCGTGACATCCGTTTTCATGCAGCCGTGCCCACTCCGAGGTGCGGTGTCCCCCCACTATTCTCTCTACTAAAGGCAATGCTCAACCAAGATCAAGTGCAGTGGTTCCCCATGCGAGTAACCTATGGCCGCCAACTCTCCGTGAAGGCATTCCTCGACGATGAGGGAGTGGAGAATTTCCTACCCATGAGAACGCAAGTGAGCAAGCAAGGCCACCACATCGTGCGCAAGCGCGTGCCCGCCCTGTCAAACCTCATCTTTGTGCGCACCACTATGCGCCACCTCACCCACCTCAAACAGACCCGCACCGACGCTGAGCCACTCCGTTACATGGTGCGACGTGCGCTCCATCCCGACCAGGCCTCCGGCGAGGTCATCGTGGTGCCCGACCGCCAGATGGCCAATTTCCTACTGGTGGCCGCAGGCCCCGAGGACGAGTTTACCTACCTCGAGCCAGCCGAGATGAACGGCCACGAGCAGGGGCGCGTCAAGATCGTGTCGGGCCCATTCCAAGGCGTCGAGGGCGTCGTCAAGCGCATCCACGGCAACAAGCAAGTGGTGGTGGAGCTCGAAGGGCTCGGTGGCGTCACCATCCATTTCGTACCCAAAAACTTCATGATGCGCAGCGAGCCATAGCCCGCACCGCATCCCCAACCACCCCTATAGCCCATGACACGCGACGAACGCTGGGACCAGATGTGGGACGCCGTGATGCTCTTTCTCAAGGAGAACAAGCGGCGCCCGTCCAAGTACAAGCCCGAGGAGCACGACCTCCGCAACTGGGTGAAATACAATGTCAAGCGCATGCGCAGTGGGCAGATGCCCGCCAACCGCCTCGAGCGCATGCAGCAGCTGCTCGACGAGGGTGAGCGCCTGCGACGCGTCAACCAGCACGTCTACACCCATCCCGAGACCCAAAGTCTCATCGACACACCTAACACCTAAACACCTCATACCATGGCGTATCCTTACGACTACCTCATCGTGGGCTCCGGCCTCTTCGGTGCCACCTTCGCCCACTTCGCCCATCAGCGAGGCGCCCGTTGCCTTGTCATCGACAAGCGCCCGCACCTCGGCGGCAACGTCTATTGCCAGGATGTGGAGGGCATCCACGTCCACCAGTACGGCGCCCATATCTTCCACACCTCCAACAAGCGCGTGTGGGACTTTGTCAACAGCATCGTGCCCTTCAACCGATACACCAACTCGCCCGTGGCCAACTACCAGGGACGGCTCTACAACCTGCCGTTCAACATGAACACGTTCTACCAGATGTGGGGCGTGGTAACACCCGAGGAGGCCGCTGCCAAGATCGAGGAGCAGCGCGCCGAGGCCCTGGCCAAGATGCGCGCTGAGGGAGCCACCGAGCCGCGCAACCTCGAGGAGCAGGCTCTCGCGCTCATCGGCCGCGACATCTACGAGCGCCTCATCAAGGGCTACACCGAGAAGCAGTGGGGGCGCCAGTGCACCGAGCTGCCCGCCTTCATCATCAAGCGACTGCCTGTGCGGTTGGTCTACGACAACAACTATTTCAACGACCTCTACCAAGGCATTCCCGTGGGAGGCTACAACCGCCTCATCGACGGACTGCTGGAGGGTGTCGACACCCGCACCAACACCGACTTCTTCGACGACCGCGCCCATTGGGAGCAGATGGCGCCGACGATCGTCTACACCGGCCAGCTCGACGAGTTCTTCCAGTATCGTTACGGTCATCTCAACTTCCGCACCGTGCGCTTCGAGACCGAGGTGAAGCCCCTGCCCAACTACCAAGGCAACGCCGTGGTAAACTACACCGATGCCGCCGTGCCCTACACCCGCATCATCGAGCACAAACACTTCGAGCAGTTCGGCCAGCAGGTCTACGACAACCCCCATACCGTCATCAGTCGCGAGTACAGCACCGAGTGGCAGCCCGGCATGGAGCCCTACTATCCCGTCAACGACGAGGCCAACAACGCCCTGGCCGACCGCTACCGCGCCTTGGCCGCCACCCTCTCACCCTCCGTCATCTTCGGTGGCCGCCTCGCCGAATACAAATACTACGACATGGCCCCCATCATCGAAAAGGTCATGGGGATGTGGGAGTAAGCGTGATCAAAATTTAGGATACGTAAAGTGTTAGGAAAGAAAGAATGTCTTGTGCATGGAGTACTTGCGATAGCCAAGGTTATAAAGTCGGAAGCATGACACCGGAAGCCATTTCCATGATAACAGGTCTGACAGTTGACGAAATTTCAAAATTATAACCAAGATTAATTATGCCAGCAATATCTATCATAGTTCCCATTTACAACATGGAGCATTTGATGCGTCGCTGCATCGACTCCTTGTTGGCACAGACCTTCACCGATTATGAGTTGTTGCTCATTGATGATGGCTCCAAGGATGGCTCTTGGAGCATTTGTCAGGAATATGCGCACAAGGACGCGCGCATTGGCATTTATCATAAGGAGAATGGTGGTTTGAGCGATGCCCGCAACTATGGTTTGAGCAAGGCCATAGGCAAATACACGATCTTCCCAGATCCCGACGATTGGGTAAGCCCAGATGGTCTCGACCGCCTTTATGCCGCTGCCGAGCGCGAACAGGCGGACATAACGATCTGCGACCTTTACCGTGAGGATGAGTACAGCCGCCATTATGTGTGTCAGCGCCCACAATCGTTACAAGCGGAAGATGTGCTTAAAGAGTTGTTTTCTACTATTCATGGGTTTGCCTGGAATAAACTGATTCGTCGTGATGTCTACACACGGTTTGGCATCAGTTACCCTAAGGGCATCTATGGCTGCGAGGACCAATACACCATGGCTGCGATTCTCCTGCATGATATTAAGATTGCTTACGAACCCGTGGCGTTTTATCATTACATGTATAACAGTGCGTCGCTAACCCGCCACTATGATGAGCGCACTTATGAGATGGATATGCATGTGCTTGAGATGTTCCGAACATTGTTGGAAGGAAACGTTGTGCAACCTCTTGCGGTTAGAAGCAAGAAGGATGCAGTGTTTGCTCGTGCCTTTTGGAATGGGCGTGACTATTATTCGTCTATGGCTTTCAAGCAACGCTTTGCGTCATATCAAGACCGAGTAAGTTCGCTGAACGAGATGACGGTCGTTAAAGGATGTATGGCTGCGGCTTGCCGTGGCTGGTATCAGCCTGCCATCAAGACGGTTTTTTTCCTGTTTCGCGTTAAGCGACTAATTAAACGTGTGAAGAGCTATATTTCTTAATTAATTATTATATTACGATGAAACAATTCCGTTAGAAATTTCGGCGTTGTGACGAAATACTGAAAGATTATGATACCTAAGATAATTCATTATTGTTGGTTTGGCGGAAAACCGTTGCCCAAGAGTGCAGAGAAGTGTATCGCTTCGTGGAGAAAGTTTCTGCCCGACTATGAGATAAAGGAGTGGAACGAGCAGAATTTTGATGTCAATATCATTCCCTATACTGCGGAAGCTTATCAAGCACGGAAGTTTGCTTATGTGAGCGACTATGCCCGTTTTTGGGTGCTTTACCGCTATGGAGGATTGTATTTTGATGTAGATGTGGAGATCATTAAGCCCATAGATGACATTGTTGCGCGCGGCCCATTTATGGGGTGCGAGTCATCAAGCGTTGAAGGTGTTGCGCCAAGAGAGCTTGGAGTCGCACCCGGCCTCGGCCTAGGGGTAAACCCCGGCCTCGGCCTAGTCAAAGAGTTGCTGGATAATTATGAGCAAATGGGATTTGAATCGGAAAATCAAAACCGTGCTGCGGGAATCTATAAGACGGTGGTTTCCTATACCACTGATCTTTTGGTGAGTCATGGATTGAAGAACACGCCCGAGGTCCAGCTTGTTGATGGCATTTATATCTATCCCAAGGAGTATTTCAATCCATTAGAGCATATCAACCAGCTTCATATTACAGAAAACACACGTTCCATTCATTGGTATGATGGCACGTGGCAGCCGAAACGTTATCGGGCGTTTAGACGTGTGGTGCGTCTGTTGGGCCCCAAGGTGTACTCCACTTTTCTTGCTTTTAGAAAACTGATTTCTAAATAATCGTTCATGATAGTTTATATAATTTTGGCGGCTTTTGCAGGATTGTTCGCTTGGGCAGAAAGCGGACTATGCAATAAGAGGGACATGCGTATGTTCTATGCCGTTTTGCTGATATTTCTTCTTGTTGTGGGACTTAGATATTGGCATGGCGATTACGGAACCTATGAAATGGGTTACGACGCTGATATAGACGTGGGTGGCGACGCTGGCTATTTCTGGCTGCAGAAAGTCTTTCATAAAATGGGTTTCAGTTTTCAGGCATTCGTGTTTCTTCTAACGCTTGTTAGCGTTATCGCTTTTAGGCAAACTTTCCGTCTGGGTCCTTGGCCGCTGTTTGGCATGGTCATGATTTTGGGAAAGATCTTCACCCTTTATGCCATGTCGGGTATCCGGCAATATATGGCCATGGCCATTTGTTGGTGGGCGTTAAGCGAATTGCTGCTCAAACAACGTAAGGTGACCTTTGTCGTTATGGTGGTTTTCGCCTACACGTTGCATGGCAGTGCCCTGGTGTTTTTGCCAGTTCTTGCCTTTCGGAATGTAAAGTTTACCTATAAAAAGGCTGCGTTCCTTTTGTTGTTGGCAATCGTAGTGGGCGCATATTCCATGACGTTTTTTGCGAGTGCTTCGAAAGCCAGCGATTTTGTCAGTGACCGTTTTGGGGAATATGTAATTGAATCTCAAGAAGTTGAAGGCCAGTCTATGAACTTGTTGAACTATTTTGAGAACTTTGTGTTTCTGATAATGGCTGTTTGGGTTCGTAAACGTGCCATTGTAAAGGTGCCATACTACGATTTCTTCCTTTTTATGTTTGTGGCTTATTGCGGTTTCTTAATAGTAGGTAGTGAGGTGGGAATTGTGAAACGCCTGCGCGATTATTACGCCATCGCTTACGCTTTCTTGGTTCCTGCCTTTATTTATGCTTTTAGGGGAATCAAAATACAAAAATTATGTAGGGGAGTTATGATTGCTTATTTCATATTTTTGATGTTCCGCTCCCTTATTGTTTTTGATAGTGGATTCCCTCAAGGTACGTATGGACGTATGGTCCCCTACCATAGCATTTTCCAAAAAGAAAACTAATTGAGCATGAAACTTCTGATCGTAGTTTCCCATCTTCGTCGTGGTGGCCTTGTGGAGGTGGTGTATAACCTGTGCCGAAGGCTGGTGAACGAAAAGGGCATTCAACTTGCGGTGTTGTCGCTGAGGAAGGAACCGGCTGACAGCAGGATTGAAATGTTCCGAGCGCTTGGCATTGAAGTGTTGAGTCTCAACTATTCCTATTTTGCATGCGAGTTGCGTTCGTCATTAGTAAGGGCGCGGGTTCAGCAAATAGTCAATCAGTATCAAATTGACGTGGTTCATTGTCACGGCTACCATCCTGCGCTTGTTTGTGCTGGTCTTGTAGGCGTGAAGAAGATGACAACGCTGCACGATCGAGCCACTGAGGATTTCATCAATGCCTTTGGTCTTTTCTTGGGGCGATACATGCTTAATCGGTATTTCCATGCGTTGGCTGGCTTTGATCTGAATGTGGCGGTCTCGGAAAGTGGAGCAGAGTTGTATCGTCAATTCTTGGATAACGTCGACTACGTGAACAACGGCATTGATACGGAGAAGTTTGGCTTGTTGGCAGATTCAGAGCGAGCAGTAAAACGGAAGCATTTGCATCTGCCTGAGGATACGACCTTGTTTGTTACATCTGGACGAGTGGAGCGTGAAAAGCGCTGCGAGGAATTGGTGGAATTCTTTGCCAAAAAGTTCCAAAACAAACAGGTGGGATTGCTCGTCTTAGGCGACGGCTCTCGGTTGGAGAGCTGCCGACAGATCGCGAAGAATTGCCCGAACATCATCTTCACAGGGCGCATCTCCAATGTGGCCGACTACCTCCAGTGCGCTGACTATTATGTCAGTTATTCGAAAAGCGAGGGCATGAGCATGGCTGTTTGTGAGGCGATAGCTTGTGGATTGTTTCCTGTTTTGTCAGACATTCCTTCACATATAGATGTGGCTAAACCCATAGGTGGCCTGTTGTTCAAAAGGATTGAGGACGTAGATGTAAATGCTGTCCTTTTAAAGAGAATTGATAAAAACGAATTGCATGAGTATATTGATGCCCATTTCTCAATGGTTTCAATGACGCATGGCTACATGAACATATACAAAAGATTATGTGCAGAATAACCGTCTTTACTCCTACGTATAATAGGGCGTATGCCTTGCCACATTTGTATGAGACGTTGCTGGCGCAGACTTTCCGCGATTTTGAATGGCTCATTGTTGATGATGGCAGTAGTGATAATACCGAGGAACTGATTCAAGGCTGGATAAAGGATGCTCGTCTACCCATTAGATACATTAAAACTCCGAATGGGGGCAAACATAGGGCTATCAATAAGGGATTGGCGTTAGCTAAGGGCGAATTGTTCTTCATTGTGGATAGCGACGATTGGTTGCCAACAGACAGTTTGTATTGGATTAATTATCATTATCAGGAAATTAAAGACGATGACAGTTTTGCTGGTGTTGGCGCTTCAAGATGTTATCCTGATGGCAAAATAATAGGAGATAAGGTGCCTAATGATATTATCGACACAGATGTGGTTTCTTTTAGGGAAACGTTTAAAATATATGGAGACATGGCCGAGGCTTGGAAAACCAAGGTCCTGAGTTTGTATCCTTTTCCTGAGTTCCCTGGAGAGATGTTCTTGACTGAAGCTGTTGTCTGGAATCGTATGGCGAAAAAGTATAAACTCAGGTATTTCAATAAAGCTATTTATACTTGTGAATACCTTCAGGATGGATTGACAAGTCATATCAGAAGACATCATCGTAATTCACCTCAGGGTACCATGCTCTTTTATTCAGAATTGGTAAGGGATAAACGTTTTAGTTGGGTTAGTCGAATGAAAGCTGCTGCTAATTATTGGCGCTATACAGTGAACTTTTATGGCAAACGCCATAAATTACCTTTTTGGGCAAATGCGTTCTATCCTATAGGTCTTTTGTTCTTTTTGATTGATAAAAATAATGAAAACAAGTAAAGGCTGTTGTCCTTTGATTATTCATAAAACAAAACGGATGAAATGTTCATTTGGATGCACGCGCTAAAGAAAGCCCAGGCGTTTCAAAGAATGTTCTGTAAAATGATGAACGATCTTGTGGCTTGGTGTCGTTTGGTTTATGAAACGAGAAAGAATAATGCGAAAGGCCGGCTGCAAGAATGGCATTTAGAAGAAACTTTTGGTTTTTAGCAATGGGCGAAGAATATGTAAGGTCAGAAGAGTACAAACGAATTCCGAAATATTATCCTTTTTATGCAAGATCGTAACAAAAATAATAGTCGAATAGCCAGAAACACTTTGGTTCTTTATGTTCGTATGGCCCTCCTACTATTAGTTGGTCTTTACACTAGCCGTGTAATATTAAATGCTCTTGGTGTTTCTGATTATGGTATTTATAATGTAGTAGGTGGATTTGTGGCAATGTTTCAACTCATATCTTGGACATTGTCTTCATCCACAGGGCGTTTCTTGACGTATGAGCTTGGTCGTGATAACCAGGAGGCTTTGAAAAAGGTTTTTTCTACGGGGTTAAGTATTCTGTTCATTCTTTGCGGAATAGTTATATTAGTAGGCGAAACAGTGGGCTTATGGTTTGTAAATACTCACATGAATTTTCCTGTTGGGCGAGAATTTGCAGCTAATTGGGTGTTTCAGCTATCACTTTTCGCATTCTGTCTTGATTTGATATGTACACCTTATAATGCAGATATTATTGCGCATGAAAAGATGACGGCTTTTGCTTATATCAGTATTTTGGAAGCCATACTCAAACTCCTTGTTGCTTTTTTGGTCCTTTACAATCCATTTGACCGCTTGATTTATTATGCTGTTTTGATTTTTTTAGTTGCTTTAATTATTAGGTTCGTTTATGTAATTTACTGTAACAAGCATTTTGAAGAAACAATCTATCATCCTCAATGGGATAGAGCACTTGTTAAGGAACTGTTCAGTTTTGCAGGTTGGAGCTTTGTTGGAGCTTCTTCATCTATTTTTATGACCCAAGGAGTCAACATGTTGATGAATATCTTTTTCGGTGTTGTCGCAAATGCTGCTCGAGGTATAGCAACAACCATTGAGAATATCGTTAATCAGTTTTCTAATAATTTCCTTACAGCTGTTTATCCCCAGATTACAAAGAGCTTTGCTTCTAATGATCTTGATTATATGCACATGCTTATTTGCCGAGGATCGAAATTTTCGTACTATTTAGTATTTGTTATGGCTGTTCCTGCTATTTTGGAAGCTGAACCTATTTTGATGCTTTGGTTGGGTAAAGTTCCTGAATATACTGTGGTTTTTGTACGTTTGACGATTGCCGTAACAATGCTTTCTGTCATCTCTAATACTTTGATTACTTCTATGTTGGCGACTGGTAATATTAAGCGATATCAAATCATTGTTGGCGGTCTTGGATGCTTGGTTTTCCCAATAGTTTATGTTTTGTATAAAATAGGCGCTCCAGCACATGTCTCATATATTGTGCAGTTTTCCATATTCCTCATTCAGTTATGGGTTCGGCTATATTTGCTAAAAGACATGATAAAGTTGCCTGTTTCTATGTTTGTTAATGGCGTTTTGAAATATATCGTGCTTGTAAGTGTTTTGGCAGTGATACCTCCAATCATCGTGCACGTGTCAATAGACAGCTTGATAGCTCGCTTTTTTGTTGTTGGGACTGTAAGTGTTTTAACATCCTTATTTACCATTTATATTTGTGGATTGACAAAAGAAGAAAAGGCTTTTGTGGATAGCAAGGTGCTTTCTCGGATAAAGTCGTTTTTCCTACATTAGTAAGGATTAATATTAATTACAATGTTAAAAGAAAAGATAATAACTGTATTAAGAATAATGTTTGGTAATCGGCCTATCGAAGTTACCAAGCAAGTTAATGTTGTTGAACTTCCTTCGTCTGAATTGGCCATAGGCAGAACAGCACTAGTAACGGGAGGGGCTAGTGGCATTGGTTTTGCGATAAGTAAAGCATTACTAAAGGCAGGAGCTTCTGTTGTCATAACTGGGCGTAATCTTGAAAAAATCGAAAAAGCATGTGAACAGTTGAATTCTTATGCAAGTAGTTCGTCTTTAGTGCTCGGGGTTCAGTTGGACCATCAGAATGTGGCTTCTTTTAACGAAAAGTTTCATGAAATTCTTCAGAAGATAGGAAGTCGAAAAATAGATATTCTCGTTAACAATGCAGGGACACGTGAGTCTGGATATTGCGACTTTGGTCATACTGACGAAGAGCAGTTTGACAAGGTGATGAATACAAATTTGAAAGGAAGTTATTTCTTTTCTCAAATGGTAGCAAAATACATGAAGGATAATCTTATCCATGGAAATATCCTTAATATAGCCTCTTCTTCATCTTTAAGACCCGCAAATTCCGCATATATACTTAGTAAATGGGGCCTTCGGGGAATGACGCTAGGAATGGCAAAGGCTCTTATACCTTATGATATCGTAGTTAACGGTATAGCTCCAGGTCCTACAGCTACGCCAATGCTCGGTTTAACAGGGAAAAATGTCCATTTCCCCCAAAATCCTAGTGGTCGGGTTGTCTTACCAGAGGAAATTGCTAACATGGCCGTTATTTTAACCTCAAATATCGGTCGTTCTGTGGTTGGCGATATTGTCTATATGACGGGTGGCGCTGGTGTCATCACTTTGGATGATGCAGCTTATAATTTTGATTAATTTTATCTATATGAACGTACTTTATACGGACAACAAGAATCAACAGATTCTTATAGCTTTATTGAAAGCATTTGGTATTAAGAAGGTTGTAGCCTCTCCTGGAGGAACTAACCCGGCTCTTCTCATGAGCATGCAAAGTGATGGCTTTTTTGAAATGTACTCTTGTGTTGATGAGCGGTCTGCGGCCTATATGGCCTGTGGCTTATCAGTTGAGTCCAACGAACCTGTTGTGATTTGTTGTACGGGAGCTACAGCTTCGAGGAATTATTTTTCAGCTCTCACGGAGGCATATTACCGAAAAATTCCTATTGTGGCAATTACATGCTCTCGTCCAAATTATGTTCGTGGTCATTTGGTTCCCCAAGTGACCTATAGAGATCAATACCCTGCCGATATTCTTGTTGACGGTGAAAACTTACAGGTTATCAAGAAACCAGATGACAGATGGGATGTAGAGTTTAAAATCAATAAGGCTCTTTTAGCTCTTAGGCGCCATGGTGGAGGTCCTGTCCATTTTAATGTAGAAACGTATACGCAAAGTTGTTCTACTCTTGCGCTTCCCGAAGTTCATGTTATTCATAGAATAACACAAAACGATAATTTTCCCAATCTTCCACAAGGTAGAATAGCTATCTTTATAGGCTCACATAAAGATATGTCAGAGTCGCTTACTGCAAAGATAGACTTGTTCTGTGAAGAGCATAACGCTGTAGTTCTATGTGATCATACTAGCGGATATTATGGTAAGTATTCTGTGCCTTACTCGCTTATTGGCACACAGCATCAACATGATTTTGGTATAGCCCATTATGATCTTATTATTCATTTAGGCGAAATATCTGGCGATTACCTTACACAAGAGCATATTAATGCTGATCATGTATGGAGGGTAAATGAAGATGGAGAAGTTCGTATACGCTTTCAATTGCTTGATAACGTTTTTGAAATGCCAGATGAAGTGTTTTTTAATTATTATGTTACAGGAAGTGGAGTTAAAAATTTCTCTTCATATGATGCATGTAATGAAGCTTATGACACTTTGTATAACAGCATATCTTCTCTTCCTTTGAGTCTTATATCCATAGCATGGCATCTAGCTCCACTCATGCCCAAGAGATCAGTAATTCACTTTGCAATTATCAATGCTCTTAGAGCTTGGAACTTTTTCCGTGTTGACGCTTCTATCCGTACTTATTGCAATGTTGGAGGCTTTGGTATTGACGGGTGTACATCGACCCTTCTTGGTGCGTCGCTTGTAAATAAGGATCGGTTGTATTATCTGTTTACTGGAGATTTGGCGTTTTTTTATGACTTAAATTCTCTTGGCAATCGACATATAGGGCCTAATGTTAGAATCCTTTTGCTTAATGATGGTAAAGGGGCAGAGTTCACTCATTTTATGTGGCCAAAGTATCAATCTGACCGTGATCTTTTCATTGCGGGCGGAGGTCATTTTGCGTCTCAATCACGCACATTGGTGAAGGATTTTGCGGAAAACCTTGGCTTTGAGTATTTTCAAGCGACTAACGAGCAGGAGTATAAGTTGTTGTATGATAGGTTTGTAAATCCGACTTGTGTAGGAAAACCTATGCTCTTCGAAGTTATTACTTCTACAGAAGGACAAAGTGAAGCTTGGCGTACATTATGTAATTTGGCATCTGCTTCACCAAAGGAAAAGATGAACCAAATTGTTCATAATTATGGGCAGAAGCTTCTTGATCCTATTAAGAAGACAATATTGGATAAAATCAATAAAGTATGATGGAAAAGCGTATTGAATATATAGACTCGATTCGTGGCCTTGCAATTTTTTTAGTTGTTATGGGACATGCAATCGCCTGGAACTATGGTGATTGGCAACAGATTTGTGTGTTTTCTCCTTCTCAGCCAAAAGCTTATTGGGTTGGTGGATCAGTTTGGCAGGTGATTTATTCTTTTCACATGGCTCTGTTTTTTATGGTTAGCGGCTTTCTCTCAGGAGTGTCATTGATCTCGCGCGAAAACATATTCAAGAAAGTATGGAAGAAGACTGAGCGTTTGCTTATTCCATATATTGTCACTACTGGTTTAGTGCTCGTTGTTGGTTCTAATCATGTTTATTGGTTTCTTCTCTCACTTTTTGAAATCTCGTTGGTTGGATTCCTTCTGTTAATGCTCCTTCGAATATTTTGGCGCGGAAATGAGCCGAATATTTATGTAGACTTATTTGTCTTCGGATTCATGTATTTGCTTTTGCGAGCTTCAACTTTATCATCTTGCTTTTCCTTTATTGATGCTGGGGTCGTGAAATACTTTATTCCTTTTACTTTTGGTATGTTGATGCGGCGGCATAAATGGATAGAAAGAGTTGTTGCGGGAAAACATACGTTTTCGTTTTGTTTCCTAATATATATGTTACTATTTGCTAGTCGATATTTATCGGATTGTCCACAGCTTTATATTTGGATATTTAAGATTGACTTTTACTTTTCCGTTTTTTCGCTTTTAGCTTGTATTTCTGTATTTAATATTTTTATGAATGGCATTAATCCTAGGTTGTTAGGTGTATTGTCTTATCTTGGTAAAATCTCTCTTCCCATTTATATTCTTCATATTTTATTTGTTGTCCGCCTACCTGTTGTTGGGCATTGGATGTTAAATCAACCAATGATGACCGCTGTAACCCTCCAAGTCGTTTATTGTGCTATATTGAGTGGTATCGCAATCGTGCTTTGTGTGCTAAGCTATAAGACACTTTGTCGATCTTGGATAATTAAAAAACTAGTTTTTGGAGAATCATGAAAATAGGAGTTATTACATATTTTTGTGTTCCAAATTTTGGAGCGCAGTTGCAGGTCCTTTCTACCCTTGGAGCATTAAGGAACATGGGGCATGAAGCTAAATTGATCAATTGGTATCCACGAAGCCTTGAGAATATCTATAAAAGGTATGTTAGTAAAACGCAACGTAATTGCCAATTACAGTTCGCTCGGGAACAATATCCTTTGACTTCATTGTGCCGGAAGGAAGATGATTTACTAAGGGTAATTGAAAAAGAAGATTTTGACATGATTTTTACGGGAAGTGATGCTCTTTTTCGTTACGTACCGCAATGCAATCGTTCACGTGCGTTTTCATGGAGAAAAATGCGGTATGTTAATAATTATACGTCATGCGAGGATATGGCAGATAATCCTTTTTTCTGTACTTATTATCCAAAGCTTCATAAAAAAATACCTGTAGTGGCTTTTTCTGTTTCTTCTCAAAGTTGTCCTTTTTATTTAATGACAAAAAGTGAAAGGGATAGAATGAGCAGTTGTATGAAAAATTTTCGTCATATAACAGTACGTGATGAATGGACACAAAAAATGGTAACAGAGGTGGCTGGCATCAAAGATGTGCCTATAACCCCAGATCCTGTTTTCGCTTTTAATTCTAATATCGCCTGCTCTCTTCCAAACCTTAAGGATTTGGTAGATGGATACCATTTGCCTGAGAATTATGCTTTAGTGTCTTTTCCTGTTGATTCTGTATCAAGCATATATGTTCAGCAAATCGCAGATTTATTAAAGGAAAGAGGAATTACTCTTGTAGCTCTTCCTGTTCCAGAAGGTCTTAATGATTTTGGTCTCGATCATAGTATTCCCTTGCCGCTCGATCCTCTTACTTGGTATGCTTTGATCGTTAACTCAAGGGGGTATATAGGGACTCGTATGCACCCTGTTATTGTTTGCTTGCATAATGCTATTCCATTCTTTAGTTATGATGGAAATGGTACAATTAATGCTGATGGTTCATTTAACACACGCAGTAGTAAGACCTATGATATTTTGTTACGTGCGGGTTTGCAAGATAATATATTTATGACAAACTCAGGAGCCCCATTACCTTCTGCTGATAGTGTAGTTGATCATTTGCTGAGTTTTGACAGAGAAAAGTGTGCTTCCTTTGCTAACGTGATGCGAGATAAGTACAATCAGGCTATGTTTACCACTTTGAAATACGCATTATAATAACTAATAATAGGATGAAAGTAAGTGTTGTTACAGGTTTTACGCCTACTGAGGAGAATGTCAGAGGAATTTCTGGCTTGATCTATGCACTCATAAAATATCGCCCCGAGGATGTTGACTTGAAGATTTATAGTTATAATCTTAATAGGATATCGGAAGAAGAAATTAAGAAATTGGAAAAAGAATTGCACGCCCATATTATTCTCGTAAGGAAACCATACTGGATGCGAATCTTTGATAATACGCTTATGGGGCATTTCAATAAGTTTTGCATGCGTTTACCTATGGTTTGCTATGAGATATCAAAAGTGCTTGTAAATCAACTTCGTAAGGATCACCCAGACTTTGTTTGGGTATATCCCTATTTTTATTATCGATTAGCAAAGCGTATGCCGGAACAGAAATTTGTGGTGACGGGATGTGATTGCGAAGCATTGATCCGAGTGCGTTCTTTTGAAACTAAGAAATGTCTTTTGGATTCGAAAGCTCTGCGGCATAATTATCTAATGTTGAAGAAAGGTCTTAGATTTGAAAATGAGTGGAATCTTCCGAATGTCAAAGTCCATTTTGTTGGTATGGAGGATATGAGATTTTATGAACGTACCTACGGCTATCATAATGCCGCTTTTCTTCTTCATCCTCATTATAGATTGACGGATAATACAATTCGATTTGATGGCCCTAAGATAAAAATTATTGTAGCAGGTTCTTACGATGTCTATATGCAGGATGATGTTGACGAGATGCTGCCTAATCTAATTCGCTATAAAGACCTTTTGTCGCAGTATTATGAATTTACATTTTTGGGGCGTAATTGGGAGCCTGTGCAAGAGAAACTTGAAGCGGAGGGGGTCGAATGTACATTTAAGAGTTGGGTAGAAGATTATGCAAAAGAACTTGTGAATCATGATATCCAGCTTACGCCAATTAGTTTTGGCACCGGAACGAAAGGTAAGGTTCTTAGCGCTTTGGCTAATGGCCTTCTTGTTGTCGGTTCTAAATATGCATTTGATAATATTTGTGTGCGCAATGGCGATTCTTGTATATGCTATAAGAAAGCTTCCGACATTGCTTTTCTTTTGATGGATTTAGCAAAAGATCGTGAGCGTTGCATAGAGATTGCGGGTAAAGGACGTTCACAAGTAAGAACCTACCATTGCCCCAAACGCATATCTCGTCGTTTCTTTAATATTTTTAATGCTTAAGGAAGAGTAAAATGAAAAAACAATTTGCATTTATTGTTCCATATATTGGGAAATTTCCTCATTGGTTCCAATTGTGGCTTGACTCTTGTGGTCGTAATCCGCTATGTGATTGGTTGATATTTACTGATGACGAAACGCCGTATGACTATCCTGAGAATGTGATAGTGCGTAATTGCACATTTCAAGATCTTAAAGAACGTTTTCAGCGTGCTTTTGATTTTCCGATATCTTTAGAACATCCTTATCGTTTCTGTGATTTTAGACCTTCGTATGGCAAGATATTTGCAGATGTACTTGAAGGTTATAGTTTTTGGGGATTTTGTGATACGGATTTGATATGGGGAAACCTATCGAATTGGCTTACAGAAGAAAAGACAAAGGACGTTGATAGAATTTCTCATTGGGGGCATTGTACCTTGTTACGGAACTGTCCCCATATAAATAATCTATATACACATCGAGTTGAGGGAATATATTATTATCGTGATGTTTATGCTAATCATAGACATGTGGCTTTTGATGAGGAGTGTGGATTTAATATTATAGCTCGTGCTGTAGGCATCAAGGAGCTTGTTATCCCGTTTTTTGATATTATGCCTACTATTCAGAGTTATGGCTTGGAGCCGACCTATGTAGGTGAATGCTTTTTTACAGAGCCGATGCACCGCAAACTGGTAAGAGTATGTGAAGATGGTGTGTTTGCCTATGGAATAGGTGATGATGATAAACTTGTAGAGAGGTCTTTTGCTTATGTTCATTTGCAAAAACGCCCAATGGAGAATCAACTTAATGGTAATCCTAAGAGTTATCTTGTTATTCCGAATAGTTTCATCTCGGACAGAGAAATATCTTTGGCGGTTATAAAACAATTGGTTGTTAGTGAAAAAGTGGCCATGCTTAAGCGTCGTAAGATTGTTTGGAAGTCTCGTTTAAAATATTTACTTGGTAAATAGTTTGGCCCATTATAGAAGATAAAACTAGTAATCGTAAGTTCTGTGGGAGTGTTTATAAGTGTTTGTGCAGATAGTTTGTCATTTTAGTTATATGATTAAAACGTGTTTTATAATTTAATGAGGGGTTAAAATGAATGCGTCGCGGATTTTTTATATAGATGCTCTTAAGGCTATAGCCATAGTTCTGGTTGTTATGGGACATACCAATGTTATATGGGAAGTAGGTGGAAGCAATTCTATGTATTTGCCGATATTGAGTGTGTTTCATATGCCTTTGTTCATGGCTTTAAGTGGATATGTTACCAATATTGAGTATTTCAATTTGGCTAAGCGTGCCAAGATGCTAATACCCTTCTTCGTTTTTGGTTTTGCGTGGACCGCTTTTGTTCAGTTACCAATTGTGGGATTTTTTACTTCGGAGGCAAAATATGGTTATTGGTATCTATATGTGTTGTTCGTGTTTTTCGTCTTTCTGTCCTTGATAAGGGCTATGAAGCGAAATCTTTATATAAGCATGGGACTTGTGCAAATCGGACTGATGGGGTTGCATTTCATGTTCCATCGAACTATTACAGGAACAACTATTAGTACAGATCACATGTTTCAGCTATGGCCTTTTTTCTGCTTAGGGATTGTCCTTCGGCGAGGTCTATTGAACAAGATTTATAGTCACAAGATAAAGGTGTTAACTATATGCTCGTTAGGTGTTGTTGGTATCTGGGGGGGGCAAATATACTTTAGATTAACAGAGACATTGTTGATCTATACGAATGATCTTATGTCGTTCTTTATTGTGCCATTGCTGTTTGTTGTGTTTCACGAAGCAGAGGTTCGATTCAAAGGAACAACGAATCCTGTTAAGAAGACTGCTAAATCTTTGGGGCATTACATAGGAATAAACACCTTGCAGATTTATGTACTGCAATATTTTGCTATCAATTTGGTAGAAAAACTCGTTTGTGATGTGCTCAAAGTAGACCTTTCTTCTTATGAACTTTTATTAAGTCCCGTTTTAGCAGTTATTATATGCTTGCTTTGTGTTCTTGTAACTGAAGTGTTATATAAGGTGAAGTTGGGATTTGTGTTTGGAAGATAATCTATTTGCACTTATGTCTAACGATATAATAAGATGTGCTTGTAGCGTAAACAATAATTTGGGATGTTAGAGAGCTGCGGTTTGCGTGGGCATGTTCATTAGATTCTCTAAAGATATATTTACTTATGATACGAAGCATTGAGTTAGAAGCATTCGGGCCTATAGGGCATTTTGCTTTTGATGGATTACAAAATATCAACTTGGTGATTGGCAGAAACGGTTCGGGTAAGACCTTTTTGCTTAAGGCTCTTTATGCTGCTCTGAAAAGCGTGGAGCAGCATCAGAGGGGCAAAGAACCGCGTTCGATCAAGCAGTTGCTCGCTGAGGCCTTGTATTGGACGTTTCAGGGGCGTGAGCTGGGAAACTTGGTGAGAAAAGGGGAGGCGACTCTGTCTTTTGCCATGCAGTCGGCGCAAGGCGAGCGATTGGCGTATTCCTTCGGCTCGAAGACGGTTTCAACCATTCAAAACCTGGAGTCGTCGTTCCTACCGACTGATGTGAATAGTGTGTTTATCCCAGCTAAGGAGATTCTCTCTATCCAAGATGTTATTTTGCGTTCGTATGAGGTGGACAAGGCTTTCGGCTTTGATAAGACATACGTGGATTTAGCCAAGGCACTGAGCAAGACATCGAAAGGGCGCAACTTCAAGGAGTTCTCGGATGCGAGAAAAACGTTGACCGACGCTATTGGAGGGCGTTTGGAGTATGATGATAACCTCAAGGAGTGGGTGTTTCGCGATGCAGAAAGACGCATTATAGAGATTAGCCTTACTTCAGAGGGCATTAAGCGACTTTCCATATTGGACCTGTTGCTGGGCAACCATTACCTGACACGTGAGTCGGTCGTGATTATCGATGAGGCGGAAGCCAACCTTCATCCCGCTTTGGTTTGTCAGTTTATGGAGATTCTCGTGAAGTTGGCAAAGGCGGGATTACAGATCTTCTTGTCGTCGCATTCTTATTTTGTCATTAAGAGCCTCTATGTGTTGGCCCACCAACATCGGGTGTCTATTCCCGTTTTGTCGTTTGGGGAGACGGAGGTCGCTGCGGGCGATTTGTTGCATGGCATGCCCGATAATCCGATTGTGCAGGAGTCGATCAATATTTACAAGCAAGAACTGGCTTTGGACTAATAGTTGATTGTTGAGAGTCAGACGTAGCGTAAATAATAATTTGGATGTTAGAGAAAGATAATAATATGGATAAGGGCCTGCAGTTTAGCGTGGCCATGTCGATCTATAAGAATGACGACCCAGGGTATTTGAGGACCGCCATTCGTAGCACGTATGAACAGACGTTGCCGCCGGCGGAGGTGGTGATGGTGGGCGACGGTCCGTTGCCCGAGGCGTTGCTGGCGGTGGTGCGCGAGCTGGAAAGCACATACCCCTCGTTGCGGTTCCTGCCACAGGAGGTGAACCGTGGGTTGGGTGAGGCGCTGCGCATCGCATGCGAGAACTGCCAGTACGACTATATCGCCCGCATGGACTCGGACGACATTTGCATGCCCGACCGCTTCGAGAAGCAGATGCGCGTGTTTGCCGACGATCCCGAGGTGGGCATGGTGGGCGGCATGATCACTGAGTTTGTGGGCGACCCGACAAACATCGTGGACCGCCGTATGTTGCCGCTCGACAACGCCGGCATCTACAAGATGATGCGTACGCGATGTGGCGTGAACCACGTGACGGTGATCTTGCGAAAGGCCGACCTCATGGCGGCGGGCAACTATAGCGGTCGGTTCCGGCAGGAGGACTTTTACCTCTGGGCACGACTGATGAAGAACCACGTGAAGATACGCAACATCGAGGATGTGGTGGTGAATGTGCGGTCGGGAGCCGACCAGTTTGCACGACGTGGCGGACTGACCTATTTCCGTGAGCACATGAAGGTGTTTCGCTATATGTACGACGAGCACCTGATTTCCTTGCCCTACTTGCTCATCAACTATGGCTTGCGGTTTGCGCAAGTGGCGTTTCCCACCCGACTGAGAACGTGGGTGTACCAAAACTTGCTACGTAGCAGTCATTGATGGCCGACGACCGCGCCCTTCCCGCCTTCACCCTTTTCACCATTACCTATCAGCGAACGGCTGAACTGGGAAGGCTCTTTGCGTCGCTATGTAGGCAGACGTGCAAGGAGTTTGTGTGGCTCATCGTGTCGGACGAGGTGAACGACGCTACCCGACAGGCTGTGGATCAATGGCGAGGGCAAGCCGATTTCGACATCTGCTATGTGGAGCTGACGCATGGGGGCAAGACGCGTGCCATGCGTGAGGGATTCCGCCATGTGCGAACGCCCCTGATGATCGACATCGACGACGACGACGAGTTGGTGCCGCATTGCGTGGCGGTGTTCAAGGAGGCGTGGCAAGCGGTGGAGCGCCAAGGGCGTGCCGACATCGGTATGATCAACGCCCTGTCGGTCGACGACGAGGGGCGAGTGGTGGGCCGCGTGGCCGCCCAGTCGGGTTGTGAGGACTCCGACTATATCACGATGGAGTGGACGCGAGGTTGCGCCGCCGAGTACATCATATCGCGAAGGACGGCAACGGTGGCCGACGCCGCCTTGTTCGACGACCGTGGCACGTGGCTGGCCGACCAAGTGGTGAACGTGCGCGAGAGCGTCTATTGGAACCGACTGGCCCGCAGGTGGAACACACGTTATCTCTACCAGCCGTTGCGCATCTACCACACGGCAGGGGCGTCGCGCCTCTCCGCACAACGCTTTGATCGACAGAAATGCGTTGACTATGCGTTCTCCAACTACGTAATGTTGCGTGAGCTGCGGGGGCGTTGGCACGAGAACTGCCGCACTACGCTGAAATATATGGCCGAATGGGTCTACTGCGTGCTTCGTGCACCATCGATCCTCGTCTCTCTGTTCGCCCGAAGAGAACACAGAAGCCATGCAGGGTGATTTTATCAAAAAACACTGATATCACCGATGCGCACGGATGGGTCTTTTCACGGATTCTTTACTCTTGCTCCGCTGCCTACTGCTTGGGTTTTGATGCGCCGCTGGCGCGACGGATGAGCACGGATTTTATCGCATGCGGAGAGTTGTATGCATGGGAGAATGCCACATGACGGGACCTGCTTGATATGCGTTCAAACAAGCACGCCCCGAAGGGGGCAGAAGTCCATAGCCCAGCGGCAAGCGAAGCGACGCCCTGGGTATAATGGGCCGTGTAGTTTGCGCCCTGTAAGGGCAAAAGTGCTGAAACAGAGCGTGCTATGTTTACTTTTGCCCCTACAGGGCGTAGCGTAACGTGGCGGTTTACCCAGGGTGTCGCTTCGCTTACCCTGGGCTGAGGAGGTCATTGGGCCTTCAGCCCGCTTGGGTTGACAGGACTATGCGCTATCATAGGCTTTTCAGCCCGCTTCGTTTAACAGGGATGAGGAGAGAGTCACACGACCTTGGTATGCGAAGAAATCCGTTTGGAATCCGTAGGCCCAGGGGCCATCAAAAAGAATAAGAAGGAATAACTGATCCGTGATGATGAACCTGTGTGCATCGGTGCGATCTGTGTTCCTTAGACCCTAAAGGTCATCGCCGTAGGCGGTGGACCTTCATGCAAAAATCCACATAAACCTTCTGTGGAAGGAATCGCGTATAGCCATTATAACAAGATATGCCTTCATTGTTGAAAACAATCAAGAACGCGTTGTGCCGACTGTTGCAGGCCCGATGGGCCGTGGCCTTTTGGGTTGACGGACGCCTCATGGTGGTGGGCAATCCCTACCGCGACCGTTGGTTTGCCGACCCTTTCATTGTCGACGCCGACGACAAGGTGATTACGTTGTTGGTGGAGGACTTCTCGTTGCAGACGTTGAAAGGCTCCATCTCCGAACTCACCATCGACCGCACAACATGGAAGATATGCCAACGCCGCCCCGTGTTGGAGGAACCCTTGCAGTTGAGCTTCCCCTATATTGTGCGTCGCGAGGGCGACCGGGTGTGGTTCATGCCCGAGAGCTCGCGCGCCAACCGCCTGTCGCTTTATTGCTACAACCGCACAGACGGCAGTTGTCGGCGTGAGCGCGACTTGGTGGCGGTCGACCTCTCCGATTCGATCATGCTGGATGGCTATGTGCTGGCCACGCAAGGCGAGGGGCTCAATGGCGACACGCTCCATCTCTACCGTAAGCAGGGAGAGAGCTATGTGGCCTCGCAACCCCTTGTGTTCAAGGAGCATGTGGCGCGCAACGCAGGCGCCGTATTCAAACATCAGGGCAAGCGCTACCGACCGGCGCAGGTGTGCAACGAATGGTATGGCGAGGCGCTTAGCATCCAAGAGATCACGGGCGAGGCGGGCCAATGGACCATGACCGAGGTGCGCCGCCTTACGCCTCCTCCAGGGTTCGAGGGATTGCACACATTGAACACCTACAACGACCTGTGGGTGACCGACCTGAAATATTATCCGCATCCGTGGCTATCCAAATGGGCCTACGTGATGATGGGACGAACCGACCTATGAGAATTGCCTACATCATTCCTTCGCTTTACCGCATGGCGCCCAACCGTGTGGTGCAACAACTGGTGGAGGGCATGATGGCCCGTGGCCATGAGTGCCACGTGCTCTATTTCGATCCCGTCACCACTGACGCCATGGCGTTTCCCTGTCCCGTGACGCGCATCAGTTTGCTGAGGGCCACCGACCTCACGGGCTACGACGTGGTGCACACGCATGGTCTTCGCCCCAACCTTTATGTTTGGATTCATGGCGTGCCGAGGGGCGTAAAGGCCGTGGCCACCATCCACTCGTATGTCTTCGAGGAGTTTCGCTTTATCTACGGACGGGTGTTGGGCTGGATCTTCGGCCACCTCTTTGTGCGCACGCTCAGTCGCCATGACAGGGTGGTGACGCTCAGTAGCGATGCGGTCGCCCATTATGCGCATTGGATTCGCCCATCACGCCTTACCTATTGTTATAATGGTGTGGAGGAACCGACGGTCGACGTACCGCTTGATGCCGACGACTGCCGTCGCATCCGTGAACACAAGGGCGATGGCGTATTGGTGGCCAACATCTGCTTCTTCGACAAGATCAAGGGGCTCGATGTGCTCATCCGCGCCCTGGCGTTGTTGCCAGCCCACTATCGGTTGCTGCTCATCGGCAACGGGGCTGAGGATGGAGCGTTGCAACAGTTGGCGCAACGTCTTTGCCCCGGCCGTGTGCTCTTCCTGGGGCGGCGCCCAAGGGCGTCGCGCTACCTCGCGCTGGTCGATGTGTTTGCGCAGACATCGTGGAGCGAGGGGTTCTGCTTGTCGATGGCTGAGGCCGCGCTGACCCACACACCCATCGTGTCGTCGGACATTCCCGGCATGCGCGAGAAGTATGGGGCCGACGAGGTGACGTATTTCCCCGCCGGCGACGCACCGGCGCTTGCCGCCGCCCTTCGTGAGGCGGTGGGCGATGAGGCGAAGGCTGATAGGGCCTATCGCAAGGTGGTGTCGCAGTTTGGGGTGGAACAAATGATTACTCGTTATGAAACGATTTACCAAGGCTGAACAACTCTTTTTGCATCTTTTCCGACGTGCGCTGTGGGCCGATGTGCCAACGACGCCCGAGGCGGAGGCACCGATGGCCGATGAGGCTACGTGGCTGAGGGTGGTCGACGTGGCGGTGGAGCAAACGTGCCAAGGACTTCTTGCCGACGCGTTGTCGCAGATGCCCACCGATCGCCGACCGTCGAAGCCCATCTATTTCTCCATGGTCAATATAACGGTCGAAGCCGAGGACCGCAACCGCAACATGAACCGTTGCCTGCATGGGCTCTTCCCTATGTTGGAGCGCCAAGGCATACCGGCTTGGCTGCTCAAGGGCCAGGGCTTGGCGCGATGTTATCCACAGCCGTTGCACCGCATGTCGGGCGATATCGATGTGCTTATTCCTACGGCTGAGGCGTTCGACCGTGCCGTGGAGCTGTTTGCCAAGCACTTGCCGGGCGACGGACTGGAGGAAGGGCATGAGCGCACATTCCATGTGGACGACATTGCCATTGAGTTGCATAGCCTGATCGTTACCGACCTCAACGGTCGCTTGCGCCGCAATTTTCCTGCGTGGTGCCAACAGCAGTTGGCGAAGCCACCCGTGATGTGGGACGACGTGGTGTTGCCGCCCGCATCGTTCAACGCCATTTTCGTATTTGTGCATCTGGCACGCCATTATGTGGGGGGCGGCATTGGCTTGCGCCAAGTGGCCGACTGGATGCGGTTCCTCTATGTGCATCGTGTCGGGGGCGACAGTCCACTGGACGTTGCCGAGCTGGAGCGCGACATCGAACATTTAGGTATCAAGCGTCTGTGGCAGGTGTTTGCCACTTTGGCCGTCGACTATTTGGGGTGCCCCGCCGAGGTTATGCCGCTTTACGACCCGCGTCATCATCGGGACGCCGCCAGGGTGTTGCGGTGCATCTTCGATGAGGGCAACTTTGGCCATCACGACGAAGCCATGCGTCATCGCCCCGACGGCTTTCTCTTGGGCAAGGCGTTCTCGTTCCTGGTTCAGGTGCGCCGCATGGTCCACAAGTTCCAACTCTTCCCTCGCGAAACGCTGTTCTGCTTCCCCATCCTCATCCGCGATGGCTTGGGAAGAATTGTAGGGCGAAAAGCCTAACCATATCTCATTTCTTGTTATTCGGGCTCACGCTATTCGAGCCTTCGCTATTCGCCGTCGATAACCTACGGTGACCCGTTCCTGTGGTTTGGGTCTACCGAACGAAGTCTCGTGTTCAAAAAAGACATAACGAAGTTCAACTCATCTGTGCAAATCTGAGAGATCTGTGGGAGGCAACTAAGCACCCCATGCGCTTGAAAAAGCAAGTGGGAGAATTCGCCCACGGATCGCACAGATCAACACAGATGCCATGCGGGGTGATTTATCAAAAGAACACGAGACTCGGTGAAGCCCCACTGACCGTATCGAATGACGACTGAACGGAAACACCGTCGGTGTTTTGAATAATAAGAACACGAATCTCTCGAATCTTACGAATGACAACTGAGAGAAAAACACCGTCGGTGTTTTAAAATCTCGCGAGATTTGTCGTAGACCCACCGACCGTAGAGAGGTAATGCATGTCCTATTAAACACCTTTCAAATGGTGGGTAAGCCTTCGATGGGCGTGGTATAAGATGGGGATGTGCCAATATCACCTCATCCTAACCGTGAACTGGTGCATGGATTGGGTGTGGTGGTACGTGATGGTCCACTGATGGTAATCGCAGATGCTTTTAACGATGGCCAGACCTAAGCCGTTGCCCTTTTGGTTGTGTGGGTTGCGGTAAAAGCGCGAGAAAATGTGGGCAGGGTCGAGTGGGGACTCGTCGGATGTGTTGGCAATGGTCAACCCGTTGTCGGTGAGATGGATGCGGATGATTCCGTTGGGCTTGTTGTGCCTAACGGCGTTCACCACAAGATTGGTTAGCATGCTGCCGAGAAGCACATGGTTGCAGGCGATGGCAGCGTTGTGACTGTCGTCGTGCAGTTCGATGCGGATGTCGCCGGCTATGGTTTCGAGTTGTGGTAGGAGCTTGTCGATCTCTTCGGCAACGACCACGCTTGTTTTCTCCTTAAACTGGTTGTTCTCTATTTTCGAGAGCAACAACAGGTTGCGACTGAGTTGTGACATGTGGCGCAACTCATTGTAGACCTGCTGAATCTCAGACGCTTGCCGTTCGGTAAGCGTTTCGTCTTGCACCAGGTTGTCGAGCTTCACTTGGGCTATGGCCAGTGGCGTTTGCAACTCGTGTGAGGCGTTCTCCGTAAATTCTTTTTGTACCTTATAGCTCCTCACGCTGTCGGTCATGATGCGTGTGAGGGTGTCGTTGAGTTGTCGAAACTCGGTGATGTCGGTTGTGGGCAGCTGTGGCACCACGCCGCTCTCCACCTTGAAGGTCGACAACTCGTGGAGCGTTCGGCGAAAGGACTGCCATAGCCGTTGGGGTACCCACCTCATGATGATGAGCACGCTCAGGGTGATGACGATGACGATCGAGGAGAGTTGGATGAGCAAGCCCGTGAACGTGTCTTCCTCCAAGTCGATGTGTGGGTCGTGGATGCCATACTTGCTTACGAGTTCGATGAGATCCTCGGCGTAATAGCGCACCGTGATGTAATAGAGCAGCGGTATCGACAGCACGAGCATCGCCATCAGGCAGATGGCGAAACGCGCCATGAGTTTATGGGCAAGCGTTCTCTCCTTCATATTCTTATTGCATTATTCCTCCCATTGGTAGCCCATGCCGTAAACCGTTCGGATGCACTTGCTGAGTCCGGCGGCTTTCAGTTTGGCCTTGAGGTTCTTGATGTGGCTGTAGATGAAATCGTACGAGTCCATCATGTCGGCCATCTCGCCACTGAGATGCTCGGCTATGGCCGCCTTCGACAGCACCTTATGGCGGTTGGTCACGAAGAACAACAGCAGGTTATACTCTGATCGCGTCAGGTCGAGCGGTTGGTGGTTGACCTGCGCACACTTCTGTGGCAGGTCGATGGTTACGCATCCCGCCGTGATGGTGTTGTCGACGTTAAACTCCAATCGGCGTATGAGGGCATAGATGCGCATCGACAACTCGGGCAAGGCGAAGGGCTTGGGCAGGTAGTCGTCGGCGCCAATCTCCAGGCCGGTGAGCTTGTCGTCGAGCGAGTCCTTGGCCGATATGATGATGACGCCCGTGTTGTCGCGTCGTTTGCGTATGGCCCGCAGAATATCGAGCCCATTGCCGCCCGGCAGCATGAGGTCGAGCAGTATGCAATTGTAGTCGTACACGCTCGCCTTCATCAGGGCGTCGTTGAAGTCGAAAGCCTGGTCGACGGTGTATTCCTGGCTTTCGAGAAATTCCTTTATGCTATCCGAGAGGCGGCGCTCGTCGTCAATCAACAGTATCTTCACATTCTTCATAACGGCCATCCTCCTATTTTATTGTATGGTGGGCCATACCTTCTTGTACCACGCGTAGAGGCGCGCCACACCCTCGTGGATGTCGGTCGTTGGGTGAAAGCCAAAGTCGTGTTCCAAACAGGTGGTGTCGGCGTCGGTGCGTGTCACGTCGCCCGGCTGCATGTCCATCATGATCATTTGCGCTTGGGCGCCTAAAAGCGGATGGCCGCTTGGGCGCCGAGCGTCATGATGTGTAGGTATTCGCTGCTGTCGATGCTGTGTGGTGGTTGTATGTTGTAATCGAGAAAGACGTTGAACCCTAAGTTACGGTGCGTGCGCAGGTTGAGGCTCACGCCCGTTCCCATGCCCCATCCACTGTTTGATGGAATGGTGAGGCCCGCCACGTCGGTGTTGTCGTAACAGGTGTAGCCCGCCAAGAGCTTGGCGCCCATGCTCCACCGTGTGTTGAGGGGCAGGTTGAAGTAAGGCCCCACATAGGCGGCATAATAGTCGAGCGTGTTCTCGGCAGCCTCGTCGCCATTGATGATGAGGCGCATGTTGGATACGGAGACTCTGCTGCCCACGCCCACATAGCGGTTGATGAAGTAAGCACCTTCCAGGCCGAGTGTAGTGCCCGTTGAAGTCTCGAAGGAGTAGCCATCGTTGATGTCGTAATGACTCAGTGGCAGGTTGAAGCCTGAGTAGAAACCTAAGAACGAGGGACTTGTGCTCCATAGTCGTGTGTCGTCGTGTGGGTCCGCCATGGTGAGTCCTCGCTTGTTCATGATGGCATCGGCTATCCAATAGCCAAACTCGGTGGATATGATGCCCACGCCAGCGCCCACCATCACATCGGAGAGCCAGTGCTTGTTGTTGGCCATGCGCATGAGGCCCGTAGTGGTAGCCGCGCTATAGGCTCCCACGCTCACCCATGGCGAGAGGTGCCCATATTCTTTCGATAGCATGGTGGCGGTCATAAATGCCGTGGCGGTGTGGCCCGAGGGAAAACTGTGGTAGTTGGAACCATCGGGGCGCCACACGTGTGTGGTGCTTTTCGATACCTGCACGGTTGTGGCCATGAGTGCGGTGGCCAACGCGTCGCTCAGCAGCATGCGCCCCCACGACGAGCGTGATGGCACGCCGGCGGCCTTCATTCCCACCATCAGCGCGGCTGGCGCAAATTGGGTGTAGTTGTCGAGCGAGCGGTGGAAACGCGGCAGAAAGTCGTTGCGCAGCAGGCGAAACTTGCGGTCCTGGTGCTTCTCGATGAGTCCACCCACGATGAGGGGCACACCAATAAACGTGGACTTGAACCACCTGCTTTGGATAAGCTGTTCGGTCTTTGCGCCCAGTGTAGGCTTGGCGTTGGGCGCTTGCCAGTTGGGTGCTTGCCAGTTGACTTTTGCGAGTGTGTCTGTGCGTGTGCTGTCGGTTGGTGTTGTGGCCTCGCCTTGCGCGTTGCACGCCAAGGTCTGCATAATGAGCCATGGCAGCGCGTAGAATAGTTTGTTCATCCGTTTGTTGCCTATTGTGATGTGAATCGGCGGCAAACGTACAAACAAACTTTGTAGACATTTTGTAGGACTTCTCCAAAATGAGGGAAATCCCAAATTCCTCCAAAATGTTAGCGATAATTAAGTTCTTGGTGTGCTTTTGGGGAGCGATTGCGATAATAATTGCAAAATATTACCCCAAGGTAAGTTACCCTAAGGTAATATTTTGTATCTTTGTAAGGTCAATCGCAAAAAGGCTTTATCATTATGACTACATATCCTTCACCTTTTCAGTTTGGAACCTTGGCAACGGAAGATAATTTCATCGATCGTGTAGAAGATCGTGCGTTGCTTAAGCAGCTTTTGTCTTCCCACATCAATGTAATGCTGATATCGCCTCGTCGTTGGGGAAAATCATCGCTTGTGAAAAAGGCAATGGACGAGTTGGCGGTTGACGACAAGGATGTGAGGGTGTGCTATATTGATGCTTTCAGCATTGGCTCCGAGGCAGAGTTTTATCGCACTTTTGCCAGCGGGGTGATAGCCTGTGCTTCGTCTAAGATGGATCGATGGATTGATGATGCCAAGAAATTTCTGACAGGTGTCATTCCGCAGATTGTTGTGAATGACCAGCTTACTGATTTCATGGCTTTCGACTTGAAGTTTGTTCCCCAAGAGCGCGATAAGATGACCATCCTTCAGTTGCCTGAGCTATTGGCCAAGGAGAAGGGCATTAAGATCATTGTTTGCGTGGATGAGTTCCAACAGTTGGCAAACCTGCCCGAGTATAAGGATATGGAGGGTAAGATGCGTTCTGTTTGGCAAAAGCAACAGCATGTGTCTTACTGCCTATATGGTAGTAAGCGCAATATGATGCTTCAGATCTTTAATAATTCAAATAGTCCTTTCTATCGTTTTGGACAAGTGATATTCATGAATAAAATAGCCAAGGAGCATTGGGTTCCGTTCATTCAGTCGTCTTTTGAAAAGACCGGAAAGTCCATATCTTGTGAGTTGGCGGAGAGAATTTGCGATACGGTGTCGTGCCATTCGTGGTATTTGCAGCAGTTGTGCTATTTTATTTGGAGTTTTACGCTTACTGAAGTGACGGAGGATGTGTTCTCCTTGGGTTTGAAGCAGGTGTTGAACATCAATACGCCTATGTTCCAAAATGACACCGAAACCCTTAGCTCCACTCAGATTGAAATGCTGAAGGCCATAGTCGATGGCGAGCAGCATTTCTCTTCCCAGGCCGTGAAAGACCTTTATAACTTGGGCAATCCCAACACGATCGTCAAGAACAAAAAGGCCCTTCAAAACAAGGATATTATTGAGAAGGAAAAAGATTCGTTTGTCTTTGTCGATCCCATTTACCGGCTTTGGTTCAAGGGTGAGTACCGTCGGATGCAGCGGTAGGGTGGGGATGTAGCTCCGCTTTTAGCTCTTGGTATAGGTCCACCGGGCTAAGGTGCCAATATTTGGTGCTTTCTGTCGATAGCTTTTTGTAGAGTTGCGAATGATAGATGCGTTCGAGGCTCTCTTGGATGGTGAAGCCATAGTCGTGGTTTAGGTACTCAACCATCCAACTGATTTTCCCTGGAAGAATCAAGTGCAAGTTGCTTTGGCTTATTTTGAACATGTTCTTATCCTATTTTTGTTGCTTCAACGAAATTTCTGTCTTCAATAAACTCGTCTATTTCGGCCACGAGCCATTGGCGACTTTGGGTATGAAGTGGCTCAAAGCATTTGCATAGATAATCGGTCACGCCATATTGCGAAAACAGGTCGATGGTTTGTTCGCCTGTCATTTGTTTGGCCGCTCCGTATTCTTCTATGCAGAATGCGACGAAGAGCGCTATGTCTTTCTCTTTCTTATTCATCGTAAAGTTGCTTTCTGAGGGTTAATCGTACCATATCAGCCATGACTTTAGCTTTCGTTTCATTGCAAAAATAGGAAGAAAACATGAAACGCACAAGCAAAAGCCCATATTTTAGGCATCCGGTGTGTGGTCCACCCTATATAATAAGGTGTGCAGGCTTGTAATGATAGGTTCGGAGGCTTATAATAATAGGTGTTGGGGCCCTTGCTTTTTCTTCATGTTATTGTAACCGGGGCTCAACGGTTTTGTAACAATGGCTGTCTACCTTTGCGGCGTGATAAGAAAAGCATTGTTATGAAACGAAACAAGGTGACAGTTGTAGGACTTATGATGCTTGCCATTCCCGCAAGCGTTTCCTCACAAGTAAAAGCAGACTCGGCCCATGCCGTGGCCGACACCACCAAGCAGGTGCAGAGCGCAGCCGACCGCCAGTTGGGTGAGCTCACCGTAACCGCCGTGAGGCGCACCGACACCGAGGCGGCCACCATCCAAGAGGCCAAGCGTAGCGCCAATGTGGTGAACAACGTGTCGGCGCAGGAAATTAAGCGCACCCAAGACTCCAATGCTGGCGAGGTGATACGCCGCATTCCTGGCGTGAGCCTCATCGACGACAAGTTTGTGATGGTGCGCGGCCTTCAGCAGCGTTACAACAACGTGTGGATCAATGGCGGTGCCGTGCCCAGTTCGGAGGCCGACAGTCGCGCCTTCTCGTTCGATATGATTCCCAGTGGTCAGATCGACAACCTCATGATTGTGAAGACGCCAGCCGCTGAGTACCCCGCCGACTACACGGGCGGTTTCATCATGGTGAACACCAAGGAAATACCCATCTCTAATTCTCTCCATATCACCGTAGGCGCTGGCTGGAATAGTCAGTCGGCCCTACGGGATTTCTACTCCCAGAAATCATCGTCGACCGATTTCCTCGGTTTCGACTCAGGCCTTCGCTCGCTCGATGGTGGGCTCGATAAGACGTTTGCCACACTCGGACAGAACAGTGGAGGCAACAACATGATCGACCTGCTCGGCAACCGTCTGAGCAACGATTGGACCATAAGAAAGCGCAAACCCCTTGGCGACCTGAAGCTAAGCGCCGACTATGCGCACCGCTGGAATCTGCGTGGAGGCAAGCTCGGACTGCTCGCCGCCCTCAACTACGCCAACGAGTATCGCGCCTATCGCGGCATGCTCAACAACTTCTTTGGCGCCTACGACACCGACAACGACCGTGTGAACCCGTTGCGCCTCTCCACCGACGACCAATATAACCAGAACAACCGTCTGGGCGTCATGCTCAACCTTACGTGGCTTAGCGCAAGTGGCAACACCAAGTATCAATGGAAGAACATCTTCAATCAGTTGGGCAACAGTCGTTACACCACCCGCCAGGGCCTCAGCGCGCAGTCGGAGCGTGAGCGTTCGGCCGAGTATTACTACCGCAGCCGAACCACCTACACCACCCAGATTACCGGCAACCATACGCTGAAGGCCGATGTGCTCGATTGGAGCGCGGGCTATGCCTACGCCAACCGCCGCTTGCCCGACCGTCGCCGTTACGTTCTTTACAACGAGGACGAGCAGCACCCCGACGAGTATGTGTGGCTCTACCAGAACGACATCTCGCGCGAGTGGACCTCGCTCGACGAGCATATCCTCTCGCTGCAGGCCAACGACACCCACCGCTTCCATTTCGGCACGTGGCAACCCACGGTCAAGGGAGGCGTCTATGGCGAGTACCGCAGTCGTACGTACAACACCCGCAACCTCTTTTATTGGTACAACACCGTGGGCAACACCCTGCCCGAAGGCTTCCGCCGCATGGACATGACAACGCTGCTCAGCGATCCCGCCAATGCCGGAGCCGACAAGCTCTACCTGTTGGAGGATGTGAACAAGCTCAACGACTATAGTGGCAACAACCTCCTGGGTGCGGCCTATGCCATGGCCACGTTGCCCCTCGGACCGCTTGAGGTGCATGCTGGCCTGCGCTATGAGTATAACCAGATGGAGCTCATCTCTAACACCCGTTCGTCTGAGACCAGCCATGAGAGCCATTACTATCGCCACGGCGACCTGTTCCCTTCGGCCAATATGACCTGGCGATTCACCGACCAGCACCAGGCGCGCTTCTGCTACGGCCGCAGCGTCAACCGCCCCGAGTTTCGTGAGGTGTCGCCATCGGTGTATTACGATTTCGACCTGGCGTCGGATGTGCAGGGTAATTTCAACCTGAAGAACTGCTATGTCGACAACCTCGACCTGCGCTACGAGTGGTATCCCAGCCGCGGCGAGGTCATCTCGCTGGCCGCATTCTATAAGCATTTCGATTCGCCCATTGAGTGGGTCTACACCCTTTCGGGCGGAACCGATGTCATCTACTCGTACAAAAACGCCCGTTCGGCCGACAACTACGGTCTGGAGCTCGACATTCGCAAGAGCCTCGACTTCATTGGCCTGCGCAACTTCTCATGGAGCTTCAACGGGTCGCTCATCCATAGCCGCGTTCATTTTGAGCCCGGAAGCAATGAGTATGACCGCCCCATGCAGGGCCAATCGCCCTACCTCGTCAACACCGGCCTGTTTTATAACAACCAGCGCCAGCACCTCAGCGTGAACCTGCTCTACAACCGCATCGGCAAGCGCATCGTGGGTGTGGGCCGTACCGAGGGGGGCGGCGACGCTTCGCGCAACATCCGTGTGCCCGACAGTTACGAGATGCCACGCGATGGTTTCGACCTCACCGCCAGCAAGCGTTGGGGACGGTGGGAGGCCAAGCTCGCCATTCGCGACCTGCTCAACCAGAGCATCGTGTTCAAGCAGTTCCAAACCGTGGGCGACAAGGAGATTCAACAAGTAACACGTAAATATAAGCCGGGACGTAACATCAACCTCTCGGTAACTGTAACATTATAAATTCAAAATCATGAAAACAGACAAGATGTTTTTAGGATGCATGGGCATCCTCGCCATGTCGATGATGTTTACGGCATGCTCAAGCGAAAATGATGATCCCACACCTCCTCCCTCGGAGAAATATGTGTGGTCGGAAGACGGCGGATTCAAGGCTTGCGACCACGTGCTCTTTACCGACAACGGCCAAGAGGCCCCCAAGGGCACCGTCATTGGTAATGGCGACCAGAACTTTGTCTTCAAGGGCAACCAATCACTTGAGCGCGGCACCTACCTGCTCAAAGGCTGGGTGTATGTGGCAGATGGCGCCACGCTGACCATCCCTGCCGGCACCGTCATCAAGGGCGACAAGGACACCAAGGCCGCCCTCATTGTGGAGCCCGGTGGCAAGCTCATAGCCAACGGTACCGCCACAGACCCCATCGTGTTCACCTCCGAGCAGGCCGCTGGCAGCCGTCGCCCCGGCGACTGGGGTGGCTTGATCATCTGCGGTAAGGCTCCCAACAACAATGGTGTGCTGGCCCAGCAGATCGAGGGTGGTCCGCGCACCAAGCATGGCGGCACCGACGCCAACGACAATAGCGGTTCGCTGCAGTATGTGCGCATCGAGTTTGCCGGTTATCCCTTCAAGAAAGACCAGGAGATCAATGGTCTCACCTTGGGTTCGGTAGGCGCCGGCACCACCATCGACCACGTGCAGGTGTCCTACTCTAACGACGATAGCTTTGAGTGGTTTGGTGGAACGGTCAACTGCAAGCACCTCATTGCCTTCCGTGGCTGGGACGATGACTTCGATACCGACAACGGCTTCTCAGGCAAGGTGCAGTATGGCTTGTCGGTTCGCGACTCACGCATTGCCGACGCCTCGCAGAGCAACGGTTTCGAGAGCGACAACAACGCCAGTGGCTCTACCGCTGAGCCTTACACCACCGCTACCTTCTCCAACATCACCTTCCTTGGCCCGAAGACTTTCGACGCCTCCTTCACCAACGACAAGACGTATATCAATGGTGGTGGCATCAACCCCGAGAACGGTTCGTCGATGGGACTCTTCCAAGCTGCCATGCACATCCGTCGTAACTCACGGCTCAACGTGAGCAACACGCTCGCCATAGGATGGCCCATTGGCCTTATCCTCGACAACGAGAAGGGCAACACGCATGGCGCAGCCACCAACGGGCTGATGAAGCTCAACGGCATAACCTTCGTGGGCATGGACATCGTGGGTTCCGACTTCAACAAGGTGTATAAGGACGAGCTTTACGATTACACCACGAAGACCACCGACGCCACCAAGCCTTCGTTCACCAGCAACTTCTTCCAGTTGGCCGCCAACCAGAACACGGTCGTTGGCAACTGGATGGCACAGGCTTGGAACGGCATCGCTTCCATCCTCGCCATCAGCAAGCAGTATCCTGGCATCGGTGCCTTCCCCGACGGACAAGACTGGACCGCCGGATGGGCCAACTTCGATCCCCAGAACGCTCAGTATTAAACCCAAATCGGTCATTTGATTTGAGGTAATCCATAAAACCCTTATCAAACGATAGCGGCGGACTCCAGCGTGATGCTGACGGTCCGTCGCTTTATGTTTTCTGAGGGTTAGATCGTTGCCTTGGTCTTACGCCTGCTTGATGAGGCGTTTTACCCGCATCTTCAGGCTCCAAGGCAGCATTTGCGCCATGAGTTGTATGAGGTTGAACACCCCGAACCGTATGCTGCCTTTTAGGTTTCTCGCCAACGACGTGTTGCGGTATTGGTAATTCAGCAACACTTCGCAGAGCTCAGCCTTGTCGGTTTTGTCGTCCACATATTTCCGCAATCGCTCAGGCAACGATGTCGCGTCGCCATTCCTTCGCACGATGGCCACGATGTGCCCATTGTCCATTCGTTTCACCTCAACGGAGGCAAACGAGCCAAGCAGTTGGCCGATACATGTTTTCTCTGATTGGTTCCAAATAACAAGTTCGCCGTTTTCTTCGTCCACATTGTATTGGTGGAATCCCTTGTAGTGTTCCATCTCGGCCTCGTTGGGATGGTGGTTGAGGTATAGTACCCCTCCTTTTCGCAATGCGAGCAATGCTTCCACGATGCCCTTGATGGGCGCCGACGAGTGGTCGAGCGCATTCTGTATGGTTATGAGCGAGGCGTCGTGTATGAATGCCGAGAGATATTCGGTCATTCCAAACTCGATGGGCGGCAACTTCTTCTTCTATTTCTTCAGGATGCGGTTGAAATGGAAGGCCAAAGGGTCTATGTAATGAATGTCGAGCGGAATGAGTTTTCCGTCTTTTTCCAGGTGGTCGCCCACGGCATAGCTCATGCCACTCCCCACATCGTAAACGCTTGGGTGGTCGTCGGCCAGCAGAAAATGGTTGGCGTCAAACCCTTCCAGGCAAATGGCGGATCCGTAATGCGCCCACCCCATCATGCCCTGAAAGGTGTGGGGCCATCTGTACACATTGTTCCAAAAGGCCACTTCATACGAAATGCCCTCAAGCCATTTTTGCGTAATGGCGGTGGTGTTGCTCGTCTTCATGTTTATGGTGTTGGCGTGTTTGCTGCCCGCTAATAGGCTTAGGCAAAATTAACCAATAGTTTCCTCATTGCCAAATTTTGCACCTTTTAATTGGACCATGGGCCCCTCTTGTTGGTCCATGAGCGCCGTTTGGATGGAATGGATGTGGTGGAAGTGTTAAAAACCTTAAAATTATTGGGCGTTTTGAATTGATTGTCGTTGGAAAACACTATCTTTGCACTCGCTTTCCGAAACACATGCGGTGAAGCGGCCTTAGGGTGGTTACCAGAGTGGCCAAATGGGGCAGACTGTAAATCTGCTGGCTCTTGCCTTCGGTGGTTCGAATCCATCACCACCCACCTCAATAGGAAAACGATAGTCCCTGTAGCGGAACCATTATGGTGCGTTACAGGGATTTTTTCGTTTTTTTTCTCTCAATGTGTCGGCGGTTTGTGGGAAAAGCGTTATATTTGTAAACGAGTTTATGTGAAACTATCAACACAATCTGAAACCGATGCTTGGCGAAAGGCATCGCCCCCACGCATACAAATGACGACTATGCCCTATAAGGACCCCAACACCGCCCCATGTGGGATGAAGCAGGTCTCATCCCGCAGGTCATGCTCCACGCCCTCTCGGCGTTGGATCATGGCGGCTCTCTGCCTCCTCTTGCTCACCACGGCCACCCTCCCGGCGTGGGCCGAGGGGCGCCTTCCCGCATGGTACGAAACCACCACCCATCTCAACATGCGCAGCGGACCGAGCGTGCGTTCGACCTCCCAGTTTATCATGGCGCCCGGCACACGCGTGCTCGTCATCGGCCATCCCCAGGACCAGTGGGCAGAGGTGGTGTATGGCGGCGACACGTTGTATTGCGCCACCCGTTACCTGCAATATGCCGCCCCCTACGCTGTTAAGAAGGTGGCTAAGCATCGGTACAGCCTCTGGGGTTTTGTGCGCCAACTCCTCCTGACCTGCGTGGTGCTCTACGTGCTGCGCTGGGTGGTGATATGGGGCTTGTCGGTGGCCAGCACGCTCGTCTACAAGGTGTATTGGGTGGCCTGCATCCCCTTTTATTTCCTCAACTGGTTGCAGCGTTACGCCGCGAAGCCATGGCGGTGGTACTTCAAGGTCAACGCTGGGCGCACCGACGCCGAGAACCGTAGGCTGCGCAAGCAGTTGGCCTTTGCCCAGATACCGTTCTACATCCTGCTCACGCCCCTACGGTGGTTCAATGCGGTTTATTACAACCTCTTCATCCATTGCTCGTTAGAGTTTATCAACTATGCCCTTGAGGTGGTCGACCCCAGCCATCCCAAGGAGGGGGCCGACGACACCCTGCGGTGGTTCCTGCTCTTGCCTTGGCGCATCCTGAAGTATCCGTTGTGGCATGGCACGCTCACCCTGGTGGAGAGTGGCGTGTGGACCCTCGTCGACACCCTCGTGCCAGCCCTCACGCTCTACCACGGCACCGACTGCATGGCCAGCGAGAGCATTACGCAGAGCCGTGGGCGCGTGGGCAACAATAGTCGCTACACGGGGATATGGAACGTGGGCGGTGGCAACTACGCCGGCAACGGCATCTATTTTGCCCCCGACCGCGCCACGGCGCTCCATTACGCCTCGGGGTCGCTCGTGGTGTGCCGGGTTACGCTGGGCCGCGTGCTCGATCTCGGCATTGCGCCCCGCCGCATCTATAGCGAGTGTGGGTTCCCCAATGCGCTCAATGTGACCCGTTGGGGCCTCGGCCACGACTATGTGACGGGCGAGTGGTGGCGCGAGGACGCCGGATGGTGGGAGTATTGCATGTACGACTGGCAGAACCGCTACAACTATAGTTGGCGCATCAGGCCCCTGTACGTGTTGTCGCTCTCCGACGATATGTTGCAGCGCACGCCCGGCGGCATGCACCACTGGCTCTTCCGCCGAATGGTGATCGAGGACCTGTGGACCTGGTTTGTGCATCTCATGAATAGCAAACGAAAGTATTGAATAGCAAACGAACGTATTGATTAACAACCTTACCGTATGATATTAAAACGAAAGATCGACCTGCTGCTGGCCAAGAGCAATGGTGCGCAGCTCATGTGGCTGCTGGGCTTGTCGGTTGCGAGCCTGGCCATTGCCATCGTTGTAGCCCAGTGGGTGTTCGACGATGGAACGATTGTTTGGCAAGATGTTGTGGCCGTGTTTCTCGACCCTGGCTGCTTTGGCGGAGCGGGCGCCCACGACTGGTTCCGTCTCATCCTTGCCCTGCTGAGCGTGTTTCTCTTCTCGGCCTTGCTCGTCAGCGTGTTCACCAATCTCTTCGAGAACATCCGCGAGGCGGCGCAGGTGGGCGAGCGCCGTTACGCCTTGCGCGGCCATGTGCTCATCCTGGGCCATTGTGCGCAGTTGCCCGTCATGGTGCGCGCCCTCAATGCGCAGGGTCGCACGGTCGTGGTGGTCGATGAGGAGCGCCCCGAGGTCGACGCCAACTTCATCTTTTACAAGGCGGCGCGCCACAGCCATGCCGACCTCGCCACCATTGGCGCCGAGAGGGCCGCGGCCATCTATGTCATGGGCGACGCCGACGACCCGGCCCACGACACCAAGAACCTCAAGGCGCTGGCCATCCTCGACGACCTCTGTCGCCAGGCGCCCCAGCCCGTGCATTGCTACGTAACGTTGGCCGACTATGCCACCATCGAGGTGCTGCAATACCAGCACAAGGCGGGAGCGACGGGCCAGTTGCTTGTCGACACCGTCAACGCCTACGAGTATGAGGCGGAGCAGCTGCTCGTAGGCGATACGTCGCCCGCCTCGGGTGCCTATTCGGCAACCGCCAGCCCTGCCCCGTCGGAGGTGTTCCTGCCCGTGCTGCGCCAGGGCGACGAGCGGCGCGCCCACATCGTCATTATCGGCACGGGCGCCATGGCGCAATCGGTGGCCTACACCGTGGCCCACCTGTGCCATTACCCCAACTATGCCGAGGGTGGGCAGCGCACGCGCATCACCTTCATCGGCGAGGGCATGGAGGCGTGGCAGCAGCACCTCGTGGCGTCGCGCCCCGCCCTGTTCGCCCTGTCGCACCACACGCTGGTGCAGGCCGACGGCCATGAGGTGGCGCATGCCCCCGAGGTTCCCGACTTCCTCGATGTGGAGTGGCAGTTTGTTGATGCCGCCCCGTCGGCGCCCCTGGCGCGGCGCCTCCTCACGCCCACGCCCCACGAGGTGCTGCGTGTGGTGGTATGCCAGGGCGATGAGCGGCAGGCCATAAACACCGCGCTCCACCTGCCACGCGCCGTCTATGGCGCCGCCAAGCTGGCCGTATGGCTCAAGCGCCCCTCCGAACTGGTGAGGCGCGCCAACCTCACGGGCATGTATGGCCACATCGAGATCTTGGGGCAGGGGCGAGGCATGCAGGCCGACCCGCTCTTCCTACGCAGGTCGTTGCGAGGCATGCGCGTCAACTTCGTCTACCACCGTGCCTACGTCAACCCGCAGGCCACCGATGAGCGGCAGGCGTGGTACGCCATCAGCGAGGCCGACAAGTATTCGAGCATCATCTGCGGCAACGCTCTGCTGGTGCGACAATGGTGCTTCGAGGGTCATAACCACAGCGAGGCCGACCGACGTGCGGCCTACGAGGCTGAGCACCGCCGATGGGTCATGTCGGAGCTCATCATGGGCTTCAGGCCCGCCGCCATCACCAACAAGAAGGTGTTTGAGCATGCCGATCTGGTGCCCTTCGAGGAGTTGAGTGCTGAAGAGCAAGAGAAAGACGCCATCCTCATCGACGCCATGCCCTACATTCTTTATAATGTGGAGTGTTGAATGTGGAGTGACATCTGTGTTCCTTAGACCCCTGAGACCATCGCCGTAGGCGGTGGGCTTATTGAGGTGTTCAACATGTGGAACGACCTTCATGCGGAATGGCCATGCGGGTTGCTTTTGCCAAAAAACACGAGACTCGGCGAAGCCCCACCGACCGAAGGGAAGTCAGAAACTATAAGAAGAGGAAGTAAGCCCCAGCATCGAGAACCTTGCACGAACACGGGGAATGTTACGAATTTTGGTGAAAAAGTGGTGTTGCGATTTCGATCCAACCAGCGACCGCAACCGACGTTTTTGCGCGATGGATATTTCCGAAATGAGCCACCGTGTTGCAAAAGACGCCTAACCGAGCCTCGGTTAGGCGTCTTTCGCAATGCCGTTAGGTAGGTATTGAGCCACCGTTAGCCATCTATCGCAATGCGAAAGATGCCTTTTGGAGGCGTGGAGTGGGGAGGGCGAGGTGAAGAATAAGGCCTTCGGGTTGTAATAGCTTTATTATTAGACGATTACATAAATCCGCGAGAATGGCGTATTTGCGTGTGAACCTCCACTCGCCGCCGAATAAATGTTAAAAACGGGAGATACCTGTAGCCTATTTTCAGCAGCATACTGTCTTGTTGTGGGATGCACCATAGCCAAGCTCATTGACGGCCACCCTGTGGTGGCCTGGCAATGCACGGAGCCAAAGGCGCGATGGCTCGAGCTATACAAGAAATTGGCTCAGGCGTCGCCCCCACTAAAAAGAAACGAAAGATAATGCGTGGTGCATGTTCCCAAAGTCATAAAAAGTTGATTCTTGAAAATCGGAGAGTAACGTCCCTTGTTGGTTGCATGTTGGGTTTCATAGTTGCCATAGGGCATCAATGAATATAGAAAATTCTGTTGTGTATGGCATTTTTACCCATTCAGACATTCGTTTATCGTGTTTTCATCCAATCCCTTTTCTCTCATCTTTTGGGCGATGCGTTCTTTGGAGTCTCTTGGATCTATATGCGAAAACAATATGTCGGCTAACCCATCGATTGCTTTGGAAATGCGGGCGCTCCCTTCGTCCGTAGCGACATCTATCCCACAGAACGTTGCTGTCTCCCTATGCAGACTTAAATAATATATGCCTCCAATGATGATTGCGGAAAGCGCAACAAAGTCAACACCTGAATGCGCAAACAATTTCCTGTAATTCTCAGTAAGAGGAGTAGTGAACATTTCCCGGATGGTTGCTGTGCGTTTGGTCGTATCGGTTGCCTCGGCAATCTCCCATCTGAGCAACTCCAACATAACGGACTTCCCCCTTAAAGAATCTATAAGTCCCTTAAGCAATGACTTATATTGTACTTTTGTTGATTCTTGTTTGGCTGCCTCTTTGGCAATATCAACTAACCAATAATCGCATGATTTGACAAACTCACTAAAAAACGCATCCAAATCCTTGTACCTGTTATAAAATACAGGTGGTTCAATCTTAGCTTTTTTGATGATTTCTGTAACCAAGGAGCCTGAAAAGCCTTTTTCCAGGATTTGGTCTACAGCAGCCTTTCTTATGTCTTCCGCTATATCTGCTTTAGTTCTTCTGTAACGTTTTTGGGGTTGAGATTCCATTCCAATCAGATTACTTTTCTATAATTAACTAATGTGTCTGCAAGATGGTCTAATTGCCACATCTCCTTGCGAGGCAAGGTCGCTTATCCTTATCTCCTTGGTTCTGACGGCAGGATAAGCAATATCGCTTGCAAATATACTATGTTTTTGCCACATATCAGCTATGTGATGTGCTTTTTTGTTGTCTCTGGCCGTAGTTGGCAATATGGGCCATTCGGAATTGCTAATGTCAAAAACCAGCGTTTTGAAGTTGTTCCCATAAACAATGTATATTGTCTTGCGTTTTTGGGTGGTCGGTCTTGCCTTGATTAGTTCTGTAGCTTTTTGCCACTTGTGGTGTTGTGGCCGCTGAGGTTCCACATGTCATGTTAACCCATTGTGAATATGGTAACATGATATGTCTTTGCGATTTCGTGCAAAAAATGGTTTTGTTTTTTGGTATAAACAATAAATGTTGTATATTTGCGCCATGGATATGCTGCGAATGCAGATAATGTCTTAATTCTGTTTGGAAATAATGATTTCATAGCCGTCAATACGCAATTGGCCAAACAATGAAAAAATAGCCAACAGATTACTACTGCCCAATGGTGTCTAAAAATCGTATAAACTAATTTTTTGTATCCACTTAATATGAAATTAAAAGTATTGTTATATCTATTATTCGGTTTGCCAGAGTTGCTACTTGCTCAGACCGTAACTCTTTCAGGCTATATGGAAGATGAATTTCTTGGTACCGCTTTGGATCATGTGGTTGTTTCTCTTCATGAAGGCGACAGTACGATGATTCAAGATTCGCTACCCTGTATCTCTTTCAACGATAGGAATGATAAACTTATGGCGTATCAATATCGAGCTACATTTACACCAAAGGAAAACACGACCTACATCATTCATGCCACGAAAGTGGGTTATGGTGATAAGTGGTTGCCTTTTACGGTGACTGACACGAGTAAGGATTTGAACCTTCCTGTAATCAAGATGCGACGTGAAATGGATAAAACACTGAAAGAGGTTGTTGTAAAAGCCACCAAGGTGAAAATGTATTATAAAGGAGACACTTTGATATATAACGCTGACGCTTTTAAATTGCCGGATGGCTCGATGCTCAATGACCTCATACGCCAGATGCCGGGCGTGAAGATGAATGCGATGGGAGAGATATTCGTGAATGGCAGAAAGGTGGATGAGCTGATACTTGGCTCGCGTTCGTTCTTTAAGGGTAACCGTAAGGTGTTACTTGAAAACCTGCCTTACTATACAGTGAAGGACATCAAAGTGTATGACCGGCAGAGCGACATGAGCAAGGCGCTGGGCTACGACGTGGGTGCCAAGTCGTTTGTGATGGACGTGAACCTGAAACAGGAGTACCAGCGTGGCTACATTGCCAACGCGGAGACGGCGGCGGGAACCAACGACCGCTGGCTTGCCCGTGCGTTTGCCCTCGGCTTCAGCGACCATTACCGCTTCACGCTGTTGGGAAACGTGAACAATGTGAACGAGAGTCGCCACATCGGGGAGTCGGGCAACTGGACGCCCGCCACGATGCCGAAGAATATGCTCACGACAAGAAGTGTAGCCGGCGAAATTGATTACCATTCCAAAGGGCAAAAGGTGAAGAACAACCTGACGGCATCTTACACCTCGACCACAGACATCAGTGAGTGGAAGAGCCATTATGAGCAATTTCTGCAAGGACTTACACCTACGTCGCTGACCGAGAGTTTCAGCCAGGCAAGCAACCGCCAATGGAATGCGCGGAATGCGTTCACGCTGACCAAGCCTTTCTATCTCTATGCCGTTGCTGATTTCAGCTATTCTAAGAACCATGGAGCGTTCAACTCAATGTTTGACCAGTGGAACGACACGCTGACGGCATCGCAGCGCAACCGTGGCTTCAACGAGGGGAAGGCATGGGACGGAAGCATTGAGGTGCAGGGCGCATTCAACGTGGGAAAAAATCAGAAGCATATCGACTTCTACGTCAAGGCACAGCACAGTGAGAACGAGGCGGAATTGGCCATGAGATACAGCACACGGCAATACGTGAATTCGCAGCAGAGCGTTCAGCACAATGTGAATGACATCAGCAACCGCACGACATGGGGCGCTACCCATTTGAATTACTTCATGAAGCTGTTCAAAGGTGTGGATATGCAGGTGGGTGAAAGCTTCAACCTGATGCGCAGCGATGCCCACGACAATCTGTTCCATCCCGATACGTTGCTGCTGCCCTCGCAGATCGACGCATTGACGGCCATTACAGATGTCAACAACTCATACGACAGCCGGACGAACGCCGTGGAGAATACGGTCGGCCTCTCATTTTCGGGAAAAGGAAAGTACAAGCTGAATCCCAACGCTCCGTTCACCATCGAATATCAGCGCTGGAATGTGGGCATCAGTGTCCCCATACGCCATGAGTCGCTCAACTATCAGCGGGGCCGTCTCGACACGCTGGCACGGCAAAACACGCTGTTCGTGAACACCTGGGCATCGTTCAGGCATGCCTCGCAAGACGGCAAGCGGGATCTCAGAATACACGCCAGTCATATGCGCAACGCAGCCAACCTCTCCGACCGCATCACCTATCGCGACGACAGCCAGCCCCTCGTCGTCAAGCTGGGCAATCCCGACCTCAAGAGCTTCGTCACCACCAACTTCGGCATTGACTATTCGAACAAGGCCGGACGGAACCAGCAGCAATGGCACGTAGGCACATCGGCCAACATCTACCATCGGCAGACGGCGCAGGCTGCGAGCTACGACCCCGCAAGCGGCATCTATACCTATCAGCCCATGAACGTGAAGGGTGCCTACCGGCTGAATGCCAAGTTCGACTTTAGCCGCACCATCGACAAGGACCGCCACTGGTCGTGGCAGACCAACGCCGACGCGGGCTATCATCACTCCGTTGACCACGCCATGCTCACGGGCATGACGGCGAGCGAGGAAAACGTGGTCAATACCCTGGCCCTGCACGACGGCACTTATATACAATATAATAAAGGTACGCTGAACATCCGAGCCACGGGCGACATCCGATGGCGGCACTCGAAGGGTAAGATGTACGATTTTGTGACGTTGAACACCACCGATTTGCAGTATGGGCTCTCTGCCCGTTATACGATTCCTGCACTTAACACAACCCTCTCCGCCGACGGGAATATGTTCTCACGTCGAGGATATGGCAGCAGCGAGTTGAACACAGACCATTTCGTTCTGAACGCCTCCGTCAGTCAGCCTCTTTTCAAGGGCAAACTTATTGCGCGCATCGAAGCCTTCGACCTCCTGCACCAACTTTCGTCAACACATTACGAGGTGAACGCCCAAGGCCGCACCGAAACGTGGTACCGCTCCCTGCCGCATTACGTCATGCTGCATCTGGTGTATCACTGGAATAAGAATCCGAAAAAGAAGTAATAACCACATAACCACATTTGGCAACATGAAAATGATTTTAGTGACCATGATGGCCATCGCCCTGACGATAGGAGCGCAGGCCCAAGAAGAGCCCGTTGACACGTCCCTGTTTCAACCCCGGCTTCGAGATTCATTCCAAGAACCGCCGTTTCTACCTCAGTGCGGGCATCGGAGCCGCGCTGAAGGGACTGTACTTTAACAAACTCAACTACACCAAGCCCGTGCTCAATCCCTCGATGGGCATCGACTACACCTTCTCGGCCAACAGCAAACTGTCGTTCTCGACGGGCTACACGACCTCGATTGGCGACATGATGACGCTGCTGACTGAGCCTATGCAGGTAGACTATCGCTCGGTGCGCACCTCGTCGGGCATCATTGGTAAGAGCAACACCTGGCTCACGTCGGGCGAGTGGAAGTGGCAACTGCCCATGCAGTACTTTACGTTGAGCCTCGCCGCCAGCCACAGCGAGGGCAAGTAGAACACGCTCACGTCGCAGAGCGTCAGCGGCATCGACGTGAGCAGCACCGCCCTGTTGCGCGATAGCCGCAGCCGCTCCACCAGTTCTCCGTAGCCGCCTCGAAGAACATCCCCTCGCTCTTCGCCAAGTTGGGAGCCGACGGCCGCTACAGTTTCGGCGGCGACGAACAGGCCGTGAACGAGACCGTTGTGGGCACCCGCACGAACAGCTATGCCCTGCACGGCAACGCCACCATCACCCCCGTCCCCTGGCTCGAACTGCGGTACGACGTCAATTACGGCTGGTCGCGCTCCCGTTATTCCGAAAAAAGCAACACCACAACCTCCCTCTCCCATAGCGGCGCCGTCCATGTCTTCCCCATCGCCAACCTCGACCTCTCGCTCGACTATGACCACGTGCGCCGCCAGCTCGCCGCCGACCAATACAAGCGTATGTCGCTCTTCAACGCCTCCGCCCAGTATAAGCGCAAGCGCCTCGTGCTCCGCCTCGAGCTCGACAACCTCCTGAACCAGCGCCACTACGCCTACACCCTCTTCAACGGCATCAACACCTACACCTACGCCTACACGCTCTGTGGCAGAACCGTCGTGCTCAGGGCTACGTTCAAACTGTAATGAGTGTGAAACTATTGCTGTCTGGTAAAACTCCAAAGAGCGCCAATCACCTTCCCCCGAAGCCCGTAAAGTATGGGCTTCGGGGTTTGGTTTTCAAAAGAAAGCCCCAGCATCGAGAACCTCGCACGAACACGGAGGATTTTACGAATTTTGGTGAAAAGAGAAAATCATGGGAAGGACCTTAAAGTGGAAAAGTGGGAAAGTGGAAACATGGGGACGACCTTAATTCAAACAAAAAGGGCGGGGAAACGGTACGCCCCCGAAGGGTAGGGTGTTCAAAATCGCTTTAAAATCCTGCGCATTTTTTACCTATAGTAT
>ERZ1026888.99-NODE-99-length-52336-cov-22.987529_pt1 | contig 52336 bp, 53 predicted proteins | sample MGYA00380174_ERZ1026888 | MGnify/ENA primary metagenome ERZ1026888 (study PRJEB33269, sample SAMEA4719810) | human gut metagenome | biome: human-associated habitat; feature: organic feature; material: feces | place: Cameroon | collected 2013-10 ...
CGAGACCGCCATACGCATACGCATTGTAGTAGGCACGATACAGGACACGACCGCTACTGTGAGTGTACCAAAAAATGTCTGTATAATTCTGGTTCCACTTGCTGTTGTCGCTCGTTAGCTTGGTAGGAACGACATCTGCATAGCGTCCAAATCTCACACGTCCGATACAATAACCATTGGCATTGATGCCTTGTACGGTTCTTTCTGTCTTGGTGAGAGGATCATAGATGTGCCAAACACTGTCAAGCATATCTCCGCTCACTGGAACCATCTTGTTTTTCAGGAATGACACATAACTCTTGATGTTCACACCAACATTGTCCATCCACTCACAGTTGCAAGCCATGAAGTTCTCGATGCCAAGCACCTTGTTTCCCATGCCATTGTTCCATGGGCTGTTTGCCTTGCCGATGGAATCCCAGTAACCAGTCTTGTAATTGTTCGTGTAACCGTTGCTGCTTGATGAGCCTACGCCACGGCCATAGCCACATACCAACTGAGCGTCACGATTTCCCACAAGGGCATAGAAGAGGTTTGCCACGTCCTTGCTTGTCTCATAGTCTATCATCTGATAGCCGTTTCCTCTCAGCCATGCCAGGTTTTGGAAGTCCTTGTATGTGTAGTGAAGGTTCATGTCCTGGATGTCCGTAGGATCCACATAGGTCACCTTTCCCTCGCTGTCATACGCCCAACCTATATATGTGTTGCTATTGCCATCTCCAAGCTTGGCAGCCACGCCACTGACACTTTTGAGCGTTCCGCTCATCATGGCAGCCTCGTAGATGCCGACAAGCTCTGGTTTGTGCTCCACCCAGTCAGGTTCTATGGCTTCGAGTTCAGAACTGTCAACGGCAATGAGTTCGCCATCTTCATTGACGGTCTTCACCGCAAAGATGAAGTACTTCGCTCCATCAGGAACGGACGTGAAGGTATAGTCACCTTCCATAAAGTCTGAGTCGGATGCCATGCCAGTCAAGTTGTATGTCTCGATGACACTTCCGTCCTCCTTGACGAATATAGCACCGATACGGCTGCTTGTAACGCCAGGCCATCGTACCTGCTTCATTCCCTCCACATCCATCTTGTACGCATTATAGCTCACGTTGGAGCGGACGAACGTTGTGGAACTGTCTATCTTGACGTTTCCATTCTCATCATAGATGCTGGAGTCAAGCGAGTCCGTGCAGACAGAGCAACTTGCACCAAGCAAGATGTCCTGGAGTTTCACCCTCTTCACCACGTTGGCACTTGGAAGAGGTCTTTCCTGGAGGCTTGAAAAGAACAGGTACTTTCTGTCATGCTTCACGTCATTGATGCCCTTGTACCAATATCTGCCGATATACATGAAGGCATCGTACTCACCCTTGTCATAGATGTTTTCGATTGATCTGCCGTCGGCAAGCTTGGAGTAGTCCTTCTCATCCATCGGGATGCAGGTCATCTTGGAGCTACCTTGGTCGTAGATGCCGATGACAGGCTTCATGTCCTTCCAAATCTGGCTCACATGGGCGGATGGCTTGTACTCATTGCTGTAGTCATGCCCTGTCTTGTTGTCGAGGTTGGTGATGTTCTGAGGGTCGCCCACGGTATCATCGAACACGATTGCGCTGTATTGGCTGTTATATACGGTCATCTCTGGGAAGTAAGCCGCAAACGAGGCAAGCTTCTCCTTGGTGATGAAGTCAGTCATAATCCATCTACCTGTCAGACCAGAGCACTTTCCGCTCTCATCGTATGGTGTTCCGTTCACTTCCAGTCCCACGGCCTCACTGTCCATCAAGGCTTGCAGGATGGTGGATGAGCCTGAGACGTTCACGTCTGTCAGACGGATGTACTTGATGCTTGCGCCTCCACCTATTGAGTCGAGGAGCAACCGGGTGCTGCTTATCCTTGGGCAGTTCGTCACGAGCACGCTCCTGATTCCACCTATGCCATCGAAGGTCAGTCCACCAGGGTATTGCAGCCTTGGCAAGTTCTTGAATGAGAGGTTCGACATCGTTGACGGAAGCTGAAGGGTCTCTATTGGCGAGGCCTCCGCCAAGTCAATGCTTGACAGGGAGGAGTTCTTTGCCAAGACGGTCTTCAATCGTGGGCAGTATGTGGCAGTGATGGAAGTCACCTTCGTGTTCCTCACGTCAATGGAAGAGAGGAACGGCTTGTTTCCAAGGTTCAACTGTGTGATGGCAGCCGTGCCGTCCATAGGCTCGTAGTCCTCGCCACCAAGCACGAGTTCCTGCAACATTTCACAGTTGGAGATGTCCCAGCTCTCAGCCTTTGGGGTGCATCCAGACAAGTCGAGCCTTGCCAGGTTCTTCGCCCCGAACACATAGAGCATGGTTCCTGCGCCAGAGGCGGTCATGCCGCTTCTGAGCGTGTAGCTCTCGCCAGCCTTCAGATAGCAACTGTCCACGCACGCATCCGCACGATCCACACCGATTCCAAAGAAACTGTCTTGTGCTGCCGTGATGGCAATGGAGATTTCAGTGCCCACGGCACGCATTTTGAATGGGTTGGTGTAAAGCTCACCAACCTGATAGTAGCCGTCACGGTATGCGAAACGCTTTCTGAATGTCTCAGGCAGATCATCAAGGCGAAGACCATGCACGGCATAGTAATAGTTGGCTCCTGCCGTGGAGTTCTCGATGTACTTTCGCTCGCCATCGAATGAGGAAATGACCTTCGCCCACTTTGCCAGTCGGTCGGTCACCCATAGCTTGGTGCAACCCTGCACTGAGAAAATCTTCATTCCGTCTGCCTCTACGCTTCGCATCTCCCCAGCGATGTCATGGAGCGTCACCACATTGTCGCCAGTCTCATCAAGCCAGAAGCCGTCCACCTTGTATGATTGCTGGAACATCACGCTGTTCCATCCCTGGTAATAATGCTTAGGGTCGTTCACGGCATCCAAATCCCATGGTACGGTGAGGCCACAGTCGTTGTCATAGTTCCAGACACAGTCACCATCATACCAGTGGTTGAAGTAAGCCCTCACCTCACCGTCGGTGTCGAGATAGAAGCTGAGCATCATGTTCTTGCTTCGCTGGTCAACGGCAAGGATGTAGTCGCTTGCGACCACATAGCATCCGACGCTGTGGACGTTGGCGAACTTGTGAAGCTCGTGAGACCACTTCTTCAGGCGGTTCTCCTTAGTGCCCCTGACAGTGAGACCGTCAAGCGTGATGTCGCCATCTGCCTCCGTGAGGTCGTTGCTGCACTGCTGAGTAAACATGAGGAACTTGTAGAGGTCGTATGGAACCTTCTTGCCAGACTCATACAACGCCACAAGGTCATCGTCGTCTGGGTATCTCGCCTCGAAGTATGACATCCACACCGGGTTTCCAGTCGCCTCATCCACCCTCATCATGTCGTCAACACCATTCACGCCCTTCAGCCAACAGAGATAATCATACTTCAGGTATTCGTAGCAGGTCGTTGGGTTCAGCACCCTTCCAGATACCGTCCACTTTCTCGTTGCCTTGTCGTAGCTCATGGAGCCAGTGGTGTCCTTCCAGTTGCCACCGCTGTACTTGGCGTATCTGTCATCGGACGTATGATAGACCTGCGTCCAGTCATATTCGCTCACGTTGTCAGACATTACCTCAGAAAGGGTCTTGGCGGTTTCCGTAGGGTCAGCCACGGCTGTGGTCTCCACCATGGAGCCTGTTCCGTCATTCTCCAGGAAGACATTTCCGTTGCCGCAATACTCTGAAAGCATGTAGATGTTTCCTGCCACAAGGGATGAAACATCCTTCAGTACCTCATCCTTGAAGTCCGTCAGCTTCTGTCCCTTGGCTGCAACGAGTTCCTTGAAGTCGCCATAATTGAGGCAGTCTGCCGTATATCCGTCCACTTTCTCGAAGCCAAAGAAACTTGGGTTGTTCTTGTCAACGTTGAAGTTTGCCTTGGCATGGAAATAGGCATAGGACTCGTTGGTGGCATCCACAGAGTTGATGTCTGTGCGGAAAAGGGCGCATGGCACAGAGTCGATGGACGTGTTCATGGTCTCGTTTCCCTTGTAGGCGTTCTGCGCTGGTGTCATGTATCTCTCGCCAAGCGCACGCTGCAACTTGTTCATCAGCTCCATGGTGGCTCCGTTGTTTGCGCCTCCTGAGTCTGAGTAGTCCACCTTGATGGTGGATGTGCTGATCCACATGCCGCCATCCTTCACCTGTATCTTGCCCTTGGCCGCCATCTTCTGGCAAAGCTTGAACTTCTCCAGCTCCTCGCCAGTGAAGTCTTCCTCTGAGTGGAGGAGGATGATCTTGCATCCCTTGAACTTGCCCTTCTTGTTCTTGATAGGTTTGAGCGATGATGTCGTTCCCTGGTTCACAGTAGGCACGAGCACCACCTTGAAGTCCTGCCATGGGCGGTTTGGGAATCTCACGATCCAGTCGAAGAGTGCCTTCGTCTTCTTGTCGCCATCCAACTTGTCAAGATAGCCAGGATAGTTCTGCTCTATGTCGTCGGTGTCTGGGTTCTTCAGGAGTGTGACACAGCAAAGCCCTGCGTTGAGGCAAGCCTGCATGGTTGGTCTGTCCTTGGTCGTTCCCTCTGCCGTCTGCGATGCCATGACAAGGTTCTTCTCATACTCGCTGAGCATTTCCTTGGTGTCCTTCAGTCCCACAAGGTAGTTATCGACAGCCTGGCGGAAATTGAAGTATGTAGCCCATGCCGTCAACTTATAAAGATAGATGTCGGCACTTGTGCCATCGAAGTTGATGGTGTGGTCGTTGTTGATGAGCTTGCCAGCGTCATAGTAGCAGGCACCTGCCTCGTCACCGTTGCGGAATATCTTGATGCTGCCGATGCCTGAGTAAGGGGCGATGGAGGAAGGCTCTATCACGATGTCGAAGCGTGTCACTGCGTCCTGTGCGTAATACACCACAGCCGTTTGCTGCGCACCAAGGTCATCGGGATTGGTGGCGGTGGCTCCGTCACACGTGAAGACAAGTTTCTCGCCAGTCAGGTAGAAGCCCACCTTGTTGTCGCCAAGGCAGTCTATCAGCTTGGCGTTCCTGTCCTCCACGTTCTTCACCCTCACCGTGAAGCTGATGGCCATTCCGTTTTGCTCGATGCTGTTGGAGGCGAACGGCTTGTAGTCACACACTGCCCTCATGTTCTCTGCTATGCGCAAGGACATGATGCCGTTGTCGGCCTCCGTGCCATAGGATGCCGTTCCAAAGGTGTCCTTCACGAATCCATTGGTGCTCCAGTTGGATCCTTCCACGCTGATGGAGGTGTCTCCGTCCTTGATGGTCTTGTCCTCCTCGCTGTTGGAGCGTGAGTCCATGGTGATGTTGAACACACGCTGTGTGCTCACTTCCTCCACGTCCACGAGGCTTCCATCTATGACAAACGACGCTGCCTGGGATGATGACTCGCCACATTCTACGTACACCACGATGGTCTTGGAGCCATCATGCACGCCCTCCATCACCTGCTTGGTGAAGGTGTATGTCTGGGAGCGATATGCCACGCTGTTGTTCTGCACGCTGCCGTCATAGAGGATGACAGCCTTCGGGTTGTTGTCGTTCGCAACGTAGATGGCATATTCCACGGATATGGACTCATAGAGCTTGCGCTTGCCCTCCATTTCGTCCGTGTACCATCGTGTCGCCACGATAGGTGTGACGTTTCCTTCCTCCACGACCATGACGGACGTGTGGAGGTAATTTCCAACCACGCCGCTTCCCACGTCCTCGCCATGGATTCGCAAGGGATATGCGCCATGTGCCAGTGGCGTGCCCATACAGTTTTGTGGGTCTATGCTCACGGAATGGGAATAGGTGTCCATGATGGTGGAGGTTCCAAGTACCTGCCACTGCTCGTTGACATAGATCTCCGTGATGACCTTGATGCCCTTGTCGCTTGCGTTGTTGGCAAACTTATACATCGGGATGCTCTTGGCTGTGCCACCGACTGCAAGGCTGGTGCTCTGGGTGTAGTTGAGGGTCTGCACGCTTGTGATGGAGACATCCACGCCTGAGACGTTGATGTTTCTTGAACCGCTGTTTCCTGCGTCATCGTACGCCACCAGCTGGAATCGTTTGTTTGTGGCTGTTACGAAATAGGAGCTGACATCCACAGTGAAGTCGTATGTGTCACCAGTGGCGGACGATGCCTTGTTTACGGCAATGGTCTCCAACACCTGGTTCGTGTCACGGTCTTTGAGCACGATTTTCTCGATCATGTTGTCTATCTCGCTGCCACCTTGCGTTGTGATGCTTCGGATGGCTGCCTTGATGAGCACAGAGCCTCCGGCCTTGGCATAGAGGGGCGAGTTCTCGAACTGGATGCTGACAATGGTTCCTGAGCCGCCACCGCTTCCAGTGCCGACGGCAAACTGCTGTTCGTCCCCGATGCCCTCGCCAGCCGCATTTTCGAGTTGCAGCTTCACCACGCCCTCCGTTTCCGTGTCCACCTTGATGTTGGTGGGGATGCACTTGTATGCACCTCCAGTGGAGAGAGCGTCCTTTCCGTCTGCCTTTGGATCATCCTTTGCATCCACGCCTGAGCCGCCTCCAAAGTCCTTCCACAGCCCGATTTCACCGATTTCTGTCAAGTCGCCCTGGAACTGCTTGGTCTCCATCTGCTTCTCTCCTGTCGAATAGGAGATGATGAGTCCCTTCTTGGCATATTGCACGCCTGTTTTCTCCTGGTATTTCAAGAGGGCTTGCACTGCGGTCGCCAAAGTCCAGTAGCTTCCCACCTCTGGGTTGCCCAACAGAGTGTCGATGATGATGTAGGTCTCAGATCCTGCTGCAAGGGAGCCAAAGTCCTTCCAGTTATCCGGGTTGAACCAGTTTGCCTCCGTCACGGTCTTGCCCACATATTGGTAGGTCTTCCAGATGCCTGCCGACATCTCGAAGGAAATGATCAGTCCGCTCACAGCCTTGCCTTCCTTCCATGCCGCATTGATGGCGGACATGCTTGGGTTGTCGGGGTCGGACAGTTGGTAATAGCCAGTGATGGGAACCTCCGTGGTGGCGTTGAAAATGCTCGCTGGAGTTGCCTTCGGTGCTATCTGCGCCATGTCCGTGCCAGTCCAGATGTATGGAACCTTGCCAGCCACATCTACGTAGATCACTGATGAGCTGAGTGTCTGCTGCACCCATTTCGGCTTGATTTCGCCATCCTCCACCGTGTCGATGAGTCTTTCAAGTTTCTTCTCCTGGCTGGAGTATCTGTAGGCTCCGACCATGGAGATGGAATTTGTGTCCCAGTAGCTCACCATCACCACGTCATAAACCTCCTTTGGAAGGTTCTCTTTTGGGATGGTGCTGTTTTCGTCAAGCTGGGCGATGCCGCCAGGCTGTCCCATCTTTGCGTCGATGGACTTCAAGGTCGCCTCGCTTGTCTTGGCGATGCTCTCACGCATGTTGTCGGCCAAAGACTTTCCACCACAAAGCGTCCACTCCGTCCATCCGTTCTCCATGGTGTGGGTACGCATGTATTCGGCAAAGGTAGTGCCGCTTGCCAGCCTGCCATCGTCGTTGAGTCTGACAGGGCCTTCTGCCACCTGGATGCAATATTCCCTCGCATAGCCGATGACAAACTGATGTACCTGGACATTCACACCATCAAACGTGGCTCTGAGCACACCCACGAACTTGTAGTTCTCCGTGCTCGCATAGGCTGCGTCCAGTTTTGCCTGAAGTTGTTCTTCCTTAGAGGTGTCGCCATCAGTGAAGTTCCCAAGGTTGAGGAATGGATCAGTGAGGGCATTGCTGCTCTCGCTCGTGCCTTGCAGACGCTTCAAAAGCTCCGTATCTGCGTCAGAGCGATTTGACTTCTCTTCCTCGATGGACTTTTTGATGCTATTGTCCGCTTCGCCACGATCCTTGATTTCCTGGTCAACTTGCTTCTGGAGAGCATAGATGCTGCCAAGGTTTCCCATCAGTAGCCATGGCTCCGCTGTATTTCCCTTTTGGAAGGCATAGACGTTTCCGCTCTCTGCCTGCGTTGAGTTGTTTGCATCGTAAATGGCTACGAGTTGACCAAAGCGAAGTGGTTTGCCATTTGTGCCTACAGGAGCCGTGCCGTCCGCTTTCATTGCGGCATAGCTCTTGTAAACTTGATGGATGCCAAGTCCATCCGCATTTTGCTCCATGTCGGCAAGATATGCTAAGGTGTCGGCATGAAGGCCACCCACCTCTTCTGGAGTGATACTATCCACCTGATTCTTGCGTCGCAAGGCATCGGCACGTTGCTGAAGCTTATAAATTGTTTCCATATTACTTTGAGAATTTTACGAAATCACCAAGTTTAAATGTTACGGAAATAGGAATGATAGGGAAACTATAGTCATCATCATAAAAACCATTGGGAATGCCACCTTCTGGTGTCAAAATCACCACGGCTGCGACAGGTTTGGCTGCGACATGAAGCTCATACTTCTTCCCCAAATATTCAAAGGAAGGGCTTTTCTTTCCTTGGAGAGTTTCTGCATAGGTTGCATCATTGATTGTGAATAGCATACCTCTACTTAGCAAGGCTTCTTCCGTATCCCAGTCTGTTCTCGATGTTTTTATATCTATGGAAATTTGTGCATCTGTTCCATTGTCAACTTTGCTTATTTTTACCTTACCCGAATAGCCATTATAAAATTGCACATCTAAATTTTCCTTAATGCTTCCAAGTTCCAAGGCCGATGACAATAAATCCAGTAAAGAATGTAAGTTATATATGTTATATGCTTCATCTGCGCCAGTTTTGTCGGTACTTGCGTAAATTTTCTTTGATTTTGTGCAATTTCTACTTTGACCATCTTCAAACAATCTCATATCGGAATCGACATTTTTGACACATAAATAGATAGGCTGATTCCAATCCTGTATGGACAAATCTGTGTCAGGCCAAGTCAAGAAGTCTCCGTTTACGACAAGAGTTCCTGACAACAGCGTAAATTTCGTTTCCCCTTTTTCTTCATCCAATTCTGAGTTTTGGAAAATATAGTCTTCCAAGATGAACACATCTGTTTTCACCAAAGCTTTTAAAAAAGGCTTCATGGACTCAAAAAACAATTCTTGCAAGAGTTTCAAGTCATCCAGGCAAACAGGTTGTCCACCCTCACTAAAAACAAGTCTATTCATAATCATATAATATTATGCTGTACGTGCGTCCAGCAGGTTTGTAAATGTTCAATATCGCCTTTATCTTGGCAAGGTTCTTTCCTTGGTATTTATCCTTGGAAGAATCCAATGACGTGCAAAGAAATGTTGGCACATTGACCGTGAAGCTTTCCTTGTAATTGCTTTCACCCTTGTACTTCAAGATAATGCCTGATGAATTGTCCAGGAACTTGCTTGGTGCGTTCTCACTTTTGAAATGCCAATAGTTTGAGAAATCTTCCTCCAAAGAAGTGATATATATCTGTCTGTCTGAAAGAAAGAAAGTTTCGTTCAAAACTTTTTCCAAGTAAATCACATTGGCGGATGTTTCCAACTTGTCAAAGACATTCTCACGATGCCCCATCAGTTTGTCATAAACAAAAGAGAGAGGCAGGACAAGCACTTTCAGCAATGCCACGAGGAACTTGCTCCTTAAAATGGGTGGCAATAACTGCACCACGAATTTCGTCAAATCAATCTTGTACCACATAGCTCAATGAGTTTGAAAGTCCTTCGGACACGAAGCATCCACCAAGGGCTGTATAGTTGTTACCTTTTATCACTGTGTATTCCGTGCCTCCATCCTCCATATAGGAGCATTCTCCGATTTCAACGTCACTCACTCCCTCCACTCCAAGAATGGCATTTGTGAGTTTGGTCTTGTTGAAAGTTCCTCCATAGACGATATTGGCAAGATATGCATTGATGGCTTCCTCCACAGGCTTGCTCCCATCGGATATGAGAGTTCCGTCAGAGTTGATGACAAGAGAGTCCACATAGACCTTTGCCATGATGACCATCTTGTCTGCGTTCTTGGAGCGTATTGAGAGCACAACACCTGCCACCTTCACCCTGTTCATGTACTCTTTGAACACCGTTAAAACACTGTTTGAGAGTGCCACAGGCTTGCCGTCCTTCTCACCGCTCACAAGGATCTGCACGCTCGTGCCACGATCCCTCACGGCTGCGTATTTCACCACCTGCTTGCCCTCGTCGATGGCGGCGTAGCCATACTGCTGGGTGTCCTCGTTAAGCACGAGGCTGTCACCATACTGGAAGGCCTTTGACATCTTGTAGTACCATGGAACGGATGCCACTACAGCCATGCTCACCTTGTCATCCACCACTTTCACGTACTCCTCGAAGACAACCTCCAGCACATGGCAGCAGGCTGCGACGATGAAGAACATGATGCTCTCCAAACTGACAGAGGAAAAGCTACCGCTCCAGGTGTCGCCTTCCCTCAGCCCATATTTCTCACGGATGGTGGCATCTGCCATGAACGCATCCGTCATCTGTTTCTTGATCTCTGCTACAGTCCTTGCCATGTCTAAGTAAATTCTTTTGTAAACTCTTCGCCAAAGATTCTCAGACGGACATTTCCTTGATCCCTTGCGGTTGCAGGACTCACGTCGTTATTCTTGCAGTAGTTCTGCATGACACGATTCCAGGTTCCGTCTGGAAGTTTCAGCTCTGTTCCCGGATGTGGGATGTCCGTGATGCTGATGCCGTTTGCCTTGGCAATGGCAAGCACAGCCTCCCACGATCCAAATTCTTGGATGGCGATGTCTGCCATCGTCTGTCCGTCCTTGACCTTTGTTTTCATTTCTCTGACTTTTTACGTAAACCAATGATACCGTAAATCACCGCAAAAAAGATAGAAACAGAAAACCAAAAAATGACTTCATTTCTCAATTCGTTGTTTTTTTGGACGGTTTCTTTCTGTTCCTCATTCTCCAGGTCATGCCGCTCATCGGCCTTCGATACGTTTTCCTTCGACTGGCTCTGTGCGACCTCCTTGCCTCTGTCGCTGTTTCGGTTTCGTTCCGTGCTGCGGTACTTCTCCTTGCTCACCACGTTTCCGTCCTGGTCTATCACCAAGACTGTGGAGTCCTTGATGCTCACGGAATCTCTCACGTTCACCTCATATCGGATGACCAGGGAGTCCTTGATGACGATGGAGTCACGGATGTTCACGGAATCCTTCGCCACATGTCTTTGATTGGATTCCACCTTTCTTGTCGTGCCACAGGCAGCGAGCATCAGCACTGCCAGGAGCAAATAGATGTAATGTTTCATGTTGTCTGCCTTTAAATGTCCTTGTATTCTTCCTTTGCGTTGAAGCAAGGGCAAGCCTTGATCCATTCATTCTGGGTTATCTTTCCATCGTGGTTCAGGTCTGGGCTGAAATCACGGTGTCCCTGGATGACCGCCTTTGGATATTTCTTGCGCAAGAGTTTCAACAGGTTTCTCAGCGATGCCTTCTGTGCCTCCGTTCTGTTGTCAATAGGCTTGCCATTTGCGTCAATGCCACCGATATAGGCGATGTTCACCAGTTTCGAGTTGAAGCCCTTCACGCCATTGCTTACCTTTTCCACATCAAGCATCTGATGGATGGTTCCGTCTGGGAGGATGACATAATGGTAGCCAGGGAATTTCCAACCCTTGCGTTCGAACTCCAGTTCTAACTGCTTGATGGTTGTCTTCTGACTGCTTGCCGTACAATGAACGGCTATGTATTCGATATTTCTCATTTCTTTCTCAATGCTTCGAGGGCGATTTCCACGTCCTCTGGTTTTACTCTCAGTTTGCTCGCTATCTCACCCACGAGGGCTTTCTTCAGTAATTGGAGAAACGGCATACGAGGGAAACAAATCAACATGCTCGCTGCCGTGCTCCACAGTTCCACGAGGATGATGCCGATGCAGATCACGCTTGTGGTGAGTCCGTTTTCCACTCCAAGGAGTTTGTCGATGAGGATGAAAATCAGGATCACGGAACCATACACCGCAAGCTTGCTGAATGAATCCCTCGCAAGCTCACTCTTGGTGAACCGTTTCTGTTTTAGGCTGGAGGCAATGCCCCAGACTGCATCCATCACCACGGCAAACACCGTGAACCCCACCATCGTCTCATATCCTGCCAAAAAGTTGGCAATAATCAGGAACAGGCACATCACCCATCCCCACATGGTGGAGAGCACCACCATAAGTTTATTCAAAAAATGTTCGATAATCATTGTCTTGTCGTTTTAATATTTAGATTCTATCTTTATTCCTGTGTTGGTGATTCTCACCTTGTCAACGGTCTGGCCGTCCATCTCCATCTGCTCCTTGATGAGCGTCCTCCAGTAGATGGGGTCGTTGTCAAGCAACATGTCGCTGATGCCGACACCCACCGATGGGTTTTCCTTCAGCTCACCATGGTGAAGGGTGAGTATCAAGGCTTGGTTCTGTCTCAGGATGTCACCGGTCTGTAGGTGTCCGTTTCTGACCGTTGGCTCCAGTATTGGAGAATCCTTGTTGTATGTGAGTTGTATTCCTTCCATGTCAGTGCTTGATTTTTGCGTCCTCGTAGTCGTCCTTCTTGAATGACTTTGCGGAACTGGTTGGTTTCACTGTGGTAAACGTGCCGCCTGGGTGGCTCACCGTCACTTGGTGCGTGTGGCCGTTGAAGGCTTCCACAAGCTCGTTGATCTTGTCTGTCAGTTGCTCGATGTTGATGAGACCTCCAAGCTTTCCACCGTTGATGACTATTGTCTCGATGTGATCCACTTGGAGCACCACGAGTTCCGCAAGGTCGCCAGACAGGCTGCCGATGGTCACTGCGCTGCCTATCTTTGGGGTGATGAGCATCTTGCCGTCATCGTCCATTTCCGATGCCTTCAGGCGTACCCCAGGAATGGTGATGCCGCCCACTGTCACCTCACAGAGGTTGCCTGTGACCGACCTCACGATTCCCTGGTATATGGAGATGGTTCTGCCGTTGCCAGAGGCACGCCTCAGATTTTCCTGTAACTTTCTGTATTCGTCCATGTCTTTTAGCTGAGTCTAAATCCCAAGTCTATCTTTCTTTTGCCACCTGCGCTGGAGAACTCCGTCGTCACGGCTGTCACGAAGTATGTTCCATCCTTGTAGGGGTAGTCACGGTCATGGAGGGTCACGCTGTCTGAGGGCTTGCACATCGGGATGAGCCACCCAGTGATGCTTCCCTCATAGCCGTCGAAGCTTCTACGTTTCACCTCCAGCTCGCCACGAGCCTTCATGGATGCCTCGTCATTGGTGGCACACTTGATTTCTATCTTGTCGCCACCAGTCGTGCCAGTCTCCACCTCCTTGACGGTTCCGTCAGGCATCAGTGCCTTCACGATGACCTGTACCTTTTTGTCCTCGGAACGATGATAGGTGAGGTTGTCTTCCTCCACGTTCAGTGAGAAGTCGTAGAAACATTCCACGCCCATCTTCTCGCCAGGTGGGTGGATGTGGAGCGTTCCGTCCTGTAGGTAGATGTCCGCTCCGCACTCTTCCTGCACCTTTTTCAGCACGTCATATCCTGTTGCGTTGTTGATGACGAACTTGCTGTATGTCCATGAGTAGGAGCAATTCACCTTGATGTTAAGCCCACAGCCAGAGACCACCTTGGTGAGGAGGTCGCCAAGACTGACTTTTTGCAAGACCTCGTTCTTGATGTCCTTTCGGAACTGGAACAGGTCATCCTCACAGTGCAGCTTGATGTTTCCTCCATCGGTGGATATGCGCTGAAGCCATCCCTCGAACTCTGTTTCAAGGCCAGCCTCCTTGTAGCCAAGGGTGATGAAGACCCTGTCCCCACGTTTCAGCTTGTCCTCAATCTGCAACGCCTTGTTGTACTCACAGGCAGGAAGGGTGATGATGGCTGTGTCGGCAAGGAGTTCCACGCTGCGGTGTATCTCCACCTTGTCGATCATGCAAAGCTTGTAGTTTCCAATGCGTATATCAAAAGCCATTGTGTACATAGTCTATGCGTTTAAGTCGTCACGGCTCAGCAACAACTTGTAGATGTCGTCACTGTATGCCTGGATGGAGTAGTTTTGGTTTGCCGTGCCAGAGGTAAAGGGAATGTCCCAGCTCTCAATGGCAAGTTGACTGATGCCGAATATCTCCAGCAAGGGGTTGAGTGCCTTCACATGTCCAGCCTCACAGAAAGCCCTGAGGCGAGAAACGTCTTCCTCTGGGTACTTGCCATCCTCACCCATCAGCAAGCCCTCGATCCTCACGGTGTAGTCATCCTGCGTCCAATGCTCCTTGATGCTTCCCTTGATGGTTCCCTTCGACACATGTCTCCTGGTGAGGATGTTCTGACCGTTCAGGCTAATCATGGGTTCCAATGGGAAAAGCCACTCTTTGGAACCAGACTCCTCCAGCTGGAAACGAAGTGGCAGCACCATGGGGATTCCCCTTGCGTTGGTTCTTACCACATCCTCCAGCTCTTCATCCGTCATGGTCTCCACATTGAACTCAGAGCTGTCCGGGATGGTCTTTGCCGCAGAAAGGTAGCCAAGGTTCTTGCCAAGGACGTTGTTCTCACGGAAAAGCCAGTATGGTGGCATCTTGGTGAGTCCAAGTGCCCTCAGTGCCATGTTCTGCAATATGAATCTGTTTGTCTTCATCGGTCTGTGCTTGTTGCGACGGACAAGGCACGGTTCATGCACTGGAGCACGATGCGCTCCAATTCTGCCGTGTCTGTCTTGTCGGCCATTGTTACTTGAATGTTATCGAAGAACTTGCCTATGGTGATGTGGATGTTCGAGGAGCGGGAGCCGCCAGTGGCAAGGGCTTCCGCTGTAGTCTTGCCACCTCTTCCGCCCTTGCTTCCGTTGCCTCCATTTCCTCCGCCCTTGGCATTTCCGCCACTGGCAGGTGAGCCAAAGGAGAATGAGGCAGGGCTTCCCTTTGTGGAAGGGGTAGATATGGAAGAGGAGGTTTTCTTCTTGTCCTTGGCACTTTCCCTCGCATAGTTGCGGTCATACTCATCCTTGACACCGCTTGCCAACTTCCGTGTGGCATCTGCCGCCTTGGTCGCACTGGTGTAGCCTGTCAGGTCCTTGACTGCTCCCACCGCACTTGACCATGCACCGCTGAAATCACCATTGAACAGTTTTGCCAAAGCCTGACCAACCTTGCCGATTCCGCTGAGGAAGGTCTTGAATCGGTCTATCAGATAGTCCTTGATGATGTTACCAAGTCCCTTGATGACCGACCACATGGTGAGAAGGAAGGCACGGAACCCTGCAAATTTGTTCCAGCAATAGACGACACCTGCCACCAATGCTGCTATAGCTGTGATGACAAGGCCTATAGGGTTGGCGTTCATGGCTATGTTTAGAAGCCATTGCACGCCTTGCCAAACCTTGGTGACGGCCGTCACTACCTTCATCACACCGACAAGACCCCAGAGGGCGATGGTCTGCAAGTTGAAGGCGACCGTTCCGACACCCACCACCACTGCGATGTAGCCGATTTCCGTCTTCCACTTGATGAAGAAGCCGATGACACTTGACAGGATGGAGAGGATACCACCGATGACTGATGCTATCGGGGGAACCAATGCACCGATGAAATCCATCACGCCAAGTACGACTGGCTTGATGGAGTCGAACATCCCGATGGCGGACTGTCTGATGTTTCCAACCATGGTGGAGAACTTTCCGCTCACCGTCTGGCTCAGTTTGTCGCTCATGCCGTTGAAGGCTCCACCTTCGCTTGTCGCATGGGCGATGGCTGCCGCCACGGCATCGAAGCCTATTTGTCCCTTGCTCATCATCTCCTGAAGCTCGGCATAGGTCTTGCCTGTCATCTTCTGGAGTTCCTTCAACGGGTTGAAGCCAGCGTTGATGAACTGCATCAGGTCCTGTCCCTGCATCTTGCCTGCCGATGCTACCTGGCCGAACGCAAGTGAGAGACCGCCAAGCTTTTCCTTATCGCCCGTGGCGATGTCACCAAGCTGCTGGAGATACGGAACCACCTTCCGTGCGCTGACTCCAAAGCCAAGCATCATCTTGGCGTTGTTTTCCAAGTCAAGTGGCTCGAATGGGGTCTTTGCCGCAAAGGAATAAATCTGGTTCAACATCTTGGCCGCTGCCGTCTCGTTTCCCACGAGGGTCTTGAAGGCGACACTGGTCTGTTCCGCTTGCGCTCCAATGGATGATATGGCTGAGATGCCTGCACTTGCCAAGGTATATGGGTTCATCAGGAAGTCCATGCCTGGCAGTGACATCAGGGAGGTCTTGAAATTGGAGAACGAGAAAGCCTCACGAAGTCGGTTGCCCACAGAGGTCGCCTTCCGTGATATGGTGTCAAGCTGCTCGCTGGTGCGCCTTGCGACGCTCAGTACATTCCCTTGGTCAGCCTGTAGCTTGATGAGAAACTGCAATATGCTCTTAGCCATCTATTCTGTTCTCCTTTTGCTTAATCTCTGACAAATACTTGATAGTCCACGCCCATTGCTCGTCAGAAAGCGTGTCTGGGTCCAGATACAGGTTATATCTCAGAAGGGTGTCCATTTGCAGGACATCACCTCCACCGACATCATTTATTCCCGCATCCACTAAAGCTTTTTTATCTCAGCCTCCTTCACTCTCAGCAAGTCCTCCAACTGTGAGCAAGCTGCGAGGAAGAGGTCATCGTCGGTCTTGATTTCCTCATCACCGTCGAGCCAAAGCTGGTTGAGCAAGGCTTCCTGCATCTTGATTGGGTCTTTCACCACGCTCACGTAGCTCAGATCCTTGCGTGTAGGCTTGCGCACGATGCAAGTCTTTCCACCTGTGGTAATCTGGAAGACTTCGCCATGCTTCTTCTTCCACTCATCAATTTTTACTTGGTCTTTTTTCATTTTGAATTGTTTTTGAATGTTCTTTGAATGGTGTTCAAACACCATTTTACAAATTTTTCTTGTCGAGGAAGATGAATGGCAGTTCCTTCTCCTGGAACTTGTCACCCTGCTTCCATTCCGTCTTGTCATCAGTGAACTCCACACCTTGCAAGAGGTCGGTCACGATGGTGTCGCCCTTGGTAGGGTTGCCATAACTCACCACCAAGTCGATGCTTGCATCAAGGATGTCCCCACCTGCTGCCTGCTTCAAAGCCTCATACTCACTTTGCACCAAGGAGATGGAACCCTCATACGACTTGTTGCCTCGTTGTATGCTGTGGGGCTTGTTGCCCTTGGCATACAAGGCTTCCTTCTCTTGCTTCGATGTGTAGCTCACCGCACGGAATCCTGTCACGTTACGACCAGCCATCACCACGTTGATGTCTGACCACTCGTATTCTCTTGAATTAAACATGATCTTTAACCATTATTAGTTTCAACCAAAAAGCCCAGTTTCACGTCCACGTATCGGGCATATCCGTATGGACGCACTTTGAGGGTCATCAATACCTTCGATGTGCTGAGCACGTTCTGTTTCTCATCCATGTAACACTTGCAGCCATCACCGTCTGAGTTGGCGCAAAGCTCGCCATTGGCGGTCATCTGCTTGTTGATGCCACTCTCCACGGTCTGCTGCCAGCTCTTCACGATGCCCACCTGCAAGGTTCCGTCATCGTTGATTTCCAGCTCATCGAGGAGGATGTCAAGCATGATGTTGTATGCGAGGCGATATGCCTTGTCTATCACCCTGCGGTTGGCTATGTGCATATAGTCATCGGACTCGTCACACGCAAGGTTGTCGTCGGCATAGAAGTAGCCTGAGCGTCCCACGTACTTTCGTGGCACGATGTAGCCCTTCTCGTAGATGCCCCTGATGGTGCTTTCCGACTCATCGACCTTTTTTGCGCCCACATACATCTCCAATGGAGCGAGTGAGCCATCCTTTACACGACCGATGTTTCTCTGCACAGGCACGCTTGCCAGACGGCCAAGGATGGTTCCCATGCTTGCGCCCTTCGATGATGCCACGGTGTCGCCCATCACGATGCCCACACGGTTGTACTTCTCCTTTGTCAAGTCCTTCAGTTCCTTCGCTGGGTCGTAGTTGCGACCTTCGAGGAGGAAGAACAGTGGTGCGTAGAGTTCCGTGGTAGCCCATTCCGCCAACTGTTGCGCCTTTGGGAGGGCAGTGAACACGTCGCTGTCGATGCCGTTGGTGCTGGTAGTCGATGAAGTGGTGTTGAGGTTTGCGATGGCGATGCCTCGTAAGTTGCCGTTCTGCTTGGAGATCAAGTCCCTCGCATAGCCTGCGTCCGTCTTGGTGTAGTCACAGAGAGTGGTCACGGCCGTGCTTGGGTTCACTGGGTAGAGTACGAGCTTTGTGCCCACCTCTGTCTCATCGTAAAACTCGGACACCTGCTTGTAGAGGGCTGCGTTATTGGTTGATGTCACACCCAGTTCCTGGAGGTCGTCCATGCTCGTGATGGCGTATGCCGTATTGAGGACGAACGTCCCGGCCACGGCTGCTGCGCCACAGATGAGGGCCATGAGACCGTCGGCACTCTCACCGACGGTTCCCAGTTGGCCATTGAGGAACTGAATCTTAATTCTTGGTAATTGCATAAGCTCTTGTTTTTGCGTTTAACCTTTAGGCTGACATGCTCTCCACGAAGGCGATGATGCCCTTGCCGTCATAGCGACGTGGTGATCCACCTGTGCGAACCAGGAAGGAATAGATGTCGCCATAATAGGTTGGATTGCCCTGGTCGTCGAACATAAGGGTCTCGCCCATGGCACGGCTCACACAGTCCTTCTGCCATGCAAGACCAGCCGCAAGTTCGTTGGTTGCATCCTCTTCCTCCCACTTCAGGACGGCTGCGCCATTGGCAGTTGTGCGAAGCACCTGTGAGCGTTGCATGATGTCGAAGCCATAGAGATTGCCAAGCGTGCCTCGCTGTGCGTCTGCTGAATTGAGGAAGGCGGTAAGTTCCTTGTCCGTCAAGTCGTCAAGGAGATCTGCGTACATTACTGCGTCAAGGAGAATGTAGCGTTCCTTGGCTGGAACGTCATCCTTGTTGAACTGGATCATGGCCTTCATCACCGCTGCCTTGGTAAACTTTTTGCGGTTGCCTGTGGCGGTGTCAGACGTATGTGCTGCTCGTGCCTCGCCATCGGTGAAAATCTTTGCCTTCAAGGAGCCTGCCCACTTATAGAGCAAGTTCTGGGCTGCTGTCTTCTGCAACTGCTTGCGGTCGTTGGCAAGCACGCTGTTGCGCTTGTCATAGCTGAGTTCCACGGTGTCCACGTTGGAAATGTGGATAGGGTCTGTCGTCAACTCATCAATGTCGTAGGTGAGTTCCTTGTCCTCACGCTCGTTGATCTCGGCAGGCTTTTTCTTGCGGTTGATGACCACGCTCGAAGGCTTGCCAGCGTTAGGGATGTGAACGGTCTTGTTGCTCACAAAGGGTGAGTCGTCAATGCTCTTCGCTGCAAATGAGTCGTCGGGATAGAAGTTCTCGACGATGGTACTGAGCCAAATTTCTTTGTTTAATGCCATTTCTGTTAAAATTAAAAGTTATTACTCGTTGTAGTCAACACCGAACTTTTGCTTGTAGAGGTTGCGGAAAAGGTCGTAGTCCTGCGCCTTCAGGTCGGCAAGTCTGTTCTCCTTGTCAAGCTGGTCCCATGTCTTGTTTTGGAACGAGCCGCCACTTGGCTGGTCGGTGTGGATGAAGCTTGTCGCACGATTCTGCACACGAGACTTCATGCCATCAATGAGCTTGATGGTGTTCGCACGGTCGCTCTTCAGGAGGTTCTTGAAGGTCTCCTCCTGCTCCTTGCCGATCTTGCCACTCTTCACCGCCTCGTTCACGATGCGATCGTCCTCTTCCTGATGAAGCTTGTCAAGCTCTTCCTTGTAGGCCTGGGCGGTCTTCTCCAGTGCGTCAGCCTTGCAAGCCTTGTTGTTCAGTTCTTTGATGTGTGCCAGTACGGCACTCGAATCCGCCTTGTCCTCGAAGGACGGAATCGTCTTGATGTCATCTATTAATGCCATTTCTAAGTTGTTTTGTGGTTTGTGCTCAAACCGATTATTGAAAAAGTTGTAAATTCCATCCGTTGTGGTCGGTGGGTCTTCCACGGCCTCCATGTCGTAGATGCCGTCCACCAGCTTCATCTCCATGGCCTGGCTTGCCGTTATCCAGTGGTCTTCGCCATCGAAGTACTTGCTCGCCACGCCATCCGCCTCCATGCCCAGCCTGTCGGCTATCATGGTGGCGAGGTTGGTCTGCAACACCTCCATCTGGTCGGCTATCTGCCGTAGCTCCTTGGCGTTGCCGTATGTGCCACCGCTCACGTTGTGGAGCATCAGCTTGGCGTAAGGACTCATGTAGAGTGGCTTGCCACAGAGGGCGATGATGGCTGCGATGCTCGCCGCCACGCCATCTATGAATATGGTGATGTCGCTCTTGGATTGTCGGAGGGCGTTGTAGATAGCCATTCCGCTGAACACGTCTCCACCCTGGCTGTTTATGCGCACTTCGATCTTGCAGCCCTGGTTCTCCATTGCGAAAAGCTCGCTCACCACACGGTTGCTATCGACGGAACGCCCTTCACCGACTTCTCCATAAAGCATGATGATAGCCTTGCCATCACCTTTTATTATATTGCTGAATTTCTGTTTCATGCGCTGAATTTTTGTGCAAATATCGGGACTTTTTTTCATCCGACCAAACCGTGATTCCATGGTGGTGCTCACCGACGCTATGGTAGTGCCCACGGACATCACCATAAAATGACGATTTCTTTTTCTGCCATTTTTTCAAGAACTTTGCACCATCAAAACTATATAAATATGGTAAAAAGCAACATCAACAAGAAGGACATAGCCAAGGAACTCTTCATCAAGGGCGGATGCACGCTGGAGGAGATTGCCGCCAAGGTGGGAACCACGAGACAGACCATTTCCCGATGGGCGAAGGAGGGAAACTGGGATGAGCTGCGTGTCTCCATGGTCGTGTCACAGGAACAGATCTTGGCCCAGACGATGCGTCAGATCAGCGACATCTACAAGCAGGCGGACGCACGCCCGGAGGGACAGCGACAACTCACCGCAAAGGAGGCGGACACCGTCGTCAAGCTGTCATCGTCCATCAAGAAGCTACAGAAGGACGCTGGAATCACGGATGTCGTCAACGTCGGCATCAAGTTCACCAACTGGCTGCGTGCCTTCGACCTGGAGAAGGCGAAGGAGTACAACGACCTTTGGGATTCATTCATCAAGGACATTCTCGCACAATGACACAGGAGGAAAGATATGCCTTGCAGCGGTGGACGGAACACCACAAGGCACTCGCTGCCGACGTGCCAGTGGAGGACTGGCTCTCACAGAGCGAGATAGACAAGAAGAGGAAGAGGCTGGAGGCTGACACCATCGAGTGGATCAAGTACTTCTTCCCCAAGTATGCCAAGTATGAGTTCGCTCCATTCCATGTGCGTGCCATCAAGCGTGTCATCGAGCACGATGAGTGGTACGAGGTGCTGTCGTGGAGCCGTGAGCTTGCCAAGTCAACGGTGGCGATGTTCATCCTCATGTACCTCGCACTCACTGGGAGGAAGAAGTTCTTTGTCATTGCCTCTGCCACCATCGACTCTGCCAAGCGTCTGCTCATACCTTACAAGACCAACTTCGAGCAAAACCCTCGCATACGTCAGTTCTATGGAATCCAGCAGACGCTCGGACAGTGGACGGATGGTGAGTTCACGGCAAGGTGTGGTGCGAAGTTCATTGCCCTTGGTGCAGGATCCTCGCCTCGTGGTGCGAGAAACGAGGAGGTGCGCCCCGATGTCATCTGCATGGACGACTACGACACCGACGAGGACTGCCGAAACCCTGAGACACTGAAAAAGAAATGGGACTGGTTCGAGCAAGCACTTTATCCTACACGCTCCATTTCTGAGCCTACCTTGATACTGTGGTGCGGAAACATCATAGCCAAGGACTGCTGCATCAAGAGGGCTGGTGCGAAGGCACGCCACTGGGACATCGTGAACATCCGTGACAAGGACGGACACTCCACATGGCCACAGAAGAACACGGAGGAGCAAATCGACACCGTGCTTGCCAACATCTCCACCAAGAACGCCCAGGCTGAGTACTTCAACAACCCAGTGAGCGAGGGCAGCATCTTCAAGTACCTGCCGTTCGGAAAGGTTCCACCGCTCAGGCGGTTCAAGTTCCTCATCCTCTATGGAGACCCAGCCTATTCCGACTCAAAGAAGAAGGCAAGCTCCACCAAGGCTCTCTGGCTCATAGGCAAGTACAAGGGCGTGTACTACATCATCAAGGGATTCCTCGCCCGTGAACTCAACGCCACCTTCATCAGCTGGTACTTCGACATCCTCGACTATGTGGGTGGAAAGACCAACGTGTATTGCTACATGGAGAACAACAAGCTCCAGGATCCTTTCTTCAACCAGGTCTTCAAGCCACTGCTGCACGAGGAGTGCAAGCGAAGGGGAAAGCAGGTTTACATCAAGGGCGATGAGCGCAAAAAGACCGACAAGGCTACACGTATCGAGGCGAACCTGGAGCCTATAGACCGCAACGGTGCTTGGATATTCAACGAGGCAGAGCGTGACAACCCACACATGCAGGAACTCATGGAACAGTTCAAGCTCTTCGAGATGCACCTTCCCTACAATGCCGACGGCCCCGACTGCATAGAGGGTGGCATCACCATGCTGGAGAGCAAGGTGGTGGCGATGGAGCCGACCGTCACCATATCGTACGAGGAACTAAATGAAGACAACCCTTTCAGAATGTAAACAATATAAATATGTCAAAATTCATCAATACATCGGACTACGATGCTACCATACATCGTGAGATCCTGGACTCGCTTCTTCGTAAGGAGTCCACCACATACGACCCTCAGATCATAGAGATTTGTGAGGACAGGGCGGTGGCTGAGATGAGAGGCTACCTCAACAAGACCTATGACTGCGACAGAATCTTCTCCGCTGAGGGAGGAGACAGAAACGCACTCATCCTCATGTTCGCCCTCGACATCACCGTCTATCACATATTCTGCCAGCACAACACCTACAAGATGTCAAAGATACGGCAAGACCGCTATGACCGTGCCATCGAGTGGCTGAAGGGCGTGATGGCTGGTGACATCACCATCGACGGTGCGCCAAAGCTCCCTGATGAGGATGTGGCTGACAATTCAAGATGGCAGATCATGGCGGACGAAGTTAGACCAACACTTTTATAACAATTTATTATGACAAGGTTAAGAAAAAAAATGGGACGCAAGCCCACGAAGGGCAGTTCCACGAATAAGATAGTACAGGGTGGTTTCCGCAAGGCACAGGGCAACCGCCCACCAGACGTGTTCCTTCAGATGCCTGAGCTTTTCATGTTCAACATGAAGGATTACATGGATTCCGTGCGTAGTGCCAGGAGCATCGACTTCTCCTATCGTGTCAAGCTGTTCGACATGTACGAGTCGGCACAGCTCGACCTACATCTATCAGGCGTGCTCGACAAGCGACTCAGGGGCGTGACACGCATCCCCATCGAGTTCCAGCGAAACGGAAAGCCCGATGAGGAAATCAGCCGACAACTGCGCTCGCCTTGGTTCAAGCAACTGCGCAAGGATCTAGTGATGTCCAAGTTCTATGGCTTCACCATCGTGCAGTTCTACACCGATGAGGATGGGAACATCCGCTATGACCTCATCGACCGCAAGCACTACGACCCAGTCTTCCGCAAATTGCTGAAGTACCAGGGCGACCAGGACGGCATCGACATTGATGAGTTCGAGAACATCCTTTTTGTAGGTTCTGAGCGTGGACTTGGCATCTTTGCCGAACTTCTGCCGGCTGTGCTCTACAAGCGTGGCGACATGAGCGACTGGGCGAAGTTCTGCAACATCTTCGGTATGCCCATCCGTGAATATACCTACGATGCAGGGGATGAGGACGCTCGTAGGAAAATATTGAAGGACGCAAGGGTGCAAGGCTCCAACGCCGTCTATATCCACCCGAACGAGAGCGAGATGAAGCTGATAGAGGCAGGAAACAAGACAGGCTCATCGGAGCTTTACCAGAACTTTGCCGAATACTGGGACAGCAAGATTTCCATCCGTGTGCTGGGCAATACGCTCACCACTGATACCAAGGACACTGGCACGCAAGCCCTCGGAACCGTACACAAGGAAGAGGAGGACGACATGAACGCTGATGACCGTGACTTTCTCCTCGATATACTCAACTACGACATGAAGCCCATCTTCGAGAGCCTTGGCTTCAACGTGGACGGAGGCGAGTTCGTCTATGCCCACAAGGACAAGACCGACCCACAGACCATGCTCAACATCGTGCAGGGAGTGAAGAACATGGGCGTGCCACTTGACGATGACTGGATATATGAGACGTTCGGCATCGAGAAGCCAAAGGACTACGACCAGCAGAAGGAGGCAGCTGAGGCACAGCGTCTGGCCATCCGTGAGAGCTTGGAGGGGAAGAACGGCAAGGAGGATGACGATGATCACGATGAAGGCAAGGACGATGACAAGAAACTTTTGAACAGTGATAAAAAGTCGTTCAAAGACCGTTTGAGAGGTTTTTTCGGGGTAGCCCCAGCTACAGGGGCGGACACCGACTTCTGATGGACTCCCTCTACTATGGTGAGCACCAATGCCATTGCGGACACACTCATTTCCACGATGTGGATGGTTCCGTCCGCTTTGATGCCGATGTGCTCGCCCAGTTCCTGCGCAACATATACAAGGGATTCGACACCGACTATGGCATAGAGGCTACGATGTGGCGTGAGGTGCTGCGCATCATCAACGAGGGAACGGTGGAGGGTCTTGCCAAGGCGAAGACACCGCCCACCCACGAGCAAGACTTCTATGAGGCGCTGCGACACTCCAATGAGGTGTTTGCTGCCTTCAAGGTTCATACCATGGGTGTGGAGATGGCATCCAAGCTCCATGATGCCGATGGCAAGTTGAAACCATTCGGCAAATGGGTGGAGGACGTTGGCTCCATCAGTAGCCACCAGGTGGGTTCTTGGCTTCAGACTGAGTACGACACGGCTGTCATCCGTGCCCATGCCGCTGCCGACTGGCGTGAGTTCGAGCGCAACAAGGACATCATGCCAAACCTCAGATGGATGCCTACCACCTCCAAGGAGCCTGAGAGTTCACACCGTGCCTACTGGCAGATGAAGCTCACGCTCCCAGTGGATGATCCGTTCTGGGAGGAACACCACCCAGGCGACCGATGGAACTGCAAGTGCTCACTCGAAGCCACCGACGACCCAGTGGTTCGTCCTGCGGGTATGGAGCCTACCAAACCTCAGAGGGGACTGGAGAACAACCCAGGCAAGGACGGACACACGTTCAGTGATAACCATCCGTATTTTCCAAAGGGATGCAGCTCATGCCCATTCAACAAAGGCTTCAAAAACAAGATGGGTACATTCTTCAAAAATGAGAATAAGCACTGCTATGACTGTGCCAAGATAGACAATGCCATCCAACAGATGCCAGACTTAACGGTTGCAAAGTCTTTGATAGACAATGTCGCAAACGACATGATTGCAAGAAAAACCGCCTGCAAAATTTACTCTTTCGATGAGAATGAAGTAAGAAAGCTAAAAGCCCATGGCATTGAATTGGAGTCCAAGGAATTGTATCTTCCTGACCAGAGGGTTCTTCATGCACTAAGAGATTTCAAGCAAGGTTTGGGAAAGTCTGTCAGCTCTGATGAATTTAAAAACTTTGTGGACAATATTGGAAGTTGCAGTATGTATATTGATACGGAAAAGTCAAACATAATATTTTCAACAAAGCATGGGGAAAAAGTTCTGAAATTTGTCTTTGAACCTAATTATAAGATCAAGGCGAATGGAAAGAAATTTGTGGCAAACTCGTTCATTACGGCTGGAATTACAAAAGAACATAACTTAAACGAACGGAAATACATAAAAATAAGATGAAAATAACGGTAGGAATCGAACCTACGATATGCGAATCAGTCAAGACTGAATCGCTCGGCTACCTGCTGCCATCATCGTTATTTTCATCTTTGAGCGCAAAGATACAACATTTATCTGATTTTCCAACAAAAAAGTGAAAAAACTTTCAATATGGACGCAAAAAACATTCAAAAGCTGGTGGAAAAGGCAAAGGACGACATTCTGAGGGAGGTGCAAGACCGCCTTCCTCGCAAGGTCGGTGTCATTGCCGTCAATCACTTCAAGCAGAATTTCCGTGATGGAGGATGGATGGACGATGGTCTCCACCCATGGAAGAGGACACGTAGGCAAGAGGAAGGTGGCCCCGATGCCAAGTACGGCCCACTCACGTCAAGGAGAAACCATCTGATGAGTTCCATACAGAGCAAGCCAGGACTGGGAGAGGTCACCATAGAGAACCCAGTGCCATACGCTGCCATACACAACGATGGAGGCGACATCACCACCCACCCAACGGTATCGCCCAAGATGAGACGCTTCGCCTGGCACATGGCTTACTCGCTCGCTGGCATCCATGGCAAGGGTTCCTTGCCCAAGGATCTGCCAGACAAGGCAAGGATGTGGAAGTGCCTTGCCCTCACCAAGAAGACACACGTCACGGTGTCGGCTCACATCCCACAGCGTCAGTTCATGGGCGACTCCAAGGAACTGCAAGTGAAGGTAAACAAAGCTATCAACGAATCAATAGAAAAAATCAAGGATGGAATTATTTCTTTATCAAATCATTAACCACATCAAGGAGAGGATGCCATCCCTCTCCCTGGTGGATGAGAACTATGGTCAGCTGGAGAACATAGACAAGCAGGATGGCGACATGTACCCTCTCACATATCCAGCCGTGCTCATAGACCTTCAGGAGGCATCGTGGAGCAATTTGGAGGGAAGAAGCCAAAAGGGTGTGGCGAAGGTGAACGTGCAGCTCATCATCGACTGCTATGACGACACCCACTATGGAAGTGGAACCATGGATGCCATCCGTGGGAGGGCTGAGATGGTGGAGGAGCTTCACAGGCTCTTGCAGGGCTATCGCCCAAAGGATGATGGGGCGATGGTGCGTGAGTCCTCCAAATTCTACACCTTCAACCATGGCATCAAGATCTACGAGTCGGTCTATTCCATTTCTGCCACCGACATCATCAAGGACACGCAAACAGTTGCCCCTCCACGTAAGGTGGTCGTTTCGATGGCGAGGATGGGCTGTGGCGAGGCTTCAACTTGAAGCCAGTGAATAGGGGCTTCTCTATCTTCTTGCCATCCACGGTCACACCTGCCTGGATCATGTCTCGTATGATTTGCATGATACGACTCTCTGAGAGAAAGAACTCCTCGGTGCTCAATCTCCTCAAAGCGTCATCGAAGCGAAGCCTCTTCACCTCCGTCCAATAATAGTAACGCTCGTATATTCTGATGTTTCTTGAATCTACAAGACTTTTGTCCCTTCCTCTGGCCATGGGCGCAAAAATATAAAAAATATGCGAGAAACGTGCATAAAAAAAGAGGCATTCCATGTGGGATGCCTCTTTTTCAGTTCAATATTTTAACAAAATGCCTACAGACGGCAAAAACTTGGCTCTATCTTGCGCCATACGCCATCGTCACCCTTGCGGCTGAAGTAGTAGCTCACCACCGTCTCCTTCACCACGTTGCTCTCTCTGAAGAGATCCATGATGCTGGTGTACTCTTCATCGTTGAACTTGCCTTCGAGGGCATAGAGCTTGCTGATGCTCGTGTAGTTGAACTTGCCGTTTCTGTTGCGCTCCAGCAGGTTCATGCAAAGCTGGTACATCGGATCGTCCTTGCCCTGCTCGCTCTTCTCGATGTAGGCTCCAAGGAAGTCCATCAGTCGCTGGGCTGCCATCTCGGAACGTTCGTCGAAGCCCTTCACGTCCTGGCTCTTCACCTCAAATCTGAAATCATCCACCACGATGGTGAAGCCTCGCTGCTCCTTGTTGCGAAGCTTGCCATACTCCGCCATCACTGCCTTGAAGCCCTCGCTCTCCTTGTCAAGCCAGTCACGGAAATCCTTCACTCTCAGTGAAATCTCCACCACCTTGTCTTTCACGCTCTTGGCGAAGTTCTCACGGATGTCCTCGTAGGCCTTGCGCTTGTCGAGGTCTTTCTGCTGCTTCTTGGCAGTCAACTGCTTCAGGAGTTCATCCTGCTGCTCGGCACTGAGGCCGTTCAAAATCTCATTTGTGTTCATAATCTTTGAATTTTATTCGTTGTCTTGTTTCTTTTTAAGTATCATTCTCAGTTTGATGGAAAGGTGCTCCAGCTCCTCGATGTCGAGGTCGGCAAACACCTTTCCTGCTATTCTTGGACTTCGGCAATAGTCATTGATGTCAGCCCAGCAAGTAGTGTCCACACCTATCTTCTGCAATAGCTTCAGGCACACGCTGCGTCTCTTTCTGCGTTGCTCCAGATAGATGTTTCTCTTTTCGGGAAACTTCTTGTCAAGGAGGTCACACAGTGCGTTGTACTCCTTGCGTGTCATTTCCTTCAAGCTGTCCGTTCTGTCATTTGTCCCGATTCTCACCATCTCTCGCTTGGTGGTCTCCACGTCACCCATCAAGGGCACTCGCTTCAATATGGTGTAAAATCTTGCGAAATTTGTCACTTCCTGTCCCATGGCTTTTATGGTTGAAATAAATAGTCACATTCCATCTTTTTAAAACGAACCGTCACTACTAACTTTGTAACTTTCATCTTTATCACTTCTTTCTCGATTGCGCTAACGATGCCACTGTCCTTGTACCATTCTTTAAATATTTTAGACAGTTTCTTCTGGTCAGTTTTGCTGAAATCTTTTTTTGCTACAAAGCCAACGTCCGACTTGTCATAAAACTTTTGATAGCCTGCGTAGTAAACACCAGTGATGGTTGCCACGATAAATGTTACTCCTTGATTTTCCATAATTCTTTTTTTATTCCTTACACGTTGGTTTCCACTGTATGTCTATCACTGCATCAAGTTCCTTCTTGCCCTGGCATATCGGGCAGGGAGTCTTCACATGCATCCCGATCTTGTCAACTCCCCAGAAGTAGCCATTGCCCTGGCAATACTCACAGCGGTGTCCCACACTCACTAATAGCTCACGAGTGTTACCAGTGCGGTCTGGCTTCAGCTCGATCATTCTGTTCACTTTACTCATGTTCCATTACCTCCACGTTATTGGTTAAATATTCATTTTTCAAGGCATCGGCTGACATGTCGTCCAGTCTGCCTGCCAATTCATCATATATCATTGTTTGATCCATATAGGTGAAGTCATCAGTCTTTTTCTTGATGTACTCCATAATGTTGTCAATCACCTCTTCCATGATCATTCTTTTTTTAGTTGTCACCCCAGTATTTCTTGGCTCCGTCATCCCAGATGGTGAACTCACCCTTGTCTCCGATGAAGCGTCCCTTCGAGAACGCCTTGAAGCCCTCCACCCATATTTTCAGCGTGGCATCATACATCACACTCTGGGCTGCGCTGCCCCTGGGTGCTCTTCCTGCTGCGTGGCTGATGAATATGAGGAGCTTGTCCTTGTGAGCCTCCTTGAAGCGGATGTACTCCCTGTAGTTCATCTGTGTGTACTGGAACGAGTCTATCACCACGATGTTCACGCTCTTGCGCTTCACCAGTCGGTCGCTCAGTTCCCTCATGTTCTCACCGTTCAGCAGGTAGAACGATTTGTTCACGTCGCTCATGCCGTATCTCACCAGTGTGTTCTGCATCGTGAGCGAGTCGCCTTCCTCCAGGCTGTCGTATGCCACACGGTCGAACTCACAGAGCTGCTTGCACAGTTGCATCACGAAGCTGCTCTTGCCGTTGCCGCTGTTGCCCCAGATGAACCATACGCCTGTGCGCTCCGGCTCGCCAAAGGCTTCCTTCCACGCTCCCTTGAAGGCAAAGGTGCGTTTCTTCTGTTTCAATACTTCCTTCACTGTCATTGCTCTCATCGTTTCATCTTTTTGATTCTCTTCACTCTGTGTATGCTCTTCTTCACTCTTCTCAGGTCAAACTCGCATCCGTCTGCCTCCGTGATCACTTCCTCGATGTCCTTGCGGTCGGTCAGTCCGTTGGCGGAACAGATGGCGAACACGTCTTGTGGTGTGGTGTCCTCCAGCTCGAAGTACTTGCGGCCTATTCGGCTGTAGAACTCCTTGTAGCCACGCTTCTTGCATCTCAGCCCACGGCTGATGCGTGTCTTGATGTAGTCAGTGGAGAGGAACACCACGCCACATTTGTCCTCAATCTTGTTGTAGAGGCTGATGAAGTACTGGAACACGCTTTCTATGAGCTTGTCTGCCTCGTCGAACACCAGGAGCGGTGCGTCCATCTGGATCAGTTCGTCCTGTATTGTCATCCACAGCTCTCTCACGGTGTAGCCATCGGTGCGGATGCCCATCTTGGTGGCTATCTCCCTCACGAAGTCGCCCTTGTGCAGGTCTTCTGAGCAAAGGATGTAGAACACCTCCTTGTTTTCCTCGCCAAAGATCCTTGCCGTGGTGGTCTTGCCGCTTCCAGCTTCGCCCACCACCCAGGTCACGTTCTTGTAGTCCTGTGCGTCTCTCAGTGCCAGGGTGATGTCGTGGAAGGCTTGCGTTTCCACAATCTGCCATCCTCCGTCCTTGTCGCCCACCGACTTCACCTGGTCGCTCACTTTGCGCCACATGTCCTCGCTGATGTTCTCCCACTTGCCGTTGAGGATGTTGCTCACCGTGCCTGCGCTCGTGCCCTTCATGCTCGCCACCGCCTTGTTTTGGCTGGCGTACTTGGCGACATAGGCTCTCAGCTTGTCGGCTATCAGTTGTTTCTCGTTGTTTGTCATTTCCATTGTTCAGTTCCTTTCCTTATTTTGATTTTTAAATTCTTCACTCTTAGTTCTTCACTCCATCAAGTCTTGCCCATGGCTCTCACGTCGTCAAACTTCACCGTCTGGCAGACTTCATCCCAGTCAAGCTTGCTCACCCTCTTGGTCACCTTGCCGATGCTCAGTTCCTCAGGCTCACGGCTGTACTTCCTGGTTCTACGGTCTATCTGCCTCTGCATGTCTGCGCTCACGCCCTTCAGCTTTGGTGTCTGTAGTCCGTGCTGCTCAGGCGCTACGCCCTCAGCATATTCTATCTCCTTGGCTGCCACTTGTCGCTCTATGCGGCTCTGCTCGGCTGCCTCACGCTGTTGGCGGATGAAGAGAGCCTCGCCCTCGGTCTGCTCCTGTATCGCACGATGTATCACGATGTATGGCTCTGCCACTCGCTCAAACCTCAGTTCTCCAGCTTTGTCCTTCCAGTACAGGCGGATGCTCGTGAAGTCGTAGGGGTCGTATTTCACCACGAACTTTTGGTAGGTGTGCTTCCTTCGCCACTCGATGTCTGGCACACCAGGGCTGCTCATTACCTCGTACACTCGCTTCTGTCCCTTCACCGTGATGGTGATGCCACTGGAGGTGAAAGTGCTCATTCTGTCGCACTGCACCCAGAACATTTCCACCATGTCGCTCGCTGTCACCGTCGGTGTCTCTGGGTTCACGCTGCGCTCATACATGTCGATTCTCCTCTCACCAGTGGCAGGGTGCGCCATCTCGTTCCATTCCTTCCTTGCCTCCACATAGAGGGCTTTCAGCTCTTCGAGGGTGGGCAGGCTGTTCTTGTTGGCCTCGATGAACTCCAGGTTCGGTCGGCTCACGTCCTTCTTGGTGGTGATGTTCTGTCCTGTGAAGTTCCATTCCTTGTGAAGCACTTGGCTCTGCAATCGGTAGAAAAGGTTCTCTATCGTCTTGCTCGCTCCGTTGTATGGGGTCGTGGTGCGGTGTATGTGGCACAGTTTCTTGAAGAACTCCTGGTTCTCCAGCTTCTTGTGGCCACCCTGGTTGTCATACACGATTTCGTAGGGCTTGTGTCCGCTCACCTGTATGGCCATTCTGTAGCTCATGTACTGGGCCTCGTAGTCCTCGCTGTCGCTGATGCAGAAGCCAAGCAGGCACTCAGAGTATGCGTCTATCACCTCATACACGCTCGTGGTTCTCACCTTGCCGTCATCGTCCCTATAGTAGAGGTTCAGCTTGGTTCCGTCACCATACCAGAGGGCATCCCTCATTTGTGGGAGTTCCGTCTTGTGTCTGCGGTCAAACTTCTGGTGCGATTTCTGCTCACCATGCACTGCATCATACCACAGTGGCTGCACGGCTGCGCTCTCATACCATATCTTCAGGCTGCGGATGCTTTTCAGTGGCTTCCACCCATTGCTCTCACACTCCTCGTTGAACTTCTTGAATATCTGCGAGTCGGTCATTACTGGCACACGGCTGCGCTTCAGTGCTATCAGCCTTCTTCCAGCCTCCTCGGTTATCTTCAAGGTGTTCTTGTTGCCTATCTTGCCGCTGATCAGTGAGGGATAGCCTTCCTTCTTGAAGCTGCTCATTTTCTCCTTCAGCCTGGCAAGGTTCTTGGACAGCGTATGTCCGAAGGCCTCCCTCAGTTTCTCGCTCTGCTTGAAGACGATCGTCCAGAGGTCGCTCCTTCGCCCACCGCCAAGGGCGTGCGTGGTGGCTTGCAGCTCGTTCATCCTTGCCTGGAGCATTTTCAGCACACTGGCGTTCTGGGTGTATTCGTCTATGAGCTTCTGGCTGAGCCTCGTTTGAACACCGTTCAAATCGTATTCAAACGACTCATAAAACCTGCGTGCCTCTTCATCCACCTGCACATAGTCTCTCAGCTCCTGACGCTCCAGCACCTCTTTCGGGTCGCCATATTTCTCCACGAATCTCATTCTGTACTTCTTGGGAAGGGAGGCATACACATACAGGGCATAGTTTCCTTCGCCCTTGCCCTGTCTGGCACATTGGATGTTACCACGACCGACATTTTTTATAAGTGTATCACCTTTGATAACAGGTTCTTCACCACCAGTCAGTTCCTCGAAGGTAACACACAGTATTTTGTTGTAAAACTCCATTCCTTGATTATTTTTTGTATCTTTGCACCATCATTGTAAAATCAAACTATTATGGCACAAATTCTTATTAGCATTTCTTGCGATGACCACGAGGCTGATTCTGTTCGTCTCTTCGCTCGCAAATATTTTCGTCAATTACGCCTGAGATGCAAAACCTCACGGACGTACCCAATGACTGGATGGAACACCCCTTCAGCTGGAGAGGCGATTTGGGTGTATGCAGAAGTTTCTCCACCACAAGGTCAAGTGTTGCATAGCAAGGATCTTCGTCAAATCGCACATCATTTCGAGTATAGCTTGAAGGCTTCTTTTCTATCAATTCAAGATTTCTCCACAAGCTTTCGCCACGAATAGCGTTGTCCATGTCGAAGTCTTGGCAAATGTCATCCGTCTTCAAGCGTTCCAGTTCTTCCTCCAAGGAGCGGATGGCATTCATATGCTCCATGATTTGCTCTTGTATGCTGGTCGTGATGCCGTTGTAGATCCATGAATCAATTTCTCCTTTGTCTCTTCTCATATTCCGCTCCTCCATTATTCGTCAAGACCATCACCATTCACGTCTTTCAACGCAATGGCACTCGCACATAAATTCAATCCAATGGCTAACAAGCCAAACACGCCACAGCTCTCCACAAACAGAAGCACCAGGCAGAAACTCACCACAAACCAAGCCACTCTCAGCTTCATCATGGGCGCAAGGCTGAGGAACCATTTCCACTCCTTGCCAAAGATCATGTTCATATCTTCTTTCATTGTCGATTCGTTTTTATTCATTCTTGTCTCCACCTACTATTACTCCACCAAAGTCTTTGATGGCAATGTACCTCACTCTACGTGCCAGACGTGAGTCCTTGCCAAAGTTCAATGACTTGCTCACCATTTCTGGTGTGATGCCAAGCAACTTCGCTATACGTCTGCCAACGCCACGCTCAACGATAACTCTTTTTTTCATATCCTTTTTGTGTTAATTCTTATTATTTTATCTCTATTCTCGCCAATATTTTGTATCTTTGGCGACGTGTTCAATTATCAAACACGCTGCAAAGATAAACATAATGTAGATATAAACAAAAGTTTTGGTGATATTTTTATCAACAAAATGTAGATTTTAACATATTATGGACAAAAAAACTATGTTAGAGGCCTTAATTTCACATTTTACAGATGGAAACAAGGCTCAGTTTGCCAAGCATTTGGGTGTCTCTCCACAAACGATTAGTGCGTGGATAGCAAGAAATACGTTCGACTCTGAATTAATATATGCAAAATGTAGATATGTCAATCCGTCTTGGTTGCTTACAGGAGAGGGGGATATGTTATCTAATGATGCCGAAATGTCTGTAAGTATGGATCCACAAGAAGGAACTCCATATTATGATGTGGACTTTTTAGGTGGATTCGACCTCCAAGAGAATGACCAAACATCCACACCATCATTGAATATTGTCACTAATATATGCCCAAGAGCGGAAATGTGGTGTAACATTACAGGTCACTCCATGGAACCGAAAATTTCCCATGGAGACATCATAGCATTACACAAATGTACCATCGAGGACATTCAGTATGGAGAAATGTATGCTGTTGTGCTGGACACATTCAGGACTGTGAAAGTGTTGAGGAAATCCCAAACGCCTGGTATGCTCAAATTCGTGCCTCTAAATACAGTGGAATTTGATGAACAGGAGTTCCCTGTGTCTCGCATAATACAAATCTATGAAGTTGTAGGCAGCATCAGGCGTTTCTTCTGAAATGTGCATACGCATTATATATAAGTATGTGGAAGTCCTTAATATTTAGGGCTTTCACTTGTTTTTTGCCCCTCGAATAATGCGAGATTACCCTTATTTTACACGGCTAAAAGCCGAAAATTTGCCGTTTTTCCTTATCTTTTTATCCCATTTCCGTACTATAAACAATATTTTTACATCGTGTTTTGTCCTTCTAAATGTCCTTCTAATAATAACTTTTCGTTTTTCTGTTTTACCTTTTGTCCTTCTAAATGTCCTTCTAAGTGTCGTTCTAACCACGTTTTTCCCACTTTTCAAGGTCTGTTCTCTGGGAGATGAAAACAAAAACGGCTTGCAAACTATTCAAAGATAGCTTACAAGCCGTTCAAGTGGCTTTAAATGAGCGTTTTATACGTTCATTTATTCCTTGTTGCCACTGCGTATCAGGTGGCTCTGAATGATCATTGCCTTGCTGTTGATCAGATGCACTCCATCACTCAGCCCAGCGTGGAGCAACGTGCTCTTCTCATAGCCTATTTGCTCAGGCGTTAAAACGTCAAATATGGCTGATATAGAGCCAAAATAGTAGTTCTTCCTGCCATTGAGCAGGTGTACGTGTATTACCTTTGTCATTGCCTTATAATTTTGTCGTAGGTTCGTCCTTTTTCCATCCACATAGCCACTCTTCAGCTATGCCGCTGCAAATATACCAAATATTTCTCATTTGGAAGAATATTTTTTCAAAAACTTCTATATATTTATTATTTGGAACTTCATACACTCGCATTTCGCCCATTTCCTCACTACATTCTGGCATCACATCACCATCCTCCATACGTCCATATCCTCACTATTTGGAACTTTTTCTGATGCCATCCCACAAATGCCCTCACAGCCTCCTCACCGCCCATGGGGCGCAACCATCCATAGCCACCACAAGGCGAAGCCTACATATCCGAATCCCATTTCACGCCAATACAACAAAAGCCAAATAGAGACAATATGAAGCCACAGGAGCCATCCAAGCCGAATGGATGATAAGTTATAGCCAACTCCCTAAAAAGTCCTCATATTGCCTCCATTTAGCCTCAAAAAGCACCCAGGCAAGTCCCCGATGTTACATTTTCCCTTTGAACGCCCTTCAAATGTTCCTTGAATGTTACATGAATGTTATATGATTGTTACATTTCGTTTTTGTCATCGTTCACAGTCCAAATCTCTCAAACTCCCAGTGTTTAAAGGATTTCCCACCGATTTATGGCTTTATCGTTTTATCCACATTTCGTTTTACCCCCTTTAAATTCATCTACAACGAATGTTTCGAAAATGCATGGGAAACCATACAAGCCACCATTGATACGCTAGAGTCTGTGCACCCAACGGATGAGGATATAAAAAGAGCGAAGGAATGCAACAACAACTTTCCTCTGTTTCTTGTGAAATACTTCCACAAGATGAACAACCTTGAGTTTACAAGACACGTGATGGCAGTGAAGTTCTTACTGCACCTAAAAGAAAAGGCAAAAGCCAGAAGTGAAGGCATCATTTTGTTCCCCGACAATCCCAATATGGAACAAACAGCTAAGAATACCGCCATGGCTTTGGATAGCCTAAATCTTAAAACTCGACAACAACGTGATTCTGACAAGCGTCAATTCAACACAAAAGCCATCATTGCCCTTAAAGAACAATTGGGATATGATGGTGCTATGGAAACTTTTGTTGCCTATCTCAAGCAAAACTACCATGGCGACATTGGCTTTCCTAAGCCATCCGCCCTATCTACAGAGAAAGGTAAGGAGTATAAGTTGGCAAATATGTCAGACTTAGCTAGTCAGGAGAAATGGAAGAAGGCAAAGCTAGGTCTTGACAGCATGAAACGAAACATCAGAGCATTCATTGAAGGAAATAGAGCAACTGAAATGTTAAATCTTGGCTATGCTTCTGTATTTTGCTAATGATTTCAAATTTTTACATAGAAGGCTGACCTTTCGAGGTTGGCCTTTTTTAGTTAGAATTCTTTCAAAATCCCATCGTTTTCATTTTTTCAAAGTTTGAGCCTCATCACTTTTCATTTTTTCAAACTTCAATATTTAGCAAAGTTCATTTTTCAAAGTTTGATTTTCGTTTTTTCAAATTTCTCATCATACGTAACTTTGATTTTTCTCTATTTTTCAAATTTTCGATAAAAAACTAGTTTGAAAAAAATTGCTTTTAAGATGAAAGAGAAGGATTTAACATTTGAAAAATGGCTTACCAAGGCTTTGAAAAATCCTTTGGTGCATTCAAGAGAATATCGTAATTTTGCAGCGTGAGATTAAAGAAAAAGTCACAAGTAATAACCTCCGTTTAGCGTACGGATTCGGTGTGTTACTCATTCGGACCTCATTCGGTGTTCATTCGGTGTTGATTCGGAGCTTGTTTGACTTTGACTTTATATCACAAGTGTAAAATATTTTTACTGTAGAACATTTTAATTAAAATTATTATGGGAAAGATTTATCAAGGAATCTTGGGACCATTCTCCGGAAAGGTCGGTACTGTAGTAGGAAGCATCCGTAAAGGACAAGGTTACATGCGTGGTCTGGCTGCTTCAAAGAAAGACGCAAGAACTGAAAGTCAGTTGGCACAACGTGCAAAGTTTGCCATAACACAAAAGTTGCTAAAAGGTATCACACCTTATCTACGTGTAAGCTATCGTGGCAACACAGACACGGCTACCCCATACAATGTAGCCACCAGCAAAAACGTTAAACTTTGCATTGCTGGCAAGTATCCATCATTGGGATTCGACCCAAGCAAGTTGGTTCTTAGCGAGGGAAGCCTTGAGGGGGTGGAGATTTATGCAGCCTCCATCAAGAACAATGTGGCAACATTCACTTGGACAGACAACTCTGATGAGCAATCAGCCAACATGAATGACTTTGCAATGCCTATGGTTTACAACTTCTCCAAGTGCAAGGCTATCTACTCTTTGGAAAAAGCCAGTCGCGTGGATGGCAATACCACACTAGACATCCCAGCCTCCTGGAAGAACGACAAGCTCTCTTGCTACATCGCCTTCGCTGCGGTGGAGACCAATGCCGTGAGCGACACCATCTACATCGGCGACGTGAAGACTGACGGAAGCGTAGCGGAAGGTGCCAACGGAATCATCCTTGAAGATGGATCTTCCGAGGCCAAGAAGGACAACACAAGCAGCGGTGGTTCTGGCAACAGTGGCTCTGGCAGCACTACCACACCTACCACTCCTAGCGGTGGCAGTTCTTCCTCAGGTTCAAGCACCGATAGTGGGAGCACCTCCTCAGGAAGTGATAATCCAAAAGAATTCGACTAATGTCATTGCATGATAAGTAGTCTGAAAGAATAAAAAGTTGCCAAGTAGCACTTTTTAGTTATTAGTTATAGAAAGCGCATAAGCCTCATGACTTATGCGCTTTTTGGCGATAATAGCAGTCAAGCCGAAGGAATTATCCCATATTTCCAGCAGTCAGCCGAAGGATTTACTCCATATTTCCAGCAGTCATCTGAAGGAATTATTTTGAAACAATTGGAGAAATACCACATTTATGCGATTACCTATTTATGAGAAAAAGAGTACCTTTGCCGGCACAAATCGAATATAATGAACAAAAGGTAGTATGACAATGGAAAAGGTAATGGAAAAAACAATGGAAATACAAGACAAGAAACAAGGTAAGAATAAGCAAACCAAGCAGTTGGCTCTGTGGATTGGGGCTCTGATATTGGGTGCTATCTTGGGTGCACTGGGCATCGAAGTGCTGAATGGGATGATGAACTTCGTGGCAACAGTCTATACCCGATTGTTCCAACTTTTGGCGGTACCAACCATCGCCTTGGCAGTAGTAACCACATTGTCTTCGTTGGGCAACCAAGCTGACACAGGCAAGATTTTCCGCCACGCCATCGTCTATACCCTGCTCACTACGATAGCCGCAGCAGCCGTAGGACTGGTGCTCTACAACATCGTGGCTCCTGGCAATCTGCCTACCGACATGGTGCAGAGTGGCACATCCGAACTGCCTCAAAACTTGGAACAAACTTCCTATTCTGACCATATCTTGGGTGTCATCCCCAACAATATCATCAAACCATTTGCCGAGGGTAACGTGCTCTCCATCTTGCTCTTGGCAGCCGCAGCTGGTATCGCCTTGGCCAAGATGCCACAGAGCAACAAGAAAGAGGTAGTCGTGAAGGGGCTGTTGGGATTACAAGACTTGCTTTTCATGCTGATTAGAGGTTTGATATGGGCATTGCCTTTAGGTATCGTGGCTTTCGCCGCCCAACTTTCGGCACAATTCTCCGCAGGAATCGTGATGGATTCATTGGGCAAGTATGTAGCCATCATCTTGGGTGGCAATGTCATCCAGTTCTTCATCGTCTTGCCATTGTTCCTATTGGCAAGGGGCATCAATCCTGTGCGTACACTGAGCAAGATGATGCCGGCGGTATTGATGGCACTCTTTACGAAGAGTTCCGCAGCCACTCTGCCAGTCACTATGAACACAGCGGAAACGAGGATGGGCGTATCCAACAAGGTATCTCGATTCGTATTGCCTATCTGCACCACCATCAACATGAATGGATGTGCAGCTTTCATCCTCGTCACCTCTCTATTCTTGATGCAGAACGGAGGCATTCAGCTGTCATTATCTACCATGATACTTTGGCTTTTCATCTCCGTCCTGTCAGCGGTGGGCAATGCTGGTGTCCCAATGGGTTGCTATTTTCTGACCCTCTCCCTGATGTCGGGCATGAACGCTCCTATCGGCATCATGGGCATCATCCTGCCTATCTATACCATCATCGATATGATAGAGACGGCTGAGAATGTATGGTCTGACAGTTGTGTATGTGCCATGGTGGATAAGGACATGCAGAAGAGTATCTAGAAGAGGGTTTACTCTTTCCACACTCTCTTTTTGAGCCACAATGCCAATATTGGGTCGCTCATCTCCAGATACTTGGGGGCTGTGATCATCACCAAGTCCTTCTCTATCAATGCTTTTTTCAATCTGGTGATATTGGCAGCGGTACCAAGGCGATAATTAGCCAATATCGCACTCTGCGTAAAACCAGTGTGTACTCCATTCACCAAGGCATGGAGGAAATTCATCTGATAGGCAGAAAGGTCTTCCGTCTGTTGGATAAACAAAGGCTCGCAAGCATCCAATAATCGGTCGATGCCATACTGCACATCTTTGGATGTAGCCGGAGTAGCATCTGCCGTACGCAACCAAACGAACCATGCCAGCTGTTGAACATAAGAGGAATATCTATCAGTAACCAAGCATATCTCACGTGCCAGGTTCTCTGAAATATGCTTTCCTGTCGCCTCAAATCTTTGGCAGATATACTCCACCCAGTCCTCTTCGCCAATCTTGTTGAGATAGAAGAAATCACCAAAGCGATAGAATGGATAGCTTTGGTTTTGAAACATCTGCTCCATCATGTGCTTCTTGCTACCATACAGGCAATAAGACACATGGCTCTGCAACTGCCAAATGCCACGAAGCTTCTTTTGGAAAGTCAAGGAATCGGGAAAATCACCTATCTGCTGAAACTCATCTATACACACCACAATACGATAGCCTTTGGATTGGGCTATGACTTCTGGAAGTTTCAACACCTCCTCAGTGGTCTGGTTACTTGCATTATACTCCAAAGACAAAGAAAAGTCGTTGGAAGTCGCCCTAACGACAGCCGTGGCAAAAGCATTGATGAAATCATTCTCCGAGCGACAACCAAAAGCATCTATACGCGCTATTTTTATGTCATCGCCCTCCACTAATGAGCATACCTTATCCACCAATGAAGTCTTCCCCATACGACGAGGTGAAATCAAGATAGTATTCACCCCATAGGTAAAGTTAGCCTTCAATCGTTCGGTTTCTTCTCTACGGTCGGTGAAAGCATCACCTTCCACTCGAACACCAAAAACAAAAGGAGCTTCCATATTCTTTGCCATATTCTTACTTTGCTTATATGTTCTCAATATGCTTAACGACTGCAAAGTTAATAAAAAAATCCGTTTTAAACAAGGTTGTTTAAAACAAAGTTGTTTAAAATGGAGAAATATGTGATTTTATGTCTTCTCACCAGTGCTACTCTATATAATTATTCAACTTGTTGGCTGGATTCAAAGGCTTCTGGTCGCAGAGCTGCAACGACTTCACCAACTGCCATCATTACGATTTTATGCATGATTTTTCTGTTCATATAATAATATTGTGTATTAACAGTTGGCGCAAAAATACAACAAATATATAAAATGGCACTTAACTATAAAAGGGGAAAACGTAACTATTTTACGGATAAAGGAGATAAGCTTTCGCCTATCCCCAAACCGCCTCGGCTATCTCTCTGATCAAGTCGAGCTTAGCCCATTGCTCTGCCTCCGTCAACTTGTTGCCAATCTCGCAAGAGGCGAAGCCACACTGAGGACTGAGACTCAGACGCTCCAAAGGCACATACTGGGCAGCCTCGTGGATGCGAGCGATGACCGTAGCCTTGTCCTCCAAGACTGGCGACTTGCTGGTAACCAAACCGAGCACCACCTTCTTGTTATCAGACACATACTTCAAAGGCTCGAAACTGCCCGAACGCTCATCGTCAAACTCCAGATAGAAGGTATCCACGTTCTCATGGGCAAAGAGATAAGGAGCCACTGGGTCGTAAGCACCCTTGGCGGCATAGCAAGAATGATAGTTGCCACGGCATACATGGGTGTTGATGGTCAATCCCTCAGGCTTGCCCTCGATGGCGAGGTTGTTCACCTTGAGATATTGCAACGCCTCATGCTCCAATGTGAAGCCATTGCCCAACATCGACTTCCAATAGTCATCATCCACGATCATGCCCCAAGTACAGTCGTCGAGTTGCACGGTGCGACAACCTGCTGCATAAATCTCCAGGAAGAAGGTGCGATAAGCCTGGGCGATATCCTTGATCAACTCCTCGGTGTCAGGATAGAACTCACGGGTATTCTTCGAATTGTTGCCACGGAACAACTCTGAGAGGAACTGGGCTGGAGCCGGAATGGTCTGCTTCGCCTCAACGCCCTCCTCCTCAAACTGCTTGACGAAGAGGAAGTCCTTGATGAAAGGATGGTTATCGCCCGTAATCTTGCCTGTCAACTTCAAAGAGCCCTTGGTGGTCTCCACGCCATGGAACTGATAACCATGTTCCAACTCGATGTGCTCCACGCCACCGAATCCCCACATGAAGTCAAGGTGCCAATAACTGCGACGGAACTCACCATCCGTGATGTAAGGCAAACCGTGCTCCTTCTGCTGCTTGATGACATCAGTAATCAGTCTATCCTCGATGCTACGCAAGTCGGTGGCAGAAATCTGTCCCTCAGCAAACTTCACTCTTGCTTCCTTCAACTCGGCAGGGCGCAAGTAACTGCCCACAGCCTCAAAATGCTTGTTTGATATGTTACTCATAATCTTCTTCTTTTAAAAATGTTATTATATTCAACATTGCAAGCCTTGTCATCAGAAACCAAGGACTTGCGGCATCCGGATTTGCGAGTGCAAAGATAAGAAGAAGAATTTTATCCGCCAAATATTCTTTGTAATTCAGAAAAATATGCTAACTTTGCAGCAGAATTGCGATTTTTACAGAATAATATTCTGCATAATTTTGTTTTCATAAAACATTTAGAAGAGCATAAGGAAAGAAGCATACGTCTTAACTTCCTTTGACTCCTTAACTTCTTAACTCCTCATAACAATGGCAACACAAGAGACACTCGATGAAATCGACATCAAGATACTGCGACTTTTGCAGCAAAATTCCAATATGACGGTGAAGGAACTAGCCGCCAGAGTACACTTATCCCCCTCACCCACCTTCGAACGACAGAAACGATTGGAGCGAGAGGGATACATTACTAGATATTCAGCCGTGGTAGATCATCACAAGTTGGGTCACAACGTCATTGTGCTCTGCAACATCCGACTGAAGCAGCACACCCACGACCTGATACAGCAGTTTATGGACACCGTGCAAAAGATAGACCAAATCACGGAATGCTACAACACCACTGGCGATTACGATTTCCAAATCAAGGTGTATGCCCACGACATGAAGGACTACCAAGACTTCATGCTCAACACCCTGGGCAACATCGACTGCATCGGTAGCCTTCACAGCATCATCGTGATAGGAGAAATCAAGGATTCCCACTGCATCCCGGTGAATCGGTGCCTTGTCAAATAGGCGCATCATCCCTTGGCAAATCTCTCGAAAGACGACGTTTTTTGTTAAAAACCTATAAAGGAAGAAAGATTTATAGGAAAAGGCTTGCAAGTTTGGAAAAATTACAATATCTTTGCAATGTGATTTAAAACCAAGTAATTATTAATTTTAATACAGATACATTATGAAAGAATTGAAAGGTACAAAAACAGAGAAGAATTTGCAAGAGGCTTTCGCAGGTGAGTCTCAAGCTCGTAATAAATATACATACTTCGCATCCAAGGCCAAGAAGGATGGTTATGTTCAGATAGCCAACATCTTCGAGGAGACTGCTGCCAACGAAAAGGAGCACGCCAAGATATGGTTCAAGTACTTGGAGGGCGGTGCCATCCAGGACACAGAGAAGAACTTGCAGGCTGCTGCCGAGGGCGAGCACGATGAGTGGACAGAGATGTACCCTCGCATGGCGAAGGAGGCTCGTGAGGAAGGCTTCGAGGAGATTGCCATCAAGTTTGAGATGGTAGCCGAGATCGAGAAGCACCACGAGGAGCGTTATCGCAAGCTCTTGAAGAACGTACAGGACAAGCTCGTCTTCTCTCGTGACGGCGATTGCATCTGGCAGTGCGCCAACTGTGGTCACATCTGCGTAGGAAAGCAGGCTCCTGAGGTTTGCCCAGTTTGCAACCACCCACAGAGCTACTTCCAGATTGAGGCTCAGAACTACTAAATGTCAGAACTTCGAGAAGTTAGATAAGTTAAAGGAATAAGCAAAATAAGGAACGCCATCTTCGAGTTTCTTATTTTGCTTATTTTTTTTATTATTCACTTTCCCACTTCCGGAGTTTCTCCAAGAGAATCTCTATGAGTCTCGGAATGCCATATTGGTCGAACTCCGATTCCTTGATCCAGATATAATCAGCAGGCAAAGAGAATCGTCCATCCGTTTCCAAGAGATAGAAATCGGCGAGAAGGATGCGATGCGTCAAGACATGCTTCACATCTTTTGCTATTCGGGTGATGCCATAATTCAATGAGGCGGTTGGGAGATGAAACATCTTTTCGATATCTTCGTGATACTCAATAGGAGTTTTCTTGGAGTCGGAAGCATTGTATGGCTCCCACAGTCCCTGCCAAATGTCTCCCTTGCCACGGCGATGGATGGCGATCATAGGTTCCGCTTGTTCGCCATTCGCCGATGGCTCTTCTTGACACCTTATATATATATAGGTGAGGCGGCGAGTTTGCACCTTCAGTTTTTTCTCCTTTACGGGCAACTCAGCTACTCGGTCATTTCGCAATGCCTCGCAAGTCTCGGCTAGCGGACAGAGCAAGCACTTGGGCGATTGTGGTGTGCATTGAATGGCACCGAAATCCATCATTCCTTGATTATAGGCTGAAATGGGAGACAGCTCCATTTCAAATCCATTCGGAAGAATTTTCTCCGAAGAAGAGACAGATGCTTTTAAAGAAGCGGATGAATCTAGAGGAGAAATTGAATCTAGAGAAGAGATTGAGCCTAGAGAAGCGAAAGCGTCAAGCGAATCTCCTCCAGGAATCAATGATTGCGCCAAAGCAGCGAATTCCTTTTTTCCTTGGGTCGAGTTGATGGGCGTATCTATGCCGAAATATCTCGAAAGCACACGATATACGTTTCCATCCACAACCGCCGCAGGAATGTCGAAGGCGAAGGAGCCGATGGCTGCCGCCGTGTAATCGCCCACTCCCTTCAGCGACTTGATGCCCTCCAACGTATCAGGGAACTTGCCCATCTCCACGATTTGCTTGGCTGCCGCATGAAGATTTCGGGCACGAGAGTAGTAACCCAAGCCTTGCCATAGCTTCAGCACCTCATCCTCGCTTGCCGCCGCCAAAGCATCGACCGTAGGATATTGAGCCATAAATCGCTCCCAATATTCCAAGCCTTGGGCAATGCGAGTCTGTTGCAAGATAATCTCGCTGAGCCAAATGGCGTAAGGGTCACGAGTCTCACGCCAAGGCAATGCCCTGCCGTTCTCACGAAACCAAGATATGATTTGATTGGAAAAAGACATCTTTTATTCAAGCTTTATACTTTGAGAAAGTTATTGAAGGGAAGTTTTTATTGTTCCGGGTACTGCTGATAAATCTTCAAGCCGAACTCTGCACTCAGCGCATAAGCGTGTTCCATAATCTCTGCCAGGATATGCTCGTAATTCACCCAAACCTTATCCTTCACGAAGAAATAGAACTCCATCGGAAGTCCGCACTGCGTTGCCTCCAACTGGCGCACCATCAAGGTCATTTCTGTATTCACCTCTGGGCGCTCACGCAGATACTTCTCCATGTATTTGCGATAGAGCTGGAGATTGGTTGGAGCCAAGGCAGCAGGATTTCTCAAATCAGCCAAAACCTGATGTTCATGCTGCCTAGCATTTCCTAGCCCAACATTCTGATCTTTCTCCATTTCTGTCTGATGCTCATTTCCCACCTCAGCCTTTGCCAGCATTTTCTGCAAACTCTCCTTCGGCTTGAACGAATCCTCTGTGGCGAAGTGCTTCTCCAATAGGCGAGCCTTCAATTCCTCATCCACCAAGCGGATGCTGCGGAAGTCGAAATACACCTTGCGCTGTACCCTTCGTCCCCCACTCTTCTGCATACCAATCCAATTCTGGAAACTGCCGTTGACAAGCGTGGCTGGCGAGATGGTGACGATGGTGTTGTCGAAATTGCGCACCTTCACCGTGGTGAGCGACATCTCCTCCACGATACCATTGGCATCCACCGACTTCACCGTAATCCAGTCGCCCTTGTGGAGCATATCATTGCTCGTCAGTCTGACACCGGCTGCCAAGCCGAGGATGGTGTCCTTGAACACCAGCATCAGCACTGCCGAGGTAGCACCCAAGCCAGCAAAGAGCGTCAACGGGTTCTTGCCCAACAAGATGGCGACCACGACCACACCAGCCACAAAGAGCATCAGGATGCGAAGCACGCCACAGAAGGTATGGAAATACTGTTGGGCTGAGGAACGACGCTCCTCGGAACTCTCCAAGCCCTTGAACGAACCGATGAACACCAAAGCCGTCCTCACCGACATCACCACGATGTAGATGCCCGTGGCACGCTCCAGTATCTCCTTGAAGATAGGATATTCGAGATACACCAATGGCATGAGCGACCATATCACCACCGCTGGCACGATATGGCAAGCCGAGGTGAGCACCTTCTTATTGAAGAGCACATCATCCCATGTCACCTCCGTCTTATCCGTCACCTTCATGATAATCGGCACCAAGAGACGGCGACACAACAAGTCGCTCAACATCGCCAGCAAGATGGCGGTGATGGTGAGCAAGATATGGCGAACCACTGGCACTGCACCGCCCGTGACTCCAGCCATCTGAATCAAATCCTCTACAAACTTACGAATCTCCTCCATACTCTAAAAAACTATAGCATTCTTCACACTTCGTTCTTCACTCTTCACTTCATTCACGGCTTGCACAGCAACTCACACACCTTGTCGGCGAAGTTTCTGGCATTATTGCCGTGCATGATACCATTATTGATGATAGAGAAGCAAAGCTCATGCCCATTCGCCGCCTTGCAATAGCCAGCGAGCGAGATGATGCCCGTCAGCGTGCCGGTCTTCGCCTTCACGTTGCCATGGGCATAACCCGTTTTCATGCGCTTCTTCAGCGTGCCATCGACACCAGCGATAGGCAGGGATTGCTTCAACTGCTGATACATATTCTCGTCACGATAGGCATAGCGAAGGAGCTTCACCTCCAGTTCGGCACTCAGATAGTTGTAGAGAGAGAGACCGGAACCATCGGCGAGTTTGTAGCGAGCAGGATCGAGTCCTATCTTGCGTATCAACTGCCGCTCCACGTTTCTCGCACTCTTGGCACTGGCAGGTCGGTTGCCTGTCGAAGCCGCTATCTGGTAGTACATGCTCTCGGCATAGAGATTGTCGCTCTCCTTCATCATCTTGTGCAATATCTGGTCCATCGTATGGAAACGGGTACAAATGGTGAACGCTCCCTGCGGACAGCGTTTCACGGATGCCCCGAAACCAGCATAGAAGATGCCCGCATCCTTCAACTTGCTAAGGAATCTATCCATAAACAGGTCTTTCCTTCCGAACACCAATGGCGAGAGCACCGGGTTGTCATCATCCCAGCACCATCCCTCGCCCAAGAGGTCTTCGTCCTTCATCGAGCGGTCGGCATAGATGCTGCCCTGGATGCTATCCACGCCCAGTTCCTTCAGGCTGGTGACGAACGCCGTCATGTCGTCGGTGTTGAATCGAGGGTCCATGCCGCCCACGCAGTAGATGTCGCCCTTGAGCACGCCGTTCTCCACCGTGCCCGTATATTTGAGGGTGGTCTTAAACTGATAAGAGCCGCCCAACTTATCCAGTGCGGTAATCGCCGTCACGAGTTTCATGGTGCTGGCAGGTCGCATCAACTGGCGTTCACGGAAGCGATATATGCAAGAATCCGCCTCCAGGTCCCACACCATGATGCCCACCTGCGAGGTCTCAAACATCTTGCTTTTCAGCAGATTGTCCAAGCCCACCTGCACAGCGTGAGGCCAAGGCAGGGAGTCGGAAGCCAAGCTATCCACCATGAGGGAGTCGGAGACAGCCAGTTCGTCCTTGTCGTCGGCAGGCTCTTCTTCCTTCGTCTCCTGTTCCGTATTGTCTATCACCACTTGGGCTTGCAGCGGCAGGCTCATCACCATCACAGACAGCAAGCTCATCACATATCTTAATATCTTATTCATTACCTAATTTTATTCAAAAAGACAGCAAGAGAATTCTTCACTCTTCACTTCCCCATTCTCTTCTCCACTTCCTTGACGAATCCCTCCTCATTGTCGGGTTGCAGGCTCACCATTCGCTTGTGTCCAAACTCGATGACAAGCGCATGGTCCAAGCCGAAGCACGCCTTCATCGGAGTCACGCTGATGATGTCACATACCGGGATGGTCTTCTTGCTGGAGAAGCGTCCCTCGTCGATGACGATGAAATCCATCTCCTCGTCACGGTCGATGGGCTTCACACGGCGAAAGGTATAGGTGGTATGGAGGATGCGCTCTATCATGCCCACGATGACGATGGCGAGGAGGATGCCGATGATGGCCACCTTCATCCAAAAGAAGTAACCCACCAAGAGTGCAAAAACACCCACTCCACACTTCGCTGGCACCGTAAAACGCTTATGAAAAGTTCTGTCTGTCATACCTTTTTATTAAAAAACACTGCAAAATTACAAAAAAAACACCGCATATTGCGCATTTTAAAGAGAAATTAGTAATTTTGCAACGAATTAAGAATTGAGAAATAGATAAACTCATGGTTTATAAGTATGATTTTCTGATTATCGGTGCAGGAGTTGCCGGTATGAGTTACGCCCTGAAAGTAGCCAGAGCGCATAAAGGTAAAGTGTGCATGATCTGCAAGACTTCGCTCGACGAGGCCAACACATCGTTTGCACAAGGTGGTGTGGCATCAGTTACCAACCTGGAGGTGGATAACTTCGACAAGCACATACAGGATACAATGATTGCCGGTGATTATATCAGCGACTACAAGGCAGTGAAGCAGGTGGTCACCAAGGCACCTGAGCAAATCAAGGAGCTGGTAGAATGGGGTGTCAACTTCGACAAGCAGCAGGATGGCAAGTTCGACCTCCATCGTGAGGGCGGTCACAGCGAGTTCCGCATCCTTCACCACGCCGACGACACGGGTGCCGAGATTCAGCGTGGACTGATGGAGGCTGTGCGCAACAACCCTGACATCGACATCAAGGAAAATCATTTCGCCGTGGAGATTATCACGCAGCACCACTTGGGCGCACGTGTTACTCGCCGCACTCCTTACATCAACTGCTATGGCGCTTACGTCCTCAACCCCGACACCCAAAAGGTGGATACCTATCTGAGCAAGGTCACCGTGATGTGTACCGGTGGATGCGGTGCCGTCTATCAGACCACTACCAACCCAGTGATTGCCACTGGCGATGGCGAGGCGATGGTATATCGTGCCAAGGGAACCGTAGCCGACATGGAGTTTGTGCAGTTCCACCCTACCGCCCTCTTCCATCCAGGAGAGACCCACCCAGCGTTCCTCATCACCGAGGCGATGCGTGGCTACGGCGGTATCCTCCGCTTGCCTAACGGCGAGAGCTTCATGGAGAAGTATGACGAGCGCCTGAGCCTTGCCCCTCGCGACATCGTGGCTCGTGCCATCGACAAGGAGATGAAGATTCATGGTCTCGACCATGTTTGTCTCGACGTCACCCACAAGAACCCTGAGGAGACCAAGCACCACTTCCCTAACATCTATGCGAAGTGCCTCAGCATCGGCATCGACATCACCAAGGAATACATCCCTGTTCGCCCTGCTGCCCACTACATGTGCGGTGGTATCAAGGTCGATCTCAACGGATGCTCCAGCATCAACCGCCTCTATGCCCTCGGCGAGTGCTCTTGCACGGGTTTGCATGGTGGCAACCGCTTGGCTAGCAACTCACTCATCGAGGCTGTGGTATATGCCGACACCGCTGCCAAGCACAGCATCGAGCACGTGGATGAATACGACTTCAACGACAAAGTGCCTGCATGGAACGACGAGGGTACGCTGACCAACGAGGAGAAGGTGCTCATCACCCAGAGCGTGAAGGAGGTAGGCGAATGTATGAGCAACTATGTGGGCATCGTACGTAGCGACCTCCGACTGAAGCGTGCCTGGGACCGTCTCGACCTGCTCTATGAGGAGACCGAGAACCTCTTCAAGCGTGTGAAGGTGAGCAAGGAGCTTTGCGAGCTTCGCAACATGATCAACGTAGGTTATCTCATCACTCGTATGGCTATCGAGCGCAAGGAGAGCCGTGGTCTCCACTACACCATCGACTATCCTGTTCACGCTTACGACAAGAAATAAAGTTTTTCATCTAGGCACAGTTATCTAGAAATATACTAGGCACGGATTACAGCATCATGTAGTCCGTGCCTTATTTTTTATTCTATGGTAATAAAGACAGCCTCCCCTCGGTCTCTCGCTTCCACAAACTTCTGCATGAAGCGATGCATCCAGATGCGGGAGTTCACCACCATTCCCACCTTTCGGTTTTCGCCGAGCAAGATGCAGCCCTGCGTGTCCTTGGCGGTATTGCCCGAATAGATGCTGTCGAGCACGTTATCGACATAAAGTTCCTTCGGCAGCATACGATCGACATCCTTCTCCAAGGAAACAATGACTTTGTCTCTCTCGGCGATTGCCTCCTCCAAGACCTTTTGGAAGCGAGCCTTGATTTGCTCAGGAGTCTCGTCGGGGTTGATGTGGAAGTAGCCTCCATTCTTTCTGATGGCAGGTAGTACTTCCGATGTCACCCAATGCTTGAATCGCTGCGCGCTTTCGAGTTTCGAACCGAAGACGAGGGAATAGACACCGCTCTCGTTGACGAAGAGCATTTCCACCTTCTTTGTCTTAGAACTTTCGCCATATTGATTTTTGACAGTTTTGGTAATACTGCGTTTCGCCGTATCACCATGGTTAACGTGTTGTCTGATAGCATCATACGCTCTCTTGTACCCCAACGCATCACACACGTCTTTGCCGCAGAAGAATGGCTCACCATTCTTATCCGTCATCGTGCGCATACGACCGAACTCAAGACTATAGAATTCCTTGACGTTCATGTCGTCAGTTGCTGCATTCTTGGCAGCAGCACCATTCATGGCAGCAGCACCCTGGGCACCACCACCTACATTACTAGATTTTTTCATACGCTAAATGTATTTAATTGATTATACTCCTCAATTCCGCAACTGTTTCAAAAAATCGCTTGTTGGACTCAAAATTGTTATTATGATGTCTTGGGGCTTTATTTGAATGCAGTATTTCTCGTGACAAGCCATTTCTTCCCCTTACCCCACAATGCGACTTGAGACAATACGCTGTATCATACCCATAATTTGAAGACGTTATCCAAAATCAGTCTGGAATACATCTGAGTAAGCATTGTTACAGGTATAGATATTCAGTACATATCGCCTTGATGGTAACTACTCAGCACCCCATGGCATGAGTAGTTACCGATGATGGCTAAAATGAAACAAGCAAGAGAATAGGGGCGATATATTTGCCCATTTTCTCTTGCTTGTCTTTATGTTATAGCCTCGAATAGATGAAGACAAGGCTTAGTTCTTCAAACGATTGATTTGCTCTTGGGTCAAGCCGGTGAAGGCGATGATTTGAGCATCAGGCAATCTTGCCATAAGCATTTTCTTGGCAACTTCTACCATTCCTTCCGCTCTTCCTTTCTTGATGCCATCTTGCATGCCGTCATCATAGCCCGTGCTGATGACGCTGCGCTGGTATGCCTCATTCATCTTATGGCGTTGATACACCAGCAATTCCTCCCTCGACAACTTGCGCACATCGAGACATTCCTTGGCATCTGCCAAGCCTGGGGCTGTGTCGCTCGCCTCTATCTCGCCCGTCTTCAAGAAACGAATCCACTCATCGAGATGTGTCTTCGCCACCTTGTCGAAGTTGTTGACGCACAGGAGGTAATACTCTGGGAAGATGTCGCCTGCCTCACGCTGTGACTTCTCGTCCTTCTCGAAGGTGTCGCCGAAGAACATCTCGCTCTGTCGGTTGGAGAGCTTCAAGATGTCGTGAGGGTCGTGCAAACCTTGGAACACGGTCTTGCCATGATACACATAGTCCTTTGCCTGACCAAGGGTGAAATATACGATGTTGATGGAATACACCTTGCGCACCTTCTCGTAGTCTTCGCCCAGGTTGATGTAGTCGGTGATGGCCTTCGACACGCCGTAGAGGATGCGATGGAAGTAAGCCAGCTCACGGTTGTTTTGGATCTCGAAGATGGTGAGCTCGCCCTTCTCGCTCTCGGCGAGGATATCCACACGATCGAACTTGTCGTTTTCGTCTTCTTGATTGGACTCGCTCTCCAGGAAGCGCACGATGGTGAACTTCTAGTTCAAGAGAGAAGTCATCAAGCCCTCCAGCACGGCATGGTTTGCCTTGTCGCGCAGCACTCGTTTCATCGCCCAATCAAAACTAATCAAATTTGTCATTTTCGCTTGATTTTTAATGTTAAACTTATATGATGGGTTTCTCATCCGTAATGGACCTTTAAATCCGTTTCATTCCATGAATTTGCAAATCTACTGCAAAAATACGATTTATTTCTCGGATTCGCAAGGAAAATGGGGAATAATTTTGGAAAACTGCAGTTGGAGAACGTAGTACGCCGCTAAGCATGGCTACACCTTGCTCGGTATGAGCAAGAAAGAGAGAGAGAATTTAATGATTAAATGAAATTTTGTCACACGTCACAGTTGTCACAGTTTTTATAAACTATGGATATAGAGAGAAAGCTATCTCTGTTCAGAATCTCAGTTTTTTTTCAAAGTGTTATCAAGGTGATATCAAAAAGCAATTAGCTGGCTTCCACAAAAACGCAATAGGGTATGTCCAAAGCGGACACACCCTATTTTGTATTTTCAGCAAAACTCCCCCACTACCTCGTCAGCGAGAACTTGATGCTCAGACCGAAGTCTTGCGTCG
>ERZ1026888.100-NODE-100-length-52282-cov-21.682559_pt1 | contig 52282 bp, 29 predicted proteins | sample MGYA00380174_ERZ1026888 | MGnify/ENA primary metagenome ERZ1026888 (study PRJEB33269, sample SAMEA4719810) | human gut metagenome | biome: human-associated habitat; feature: organic feature; material: feces | place: Cameroon | collected 2013-10 ...
ATTGTGGACGAGCAGAATCCTCATGCCTTGCCGAATATGGACTTTAAGATTATGCTTGGCAACTCTCTCTTGGAACAGTATGAGGGTGTTGATTTGAGTGGTATGTCGCTCAATGAGCAGGAGAAGAAGAAATCACGCTCGAAGAAGCAGGAGGCTTGGCAGCAGACCTTTGCCTTTGATGAGAACGATGCTTTGATAAACATTCAAAACGCTATAAGGGAATATTATCTTACAGATGATTATGCAGCCAAATCTCGTCTTCGTGATGTGGTTAACGAGAACGTGCGCAATTATATCCGTAATCTGAAGGGATGTACTCCTGATATTCTTAATAAACTCGAGAATCTGCCAATACCAAATAACCAGTTCTTCCTTTGGCATATATATTTTAAGGATGTATTTGACAAGGGTGGATTTGATATTGTGATTGGGAATCCACCGTATATATCCCTTCAATCTAATGACGGTTTACTGGCAGATATTTATAATGATAAAGGCTACCTAACCTTTAATGGTACTGGCGATGTTTATAGTTTGTTCTATGAGCAAGGATACCGTCTGCTAAAACCTAAAGGTCATCTATGCTTTATCACTTCAAACAAATGGATGAGAAACGCTTCTGGAGCGGAAACAAGAGATTTCTTAACATCTTACGTAGACTCAAAACTAATTTTTGACTTTGCAGGCGTTCAACTATTTGAAAATGCGACAGTAGAAACTAATATACTTTTGTTTTCGAAAGAAGAATATCATCATAATATTTATGCAGTAACAACAGATTCAAAAAGCAAAAATATCCTTAATGATTTGCAAGCCTATGCAAGAAATTATGGAACCGTAGATAGTTTTGAAGGAAATCAAGAATGGATTATTCTCTCACCATTAGAAGCTGGTATTCAAAAGAAAATATATAAGTGCGCTATTCCTTTAAAGGATTGGAACGTTAATATTTATCGTGGTCTGCTTACCGGTTATAATAAGGCTTTCATTATTGACGAGGAAGTACGAAAGAATATATTGGAACAATGTCATACAACAGAAGAATTAAGAAAGACGAATGATATTATAAAACCAATATTGAGAGGAAGAGACATTAAAAGATACGAATATACTTGGTCGAACTTGTGGATAATAAATACCCACAATGGCCTTAAGAAGGAAAATATTGCTCCAATAGATGTAAACGAATTGCATGCTATCAAATCTCATCTTGACCAATATTGGAACAAGCTCAACTCTCGCCAAGATAAAGGTATAACACCTTATAATCTTAGGAACTGTGCATATTTGGATGATTTAAGTCAACAAAAAATTATATGGGGTGAAATCTCTGACCGAAGTAAGTTCTGTATAGATGAAAACGGAGACTATCTTTGTGAGGCTACAACGTTCTTTATGACAGGTGATATATCGATATTCTTGTTGTGTTATCTAAATTCTTCTTTATCGGAGTATTTATTTTCGAAAATAGCAACGAGAACAGGTATGGGCACAACAAGATGGAAGAAGTATAAGATAGAGCAACTCTTAGTACCTAAGGTTTCTGAAGACATTATTTCTAAAGTTGAGCAGTTGTATCACAGCTATAAGCATGAGCCAAATATTTTATATTTACAAAACATAGATAAACTCATTTATGATTTTTACGGTTTGACCGACGACGAGATAGCAATCATTGAGAACTCAACAAAGTAACAGATATGGCAACACTTAAAGAACTATACACGACTCTTAAGTCACTACGGGATATGAATCTTCCCGTAGATGACAAGTTGTTGGCAGCAGCCGACTTGCTTGAAGAGAAGATTATCAAGGAGGAAGTGCTTCCTGCCTTGAGTCAAACTATAGAGCCACAACTTAGCGAGATTCAGCGCGACCTTGTACTTGTAGTAGAATATCATCCTGGCGAACCGCTGAACGTAGCCCTATCTCGTAAGGCAAAAATCAGCGAAATAATAGATGCCAAGACATTGACACCAAAGGCCAATAAACCTGTGTCAAGCGATGTGAAGCCACAGCCTATTGAACCACATGAGCCTACCAGACATGTGGAGAATCCAACAAAGGGGCTTAGGGTCTCTTTCCCTGACGGTACGGTTATATGGTATAAATCAGCTATAGACACCTTTGTTGCCGTACTTAGAAAGATTGGTCTTGAACGCATACCGCAAGTTGGCATCATGCATAGTGGATATAATCTTGTGGGCAAAAAGAAAAGACCTCTAGTTGCTGACAGAGTTTGGCAACATGAGATAGATGGTTGGTATGTTTATTCCGTTTTGAACAATAAGGTGAAAATAGAAGATCTGAAACGGATATCTGAATACTATAAACTATCTCTTACGATTGATGAAATTAAACCAAAGTAACATCCTGATACCGTATCGAACCCGTATTGATTTTGTATCGATTACGTATCTCCATTCGTTCGAGAAGCGGAGAATGATAGGAAATCAATACGAGAATAATACGTGTATGATAGAAGGATCAACAAAGGAAGTATATTTGTTTTGAATTTGCCTACTTTTTATACATATAATTTGCACAATATAAAAGATTTGTTATATCTTTGCAGCAAATTGCTTCGTTTGCAGCTGAATGCCGTTTGTTTAGGACATGGAGGTAAAGGGGGCTTGTGCTATTGTTTTTTACTTCACTTATTAAACTAAAATTTATGGACAAGAAACAGACTTTGTTCCTCGGCATTGGATTCTTGTTGGCAACTCCGTTGGCCAATGCCCAGAATACAACTGACAGAAAGCTCGTTCAAGGACATCGCACTGAGCAGTTGGCGAAAAAGTATGGTGAAGCAACATCCCTGAAGGTTAGGGACAATGCTGTGGAAAAACGGTTGACACCATGTTTGACAACTGGTAAGAAACATCGTAAGGCTGTTGGCAATGCTTTGGTTGCAAAGTCTTATAAGTCGGCTTCTGCTGTCTTTGATGCAGGGTGGAGTGCCGACTTTAATACGGCCGACCAATGGGAACAGTTCACTGTGATTGATGTCAATGGCGACAGAGCACCAGGTCAGTATGGCGAGAGCGGCACGTGGAACCACTCCTTGCATGATGGTGAGGGTGCTGCCATGTATGTCTACAACATCAAAAACCAAGCAGATGACTGGCTCATCACTCCAGGACTGAACCTGAAAGCAGGCAAGAGCTATTATGTGAACTTCAAGTTGCGCTGTGTGCAGAATACTTATCCTGAGCGCATAGAGGTGAAATACGGCACAGATGCCACTGTTGAGGCTATGACACATACTGTTCTCGAATCTACGGATGTGTCGAATACGGAATATAAGTCGTATGTGCAGAAGATACAGCCTGCTGAAGATGGAGTGTACTATATAGGTTTCCACGCAATCAGCGACCCGTTCACGATAGCACTCTATGTGGATGATATTTCTGTGACAGCAGCACCCGAAGCCAAGTCTCCAGCTATGGTGACAGATGTGAAGGTGACTCCTGATGCCTCGGCTGCATTGAAGGCAACTGTGGAGTTCAAATCTCCGGAAAAGGCATTCGATGGTTCGGCATTGGCGGCTTTGTCTGGTGTAAAGCTCATGCTCAACGGCAAGTTGGTGGCTGACGTAAAGACAGACAAGCCTGGCAGCATAAACACAGTGGCAGTGGATGACATTCCTGCAGCAGGCATTAACGCTTTCACTCTAATTCCTTACAACGACGAGGGTGATGGTGAATCATTCACTACTTCGACGTATATAGGTCTTGACCTGCCTGCAGCACCAGAAAATCCGATACTTTCGGATGATCCTGCTAAGGTGGTGCTTTCTTGGGATGCTGCAAAAGCAGCTCATGATGGTGCTTTCTTCCCCGATGATGTTGTATACCATATATCGTCTGTCACCTACAACAACTATGGAGAACCTGAGTTGGCAGAAGAGTTGGCAAAGACAGAAAAGGGTGTTACGAACTTCGACTTGGGATTCGGAGCCGACGAGGGAGATCCAAAGGAGATAGAATTGGCTGTTACAGCTGAAAACGCAACTGGTATAAGTGCCAGTGCCAATATATCTAACGCTATATTGTTGGGCAAGCCCGAGACTGTGCCATATCACGAGAGTTTTGCCGGTGGCAAGGAGAGTCATGTCCTGATACCTTTCGGCGAGGGACAAGGCGTAACATTCGGAATGGCGGGCGCAGGACGCTCCGTAGATGAGGCTGCCGACGAGGATGGAGGAAGTCTGTATCTGCAAACATTCTGCAATGACTCTGTTGGTGTGAAGACATTCAAGATATCATTGGCAGGAACAACGCATCCGATGCTTGCCTATAAGCAGATGACAAGCACAAAGTCGGGAACCTTCACTGTTTTGGCTAAAGCTCCTGGCAAGGAGCCGGTAGTGCTCAAAAAGCAGGAAATCAGCGAGGCAGACGACCATTGGACAACCAACTGGCACGACCTCTCGGCTTTCTTGGGTGAGCGATATGTGCAGATAATATTCACATTGACGGATATGTCGGATGTCAAAGAACAGAAGATGCTGTACTTGGATAATATACGCATTGGCGACTTTGCGGCCAAGGACCTTGCTGCTGAGGTTGAGACGGATAAGAAGGTGAAGCGAAATGAATCGACAAAGGTACGTGTGAAAGTAGCTAACGTAGGCAGTGAGACAGTAGACACATATAAGCTGAAGCTCTATGTGAACGGCAGTCAGGTAGAAGAGCTTAAGCAGGATGAGCCTATCAATGCGTTGGACGTGCGCGTGTTTGAGTTTGATTATAAGGTTGACAAGCTTGAGGAAGCAAGCGAATTGGCTATAAAGGCTGTTGTTGAGGCAGACGGCGACAATATGGCAGGCAACAATGAGGCTGTGAAGATTCTGCTTGTGGAAGCCCCCGACTTGCAACCAGTGCGCAACTTACGTGCCGAGACAATAGGTGAGAATGTTGTGATTGCTTGGGACGAACCGTTGGCTTTGACTGCCAAGACCGAAGGTTTCGAGGATTACACACCGTGGGAATTCTATGATTTTGGAGAATGGACATCATTTGATGGCGACGAAGGCCTCTCGGCAGGTGATTTTGTATACGACGGAAACGGTAATGAGATTATGTATGAGAACCAGGGTGAGCCATTTGCCTATATTGTGTTCAATCCGCATGACTTCGGTGGGGTGGATTTGACATCGGGTGGCATCAACACCTTCAATGCTCATGGAGGCAACCAGTTCCTCGCATCTGTTCACGGTACAATAATGAATATCTACACCTTTGATATGGAGACTGTGGATAATGACGACTGGCTCATCAGTCCGGCTCTTCCCGGCGACGCTCAGACTATCAGCTTCTATGCCAACAATGTGACTGCCACAAACCAGATGACAGGCGAATTGGTAGATTTGAAACAGAAGGTGGAAATACGTTATTCAACGAGCGACACCGACATCAACAACTTCGAACTGTTGAAGACTGTAGAGGTGGCTGGTGGTAGCTGGCAGGAGATAACAGCCGACTTGCCAGAGGGTGCAAAGCATTTTGCCATACGCAATGTGACACCGGCAGAAACGGCCTATATCCTTATGATTGATGATGTGACCTATCATGTAGGCGGTGGTAAGCCAGTAAAATACAATGTGTATAGAGACGGAAAGTTGCTCGGTTCTACTTCAGAGCTTGCTTATACCGACGAGGGTACGGCAAACGGATACTATCTCTATCAGGTGACAGCTGTTTATGCCGACGACAACGAATCGGCACCTGCCACACTTCACAGCGAGCCTACTGGAATAGGCGAGATTGTGTCAAATGGACATAAGTTTGACGTATACACCATTGATGGAGTGCGCATGAAGACGCAGACCAACAATATGGGTGGGCTCAAGCCTGGTGTATATGTTGTGGAAGGAAAGAAGATAGTAGTGAAATAAATGAGAATATATAGCAACCTTAATACGGCTTGCTATTTGAAAATAAAAAAAAACACAGGCAAGAGTAAAGCAATGTTTTTACTTTTGTCTGTGTTTTTTTTATATGAATCAGAAGCAATCGTTCATCACTCGCTTAGTGGCTCCAGTGTGTTCCTCCACAACTTTTGCCGCGGCGTTGCCTCGTTCTCTTATAAGTCCAGGCGCAGCGATAAAGCGGTCCATCTGAATCTTGAAGTCGTCGAACGACATTATTTCTATGCCACCTTTTGACTGAAGCAGCCATTGGGCCTCCTGGAAATGCTTGTTGTTGGGACCGAAGAACACGGGCATGTGCCATACGGCAGCCTCAAGCACATTGTGGATGCCTACACCGAAACCTCCGCCAACGTAAGCCACGTCACCATAATTATATATAGAGGATAGCAGACCGAAGCAGTCGATGATGAGGCATTCGGCTTGGGCGGCCTCCTCGGGAGTGGTCTGAGTGTAGCGTACCGTCTTGCGTTGCAGTTTCGATAGAATCTGCTGAAGATGTTCCTCGTTAATGACATGAGGTGCGATGATGAGTCGCCAGTCGTGACGCTCGTTGAAATAGCGGATGAAGATATCCTCGTCGGGACCCCATGATGAGCCTGCAACAAATGTCTTGATGGGTGTGCCTTCTGCATTTCCTCCAACAGAGCCATAGCGGAAAGCCTCTACTATAGGCAAGTGCTTTGCGGCGTCGCGTATCTGCAATACACGGTCGAAGCGAGTGTCGCCCACAACCTCGGAGCGGTCGATGCCTATGCCCTGAAGAAGCTGTTGGCTCTCCTCGTTCTGCACGAAGAACTTGGTGACACAATGCAGCACACGGGCGTACTGCTTGCCATACCAACGAAAGAAGATCTGGTTAGGTCGGAATATGCACGACACGCTGTAGACAGGCACTCCACGATGTTGCAGTATGTGGAAATAGTTGTACCAGAACTCATACTTAATGAAGAAAGCCATAACGGGACGCACGGCACGCAGGAATCGTCGTGAGTTGCGTATGGTGTCCAGGGGCAGATAGCACACGATGTCGGCTCCTTTATAGTCCTTGCGCACCTCATAGCCTGAGGGCGAGAAGAACGTGAGCAGAATTTTATATTCTGGGTGCTCCTGTCGTAGGTGCTCCATCAATGGGCGGCCCTGCTCAAATTCGCCGAGCGAGGCAGCATGAAACCACACATATTGGGCTGTGGGGTCGACCTTCTCCTTAAGTATCTTTATAGCCTGCCGCTCGCCACGCCACATCTTGCGCACCTTCTCGTTGAAGAGACTTGCTATGGCAACGCCAATGAGATACAGGTAAATTGCAATGTTATACATAATCGAAAAGTTTTGCACCTTAATGAAGGTGTGGGATAATTATCCCAACACCTCGATAGCCTTGCGCAGACGCTTGATAGTCTCCTCCTTGCCGAGGAAAGCAGAAATGTCGAACATGCCCGGACCCTTGCCGATGCCCACGAGGGCAAGACGGAAGGCGTTCATGACGTCGCCGAGCTTGTAGCCCTTGTCTTCTACCCACTTCATCACGATAGGCTCCTGGCCCTCGATAGAGAAGTCGTCGATAGACTCAAGCACGTCGGCAAGCTCGCCCATAACCTTGGCAGAGTCTTCCTTCCAGCGCTTCTTAGCTGTCTTTGCGTCGTACTCTGTAGGCGCGATGAAGAAGAACGAGCACAATGGCCAAAGCTCCTTGACGAAGCTCACACGGTCCTTCATCATGGCCACAACCTGAGTGATGCGCTCCATCGACTCGTCCACACCGTTGTTGGCAACGATGGGAGCGAAGAGGTTGGCAATCTCCTCGTTCGACTTGCGCAGCATGTACTCGTGGTTGAACCATATGCCCTTCTGGAAGTCGAAGCGTGCGCCTGCCTTTGAACACTTATGGATGTCGAAGAGGTTGACGAGCTCGTCGAGCGAGAATAACTCCTGCTCTGTGCCTGGGTTCCATCCAAGCAGGGCGAGGAAGTTGACTACAGCCTCGGGGAAATAGCCACTCTCGCGGTAGCCTGAAGATATGTCGCCAGTCTTAGGGTCGTGCCACTCAAGCGGGAATACTGGGAAACCAAGGCGGTCGCCGTCGCGCTTAGAGAGCTTGCCCTTGCCTTCTGGCTTAAGGAGCAGCGGCAGATGGGCGAATGTAGGCATGGTGTCCTCCCAGCCGAAAGCACGATAGAGGAGCACATGAAGCGGAGCCGAAGGCAACCACTCCTCGCCACGGATGACGTGGGTGATTTCCATAAGGTGGTCGTCGACGATGTTTGCCAAGTGATAAGTAGGCAATTCGTCGGCACTCTTGTAGAGCACCTTGTCGTCGAGAATGTCGCTCTTGATTTTCACGTCGCCGCGAATCATGTCGTTCACGTGAACCTCGATGCCCGGTTCAACCTTAAAGCGCACTACATACTGCTCGCCGTCGGCGATGCGACGCTCCACTTCCTCCTTGGGGAGAGTGAGCGAGTTGGTCATCTGCATACGGGTGTGAGCGTCGTACTGGAAGTTCTGAATCTCGCTGCGCTTAGCCTCAAGCTGCTCGGGAGTGTCGAAGGCGATGTATGCCTTGTCGTCGGCAAGAAGCTGCTCTACGTATTTCTTGTAGATGGCACGGCGCTCGCTCTGACGGTAAGGACCATGTTCGCCACCGAAGCTTACGCCCTCGTCGAACTTGATGCCGAGCCAGCGGAACGACTCTATAATGTAGTCTTCGGCTCCAGGAACGAAACGGTTGGAGTCGGTGTCCTCAATACGGAAAACGAGATCGCCGCCATGCTGGCGTGCGAAGAGATAGTTATACAATGCTGTACGCACACCACCGATGTGCAGGGGTCCTGTAGGACTTGGTGCGAAGCGCACCCTCACTTTTCTATCTGACATAATATGTTGAGTTTTTTTGTTTTCGATACAAAGGTAGTACATTTTTCCACGATATTCACATTTTTTTTGTAATATTGCAGTCTGAATTATTTAAATACACTAAGGTATGTACAGAATTGACAATAACAACCGCCGTTTTTGGCGCAATCTTCTCAGCCGAATGGCTCTGATTGTCGTCACCGTGACGCTCATAGTGTGGTTCTTGCCTCGCAACGAAAGCCAACGCTTCCGCTACGATGTGGGCAAGCCGTGGATGTATGGCTCGTTTATAGCCAAGTTCGATTTTCCTATCTACAAGACCGACGAGGCCATGAAGGAACAGGAGGACTCGCTGCTTGAGACCTATCAGCCCTACTACAACTACGACCAGACAGTGGAAGCCAAGGAAGTGGAGAAATTCACCAACGACTTCCGCAACGGAATCCCCGGTTTGCCACATGAGTATGTGGGCATCATTGCCAAGCGCCTGCAAAGGCTCTATCAGGCAGGCATCATGGACACGCCAGAGTATAACGAGATATACAACGACTCCTCCACTATGGTGCGTGTGGTGATAGGCAACAACGCTCAGAGCACGCCTCTTACAGATTTCTACTCCACACTCTCGGCCTACGAGCAACTGTTCGCCGACCCTTATGTGGCAGAGCAGCGCCCAATATTGCAACGCTGCAACCTGAACAACTATATAGAGCCAAACCTTGTGTATAACAAGGAAAGGTCGGAGACGGAGAAAAACGACCTGCTGTCGTCGATACCTCCCGCAAGCGGAATGGTGATGAGCGGACAGAAGGTGATTGACCGTGGCGACATAGTGGACGAATACACCTATCGTGTGCTCAACTCCTTCGAGCGAGAGATGCAACGCCGCTCAGCCACACAGAACGAGATAACGAGCACCTTCATAGGACAGGTGATATTCGTGACGCTCATGCTTGTGCTCTTCACCATGTATCTTGCGCTCTTCCGCCGCGACTACTTCAACAAGCCGCGCGCCATAGCCATGCTCTACACGCTGATGACGCTATTCCCCGTGATAGTGTCGCTGATGATGCGCCACAACTACATGAGTGTCTACATCGTGCCTTTTGCCATGGCTCCAATATTCGTGAGAGTGTTTATGGATTCGCGCACGGCGTTTATCACGCATGTAACAATGATACTCATTTGCACCATAGCCGTGAAGTACCAGTATGAGTTCATCATCATCCAGATTGTGGCAGGACTTATAGCCATCTACTCCTTGCGCGAGCTTACCCGACGTGCCCAGGTGTTCAAGACAGGCATACTCGTGGCCCTCGGCAGTGCCTTGGTGTATTTTGCGTTGCAGCTTGTTCAAGACAGTGAGTTCACGCTTATGGATCCCGACATGTACTATCATTTCGTTATAAACGGAGTGTTCCTGCTGCTGTCGTATCCACTGATGTATATTATTGAGAAGATGTTTGGTTTCGTGTCGAGTGTGACGCTCTTTGAGCTTTCAAACACCAACCGAGGCATTCTGCGCAATCTCTCGGAGGTGGCTCCAGGCACATTCCAGCACTCCATCACTGTGGGAAATCTTGCTGCCGAGATAGCCAACAAGATAGGAGCCAACTCGCTGCTTGTGCGTACTGGCGCTCTGTATCACGACATAGGCAAGATGGTAGACCCCGTGTTCTTCACCGAGAACCAGGCAGGCGTGAACCCACACGACAACATGTCGTATCGTGAGAGTGCGCGTATCATCATCAACCATGTGGTGGAGGGGGCTAAGATAGCAGAGCGCGAGAATCTGCCAACGATAATACGCGACTTCATAGTGACCCATCATGGCACGGGAATAACCAAGTACTTCTACATTAAATATAAGAACGAGCATCCCGACGAGGATGTAGACCCGGCTTCATTCCAATATCCAGGTCCTAATCCCTTCACACGTGAACAGGCCATACTAATGATAGCCGACGGAGTGGAGGCAGCCTCGCGCTCGTTGCCCGAATACACCGAGGAGACAATCTCCAACCTCGTGAACAAGATAATCGATGGCGACGTGAGCGAAGGCTATTTCCGCGAGTGTCCCATCACGTTCCGCGACATAGCACTTGCCAAGCTTGTGCTTATCGAACGCCTTAAGGCTATCTATCACACGCGAATCTCTTATCCTGAGCCTAAGAAATAGGGAACTTATGCACTACGTTGACGTAATACTTCCATTGCCCTTGGAGGGCACATTCACTTACTCTCTTCCGGCGAGCCTTGCCGGAGGGGTGAGGCTTGGTGTGCGCGTACTTGTGCCATTGGGAAAGTCGAAGACCTACACCGCCATGGCTGTGCGTACGCATGACGTGAAGCCCGACTTCGAGACGCGCGACATCTTGCAGGTGATAGATCAGGAGCCTGTGTTGCTTGAGCGGCAGTTAAGGCTGTGGCAATGGATATCGACTTATTACATGTCGGCACTTGGCGATGTGTTTAAGGCGGCTCTTCCTGCCGGACTGAAGGCAGAGGAGAACTATCGTCCAAAGACTGTGCGCTGTGTGACGCTGCCTGCCAATCTGCGCACAGAGCAGAACCTGCATCTTGCATTGACCATACTTGGCAAGGCACTAAAGCAACAGCAGACCTTCAACACCTATCTGCAACTGTCGTATTGGGACCAGATAGACGGCGATACGCCGCCCGACCATATACAAGATGTGGCTTGCGACGAGTTGCTCAACGCCTCAGGTGCCTCGGACGCTGTGCTTCGCCAACTCATAAGCCGAAAGTTTCTTGAGGTTTACTACCGTGAGGTGGGGCGTATAGGTGGAGGAGGAGAGTATCATCCCGAACACATACAGCCGTTGAGCGAGGCACAGCAGGATGCCATGAACCAGATAGGGGTGCAGTTCATGAGCAAGAACGTGGTGTTGCTGCATGGTGTGACGTCGAGCGGCAAGACAGAAATCTACATACATCTTATTCAGAAAGCAATTGACGAGGGTAGGCAGGTGCTTTATCTGCTGCCAGAGATAGCTCTGACGGTGCAGATGACACGCCGGCTGCAACATGTGTTTGGCTCGCGTCTTGGCATCTATCACTCAAAGTATAGCGACGCTGAGCGTGTGGAGATATGGAAGAAGCAGCTGTCGGATGAACCTTACGACGTGATTCTCGGCGCGCGCTCGGCGGTATTCCTGCCTTTCACACACCTTGGACTCGTAATAGTGGACGAGGAGCATGAGACATCCTTCAAGCAGCAAGACCCTGCCCCGCGCTATCATGCGCGTTCGGCAGCCATAATGCTTGCAAGAATGTATGAAGGAGCAAAGGTGCTGCTCGGCACAGCCACACCCTCGATGGAGAGTTATTACAACGCAACCACGGGCAAATACGGATATGTGCAGCTCACCACACGCTATCGCAATGTGGCAATGCCCGAGATAAAGGTGGTTGACACCAAGGACCTCTACCGCCGCAAGATGATGCGCGGAGCGTTCTCGCCCGACTTGCTTGAGGCTATGCGCTCGGCTCTGAGCAACCGCAAGCAAGTGATTCTGTTTCAGAACCGCCGTGGCTTTGCCCCGATGGTGGAGTGCAAGGTGTGCGGATGGGTGCCTAAGTGCAAGAATTGTGACGTGTCGCTCACTTATCATCGCTCGATGAATGTGCTCACATGCCATTATTGCGGATTCACCTATGCCGTGCCCCGGCAATGTCCTAACTGCGAGAGCACCGAACTTATAGGGCGTGGCTATGGCACCGAGAAGATAGAAGACCGTGTGAGAGAGCTGTTTCCAGAAGCCCGAATATCCCGAATGGATCTAGACACCACCCGCTCGCGCAATGCCTATTCGCGCATCATAAACGACTTCTCCAACGGACGCACAGACATACTCATTGGCACGCAGATGATTTCGAAGGGACTCGACTTTGGCAATGTGTCCGTGGTGGGCATTCTCAATGCCGACACCATGCTCAACTATCCCGACTTCCGTGCCTACGAACATGCCTTCATGATGCTGTCGCAGGTGAGTGGCAGGGCAGGGCGAAGAGGAGAGCAAGGACTGGTGATACTGCAAACGAAGAGTGCCGATTTGCCTGTGATTCATCAGGTAGTGACGGGCGATTTCGCCTCCTTCTCGCGCGACTTGCTTGAGGAACGCCGCATGTTCAGTTACCCACCCTTCTTCCATCTCGTCTATGTCTATTTGCGCTCTAAGTATGAGTCTACAGTGGAGTCGGCTGCAGTTGAGTTGGCGTCACGTCTGCGTCAGTCGTTTGGTGAGCGAGTGCTTGGTCCAGACAAACCCTCTGTGGCAAGAGTCAAGACAGAGTCGATACGCAAGATTGTGCTGAAGCTTGAACTTGGCATCGACCTAAGTCTTGCCCGTAGGCACATGGCAGCAGCCCGTGCCGCCTTGCTGCAGGACAAACGCTATGCAGCAATGACGGTGTTCTTCGACGTTGACCCGCTGTGATGTAGATAGCAATATCTTCATTATGGTTTCCTGAATGTCAATTCGTTGTTAACTATTCCTAATAAAAAGCCTTAGTGTGTAGTAAAATCTGTAAATTTGCAGTTCAATATAATAAATATGTAGTCAATTTGTAAGACGAAACAACAAACATTAATTAATAATAATGAACGTAAGAACAATTCTTTTTGCACTCTCGCTGACCGCAGCCGTGTCGGCAGGTGCGCAGACCTCGAAGGGCATCAACACAGACTACATGAACAAGTCTGTAAAGCCCGGCAACGACTTCTATGAGTATGCTATCGGTGGCTGGCGCAAGGCACATCCGCTTGATGCGGAGCATGCACGCAATGGTTCGTTCACCGACCTCGACGAGATGAACCAGAAGCGCATTCTCGGTCTCATCAACGAGTATTCGTCTAAGCAGCAGCCTAAAGGCTCGCTCGGACAGAAGATAGGCTCGCTCTACAACCTTGCCATGGACAGCGTGCGCCTCAATCGCGAGGGTGCTGCTCCATTGCAGCCAATCCTCAAGGAGATTAACGCCATTGGCGACCGTCGCGAGTATCAGCTTGTTATAGCCCAGCTCGACGCGCGTGGCGTAGGATGCTTGATGTTCGGTGCCGGTGTCGGAGCCGACATGAAGGATGCAGCCAACAATCTCGTTGGTTTGGGTCAGGGTGGACTCGGACTTGGCGAGCGCGACTACTACCTCTCTGACGACGCTCAGGTGAAGGCAGTGCGCGATGCTTATGCTAAATATATCAAGCAGATTCTTGTTCTCGCAGGCAACGACGAGGCTACAGCTCAGCGCAAGGCTGATGCCACAATGCGCATAGAGACCCGCATTGCCAAGGCAAGCAAGAGCCAGGTGGAGCTTCGCGACGTGCAGGCCAACTATCATAAGATGACTTATGCCCAGCTTGTGAAGGACTTCCCAGGCATTGACTGGGGCAACTTCTTCCTCGCTCAGGGATTCCCTCCATTCTCTCACATCGACGTTGGTCAGATTGAGCCTATCCACGAAGTGGAGAAGATTCTTGCCGACGAGCCGCTCGACGACCTCAAGGCTTATGCCGAGGCACACGCTGTGGCAAGCCAGACAGGCTATCTTGGCGATGATTTCCGCAAGGCCGATTTTGAGTTGAGCCGTGTAATGTCGGGCGTTCAGCAGGACCGTCCTCGCTGGAAGCGTGCCACCAACCTTGTAAGCGGTGTGCTTGGAGAGGCTATCGGCAAGCTCTATGTAGAGAAGTATTTCCCCGCATCAAGCAAGGAAATGATGATTAAACTTGTGAAGAACCTGCAGACAGCCCTCTCGCAGCGCATTGATGAGGCTACATGGATGTCGGCTGCCACAAAGGCTCAGGCCCAGGACAAGCTCGCCAACTTTATCGTGAAGATTGGCTATCCTGACAAGTGGAAGGACTACAGCGGACTTGACATTGACGAGTCGCTCTCGTTGCTTGAGAACATGCAGAATATCTCAGCGTTCCTTTCGAAGGACTATATCTCGCGCAAGGTGAACAAGCCGGTGGACAAGGCAGAGTGGCAAATGACTCCGCAGACTGTCAACGCCTACTATAATCCTACCACCAATGAAATCTGCTTCCCGGCAGCCATTCTTCAGCCTCCTTTCTTCGACCCCAATGTTGACGAGGCTGTAAACTATGGTGGTATTGGTGGTGTGATTGGTCATGAGATGTCGCACGGCTTCGACGACCAGGGCGCGCAGTTCGACAAGAACGGCAACCAGCATGACTGGTGGACGGCAGCCGACAAGAAGAACTTTGAGGCTCGCACAAAGGTGCTCGTAGACTACTTCTCGAATGTAGAGGCTCTGCCTGGCAAGAAGATCAACGGTAAGCTGACTCTCGGCGAGAACATCGGCGACAATGGTGGCCTTAACATCTCACTCCGCGCCCTTGAGAATGTGCTCAAGGAGAACCCGTCGGCAGCCAAGACAATCGACGGTTTCACTCCATTGCAGCGATTCTTCCTCTCATGGGCTACAGTATGGGCAGGCAACGCACGTCCTGAGTTCATCGACCGTCAGATTAAGACCGACCCTCACTCACCTGCTGAGGCTCGTGTTAATGCCGCCTTGCCACAGATAGACGCTTGGTATAAGGCATTCAATGTGAAGAAGGGCGACAAGCTCTTCCTGGACAAGAAGAAGAGAGCACAAATTTGGTAATCATTTTTTAGTTTTCTCGGGAGGTAAAATTTGTTCCCTCCCGAGGAAACAAAATTTACCTCCCGAGAAAACAGAAATACACGCCAAGCGGTAAATCTTGTTACCATGTGGTTTGACGATTTTAGTTGACCACTCTAAGTATTGTCTGTTTTCTTGTTTTTTTTAATTGCTCAAAAATGTTATTTCTAACGCTCCGAAGTTATATAACTATCTGTTTCTCAATTTGGAAAAATGTAGCATTATATCTGTTCTGTATTCCAAGTTATTTTTCTTTTTACGATATGGAAAATAAATCGTTGTAAAAGTGATATAATGACAATTATTTTTCCTAACTTTGCAAAGAATTGGGACGTTTGTTTTTGAAATAACGACAAGCCGTTTTTATAATTGTGCAGAACGTTCTGACAAAGTGTAACAATCAACAATAGACAAAACAACAATATTATGGCTACAGATAATTCACAATGTACCGTACTCGTTGTTGATGATGTGCCTGTGAACGTGTTGCTGGTGAAAGGAATGCTCGCCAAGCAGAAGTTCAAAGTCATCAGCGCGAGTAGTGGACAGCAGGCTCTTGATATATTAACACACGAAAAGCCCGACTGTATCTTGATGGACATTCTTATGCCCAACATGAATGGTTTTGAGACTACACGTGCCGTGCGTGCCAACCCTATGACACGCGATATACCTATAATAATGCTTTCGGCGCTGAACTCCGATGCCGACATAAAGGAGGGATTGGAGGCAGGAGCCAATGAGTTTGTCACGAAACCATTCGTGCAGGATCGCCTGATATCCACAATACAATCGCAAATAACGCTTGCTACCAATCGCAAGGAGCGTGAGGAGGAAGAAAACATAGTGTCGTCCTCGGCACACTACGACAATACTATGCGTCTGCTTGCCTTTGTGGCTTGCCAGAAACAGGACAACTGGTCGCGTTTGCTCACAGAGATGGCGCTTTGTGTGCCAATAGAACTTGTGAACGACGACTTGCTGAACGAGAGCGACCATTCGGCACAAGGACTTATCAACTGGACTGTGCGACGTATGAAAAACTATTATGTGCGCAACGCCAAGATTTCGGTGAACGACACGCTCTCCGATGTAATAAGTCTGATAAAGCCCGCTACGGCAGTTCGTGGAGTGACATGGCGCATCAATCTAAACAATGATGCAAGTGTGTCGGCCGACCCTGCTCTCTTTCGTGCCGTGCTCACCAATCTCATATCCTACGCATGCAGATTGAGTACTGGCGACGTGCAGGTGAACGCCAGTGTAGACGGCGGACTCACCAATATCGTAATAGCCACACGCACGGCTGACGAAGACACAGAAACAACAGACATGCGCGTTGAGATAGCTCTTGAGTTAGCCTCTAAGATGAACGGGGCTGTGGTGTGTGAGCGTGGCAGCAACGGCATGTGCCAATTTCAAATACTTTTACAAATATGATAGCTATGATTATTTACAATGTAATCCTACCAATCGCGTTAGCACTCGCGTGTATCCTGATCTATCATTTCGCCTTCAGACGTGCTAAGAAGGTGGAGAAAACTGATGAAAACAAAGGTGTTGATGACATCATCGACTCGTTACCAATCCTTTACTATCTCGAAGAGATGGTATACGACAACAATGGCACCGTTGTTGACCTGAAGGTGTGCAAAATCAACAAGCGTTGTCTTGACTTCATACCTGGCAGAGTGTCGCCCGTTGGCAAATACAGCAGCGACTTCTTCCCGGGCGGACAGTCGGCGTTTCTTGGTGCAGCCAACTCGGCGAAACAGCTTGGCAATCTTGTCAACTTCCAGTATTTTGAGAAAGACACCAATATCTTCTACGACTGTGTGGCAAAGATACGCCCTAACACCAACTTAGTGGAGTACTTCCTTATCGACTGTTCCAACCTTCACAAGACGCAGGACGCATTGCGAGGACTGCGCCGCCAGATGGAGCAGGCACTTGAGATAAGCCATATCACTCCTATAAAGATATATGTGGACACACAGCTTATCACCCGACTCGAACTCGACCGTGAGGGGGCTTCTGATCAAGCCTTGAAATATGTAACCACAGACGGCGACGAGACTTTTGCAAAATTCCCGCAGGAGTCGCGCGATGAATTGCGCCATTTGCTCGACGACTTGATAAATGGCTCGATAGAGAGAGTGAAATATGACATGGAGTGTAGTGAGGACCGTGGCAACGGTAAGCAAACCGAATGGTATGAGGTGCGTGTGGTTCCGGGCGAGCGCGATGCAAACGGTCGTCTAAAGACGCTCGAAGGCTCTATACAACTTGTCACCAAGCGCAAGCAGATGGAGAAGGTGCTTACTGATGCCAAGAAGAAGGCAGAGGAACTGAACAGTCTTAAATCGGCGTTCCTTGCCAACATGAGCCATGAGATACGCACTCCGCTCAATGCCATTGTGGGATTCTCCGAACTATTGTGCGGAGCCGACACAAAGGAGGAGCAGGAGGAATACTCGCGTATAATCCAGTCGAACAGCGGACAATTGTTGCAGCTCATAAACGACATCCTCGACATATCGAAGATAGAAGCTGGCAACATGGAGTATATTGACAAAGACTTCGATGTGAACGCCTTGATGAAGGAGACCGAGGAATCGCTGCGCCTGCGCCTTGACCCGGATAAACCTGTCACAATGCGATGTGAGTTGGGCTTGCCTAAGTGTACGATTAATCTCGACCGCAACCGTATGGTGCAGGTCATCACTAATCTTGTGACCAACGCCATAAAGTATACCGACAGCGGTTCTATCACCATGGGTTACAAGCAGAAGGGCAATATGCTTGAGTTCTATGTCAAGGACACAGGCTCGGGCATTGACCCCAACCACCTCGAAGACATATTTGGCCGCTTTGTCAAGCTCAACGCCTTCATGAAAGGCAACGGTCTCGGACTCTCGATATGCAAGAGTATCGTGACTAAGTTTGGCGGAAAGATATGGGCTGAGTCGGAGTTGGGCAAAGGCTCAACATTCTTCTTCACCATTCCTTACGACTCAACGGCAAAAGAGAAAGAGGATTCGGAACCAGTAGTGGAGGAACCCAAACAGCCAATACAGCCAATGTCGCACAAGGTGATTGCTGAGGACCAGAAGGTGCGCATACTCGTGGCTGAGGACAATGAGAGCAACTTCAAACTCGTAAGTGCTATACTCTCGCGCGAGTACAATCTCTTCCATGCCTGGAACGGCAAGGAGGCGGTGGAAGCCTTCGACACCTTCAAGCCGAAGCTCGTTATCATGGACATCAACATGCCAGTGATGGATGGTTATGAGGCCTCTGCTATAATCAAGAAGAAGTCGCCCAACACTCCGATACTTGCTCTCACTGCTTATGCCACAAGTGCTGACGAGGAGAAGATTCTTGCCTCTGGAATGGACGCTTACATGGCCAAGCCGGTATGTATGCCACAACTCCGTATGCGATTGAAGGACCTTCTGAAGAAAAGCGAGGGGAATAATTAATATCAAAAATTAAGAATAGCGATATGACAAACGAATTTGCTCTGATACGACACATTACGAAAATGTCATGGAGGTTGCTCATTATTGTGGCTGCTATGTCATTTGCCGTGCCGTGCCGCGCGCAGAACAATCCGTTAAAAATCAACGACCAGTTATATACGATGTACGACCAGGCGTTCCGTCAGCGCACTACAAAGACGGGACGCAACCTCGCCTTGCAAATGTATCGTCGTGCCAATGCCATTGGCGACCACCATGCACAGGTGATCGCTCTCACCATACCTATGCTCTATTATTATAAAGAGCGCAACGATGCTGAGTTTGAGAAGGCTGTGAATGAGTTGCTCGACAAGGCTCTGCTGTATCATCAGGAGAAATACTACTACTATGGAGTGGCCAATCGTGTGAACTATCTCTTGCTGCATCGCCGTATGTACGAGGCTCTTACCTATATACAAAGCAAGTCGGAGTTTGCCAAGAAGAACAACCATAAGTATGGGGTGTATTCAACGCTCAACATGTTTGGAATGGTGCATAAGGTGCGTATGGAGATAGGACTTGCCATTGAAAAATACAGTAGTGCCCTTGAATATGCACAGAAGAACATGCCATCGCAGAATGTGGCACCTCTATACTACAAGATCTCCGGTTGCTATGAGGACCTTTCCCGTTTTCAGGAGATGCTTGATTATGCTGTGAATGGTTTGAAGGTTTCGCACTACAACGACCAGACGGAACAGTTGTTGCGCAATGCTGCCTATGCCTCGTTCGTGCTTGAGAAGTATGACAAGTTTAAGGAATATTACGACCGATACACTGCACTTCTGAACCGTGAGGCTAATCCAAGAGCCACGGTTTCTGATGAATGTGAGATGGGTATCCTTAACTTGCTGTACAACAAAAACTATGATGAGGCAAAGAATTGCATTGCCAATTTCCCAGGAAAGGGAATGTACCGAAAGTACTGTCTGTGGATAGAGTACAACCGTCTTGTGGGCGACTATCTTGAGATGACCAACGCGCAGACAACGCTCTATCGCTCGCGTATAAAGGCACAGGACAGTGTGCGCTCGAACAACTTCATGGAGATGAACGCCCGTTTTGTAAACCAGAAACTTGAGTATGAGAACCAACGACTTGAGATGGATAGACAGAACTTGCTCTCCCAACGCCAGACCACAGAGCTTACCAACACCCACCTTAAGCTTGCCAACACCCAGCTCACGCTGCGCAACTCGTCGCTTGAGTTGCGCAAGGCAAAGTCAAACTCCGATCTATTGCGGTTGTCGTACGACAACAAGCAACTTGAGGCAGACAAATTGCTACATGAGCTTAACGCCGAGAAGGCACAGAAACGGTTGCACGACGCGCTGCTCATGTCGGCATTTGCCATAGGAGTGCTCCTGCTTATTGCCGTAGCGATATATATATGGAACAGACGCAAGCTTATGCATCGACTGGAACGTGCCAACGACACACTTGAGCGCAATAACGACGAACTCTTGTTGGCAAAGGAGAAGGCTGTGGCTGCCGACCGTGTCAAGACGGTGTTCATCCAGAACATGAGTCATGAGATACGCACTCCGCTAAATGCCATAGTGGGATTCTCCGAGCTTATAGCCGGCGACGACGGCTCGATGGACGAGGACATGCGCAACGACTTCGGTGAGCGCATCAAGACCAATTCCGACAACCTGATAATGCTTGTGGGCGATGTGCTCGACACGGCACAGCTTGAGAGTGGCACTTACAACCTGCAATATCGCAGCGTGACAATAGGCGAGATATGCCTCAAGGCTATGTCGCTGTCAGGACAGCACAAGTTGCCTGGGGTGAAAATGCAACTCGAAACCGACGAGCTTGACAACATGCAGATACACACCGACGTGAAACGTGTGGTGCAGGTGCTTGTCAATATGCTGTCTAACGCGGAGAAGAATACTACTAATGGCACTATCACGCTTGGATGCTCAACGAAGTCGACTCCTGGAATGGTGACATTCAGCGTCACCGACACCGGTATTGGTGTGCCAAGGGACAAGGCAGAGGAGATATTCAAGAGCTTCACGAAACTCGACCAGTTTAAGCAAGGTCTGGGTCTCGGACTCCATATTTGTCGCATTATCGCCGACTTGCTTGGAGGCAGCATTTATCTCGACACCACATATACAGGTGGGGCAAGATTCTTGTTCTCGATAAAGGCATAGTGCCTCAATGGCTAATAGAAATAGAATGACAGGACATACACATTTAAATAAATATTGCCCTAAAAGTCTTTGGCGACTGCTATCATTGATAGCTGTCGCTTTTGCTATTGTGTGTCCGTCGAAGGGGCAGACAAATGCCTATGGCATCAATGACAGTCTATATAATATATATGTGGAGGCCTATCGTGTCGGCACAAAACCACAATCGCTCGACATGGCTCGCGACATGTATAGTAAGGCTGTGCAGATGGGCGACTTTAAGGCACAATGTATGGCACTTACATTGCCCGTGACTTATTGGTATTATCAACGCAAACATCCCGAACAATTTTTCAATGCTGTGGACCAACTGCAAAAGCAGGCATTGGAATGCAATATTGAGCAATACTATTATTATGGTTTCTCAAACAAGGTGAACTTTCTTTTGGTGACGGGGCGAATAGACGATGCTATAACATACATTCACGAAGTAGCCGATTTTGCATGCAGCCACAACCACTATTTCGGTATCTATTCGGTACTTAATGTCCTCGCACAGGTGAGCCGCGCAACACGCGATACATATCTTGCCATCGACAACTATCATAAAGCTTTGGAGCTGCGCGACAGGGTAGGACTTGATGTGGAGAAATCCAATCTCTACCGCAAGCTCGCCGAATGCTATAATGAGGTTTATGATTTCGACAACATGCTGCTTTATGGCATAAAGGGCTATGAGCATAGCAGCTCTGTTATAACAAAGCAGCGCACCATCTGTGTCATATGCGAGGCTGCTTTCATGCTTAAAAAGAGCGATGTCTTTAATAAGTACTATTCTGCTTATTTGGAGCTAAAGAAGAACGTGAGCCCAACATCACGCGATGCGGAGGAACGTTCCATGGCAATGCTGAAATATATGCACGACGGCGATGCAGACAGTGCTATCCATTATCTCAAGAGAATGCGCCAGACCGACATGGTGCAACGCTACCTGCATGAATGCTATCGCATTAAGGGCGACTATACTACTCTTGCTGCCGCACAGGATAGTTTCTACCGTGCTCAAATGGCAGACATTGACAAGTGGAATATTTATAACTTTGGCGACATTAATGCGCGTATCATCAACATGGGCATAAATATGCAAAACCAGAAGTTGCTTGCCATACGACAGGATGAGGATGCCAAACGCAAGGAGACAGCATTGCATAATGCAAACCTGAAGCTTGCCAATGCCCAACTGACATTGCGCAACTCGTCGCTTGAACTGTTTCGCACTTGTTCTGAAACCGACATCATGCGTCTTTCTTACAACCGTAAGAAGCTTGAGGCTTCGCGTCTTAAGAACAAGCTTGTTGTAGCGAAGGCACACAATGACTTCAGAAGTATGCTTTCCATACTTGGAGCAGGACTTGGTTTGGCAATGGTTTTCGGATTGGGTGTTTATCTCAAGACGCGTGCCTCGCTGCTTGCTGATGTTAAGGACACTCACCGCGACCTTAAGAGCAACCACGATTTGCTTGTTGTGGCAAAGCATCATGCCGAGAAGGCAAATAATGTAAAGACGGACTTCATCAACAATATGAGCAACGACATACGCAGTCCGCTCAACAGCATAACCTCGCTGTCGTGTCGTCTTGCCAACGAAGGCAGGACGTTGACAACGGAGCAGAAAAAGGAGATGATAACACAGATACAAGCCGATAATGCTGCTCTGCTGCAAATAGTGAATGGTATATTGAAATTATAAAAAAACAATGATAAAGCTACAAGAATATGGCAAATGTGTTCTGCTTAATGACAGAAATAAGGGTAGGGGTGTGGTGCTACGCACTCTTGTCCTAATGTCGTGCATTCTTTTAGGGTCATTGCTCCATGCCCAGAACAACCCTTATGGCATAAAAGACCAACTATATTCGCTCTACAACAATGCCTACAAAAAGCGTACAACCGACGAGGGATTGGTGTTGGCGAAGCAACTGTATGACGATGCTGTGCGTTTGAACGACGGCAAGGCTCAATGCCTCGCACTAAGCATTCCGATGCTGTATTATTTTTATGAAGATGATAAGGAGGGGGAGTTCTTGAAAGCTGTGAAGTCTATGCAGGACAAGGCTCTTGCTACTGGTTATCGACAGTACTATTATTTTGGCATTACCAATACCGTTACTTATTTTTTATCAAAAAATAGACACCTTGAAGTATACAAGTATGTATTAGAGTTGGAAGCAGAAACGCGCAGTAAGAACGATATGCTCGGACTTTTCTATGGACTCACATGCCTTTCGCAGGTGTACACTGCCTTTCTTGAGTTCGGCTCGTCGAACAAGATGCTTGAGGAGGCTTTGAATGTAGGTAATACGTATCTTCATAATCAAGACATGGCTACAGTATACCGCAAGATGAGTGACAACTACAGTTTTATGTTTGATTATAAGCGCATGGAGGAGACGGCCGAGGAAGGACTCCGTATTGCAAAAACTCAATCCACTCGTAAGCGCTTGTTATTCAATGCGGTGTTTGCAGAGATGAAGCTTGGCAAATACGACGAGGCACGTGAGCATTGCAAACAATACATCAAAATGTATAATGTGGATAAAAACGCTGCCAAAATGATGTCTGCGGACAAACAGATGTGTGTAATGTTGGAGATATTGGATGGCAACTATGATGAGGCACGTAGGCGTATAAGGAATTCTCTGCATATGAATCGTGACAGTCTACGTCTGGAGATGATGTGTAGTGAGGCAATGTACGATTATACATCTCTTGCTCAGCAGAAGAAACATTTTTATAGGATATGGTTGCGTGAAAAGGATTTCTTTAACACTCATGAGTTGGCAAAATTTAACGCTGCATTAGTGAACAGAAAAAACGAGATAGAGAACATCAACCTTATGCTCAACCGCCAACTGTTGCAGAACCAGACTCGCCAGGCAGAAATAGACAACGCTAATCTTGCACTTGCCAATTCGCAACTTTCGCTACGCAACTCTTCGCTCGAATTAGGTCGTATGCGAACAAGGACACAGATGATGCATTTGCAATATTCAAATAAAAAACTCGAGGCCGACCGGCTGAAAATAAAGATTGCTGACCAACGAGCAAAGCACGAAACTCAGAAGGTGCGTGTAGGACTTGTGGCAACTGCCATGCTTTTCATATTGGTATTGTTGCTGTGGTACTTGCGCTTCCATAGGAAAGTGACCAAGCGTCTGAACGAAACTCATGCACAACTCGAGCGCAATCACGAAGAGCTTGTTGAAGCCCGTGACCGTGCTGAGGCAGCCAACCGAGTGAAGACAACACTAATACAGAGCATGAGCTGTAATGTGAAAGAATCGCTCGACTCAATAACAGGTTTTGCAATGCTCATTGCCGACAACCATATTAATTATACCAAGGAGCAGAAAGCTGAGTTTTATAAGCATATTCTCAAAAACACCGAACAATTGTTGGGTGTTGTGAACAACGTGCTAAAAGAAGCGCAGAAGAAATGATTTTTTTATTGCCATATATTATATGAATAAACGCCAACATTACATATCTACATCATTATCCATACGATTGTTATTTGTGGCAATCGTGTGGATAAAGGCATGTATAAGCTATAGAGTGTTTGCGATAGCTGCTGTTTTATAACATTTAACTCCCTAAACGTTATAAAATCAGCCAAAAAAGCGTAACTTTGCATTCTAATTGTATAGTATAGCCTGAAGAGGGCATATTAATAAAGATATTAAGGAATAACAAAACACATAAAAAATGGCACAAGAAGACGTTTTCAAGAAAATCGTGAGCCACTGCAAGGAGTACGGTTTCGTGTTCCCAAGCAGTGAGATTTATGACGGTCTCGGCGCAGTGTACGACTATGGTCAGAATGGCGTTGAACTCAAGAACAACATCAAGGAATACTGGTGGAAGAGCATGGTTCTGCTCCACGAGAATATCGTGGGCATCGACTCTGCTATCTTCATGCACCCCACTATATGGAAGGCCAGCGGACACGTTGACGCTTTCAACGACCCTCTCATCGACAACCGCGACTCAAAGAAACGCTATCGTGCCGATGTGCTCATCGAGGACCAGATCGCAAAGTATGACGAGAAGATAGAGAAGGAGATAGCCAAGGCCCGCAAGCGTTTTGGCGAGAGCTTCGACGAGGCTCAGTTCCGCGCTACCAATGCTCGCGTGATAGAGCATCAGCAGAAGCGTGATGCTTTGCATGAGCGTTACACTCAGGCTATGCAGGGACCAGACCTCGCAGAGCTGAAGCAGATTATCATAGACGAGGAGATTGTAGACCCTATCAGCGGCACAAAGAACTGGACCGACGTGCGTCAGTTCAACCTCATGTTCTCTACAGAGATGGGTTCGACATCTGATGGCTCAAGCAAGGTTTATCTGCGTCCGGAGACAGCACAGGGTATCTTCGTAAACTATCTGAATGTTCAGAAGACAGGCCGTATGAAGATTCCTTTCGGCATCGCCCAGATTGGTAAGGCTTTCCGTAACGAGATTGTTGCCCGTCAGTTCATTTTCCGTATGCGCGAGTTCGAGCAGATGGAGATGCAGTTCTTCGTAAAGCCTGGCACAGAGCTTGACTACTTCCAGAAGTGGAAGGAGACTCGTATGAAGTGGCACCAGAATCTTGGTTTCGGTGCAGAGAACTATCGCTTCCACGATCATGAGAAGCTCGCTCACTATGCTAACGCGGCTACCGACATCGAGTTCCACATGCCGTTTGGCTTCAAGGAGGTTGAGGGTGTACACAGCCGTACCAACTTCGACCTTACACAGCACGAGAAGTTCTCAGGCCGCTCAATCAAGTACTTCGATCCTCAGACCAAGGAGTCGTACACTCCGTATGTCATCGAGACATCTATCGGTGTAGACCGTATGTTCCTCAGCGTGATGTGTCACTCTTACAAGGAGGAGAAGCTTGAGAATGGCGAGACACGCGTTGTATTGCTCCTGCCGCCGGCATTGGCTCCTACAAAGCTTGCTGTTATGCCGCTTGTAAAGAAGGACGGACTGCCAGAGAAGGCTCGTGAGATTGTGAACAACTTGAAGTTCCACTTCAATACTCACTATGATGAGAAGGACACTATTGGCAAGCGTTACCGTCGTCAGGACGCTGTGGGTACTCCTTACTGCGTGACTGTAGATTACGACACATTGAAGGACAATACCGTGACTCTGCGTTTCCGCGACACAATGGAGCAGGAGCGTGTGAGCATCGACCAGCTCCAGAGCATCATTGAGGATAAGGTGAGCATCACAAGCTTGCTGAAGAAGCTCCAGTAAAGTTGCATCAACACCCCGTGCAGCCCATACTATACATTATATATATAGATACTATAAACATTTAGATGAAGAAATTCAGTATATATCTCCTCTTCGCATTCGTGGCTGTGCTGACAGCGGGATTGTCGTCGTGCAGTGAGACCGATAACGAGGTTGAGGAATTTCCCAACTGGCAAGCAACCAACGAGGCTTTCTTCGACAAGAAGTATGCCGAGGTGAAGTCGCTTGCTGATGGAGGCAACAAAGAGTGGAAGGTGCTGCGTGCGTGGAATCTTGAAGCTAATGTGGCTACACATAGCTACGACCATGTGCTCGTCAACGTGCTCAATGAGGGTAAAGGTTCTGGCTGTCCCATCTACACCGATTCGGTAAAGGTACACTACAGTGGCAGACTCTTGCCTTCGACCAGCTATCCTGATGGCTATATGTTCGATAAGTCGTGGAATGGCGATGAGTTTAATGAGGCAACTGCCATACCTGCGACATTCTCAATGGGGCTTGTTGTGAAAGGATTCTCTACTGCTCTTATGTATATGCATATTGGCGACAAGTGGCGTGTATACATTCCTCACCAGTTGGGTTATGGCTCGCTCACAAATCCGGGTGCTGCCTATTCTACACTCGTTTTCGACGTAGAGCTTGTAGCTTATTATCATGCCAACCATTCTGCAAGCAAGGCTCCTGCCAAAGGCGGTGAGGCACAGAAATGCGGAGAGTGGATATACGAATAATAATGTATATAAGCATTCTTCAAGTTTGAAATTTATAGACAATGGACAATTATGATTACCTGTATTAATCATAATTGTCCATTTTGCTTTAGTATAGACCATAAAATAGCTTCAGATAGTGTGTGCGAACACAATTTCATTGACTTACATCAAAAATGAGAGTGAATAATGAAAAAAACACCTGCTTTGCTTTGTTGTGTGCGTAAACAATCGTAACTTTGCATCGTCAAAACAAGGGAACCGTGAGGCAACCAAAGACAACATAAGTTAAAGGTATTAGAAATTTTGAGAGAATTCGATAGGTTTCAGATTAGTCTTGAGAGGTAAACAAAAAGATTGTAAAGGATGACAAAGCCGAAAGGTAAAGATTGATGGATAACAACACGCAAAGAAGGTTAATTAGTCAAAGGTAAAGATGATTCAGGTAACAATGAGAAGGTAATAAAGATTAGGATGACAAAGAGAAGGTAGGAAAGATTAGGATAACATATAGAGAAGAAGGTAAAGAAGATTAGGATAACACAAGCAATAGGTTAAAGGTAGATTGTCAATAGGTAAGGATTTCAATAGGTAGCTGGTTGATAAGGTATTAGAATTTAGTTAGGTTAAAATGGTTTTTAAAAGGTAAGAAGGTTATGTTGATGACAATGATGATGACCCTATTTGCAGCCAGTGCTGCAATAGGAATGTGGGGTGAAGGCAACGATAAATAGTTCGTTTGCATCCCCCTAAGAGAAAGACGGAGCGGAAGTCGAACGCGATGAAGTCTTTAGTTTAAAATTAGGAAACATAGAAAAAATAATAACGAGGCTGTTTCGGAACATTCCGGAGCAGCCTTTTCTTTTATTGTCTGTTGCAATGTTGTTGCATGGCATTGTGTTCACGCACACATTTTGGGCTATTCCTAAAAGTAATTTAAAAACCCGAAAAACCATGATTTTTTTTTGGCTATAACGCGTAAAAAAGCTATATTTGCGCTGTCTAAGTGACACAACGAAACATTTTTGTTGTCATAGTGGCACCAAAGAGAGACACAAGTTAATCTATATAAAACAACTAAAAAACCTTTTACTATGAATGTTGATAAAATTATGCACGACCTTGAGGCTAAGCACCCAGGCGAGGCTGAGTTTTTGCAGGCAGTTCGCGAAGTTTTAATCTCTGTTCAGGATGTTTACAACCAGCATCCCGAGTTTGAGAAGGCCAAGATCATTGAGCGAATGGTAGAGCCGGAGCGCATCATTACGTTCCGCGTGCCATGGACTGATGATAAGGGTGAAGTGCATGTTAATATCGGCTATCGCGTACAATTTAATGGCGCGATTGGTCCATACAAGGGCGGTCTCCGTTTCCATCCTTCTGTAAATCTTTCTATTTTGAAGTTCCTCGGCTTTGAGCAGACATTCAAGAACGCTCTCACCACATTGCCTATGGGCGGTGGCAAGGGCGGTAGCGACTTCTCTATCCGCGGACGCAGCGATGCAGAGGTAATGCGTTTCTGCCAGGCTTTCATGACAGAGCTTTATCGTCATATCGGTCCTGATGAGGACGTTCCCGCAGGCGACATCGGTGTTGGTGGCAGAGAGATTGGCTATCTTTTCGGTATGTATAAGAAGCTCACCCATCAGTATCAGGGCGTTTTGACAGGTAAGGGCCTTGAGTTTGGTGGTTCACGTATACGTCCAGAGGCTACTGGCTACGGTGCTCTGTATTTCGTACAGCAAATGCTCGCTACAAGAGGTCTCGACCTTAAGGGCAAGACTGTTGCTATCTCTGGCTTCGGTAATGTGGCTTGGGGTGCAGCTAAGAAGGCTACAGAACTTGGTGGCAAGGTTATCACTATTTCTGGTCCTGACGGCTATATTCTTGACGAGGCAGGCATCGCAGGCGAAAAGATTGACTATATGCTTGAGCTTCGTGCTTCTGGCAACGACATTTGCCAGCCTTATGAGGAAGAGTTCCCAGGCTCTAAGTTCATAGCAGGCAAGAAACCTTGGGAGGTTAAGGCAGATGTTTATCTGACATGTGCTACCCAGAACGAGCTTAACGGTGCTGACGCCGACTTGATTTTGGCACAGCATCCTGAGTGTGTTGCCGAGGTTTCCAACATGGGATGTACAGCCGAGGCTGTTGAGAAGTTTGTTGCTGCCCAGCAGCTCTTCGCTCCTGGCAAGGCTGTCAACGCAGGTGGCGTAGCAACATCAGGTCTTGAGATGACTCAGAACTCAATGCGCTTGAGTTGGAGCGAGGCAGAGGTAGACGAGAAACTTCACTATATCATGCACTCTATCCACGAGCAGTGCGTGAAGTATGGCAAGCAGGCTGACGGCTACATCGACTACGTGAAGGGCGCAAACATCGCAGGCTTCATGAAGGTGGCTAACGCTATGATGGCACAAGGAATTGTATAGCATAGAATAGATTAGGAGGGTAAGGATTATGATGCTTTGGCATTTTAATTCTTATCCTCCTAATTGCATTTTCTAACCTTGTTAAACACAATATCACCCCATAATTATAACGCCATCTACACCCCGCTTCAATAGGAAAAATAACCAAATGTTTTTATATTGTGATATATTATAGGATAATTTTTGTGCTGGCAATAGCAACAGCGTCTTTTCTGGTCTTTCCCGTCCATGCCCAGACTCAGAAGGGAAAGGCTTCTTTCTATTCAAAACGCGCTACCGGAGCGCGTACAAGTAGCGGTGAGAGACTACACCATGACAGTTTGACATGCGCTCATCGCACATATCCATTTGGCACCTTGCTAAAGGTTACTAACGAGCGCAACGGCAAGTGGGTTGTTGTGCGTGTCACCGACCGTGGTCCTCATTCTCGTGGACGCATCATCGACCTTTCTCATGCTGCCGCCGATAGGATAGGAATCATCAATCAGGGTGTGGCCACAGTGAAGGTAGAACGCTATCACGATTCTAATATTCCTTATCGTTTGGATGAAAAGGAGTTTCCTGAAATTGATTTTGAAGTGACAGAATACACGTTACCAGAAAATGGTGTGTTGCATTTTCCTAAAAAAGGCAAGCAGTATAAGCAGTATGTGAAGATTGTGGATGAGGATGACGATGAGAACGACTCTACCAAGATTGTTTCTGCATCTAAAAAGAATGTTGTGGAAAAACACACATCAACATCCAAGAAAAAATCTGTATCCAAGAAGAAGTCAACATCCAAGAAAAAGAAATCAACATCGAAGAAGAAGTCTTCAAAACGCAGACGTTGATATATTTATATAAGTTGCCATACCATCCTACAGATTGCCGCTCATATATAAAGATATATATGAACATATAATTATATAATGAAGGCCGGGCGATCACTCGCCCGACCTTCTATCTTATTCTTATTCTAATGTTTGGACTTAGAAGCTAATGTCAAGTCCTACAGCAAACACATTGTTGTTGCGTGTATAATCCGAGCTATAGGTGATGTTTGTAGCCTCTACATTCTTCGATGTCTTCTTGTGGTCGTAGAAAGTGTGGAAGTAAGCCACATTGAGGTCCATCTTGTCCGAGAGATGCACTACGCCACCCACAGCCACAGAGTTGGAGCTTACTACGAATGATTTGTCGTCCATGTATTCATCGCTTATGCCATAGTTGGTGTTCTGCCAGCCAGTGCTCACAGTGAATTTCTTGTTGATGTCGTATTCAGCACCAGCGTTCCACTCCAATGTGCCACGGTCGAGCGTCTTGTTGCGGTTGTTGTAGCTTGTAGCGTTCTTGTCGTCGAACCAATGGAAGCCAACGTTTACTCGCAGAGCGTCAACAGGCTTGTAGCCAACACCTACTGTAAGGAGTGAGGGAATGTCGCCTGCAATCTTCTTGCCGTCCTCATATTCGCCAATAGCCTCGTTGAGCTTTGTGTCAAACTGGCTCTTGAGCTGTCCCATAGCACCCTGCACTGTAGCGTTGCTAAGAATTGCCTTAGCAGCTGTCTCAGGCACACCGTTATTTATGTATGCACCAAGAAGGTTCTCAGGAAGGTTGCCGATAGAAGGAGCACGGTTCACCGACTTGTTTTTAAGGCGCATACGTGTCTTGAACTCATACTTTGCAGAGAAGTTCCAGCGTCCCGCCTTGTAGTCAACACCAAGGATAGGAGTGAATCCGAGTCCGCTCTGGTCACAGCTAAGTTCTATGTCGGCAGCATCTTTCTTTGTAGCGTCAAGTACCTGATAGAGAGGCATGTTGCCCACCTTTATGTCGCGCACATAACCATAGTAGTTGCACGAAGCATATATGGTGCGCACACCGGCGAATGCACTGAAATTGTCGCTGAACTTATAAGCGGCACCTATAGATATGCCGTAGTAGTACTGGCGACCGTGCATATAGCTGTCATAGCTATATTTGCCATCTTTGCCAAACACCTTGTCTGAAGAGAATATTGCAGGCACACCATAAGCAGCAGCTGCACCGTCAACAACCTGTGCCAATTGACATGCTCCCATAGCAGTCTCGCTCACGATTTTCTCGAACGATCCGAGTCCGTTATCGAATGTGCATTTGCCACCGCCACCGTTAAGTGCCAGATTAGCCTGGAACGACCAGCGGCCCTTGTTGTAGGCATACTGCAATGAAGGAATTACAGGAGCGAAAGCATCGCCCTTGAAATCGCGTGGAGTAGTGGGGTTTTGGGTGTTGTTGTTGAACAACAGATAGTTGTTGTTGATTGTACGTGTCTGATAAGCCAACTGCCAGTTGAGCGACAGGTGATGGCCCTCGCCCAAGAATACAACACCGGCAGGGTTGTAGTATACACCGTCGATACCTATTGAAGCCTCACGGCTCATCATACGGTTGAATGCCACGTTTTGGTTTGTGTTTGTGAGTAGTCCTCCTGCAAACGATACGCTGCTCGATGCAATCGCTGCTGTCAAGCAAGCCATTTTTAACTTGTTCATCTTAATTACCTTTAAAAAATTGGTTGCAAAGGTAAGCGAATTGTTCGGTTTTTCCTTTAGTTAATCATTTGTTTTAATTGTTATTAACAAAAGTAGTATGGTTTTATGCACAAACCTATTGATTTGTGCATAAAAAACATAGTGCAACTAATTTTGCAATGTCGCATTTTTTTTGTACTTTTGCGAGTTGACATTTCCCTAAGGCAAACATGTTTTTTAAACCCACCACGACATATTATGGACGACGAGATAAAAGATAGTGAAGAACAAAGATTGAAGAACGAAGAATCCAATAGCAATGAGATTGTTTCTTCCGACGAGTCGGACTCTTCTGTTGAGTCAGATTCTTCGGCAGAGGCTTCGGCTTCCCCCCAACATTCCGATTACAAGCCCGTGAACCGCTTCGACGCTTCGGCAGTGCATCATCTTAGCGGCATGTACCAGAATTGGTTTCTTGATTATGCCTCATACGTAATTCTTGAGCGTGCCGTCCCCCATATAGAGGACGGTCTGAAACCCGTGCAGCGACGTATTCTCCATTCAATGAAGCGCATGGACGATGGACGATTCAACAAGGTGGCCAACATCGTGGGCCACACCATGCAGTTTCATCCCCATGGCGACGCTTCTATTGGCGACGCCCTTGTGCAGATGGGACAAAAGGACTTGCTTGTCGACTGTCAGGGCAACTGGGGAAATATACTCACTGGCGACCGTGCCGCCGCTCCTCGATACATAGAGGCGCGTCTGTCGAAGTTTGCTCTTGATGTGGTGTTCAATCCTAAGACCACCGAATGGCAGCTCTCTTATGATGGACGCAACAAGGAGCCTATAACCCTTCCGGCTAAGTTCCCGCTCCTTCTGGCACAAGGTGCCGAAGGCATTGCCGTGGGATTAAGTTCTAAGATTCTGCCTCATAACCTTGTTGAGATTTGCGACGCTGCCATCAACTATCTGCGTGGTGAGGAGTTTCAGTTATATCCCGACTTCCCCACGGGTGGCTCTATTGATGTGGCACGCTACAACGACGGTCAGCGTGGCGGAATGGTTAAGGTGCGTGCAAAGATAGAGAAGCTCGACTCCAAGACTATCGTCATACGCGAGATTCCTTTCTCCAAGACCACAACCACGCTTATCGACTCCATCCTCAAAGCCATCGACAAGGGCAAGATTAAGGCAAAGAAAGTGGATGACAATACTGCTGCCGAGGTGGAGATACAAGTTCACCTTGCGCCTGGAGTGTCGAGCGACAAGACCATTGACGCCCTTTACGCCTTCTCCGATTGCGAGATAAACATCTCGCCCAACTGCTGCGTTATCGAGGACAACAAGCCTTGTTTCCTCACTGTGAGCGATGTGCTGCGCCATTCCACCGACACAACCATGGGATTATTGCGCAAGGAATTGCAGATACGCAAGTCGGAACTTGAGGAGCAGCTCTTCTTCTCGTCATTGGAGCGCATTTTCATTGAGGAGCGCATATACAAGGAGAAGAAGTTTGAGCAGTCGAAATCGCAGGACGAGGTAGTTGCCTTTATCGACTCCAAGTTGCAGCCTTTCAAGGATCAGATATTCCGAGTGCCCTCCAACAAGACAACGGCAGAGGGAAAAGTGGAGCAGGAGATGGTGGAATACTCGTTCCACCGCGATATAACCCGCGACGACATCCTGCGATTGCTTGAGATAAAGATGCAGTGCATCCTGAAGTACAACAAGGACAAGGCTGATGAGCTTATCGCACGCATCAAAGCTGAGCTTGCCGACATTGAGTATGACTTGGCTCACATGACCGACGTCACCATACATTGGTTTGAGTTCATTCGCGACAAGTATGGCAAGGACCATCCGCGTCGCACCGAGATAAAGAGTTTCGACACCATCGAGGCTTCCAAGGTGGTTGAGGCCAACCAGAAGCTCTACATCAACCGTCAGGAGGGATTCATAGGAACCGGTCTTAAGAAGGACGAGTTTGTGTGCAACTGTTCCGACATCGACGACATCATCGTGTTCTTCAAGGACGGTAAATACAAGATGGTGCGTGCCGCCGACAAGATATTTGTGGGCAAGAACATCCTCCACGTGCAGGTGTTCAAGAAGAACGACAAGCGCACTATATATAATGTTGTCTACCGCGACGGCAAGGCAGGAGCTGCCTACATCAAGCGTTTCTTCGTTCCTACCATGACCGTAGGCAAGGAGTACGACCTGACTCAGGGCACACCAGGCTCTCGTGTTCTCTATTTCACAGCCAACCCCAATGGTGAGGCTGAGGTGATAAAGGTTACGCTTGAGGCCAATCCTAAGCTCAAGAAGATATTCATAGAGCGCGACTTCTCGGAGGTGGGCATCAAGGGACGCACATCCAAGGGTAATCTTGTGACGCGCAATCCTATCCACCGCATTGGTCTCAAGAGCCACGGTCATTCCACTCTTGGTGGACGCAAGGTGTGGTACGACCCCGATGTCAACCGTCTCAACTACGACGAGCACGGACGGTTGCTTGGTGAGTTCTTCGACGATGATTCCATTCTTGTTGTCCTCGACGACGGCAACTTCTACATCTCATCGTTCGATGCCAACAACCACTACGAGGATAATATCAAGATTATTGAGAAGTGGGACCCCGACAAGATATGGACTGCAGCCCTCTTTGATGCCGACAATTCAGGCAATCTTTATCTTAAGAGATTCCGCATGGAGGCCATCAAGCGTCAGCAGAACTACATTGGTGAAAATCCCAAGAGTCAGTTGATGCTGCTCACCGACACTGCCTATCCCCGCATAGAGGTGGATTACGCTCCCGTGAAGGCTCCCGACGGTTCTATGACCCAGCGTCCGCCATTGGAGATTGATGCCGATGAGTTTATTGCTGTCAAGGGCTTCAAGGCAAAGGGCAAGCGTGTTACGACACTTGACGTTGAGGCCGTTAAGGAACTTGAGCCTACTCGTTTCCCCAACCCCGACGATGATGACTCCGACGACACCCCTGAGGAGGAACCTGAAAACCTCGACCCTGATGCAGGCAAGAGTCAACAGCAAGTGATAGACGAAATGACCGGACAACTCAACATATTCACCGAGAATGCAGATCTTTAAGAACATAATCCTTATGTGCGCCCTCATCTGTGGCAGCAGTGCTATGCAGGCTGCCACAGATGGGGGCGCATGTCCTTCTGCCGACACCATATATATTAATAATGATGCCGGAAGCAAAAATAACGATATTGGCGGTTTCATCCATCGTTTGCAGTTGAAGACCAACTCGCTTATGATAGGCATAGGCTCCACCAATATCCTCGATACCTACCTCTCGCCCGAGAAATACCGTGGCATCGACCTTCGTTTCCTCTCCCACACACGTCGTGAGAAAGAGCAGTCACCGTGGATAAACCAGTTTCAGCATGAGGGCAACGTGGCTTATGCCGACAACCGTTCGGGCAATGGTGGCACTATGGCTGGTGGCTACACCTTCCGCTATTCGTTGCTGCATAAGTGGACAGTGTCGTTATGGCGTAGTCCGCTGCGTATTGTTGCCGGAGGTACAGCATCCACCAACTTAGGTTTTATCTATAACACTCGCAATGGCAACAATCCTGCCAACGCCCGATTGTCGTTGCACATCGAGCCAACCGTCGGCTTCGACTATCCCATAGGCAGAGCGAGCCATACCCGTGGCATTGCGTTCACCCCAGGAGCATGTGCCCATTTCCCCGTGATACTCCATTACGAGGCTTCAGCTCCATTGCTTGGCATGATGTTCTCGCCCAACTACGGTCAGTCCTACTACGAGATATTCAACCGTGGCAACTACGACCACAACTGTGTGCCTACTACCTTCGGCTCCACCCCCTCGTTGCGCCAGATGCTCACTATCGATTTCCGCCTTGCCCGCACCACGTGGCGCATAGGTTATTTGGGCACTATCGAGCAGTCGCAGGTCAACAACCTCAAGACTCATGTCTACACACACTCCTTAATGATAGGCATTGTGAAGAGGTTCAGGACGCTGAAGCAATAAATCCGTAAGCAATAAATAAAAAAATAACCCCTTAACTACAATAGCTATGACAAATTACATTCGATTCGACTGGGCCATGAAGCGCATGTTGCGCGACAAGGCTAATCATGAGGTGATAGAAGGATTGCTCACATCGCTGCTTGGTGAGAAGGTGACGATAAAGGAGTTTCTTGAAAGCGAGGGTAATCAGAAATACGAGGACGACAAGTTCAACCGTGTTGATATTCTTGCTGAGAACGACCGTGACGAATTGCTTATCATAGAAATTCAGAACACGCGTGAACTGGCTTATTTCCAGCGCATGTTGTATGGTGTGTCGAAAGCTATAACCGACTATATGGAACTTGGTGATAAATACGACAAGGTAAGGAAGGTATACTCTATCAACATCGTCTATTTCGACCTCGGCCAGGGTGAGGATTATGTTTACCACGGTAAAACTATATTCAAGGGTATGCATGAACCTTACGATACACTGCGCCTTTCGAGATACCAGGCACAGCGGTTTTTCGGCATCGTTCCTAAGGACAAGAAGGAATCCAAGCCAGCGGGCGACATCTTTCCTGAATATTATGTGTTGCGTGTTGATGATTTCGATAAAGTGGCAAAGACTCCGCTTGACGAGTGGATTGAATTTCTTAAGACTGGTCATATAAGTGATACAGCCACAGCTCCTGGTCTTGACCGTGCGCGCAAGTGTATGCAGTTTGATGAGTTGTCTGCTGCCGATCGACGTGCCTATCTGCGTCACATGGAAGCAGTAAGAACCCAAAAGAGTGTGTTGGAGACAAGTCGTGAAGAAGGTCGTGAAGAAGGCCGTGAAGAAGGCCGTAAAGAAGGTCGTGAAGAAGGCCGTGAAGAAGGTCGTGAAGAAGGTCGTGAAGAAGGTCGTGAAGAAGGCCGTAAGGAGGGCATAGAGAATGAAAAACTTGAAACTGCCAAGCGCTTGATTTCTATGGGACTTTCTGTAGAACAAGTATCGCAAGGCACAGGTTTGAACATAGCGGAAGTAAAGAAATTAATACAATAAAAAAGTATATGCATTGTAGAAATAGACTTTGGCATACATCGTTTCTTGTGTTATTGCTATCCATGTTTGCTTTCGCCTCGTGTGTCGACGAGGATGAGTATGCCGACAATCCGCGTGGCAATTTCGAGGCTTTGTGGAAGGCTATCGACGAGCATTATTGTTTCTTCGACTACAAGAGGGAGCAGTACGGACTCGACTGGGATAAAATCTATGACAAGTATTCGGCACAGATAGCCGACGACATGACCGACACCCAACTCTTTGAGGTGCTTGGCAACATGCTTGCCGAGTTGAGGGACGGCCATGTGAACATGTATTCCTCATGGGATGTGGCCCGCAACTGGTCGTGGCATGAGGACTATCCCTCTAATGTTAGCGACACATTGTTGAGGCGGTATCTCGGCACCGACTACCGCATTGCCACAGGTATGCGCTACCGCCGACTCGACGACAACACGGGCTACATTCGTTGCTCTTCGTTCCAAAATGGCATAGGAGCCGGCAATCTCGACGACATATTGTTTTATCTTGCTCCGTGCAACGGACTGATAATCGATTTGCGCGACAATTCCGGCGGTCTGCTCTCTTCTGCCGAGGAGCTTGCAGCACGCTTCACCAACAAGGAATTGCTTGTGGGCTACATGCAGCACAAGACGGGAAAGGGTCATGCCGACTTCTCCCAGCTTCAGGAGCAGCGTCTTAAGCCAGGCAAGGGAGTGCGTTGGCAGAAGAAGGCCGTAGTGCTCACCAACCGTTCCGTCTACAGTGCTGCCAACGAGTTTGTCAAATACATGAAGTGCTGTCCTAATGTCTACGTCGTGGGCGACCGCACTGGTGGAGGAGCCGGAATGCCTTATTCCAGCGAGCTTCCCAACGGTTGGAGCATACGTTTCTCGGCATGTCCCATGTATGATAGGGACAAGCAGTCGACAGAGTTCGGCATTGAGCCTGACTACAATGTCGCCCTCTCGCAATCCGACCTCCTTCGTGGCGAGGATTCCATCATTGAATATGCCCGTCGTCTGCTCAAGTAGTTTTTTAGGCTAATCCTGCACTGAAATAAATATAGCAGCGTCTTGCATATTCTAACAGAAATGATTACTTTTGCGCTCGAAACAAGACAATAAGTAATTTTTTTGAGAAAAAATAGAAAACGATGTTGAATTTAGACAATTTCTACAAGGCACGCTACGTACTGAGCAAGGTGATACGCAAGACAGCCCTTATTCATGCCCCTAAGATAAACCCCGAGTGTGACGTCTACCTGAAGCCCGAGTGTCTTCAGCTTACCGGCTCGTTCAAGATTCGCGGTGCTTACTACAAGATATCGCAGCTCTCCGACGAGGAGAAGTCGAAGGGTGTCATAGCCTGCTCGGCTGGCAATCATGCCCAGGGAGTGGCTCTCGGAGCCACGGCTATGGGCATCAAGTCGCTCATCTGCTTGCCCGAGGGTGCTCCTATAAGCAAGGTTGAGGCCACCCGCAAGCTCGGAGCCGAAGTCAATCTCGTTCCCGGTGTCTACGATGATGCCTACAACGAGGCGTTGCGCTTGCGCGACGAGCATGGCTACACATTCATCCATCCCTTCGACGACGAGAATGTGATAGCCGGACAAGGCACCATCGGTCTTGAGTTGCTCGACCAGCTGCCCGATATCGAGGCTGTTGTGGTGCCCGTAGGTGGTGGCGGACTTCTCTCGGGCATTGCCTTTGCCATAAAGTCGTTGAATCCTGCCGTCAAGGTGTATGGTGTTCAGGCTGCGGGAGCCGCAAGCATGGTGCAGAGCATCCACGACCATAAGCAGGAGATGCTCGACACAGTGTCTACCATTGCCGATGGCATTGCCGTCAAGGAGCCTGGCAAGATAACGTTCGACACCTGCAGCAATTATGTCGACGACATCGTCACAGTGAGCGAGGATGAAATCTGCGCTGCCATTCTCCAGCTCATCGAGAGCGAGAAGATGATTGCCGAGGGAGCAGGAGCCGCCAGTGTTGCTGCCGTGATGTTCAACAAGGTTCCTATTAAGGGCAAGAAGACCGTATGCGTGGTGAGTGGTGGCAACATCGACGTTACTATCCTCAACCGTGTCATCAACCGCGGTCTCTCAACGAGCGGACGCATCTGTTCGCTGTGCATCGAGCTTGAGGACAAGCCTGGCCAGATGCTTGGTGTGAGCAAGGTGTTTGCCGAGCTTGGTGCCAATGTCATCCGCGTCAACCACGAGCGCAGCGTGGATAGTGAGAAGGTTACATCGTGTGTGCTCCGCCTGCAGGCCGAGACCAAGAATGCCGAGCACGTGAACCAGCTCAAGGAAGCCCTCACAAAGCGCGGCTTCAAACTTGTTGACTACAACTTCAATTATTAATTTTAACAACGATACAACTATTATGAACAAGCAAATCAGTACAAACAACGCCCCCGCAGCCATCGGTCCTTACTCACAGGCTATCGAGGCTAATGGCATGGTATTCGCATCAGGTCAGATTCCTATCGACCCTGCAACAGGCAATTTTGTCGAGGGTGGCATCAAGGAGCAGACTCGTCAGTCGCTCACCAACGCCCAGAACATCCTCAAGGAGGCTGGCACCGACCTCGCCCATGTTGTCAAGACCACTGTCTTCCTCAGCGACATGGACAATTTCGCCGCTATGAACGAGGTTTACGCCGAGTTCTTCTCTCAGCCGTTCCCTGCCCGCTCTGCAGTGGCTGTGAAGACATTGCCCAAGAACGCTCTCGTTGAAGTGGAGTGCATTGCAGTGAAATAAGTTTTTAGAGGGAGTTAAGGAGTTCCTATCCTTAACTTCCTCTTAACTCCTCCCATCAAAATTGACATTATTTTAATCTTTTATTCCCATATATTTCTTATCTTTGCATTGTCTTTGTTGAATCAACCGGATTTTTTGATTTATAAAACAATACAATGATATGAAACAATCAACAATTTTTACTATTGCCGCCGCGCTGTTCGTGTCTACATCGGCTGTGGCGCAGATTAATTATCCGTCTACTCCAAAGGATAACACCGTTGACGAGTATTTCGGTGTGAAAGTTGCCGACCCTTACCGCTGGCTTGAGGACGACACCAGCGAGAAGACTGCCCAGTGGGTTGAGGCTGAGAACAAGCTCACGCGCGACTATCTCAACAGCATCCCCATGCGTGCCAAAATTCTGAAGCGACTCAAGGAGACCGCCAATTTCGAGAAGTTCGGCATTCCCTTCGAGAAGAACGGCAAGTGGTATGTACATCGCAACGACGGACTGCAGAACCAGTATGTGCTCTATCAGATGGACCGTCCAGACTCGCCCGTAAAGGAACAGCGCGTATGGCTCGACCCCAACAAACTCAGCACCGACGGCACTGTGGCTCTCAAGGGCACCCACTTCTCCAACAACGGTCGCTACATGGCCTACGTCATCTCGCGCAGCGGTTCCGACTGGGAGGAAATCTACGTCAAGGACTGCCAGACGGGCAACGACTTGCAGGACCATATCCTCTGGGCTAAGTTCACCAACGTGACATGGCTTGGTGATGGCTTCTACTACAGTGCCTACGACGCTCCCGAGAAGGGCAAGGAGACATCTGCCAAGAACTCTGTGCAGAAGATCTACTACCACAAGATTGGCACTCCGCAGACCGATGACCAGCTCTTCTACATGAACCCCACCCAGCCCTTGCGCTTCTATGGGGTGAGTGTCAATAAGGACGAGACGGTGATGTTCCTCACCGAATCGGGCATGGACAACGGCAACAATCTCTTTGTGCGCGACCTCACCAAACCCAACTCGCAGTTCATCCAGATGTGTGCCAACCCCAAGTACATCTATTCCACCGTGCAGACCGTGGGCGACAAAATCTATATCCTCACCAACGCCGAGGCTCCCAAGTATCGCCTTATGCAGGCCGACCTGAAGCATCCCGGCTATAATGAGTGGCGCGAGGTTGTGCCCGAGGGTGAGAGTGTGCTCGAGGATGTGGTATTTGCCGACGACCGCATGATATTGCAGTATGCCAAGGACAATTGCACACATCTCTACACCTACACCACCGAGGGCAAGCGTCTCTCCGAGATTAAGTTCCCCACCTTCGGTTCTGCCTCTGTCAGCGGCAAGCGCGGCCAGAAGGAAGTGTTCTACACCTTCACCTCCTACACCGTGCCCACCTCTGTCTATAGCTACGACATGGCTTCGGGCAAGAGCAGCGTGCTCTACGCTCCCAAGGTGAGCTTCCGCTCGCAGGACTACACCACCGAGATGCAGTTCTACACAAGCAAGGACGGCACACGCGCCCCGCTCTTCATCACCTACAAGAAGGACCTTAAGCTCAACGGCAAGAACCCGTTGCTGCTCTATGGCTACGGCGGCTTCAACGTCTCCTACTATCCCTTCTACCTCTCCAACATGATTCCGTTCATGGAGCGTGGCGGCATCTATGTGCATGCTGTGTTGCGTGGTGGCGGTGAGTATGGCGAGGATTGGCACGTGGCAGGCACAAAGTTGCAGAAGCAGAACGTGTTTGACGATTTCATCTCGGCTGCCGAGTATCTCATCGACAAGAAGTACACCTCCAAGGACTATCTCGCCATCCAGGGCGGAAGCAACGGTGGACTGCTCGTGGGAGCTTGCATGACTCAGCGTCCCGACCTCTTCAAGGTGTGCATTCCCGAGGTGGGTGTGCTCGACATGCTCCGCTACCACAAGTTCACTATCGGCTGGAACTGGGCACCCGACTACGGCACATCCGAGGACTCCAAGGAGATGTTCGAGTACTTGCTGCGCTATTCTCCGCTCCACACCCTCAAGCCGGGCGTGAAATATCCCGCAACACTCGTCACCACAGCCGACCACGACGACCGTGTTGTGCCAGCCCACTCGTTCAAGTTTGCCGCGCGTTTGCAGGAGTGCCAGGCTGGCTCGGCTCCTACGCTCATCCGCATCGGCACAAAGGCAGGTCATGGTGGTGGCAAACCGCTTGCCATGCGTCTTGAGGAGCAGGCCGACGTGCTGAGCTTCATCCTGTGGAACATGGGAGTAAAGAAGTAATTTTGAATAAAATAAAATAGAGTTATGAAAAAGGGTTCTGTAATAATGATGGGTGCGGCTCTCTTGGTGAGCAGCTGCACCACGGGCGCAGGCGCAGGGGCCTACGCCGGAAGCTCGCTTGGTTCGGTGCTTGGCTCCGCAATAGGCGGCATTGTTGGCGGACCTCATGGCAGCGATGTAGGCACAATCTTTGGAATGGCGGGTGGAGCCGTTGTGGGTGGTGCCCTTGGTGATGCGGCTGAGAAGGCACAGCGCCGTTCCGCACAGCAGTACGACGACGACACGTATGTAAGCGGCAACAGCGCCAATTATTCCAATGGCGGCAACAGCGCCAATTATGTTGGTGATGATTTCGACCCGTCGCAAATGGTTGACAACAGCAATTCGGGCGACGACCGTATTGACTTCGGAGCGCCATCCTCTTCGGGTGCTAACGCAACGATGGGCAATGCCTCGCCAAGCCAATCAGTCGACGCAAGCCGCGTGGAGCAAATCTACGGCAAAGCCAAGAGCGACGGCAAGCTCACTATCCGCAACGTGCGTTTTGCCGACAGCAACGGCGACGGAGTGCTTTCGGGTGAGGAGATAGGTCAAGTGTCGTTTGAGATATACAACGAAACCGATGTTCCCATCTACAACTTCGATCCCTCGGTGGTTGAGGCTGAGGCCAACAAGCGCATTTATATCTCGCCGAGCGTGCGTGTGGAGAACATAATGCCAGGGCAGGGATTGCGCTACACAGCCACGGTGAAGGCCGACCGCCGCATCAAGGACGGAGAGATTCGTCTGCTTGTGTCGGCTCAGAAAGAAGGCAAGCCGATATCCTACGTCACTGTGGTGAAAGTTGCCACACAAAGACAATAGGGCAACCCTAAAAAAGATAAAGCGAAGGAAATGGAGCAATCTCCACGTCCTTCGCTTTCTTTGTGTTATCCGGTATCTTTTTTTACTAACTCTCTTAGCTGCAATTATTAAACCTACTACAAACTAAAACAACAATCTATTAATCTTACTAAACTAAAAACAACAATCTATTTACTACTTATCTAACTATGCTGATGAAATTTACTTTTTCTTTTTGACAATGCAAAGTTACCAACTTATCAAGACTTAGGCTTTAAATAATCGTTCATGCGCTTACAATATTGTTTCATGCAACATTTTTGCAATGAAATTAAACATCCACGCCGTGTTTAGCCTTTATAATCGCATATTTTTTGTAATTTTGGCGTCGCAACAAACCTTAGAAAACCCTCAAGAAATATGAAATCTAACAAGTATTCATTCCTACGAATGTCCGTCGGCGCAATCATGCTCACGCTCCTCGTCGTCCTCACGGGATGCTCAGCTGGCGGCAAACGCTATGTCATCGGAGTGTCGCAATGCTCCGAGGACGTGTGGCGCGAGAAACTCAACGAGGAGCTGCGCATCGCCGCCTACTATTATAACGATGTCGACCTGCGCATATCCTCTGCCAACGACGACGTGCGCCTGCAGACCCAGCAGATAGAGAAATTCGTTGACGACGGAGTAGACCTCCTCATCGTAGCCCCTGGCCAGGTGGGCATTTCGCCTGCCATCGACCGTGCCTACGAGAAGGGCATACCCGTCATCATCTTCGACCGCCGCACACGCTCCGACAAGTATACAGCCTACATCGGAGCCGACAACCGCGAGATAGGCACCACCTATGCCGAATATCTTGCCAGCGCCTTGCCCGACGGCAGCCGCATCCTTGAGCTGCGCGGACTCTCCTCCTCCTCGCCCGCCATCGAGCGCAGCGCGGGGTTCGACAGCGTTGTGTCGAAGCATCCTAACATAAATATTGTGGCAGACGTGAGTGCCGACTGGACCGAGCAGGGGGCCTACCGCGTTATCGACTCCTTGCTCTCTCATCCGCATCCCGCCTTCGACTGCCTCTTCGCCCACAACGACCGCATGGCTGTGGGCGCACGCCGCGCAGCCCAGAAACACGGACTCGACGTGAGCAAGATACGCTTCTGCGGCATCGACGCCATGCCCCAGAAGGGTGGCGGACTGCAGCTTGTCGACAACGGCACTCTCTTCGCCTCCTACATCTATCCAACGCGAGGCGACGCTGTGATGCAGCTTGCCGTGAACATACTCAAGGGAGGAAAGTACGACCGCGAGAACCGCCTCTCCTCAGCCCTCGTCACCAGTGGCAACGCCCGCGTGCTGCTCATGCAGAACGACGAGACCGTGCGCCAGCAGGACCACCTGCTCAACCTGCGCTCGCGTGTGGACAAGGCTGCCAACGACTTCAACACCCAGCGCAACTATCTGCTCGTGCTCCTCGTCATCATCACTATGCTCATCGTTGCCTGCGCCTTGGCCATTAAGGCCTACGTGGCAAGAACACGCATCAACCGACAGCTCAAGGACTCCATGCGCCAGCAGCAGCAGATGACCGAGGACATGGAGCGCATGACCCAGACCCAGCTGCAGTTCTTCACCAACGTGAGCCACGAGCTGCGCACACCGCTCACCCTCATCGCCGGACCTACCGACCAGCTGCTCGAAGACCCCGCCGTGCGTGGACAGCAGCGCTCCATGCTCGAGATGGTGCAGCGCAACACGCGCATTCTCATACAGCTTGTGGGCGAGATACTCGACTTCCGCAAGGTGCAGAACAACAAGGCCACTCTGCAGCTCAACCGCTTCCGTCTGCAGGAGGAGCTTGGCAAATGGGCCGACGACTTCCGTGCCGTGGCTGCCCGACGCAAGATTTCGATTGATGTCGACACATCCGGTGTGCCCCACGACGCCCTGCTCATTGCCGACCGCGACAAGCTGGAGCACATCTACTTCAACCTCATGTCCAACGCCCTGAAGTACACCCCCGAGGGCGGAACCATCACCACGCGCCTGAAGCTCTGCTCCGGCCAATACACCATGACCGTGGCAGACACAGGCAAGGGCATTGCCCCCGAGGAGCTGCCCCGACTCTTCGAGCGGTTCTATCAGGCGCAAGGCTCCATTGGCGGCACGGGCATTGGTCTCTCGCTCGTCAAGGCCTACGTCGACCTGCATCATGGCGACATACACGCCGAGAGCCAACCGGGCAAGGGCACTACATTCACCGTCAGTCTGCCCGACTCGCAGCCGGGCTACGACCCGTCGAAGGACACCGCCGCCAACACCCAGGCACAGCAGGACAAAGGACTCGTCGACGACAGTTACGCTCCCTCCGACACCGAGGCAGAGGCGCTTGCCGAGCGCATCGTCAACGCCGAGGACTTCGACAACGACCGCCCCTTGGTGCTTATCATCGACGACAACAACGGTATGCGCACATACCTGCGCTCCATACTCTCGCAAAAATACAATGTGGTGGAGGCATCCGACGGCAAGCAGGGTCTTGACAAGGCGCGCCGCTTTGTGCCGCAAGCCGTGGTGTGCGACGTGATGATGCCCGTGATGGATGGCTTGGAGTTTACGCGGCAGATGAAGGCCGACACAGCCACAAGCCATATCCCCGTGATACTGCTCACCGCACGCTCGCTCACCGAGCAGCGCGAGGAGGGCTACGCCATAGGAGCCGACTCCTACATCACCAAGCCCTTCTCAGGCTCAGTGCTGCTCGCCCGTGTCGACAATCTGCTCAAGTCGCGCGTCATGCTCCGCTCCATCTTCTCGGGCGGCAAGCAAGAGGCAGTGGAGGTGGAGCGTCTCGGACAGCCCGACCAAGGCTTTGTGTCACGTCTGCGCGAGATAATAAAGAGCAACCTCGGCGACTCCGACTTCACCATCGAGCGTCTTGGCGAGGAGATAGGTTTGTCGCGCGTGCAGCTCTACCGCAAGGTGAAGGCGCTCACGGGGCAGACCCCCGTGGAGCTTCTGCGCAAGGCACGCCTCGTGAAGGCCCGCCGTATGCTTGAGCAAACCGACAAGGCAGTGTCGGAAATAGCCTACGAAGTGGGGTTCACCTCGCCGTCGTATTTCAACAAGTGCTTTAAGGATGAGTTTGGTATCAGTCCGGGAACAGTTAGAGTTTGAATTTTGAGTTTTGAATTTTGAGTTTTGAATTATCGGCAAAGCCGATTTTGAGTTTTGAGTTTTGAATTTTGAATTGTCGGCAAGCCGATTTTGAGTTTTTGAGTTTTGAGTTTTGAATTATTAAATCACAATTCAAAATTGAATAATTCAAAATCGCCAACGGCGACAATTCAAAACTCAAAATTCAAAACTCAAAACTCCAAAGCCGACAATTCAAAACTCAAAACTCAAAACTCTTTAATCTACCTTAAAAAATCCGTCTTCATCTACATCATCACTACTGATATCTTCCGCTTTGCCTGCTTGGATGTATTGCGTCGACGATGTAGCTATCATACCTACAGTATCGATAGCGATAACATTGATTTGTGGTTTTTGATATTCCTTCTTTTCCATAATTATTGTTGTTTTTTTATTTGATTATAATTTTCTTAGTCTTTCCCGACTTCATTCTCACGATGTTCACGCCCTTCTGTGGCTCATGGAGACGCTTGCCGCTGAGGTCGTAGTATTCCGCCTCGGCATCGTTGAGCACGTCGAGCGCATCGGGAGTGTTGATGCCAGTTGTTGAGCCGTCAATGCGCATTGCGAGTCGGGCAGGGCCATTTGCCGCATTACCGTCGAGCCAAGCGCGGAACGGACTAACCTTGACGCCTTTCACAAGAGTCGAATTATTCAGTTCCTCCACATTCCAGAAGCAGTCCTTTGATATCACATAACCGCTGTTGACGTTCTCGGTAGTGTAAGTGCCGTGGAATGTCATGTCGCCCACGGTTTTTCTATCTATTGTCATATTCAACGTTGCCTTGTTAGCGCCAAATGTCAGCTCTGCTTCGCTGCCGTTGCGCTTTACCACGCATGGAGTTCCGGCTGCCACTGTTCCTTCTAAGCGGCTCAGCACAAGCTCGTTGCCATCTATCTTGTCGATGGTATACAGGCGGTAAGACTCCTCGCCAGTCAGCGTCAATGAGTAAGGCAACACGAGTGTGCCCCAGTTGTTCGACATCTTGCGCGTGTAGGATATTTCATCAACTGTGCCGCTTGCCTGGTCGCTGATATATGAGTCGTCTCTCAGACTGACAGCCTTCTTATTATCACCTAAGTATGCCGATATACCTTCTGGTAATGAATGGAAGTTAACAGTGTTAATATTATAAATGTTACGAAAAACATTTTCACCAATTTTTTTCAGTGATTTAGGCAGCGTCACTTGTCCTGTTACTGCACTTAGATTTTTGCAACCATTAAATGCTTGATTTCCAATTTCCGTCACCGAGGCAGGAATTACAAGTTCTCCTGAAAGACTTCTACAATCCATAAAAGCTTGAGTAGGGATTACACTCAGAGTATTTGGCAACTCAAGTTTTGTAAAACCTTGACAACTCGTGAAAGCCGATTGTCCGATAGTTGTTACTGAGCTGGGTAATGTCAAAGATCCCGTAAAAGAACATCCGTAGAAAGCATATTCGCCAATCGCTTTTACACCATCAGGTATGACAAGGCTTCCTGAAAGATACACACAACCTTTAAAAGCATGCTTGGGGATTACACTCAGAGTATTTGACAACTCAAGAGATGTAAAATACTTACAATCCATGAAAGCTGCAATTCCGATATCTGTTAATGAGTTGGGCAATTTCAAAGTTCCCGTAAACCATGACTGATTGAAAGCATATTCCCCTATTGTTTTCAGTTTACTTGACAGCGTTAGAGTGCCATCAAATCCAGTGCAATTTTGAAAAGCCTGTTCACCAATCTCTGTTACCGAATTAGGTATGACAAGGCTTCCTGAAAGACCCACACAACCTTTAAAAGCAGATCCGGGGATTGTAGTCAGAGCATCTGACAGCTTAAGTTTTGTAAAACTCTTACAGCCCCAGAAAGCCGATGTTCCGATAGTTGTTACTGAGCTGGGTAATGTCAAAGATCCCTTAAATCCAGTGCAATTGTAAAAAGCCTGTTCACCAATCTCTGTTACCGAATTAGGTATGACAAGGCTTCCTGAAAGACCCACACAACCTCTAAAAGCATAGTTGGGGATTACACTCAGAGCATTTGACAACTCAAGAGATGTAAAATACTTACAATCCTGGAAAGCTAACTCCTCGATATCTGTTAATGAGTTGGGCAATTTCAAAGTTCCCGTAAATTCTGACAGATTGAAAGCAGAGCAACATATTTTTTTTAGATTACTTGACAGCGTTAGAGTGCCATTTAATCCTGTGCAATTCCAAAAAGCCATTTCGCCAATCTCTTTTACCGAATTAGGTATGACAAGGTCTCCTGTAAGATTTTTACAGTTATAGAATGCTTGTTTGGGAATTTTCGTAATCGGACCGTCAAACTCTATCACGCACTTGCCATCAACAACACTATGCGCCACGATGTTTGCACCAAATTGCTCTTTGTATCTTATTTTATCCACAATCTTGCCGTCGGAAGTTGTGTAACGGAAGAAACTATGATTACAGTATTGGCAGACATCATCGGCGTTTAGCTTATGTCCAGTGGCAATATATGAAGCGGTAAGGCCGCAAATAGTGTCGCTAGTATAAAAATTTTTGGGCCGGAATGTCACTTCATAGTTAGATAAACAAGTATGCTTGCTCTTTGCTATTCTAAGTGTATTGTGTTTCTGGCTTCTCAAATTTTCGCGTTTGCCATTTTCACGCTTGTATACAAACCATTCGCCATTGTCAGATGCCAACCCATTATAGTCCTGCTTCTCCCACGATAGCTCCATATAGTCGCCTGAAGGCTCCACCTTCAAATTGGCAGGACGAACGTATCCGTTGATGGTGTTGTCAAGTGTCCAATCCTCTTCATGGTCTTGTGAACTATAGTTTTCTTTGTTATACCATTTGCCCTTCACAGTTAGCTTATGGCCATAATAGGGGAATGAGCTGTTGAAGGAGAGCTTAAGATCGATGACGCATACATTATTATAAAAGCTTGAAGTGTTTGGGTTTATCTCCCCAACTTTAAGATTGCAGAATTTTGCTGTGCCTACTTTTTTATTATCAACAATAATATCTGAAGTATTACCGACAGGCTTGTCTCTATAGGTTGTTAGATCTTTCATAAATGTACTTCTATCGGTGACACCAGATATATTGCTCCACATGTCGTTAAGTTTTACTACTTGCTTGTCGTCGATGTAGAGATTTACATCACCTTTGAACCAGGCAGTCTCTTGTATAAGATCAGCATATGATGAATAATACCACATGTATAATTGTAGCGTGACCTCTGTGCCATTCGTCGTGACCTCTGTGTCATTCATTGTGTATGACACGGAATTGAGCTGTACAATAGGGTCGTAATTGGTTTTGGCAGCCGCCTTTCCCACGCCAGCCACACACAAGAACAGCGCCAGTAGCGTGTAGACTACTGCTCTGCCGAAATGTTTAGAATAAAGTTGTTTCATTGTTCTTATATTGTTTTGATTAATGTGATCAGGCGTTTAGTGGGTGCGAATTTACAACAAATATCCTTTGAAACCAAAAAAAGTGAGGGGTAAAAAGGGGTAAAAAGATAAAAAAGCAGGGGTAAAAAGGGGTAAAAAGCACGAAAAGTATCTGAGCGGAACCTCTTTTGGGATGTCTTTGGGTGTGGATTGCAGCAACAGAAAACTCCCGCCGGCTTCATGTGAGCCATGAAGCCGGCGGGAGCGTTTTTCAGTTAATTATCCTTCCGTACCATCGTCGCCGTCGCTGCCCGTAGTCGAGCCACCCGTAGTCGAGCCACCCGTTGTTGAGCCTCCCGTGGTGGAACCACCCGTTGTAGAGCCTCCCGTTGTAGAGCCTCCCGTTGTAGAGCCTCCCGTTGTAGAGCCACCCGTGGTAGAGCCGCCCGTGGTTGAGCCGCCCGTTGTAGAGCCTCCCGTAGTCGAGCCACCCGACGTGTCGGCTGCTTTCGACCTCTGTTTAATCACCTGGCGTTTGAAGTGGGTCACCTCAACGTTCACGTAGTCGATGAATGCCGCATAATCCTTGTCGCCGAACACGAGAGCGAATGCGTTCACCTTCTTCACCAGCATACGGTAGGCGTCGTCGGTGGCAGCGCGCGCTGTCTTCAATGCTCCCACGGTGATACCCATCTTCTCGTTGGTGCGCTGTAGGGTGAGTGTCCTCACGCGCTCGTTGGCCTCCTTCATTTTGGTGACAAACGGGGTCAATGCCAGCGTTGTCACCTGCTGGGCGTACTTGTTCTCGAGGTCGGAGATGAAGTTCACCAGCATACCCGTCTCCTTGTCAAGCTGGTCGGCAACGTTGATTCTGTAGTCCTTGATGTGCTGTGCGAGAACCTTGGCTGCCTGTGCCATTTCGGCGATGGGCATGGCGAGGAAGCCTTCCACCGCCTTCTTGTAGCCAGCATACAGCGTGTCGCGTTCGGAGTCGGCTTTTGTAATCTCGTCGGTGAGCAAGCTTTTTTGCGAGACTTTCAACACTTTATCCTCTTTGTCCACAGCCGCCTTGAATGCAGCCACTTCTTCAGCCGCCTTGTTCATAACAGCAGAGTCTGCCTCGGCACGTGCAAGGATGTTGGTTACAAACGTGAAATGTGCGCCGTTAGCCATGCGCCCTAAAGAAATGTCGTTAATCTCCTTCATAGTTATTAGGACTTTAGTTTGACATAAAGTTATTTGCGTTGTCGGGGTAAACCGATTGCGGTTGCTAAGATATAAAAATAAACGGAAACAGCATTACATTTTTCTTAAAATCGGCAAGATTGCACGCACAATTCCTTCTTTTTGAAAAAAATCGGCAAGATTGCACGCACAATTCCTCCTTTTTGAAAAAAAACGGCAAGATTGCACGCACAATTCCTTCTTTTAGAAAAAAAACGGCAAGATTGCGCGCACAATTCCTTCTTTTTGAAAAAAAACGGCAAGATTGCACGCACAATTCCTTCTTTTAGAAAAAAAACGGCAAGATTGCACGCACAATTCCTTCTTTTTGAAAAAAAACGGCAAGATTGCGCGCACAACGCTTACTTTTTCTGTAAAAGAAGCAAGATTGCACGCGCAACGCCCTTTTTTACTTGATAATAACCTTCTTAGTCTTTCCCGACTTCATCCGCACGATGTTCACTCCCTTTTGTGGCTCGTCGAGACGCTTGCCGCTGAGGTCGTAGTATTCCGCCTCGGCATCGTTGAGGGCGTCGAGAGCGTCGGGAGTGTTGATGCCAGTAGTAGAGCCGTCGATGCGCATTGCGAGTCGGGCAGGGCCTGCCGCATTGCCGTCGAGCCAAGCGCGGAACGGACCAACCTTGGCGCCTTTCACAGCTTCAGGTTTGTTCTTCATCAGTTCAGCCACATTCCAGAAGCAGTCTTTTGCAATGACATAGCCGTTGGTTACCTCCTTTGTCCAGTAAGTGCCGTTGAATGTCATGTCGCCAACGGATAAGCCGTTTATTCCTGTTTTGATATCTGCATTTTTAGCTTCAAAGCTCAGCTCTGATTCGCTGCCGTTGCACTTTACCACACACGGAGTTCCGGCATCCACCACTCCTTCAAGTTGTTTCAATACAAGCTCGTCTTCAGAAACTGCACTAATAGCATACAGGCGGTAAGGCTCGCTGCCAGTCAGCGTCAAGGCATAAGGCAACACGAGTGTGCCCCAGTCGTTCGACATCTGGCGGGTGTAGGATATGGCGTCGGCTGTGCCGGTTGCTTGGTCGCTGATATATGAGTCGTCGCTCAGGCTGACTATTGGTTTATAATCATTTAAGCTTCCTCCTAAGACTTCGGGCAACGACTGGAATTTGAAAGTTTGAATATTATTACATCCTGAAAAAGAATCTCTATCGACAACTTCCAATGATTTAGGCAATGTCAAATTTCCCGTGAATCCAGAACATCCTGAGAAAGCCGAATGTTCAATGGTTGTTATAGAGTTTGGCAATGTCAAATTTCCATTGAATCCAGAACATCCAGAGAAAGCCAAATGTTCAATGGTTGTTATAGAGTTTGGCAATGTCAAATTTCCTGTGAATCCAGAACATCCAGAGAAAGTCCCTTCTTTAATGGTTGTTATAGAGTTTGGCAATGTCAAATTTCCATTGAATCCAGAACATCCA
>ERZ1026888.104-NODE-104-length-51431-cov-17.765786_pt1 | contig 51431 bp, 40 predicted proteins | sample MGYA00380174_ERZ1026888 | MGnify/ENA primary metagenome ERZ1026888 (study PRJEB33269, sample SAMEA4719810) | human gut metagenome | biome: human-associated habitat; feature: organic feature; material: feces | place: Cameroon | collected 2013-10 ...
GAATGGTATCCAAAATAGGAACCGCCGTATGCGGAACCGCACGTACGGTGGTGTGAGAGGTCGGAAAACGAAAGTAGGAAGAAAACTGCTTCGTTTTCCTCCTACTCAATTATTATTGTTCTTTATTGCTTCTTCTGACGAACTTTATGCTTGGATAATTGAGAGTAAAAATAGGGAATGATAGAAAAAAAACTCCCACCGAAGCGGGAGTATAGGTTTAACACCTTCGGCAATTATTGCCTTATTGTGATAAGATGTAGGAAATCTTATATTCTGTTGCAAATATATAATGAATAATTTGTTCGTACAAATAATTTGTAGTACTTTTATGGATTATTAATGATTAACCAAACAACTATTATACTTGTATGACAAAAATATTAGGAATCGATACCGGAACAAATAGCCTTGGATGGGCTATTGTTGATAAGACGGCAGATAATTATAATCTGCTTGACAAGGGCGTGAATATATTTCAAGAAGGTGTTAAGATAGAGAAAGGTATAGAATCATCAAAGGCGGCTGAACGTACAGTACATAGGTCTATACGTGTAAGATACTATCGCATAAAACTGCGCAAGATACGTTTGCTTCGCATTTTAAGTGACAATCATTTGTGTCCTCCTCTTACACAGGAAGAACTTTCAACATGGCGACTAAAGAAGGTATATCCAAAGAATGAATTGTTCATGCAATGGCAACGTACTGATGACGATACAGAAAAGACTCCGTATGCATATAGACACAAATGTCTTCATGAGAAATTGGATTTGTCTGACATTACCGAAAGATACATTTTAGGCAGAGCTTTTTATCATATCATTCAGCGCCGTGGTTTCTTGAGTAACAGAAAAGATCAAGGTGGAGAAGATTCAGGTAAAGTAAAAGAAGGAATCAGTACCCTTACTCAAGAAATGAACGAAGCTGGTTATGAGTATCTCGGTGACTATTTCTATGCTCTTTATAATAAGGGAGAGAAAATCCGCAAGCATTATACTGCACGTAATGAACATTTTCTTTCCGAGTTTAAGGCTATTTGTGAGAGGCAAGACTTGGAAAAAGAACTTGGTTCGGAGGTCGTACGTAATATTGAAAAGGCAATATTTGACCAAAGACCTTTAAAGTCGCAAAAAGGACAGGTAGGCAAGTGTGTGTTTGAGAAGAACAAGACAAAATGTCCTTCTTCACATCCTATGTACGAAGAGTTTAGAATGCTCACATTCATCAATAACATCAAGATCAAAACTCCTAATGATGATGTATTACGCTCTCTTAATACTGAAGAACGTGAAAAAATAATGCCTTTATTCTTTCGCAAGTCGAAGAAACAATTTGATTTTGAGGATATAACCAAGAAGTTGGCACCAAAGAAGATGTATGGCTTCTACAAGAAAGAAGAAGATGCAGAAATGCCTTTCCTGTTCAATTATCCAATGGATACATCTGTTTCAGGCTGTCCTGTTACAGCTGCCCTTAAAGATGTATTTGGAGATGATTGGATAACTGCTATTTGTGAAACATACACATTAGGTGAGGGTAAAAGTCGATTTGATATTGTAAATGATATTTGGCATGCTTTGTATTTCTATTCTGATAAAGATAAACTTGCCGAGTTTGCTATAAACCGCCTGCAATTATCCGAAGATGAAGCAAAGATATTCAGTGAGATTTCTTTGCCAGCTGATTATGCCTCATTAAGCCTTAAGGCTATCTGCAAGATTCTTCCTTATCTAAGAAGAGGGTTGATATACTCTCATGCTGTATTTTTGGGTAACTTATGCGAAGTCATGCCCAAATATGAGTGGAGCATAAAGGAAATGCGCGAGGCTATTATCGACAACATCATCATGGAGATGGATAGATATGACACTAAAGACAAACGCACTTTTGAGGTATGCATTAAGGATTACTTGAAGGAGCAATACAATGTTTCAGATGATAGTCTGAAGAAGTTGTATCACCCTTCTATGATTGAGACATATCCAAGAGTGCAATACGCTAATGAGCATGGTGTTTATCAACTTGGTTCGCCAAGAATAAATAGTGTTCGCAATCCTATGGCTATGCGTTATATGTTCAGATTGCGTAAATTAGTGAACCGTTTGCTTGCAGAAGGAAAGATAGATCAAAATACTGAAGTTCATATTGAGTTTGCACGTGAACTGAATGATGCCAACAAACGAAATGCCATTGCTGCATTCGTAAAAGAAAACCAAAGAGTCAATGAAGAGGCTCGAAAGAAAATCATAACTCTGTTCAAGAATGAGACTGGAAAGGATATTGAACCTACAGATAAAGCTATATTGAAATATGTTCTTTGGGAAGAGCAGAAACACATATGTCTTTATACGGGAAAGCAGATACGTATATCTGATTTCATTGGAACGAATCCAAAGTTTGATATTGAACACACCATTCCTCGTAGTGTTGGTGGTGATAGTACAAAGATGAACTTGACGCTTTGTGACAGCCGTTTCAATAGAGATGTTAAGAAAACCAAGCTGCCCGTAGAATTGTCTACCCATGATGAAATCATGGAGCGCATAAATGAGTGGAAGAAGAAGTACGAGTCGCTTGATATGCAGATACACAAGCTTAAGAAACTGTCAAAGGGAGCGACAACAAAAGAGCAGAAGGACACAATTATTCGCAAACGTCATCTGCTGGAACTACGTCGTGATTATTGGCGCGGTAAGTATGAGCGTTTCACAATGGAAAGTGTACCTGAAGGTTTTAGTCGTCGTCAAGGCACCGACATTAGTGTGATTTCAAAGTATGCCCGTCTTTACTTGAAGTCACTATTCAATCGTGTCTATACCGTAAAAGGCATTGCAACTTCTGACTTCAGAAAAATCTGGGGAATACAAGACATCTATAGCAAGAAAGAACGTATCAATCATGTACATCATTGCATAGATGCCATTGTCATTGCATGTATTGGCTTAGATGAATATAATAAGTTGGGCGCATACTATCATGACGAAGAAAACAATAAATGGTATGGTATGTCGAAGGCAACTTTCAAAAAGCCATGGACTACATTTGTAGAGGACATAAAGAAGATACAAGACGAAATCTTGGTGTATCATTACACTCCCGACAACATGCCGAAGCAAGGACGCAGAAGAATAAAAATTAATGGCAAGAAGGTTCTTTGCAAAGGTGATGCAGCAAGAGGCTCTTTACATAATGACACTTATTATGGCGCCATTGAGAATGATGGTGCTGTTAAGTATGTAAAACGCATAGACTTAGCATCGATGAAAGAAAGCGATGTAAAGAATATTGTGGATGATACGGTTAGAGGAATTATTGAAGCTGCCATAAAGGAGAAAGGCTTTAAGGATGCGATGGCAAGTACAATATGGATGAATGAGGAAAAGCAGATACCGATTAAAAAGGTGAGATGCTACACACCCTCTGTCACCAAGCCATTGAATATTCGCAAACAACGTGATGTCTCTACCAAAGAATACAAGCTGCAATATCATGTAGCCAATGATAGCAATTATTTGCTTGCAATGTATATTGGTACAGATAACAGGGGCAAGGAAAAACGTGAGTTCGAAATTGTTAATATGCTCCAAGCCGCTCAATACTACAGAACAAGTAATGATAAAGAGGTGGCTGACAGACATATTGTACCTATTAAGAGTGAGCATGATTATCCTTTTGCTTATACCTTAAAGATAGGAACAATGGTACTTCTTTATGAAAAATCGCCTGATGAAATTTGGGAGGCTACGGTCAAAGAAAGAAACAGACGTCTTTATAAGGTAACGGGTATGTCAACATCGACTATTGGTAATTGTATATATGCGAGAATTACTATGGTGTACAATGAAGAGGCACGTCCAAGTAAAGATACAAAGGCAAAAAATGGTGCATTTAAACAAGGTGAAGAACTCCGTCCGGCAATAATCATGCTTCATACGCAGCTGAATGCCCTTGTTCAAGGTTACAACTTTGAGATAAATGAACTTGGTGAAATAAAAAGACTTAGATAATATGATAAAGCAGACATTATTCTTCTCAACTCCGGTTTGTCTCTCGTTAAAGAATTCACAACTTGTGATTTCATGGAAAGACTGTGAAGAAAAGATAACGCGCCCTATAGAAGATATAGGGTGTGTTGTCCTGGAAAGTCAAATGATAAACATTACTTTACCGTTGCTCAACGAGTTGGTGAAGAATAATGTTGCTGTCATTTTATGTGATAATAAAATGATGCCTACCGCAATGCTTCAAAGCTTAGATGCCAATACTACGCAATCTGAGAATATAAAGTCTCAGATTGTTGTTAGCGAACCGATGAAAAAACAAGCTTGGAAACAGATAATTGAAGCTAAGATAAAGAACCAGTCTGCAGTCTTGGATACGTTTGGTAAAAATGGTAGTAGTCTTAAACCTTTTTACGCTAACGTGAAAAGTGGTGATACCGACAATAGGGAAGGCATTGCAGCAAAAATATATTGGACACAACTGTTCGGTAAAGACTTTAAACGTGACAGGTGCGGAGATTCGCCAAATGTACTACTTAATTATGGATATTCAATTTTGCGTGCAGCAACAGCACGAGCGTTACTTGGTTCTGGGCTGTTGCCTAATCTTGGTATATTCCATAAAAGCAGATACAATGCCTTTCCGCTTGCTGATGATGTAATGGAGCCTTATCGTCCTTATGTGGATTCAATAGTCTTTAATCTTTATGCAGATGGCATTACAGAATTAAACAAGGATTCCAAAATGGAGATAATGCGCCTTTTAAGCTGTGACGTAAATATAGGCAAAGTAATGCGCCCGCTACAGATAGCATTGACTTTTACGACAGCTTCTCTTGTTAAGTATTATGCTGGCGAAATCAAGAAATTATCACTTCCCTTTATCTTATGACAGAATACAGACTTAATGCATATCATATTATGTGGCTATTTGTGTTTTTCGATTTGCCGGTTTCTACCAAAAAAGAAATGAAGGCAGCTGCACTTTTTCGTAAGAATTTGGAAAAAGACGGCTTTTCCATGATGCAGTTTTCTGTTTATATACGGCATTGTGCATCAAGAGAAAGTTTGGATGTGCATGTGAAAAGAGTGAAGGCTTTATTGCCTGAAACAGGAAAGGTTAGCATACTAAGTGTTACAGACAAGCAATATGGGGACATCTATAATTTCTGGGGCAAACCAAAGAGCATTAAAAAGAGTAAAATCACTCAGAAAGTTTTAGGTGCCCCAATTCAATTGGAATTTTTTTAATACTTTTGTAGCGTTATAATTCTTACACGGCGATTTCTTATAACAAAATAAGGACTATAATATACTGGTTCTCTGATATTTAAAAGTTATAGGTTGTGGTTTGATGTAGGATTCAAAAGATATACAACTTCGAGCGGTCGGAGCATGAGCTGCTGCAAGTTGTGGTTTGATGTAGGATTCAAAAGATATACAACCAGTAGTGCTAAATACGTCATTAATCTGAGTTGTGGTTTGATGTAGGATTCAAAAGATATACAACGGGTACGGTTTACGAAGCACCTAACTACAGTTGTGGTTTGATGTAGGATTCAAAAGATATACAACGTTGCAGCAGAAATATCCCAACGCAAAATAGTTGTGGTTTGATGTAGGATTCAAAAGATATACAACATACGGCATGACAGACACCATTGGCTACAAGTTGTGGTTTGATGTAGGATTCAAAAGATATACAACTGTCGGAAACCTTGTACCGATTGGCAATAAGTTGTGGTTTGATGTAGGAATCAAAATATATAACGCTGCGTACATGACTGCTGGTAGTGTAAAAAGAACTGTGTCACCGTTCAGTTTACACTACCCAATTTGTTGGTGTTTTTCAGATTCTTTTGAAGAAATCTTCATATTCTTCATCCAATATTTTCCAAATACCATTTTTGCGACCTCCTTCTCTGACAATTAATTTAAGGTCCGAAAGTTGTTTAAGGTATCGCTGTACTTGGCGTAGGGAAATGCCCATGTGCTCAGACCAATATCAACTACGACAAACATTTCCGTTGTGTTAACATTCTTGTATATGCCAACAGGCAAGTTGTCCACTGACTTTATGAGTTGAACACTATTCACACGGAAAAGATGCTGACCGACATCTTTACGAGTATGGAATAGCACATATCCAATGGATTGCAAGTTTTCTGCAATTTCTATGCCGTCTCTTGTGTATTCTAAATGGCTGGCATGGGAATCCTGATGTTAGAAAATGGGGTATATCCTTTACTTCAACAGCCTTTATATCACCTGTCGGAATCTCGTGAAAATTCGCCTCGTAAGTTTGTTGTGCAAACTTGTCGTTATCTGACGAGAATACACATTTTACATTGTTACTTTTCATGGCAAGACGAAACCCACCTATGCCACAAAACAAATCTATACCCTTATATTTCTTCTTCATTGTTTTTCTATTTCTTTTTTTTGTTCTCCAATGCCTTTTTCTGTTCGCTTGCCAATCTGCGTTCAACCTTTTTCACGTCTTCGGCAGCAGGAAGGTTCTCAGGAACTATGCCACGTTGCACAAGCATATCTCGAACAGCAGCATTGTTGGCAATATGCTCTTGGCTTATACGGCTTTCTCCTTGAAGGTCTTTGGTCTGTACGTTCACACTCGTCATTTCTGCCGCAAAATCTTTTGCTTTGATACTGATAGTGGGGAGGAAATCTGCCAATGATCGTTTCTCGAGGATTCCCATGCGTCGCTTCAGCGTTGCAGTATTCAAACGAAATAATGCTTGGTCTCCTTTGGAACGTATCACAGCAAAACTCTTGTCATTCACACCTCGTTCATAAAGTACGCTAGAAAGTTTACGCTCTGTTTCCTGTAGTTTAGCACGTGCCTTAACTCTTTCAACTTCAATAAGACGCTGTTCTATAAGTTCTGCACGACGAGTTTGCACAGCAAAGTAAGTTTGTGCAAATGCGATTTGTGGTTTACGAGGGTCGCCATTTTGAGCGACAAGGTAGCAAGCATAGCGTGTTAGCATAATGTCATCTATCTGACGCTCAGCACCAGAACCAAGTACAACCATTTTGCTGACGTCAGCAAAATGGTCTTCTACATTTTGTCCTACATTTACATAAGCTTCCTTGGCTTTGTCTATTACCTTTGTGAAATTTTGCCAAAGTTTATATCCTAACAGAGAACACAAATCGTTTCTCTTGGCAAAGATACTGCTAATTTCTCTATATAAAGAAAATCTAAATAAAATTTATAGCTTATTTGCAACAAAATGAATTAAATTCTATTGTTAGGCATGTCTTTCTTGTTCTTTTGCTTAATTAAAATGCCACTAACTGCTTATGCTGCCAGACATTCATGGGCAAGCATAGCAAGGGACATCAACGTTCCTATTCCTGTGATAAGCGAAGGCATGGGTCATCAGTCGTTCAAGACCACGCAGGTGTATCTCGACTCTTTAGACTCGTCGAAAGTGGATGAGGCTAACAGGAAGATAATCATGATGATAAACGGTGAGTAATAATTTGTAGGTACGGGGAAAATGATTACCTTTGCAGCTCATGCAAAGAATACGATATGATAACCAGATGCTATCTTGAAATAACGAATGTATGTAACCTGAATTGTGTGTTTTGCCCTAAGACTACGAGGGCTAAGCACACAATGACGATGGGAGAGTTTGACACATTGACATCAAGGCTTGTGGGTGGGGTGAAGTTTCTTTATTTCCATCTTATGGGCGAACCTTTCCTTCACCCTCTGTTGCCACAGTTTATACTGATGGCACGACAGAAGGGTTTTGTGCCGGTGCTTACCACCAACGGCACTCTATTGGCGCAACGTTATGACTTGATGGATGCCTTGCCGCATAAACTGCAGATTTCGTTGCACTCGCATGAGGGCAACGGCAAGGAGAACATTGAGATGTATATTGACGAAGTGATGACGTTTGCCAAGGAGGCAGCAAGGCGTGGCTGCATTGTTGTGCTGCGACTTTGGAACGAGGGAGGCTACAACAGAATGAACGAAAGTATACTGAGGCTGATAGAGAGTCGTGTGGCATCGGACTGGGTGGAGCGGCACGACGGATGGAAGCTTGACGAAAATCTGTACATTGAGAACGACAACATGTTTGAATGGCCCGACCTGCAACATGACGCCAACGATGTGGAGGAGGTTTTCTGCTATGCCTTGCGCAACCAGATAGGAGTGACGGTAGACGGAACTGTGGTGCCTTGCTGTCTTGACCATAATGGAGACATGGGCTTGGGCAATCTGTTTGAACAAAGTCTGGAGGAAATTCTTGAGTCGCCACGTGCCAAAGCCATTTATTGCGGTTTCACAAGTCATAAGGCTGTGGAGCCTTTGTGCCAACGCTGTGGCTATTCAGCCGTGTCGAAGCGGTTCAGAAAATAAGAGGAGCAGAGAAAACAGGGCATGAAATGATGGTAAATGAAAGGAAAACCGTAACTTTGTAAATCAGCAAAAAAATAACAAACAATATGGAAAAAAGAGAATGGACTCCCGTAAAGGGATTTGACTTTAAGGAAATCCTCTTTGAGGAATACAATGGTATTGCAAAGATAACTATCAACCGTCCACGCTATCGTAACGCGTTCACTCCACTGACAACATGGGAGATGTCGCAAGCGTTTGCATGGTGTAGAGAGGCACAGCGCATAAGTGTTGTGATACTCACCGGAGCTGGCGACAAGGCATTCTGCTCGGGTGGCGACATGCACGTGAAAGGTCGCGGTGGTTATGTGGGCGAGGATGGTGTGCCACGCCTTAATGTGCTTGATGTGCAGAAGCAGATACGCTCGCTGCCTAAGCCTGTGATTGCAATGGTGAATGGATATGCAATAGGTGGCGGTCATGTGTTGCATCTGATGTGCGACCTGACTATTGCGAGCGATAATGCAATATTCGGTCAGACGGGTCCGAAGGTGGGTTCGTTTGACGCAGGATTTGGTGCAAGCTATCTGGCGCGCATTGTTGGTCAGAAGAAGGCACGCGAGATATGGTTTATGTGCCGTCAGTATTCTGCCGAAGAGGCTGAACGCATGGGAATGGTGAACAAGGTGGTGCCTTTCGACCAGCTTGAGGACACATGTGTGGAGTGGGCAGAGACGATGATGGAGCGTTCGCCACTCGCATTGCGCATGATAAAGGCAGGACTAAATGCCGAACTCGACGGACAGGCTGGTATTCAGGAACTTGCTGGCGACGCCACAATGCTCTACTATATGCTTGACGAGGCCCAGGAAGGTGGACGCGCATTCTTGGAAAAGCGCAAGCCTGACTTCAGCAAATATCCTAAGCTGCCGTAAGGAGAGGATATTTTAGTTGATAGCAATATAAAGAGGGTGTGTCAAAATAGAAGTTATAGGAAGTTTGACACACCCTCTTTAGTGTTTTATGGTTCATCGTCGAAGTCATCATCGTCGAACCCGAACATTGCTGGGTCGACAAAGGCATCGAGGGCGCGACGTTCCTTCTTGGTGGGACGTCCGGTGCCACGGGCGCGGTCGACAAAACCACTAATGCGACTCATCTCAAGCAACTCGTATTGCTTGGCATCGGTAACATTCTCATATATCTCGGGAATGAGTTTTGCGCCAACGCGTTGCTCGATGGTCTTGAGAATCTTGAAAGAGTAGGTGATAGGCGGTTTCTTGACGCTCACTACCTCGCCTGCCTTCACCGTGTGGCTCGGTTTGACGTTGACATTGTTTATAGTCACACGACCATTCTTGCAGGCGTCGGCTGCTATGGAGCGCGTCTTGAAGATGCGTGCTGCCCACAGCCATTTGTCTATACGTGCTACTTCAGCCATAAGCGTTATTGTTTTTTAGCCTTCTTGCCCAATTTGTTGAACTGGTTCATGGTGATGTTCAGTCCTGCGAGCACGAAGCTTTTGATTATCTCTACAGCCTGGTCGATGGAAGGCTGAAGAGTCTTCATGTCCTCCTCATCGTATTTGCCGAGCACCCAATCTACCTGCTGACCCTTGGCAAAGTCGGCACCAATGCCCATGCGCAGGCGAGCATACTGCTGGCCAATGAGCTGCTGAATGTTGCCTAAGCCGTTGTGTCCACCGTTGGAGCCGTTGCCTTTAAGGCGGAAGTCGCCAAGAGGAATGGAGAGGTCGTCGACAATGACAAGCATACGCTCCTGGTCGATGTTCTCCTTCTGCAACCAATAGCGCACGGCGTTGCCGCTAAGGTTCATATAGGTAGTGGGCTTGAGGATAAACACCTTGCGACCCTTGATTGATGTTTCAGCCACAAAGCCGTAGCGTTTGTCTTGGAATGTGGCACCAACCGACTTGGCAAACTCATCCACCACCATAAAGCCAGTGTTGTGGCGAGTGCGGTCGTATTCGTCGCCGGGGTTGCCGAGACCAACTATTAAGAATTTGTCCACCGTTGAAAAAATATTAATTATTAATTACTAATTAAAAAAGCGCACTCGTCAAATGACGGTGCGCTTTCCTTATTGTTTTGTGCTAATGTGCTATAGATTAAGCCTGTGCGTTGGCAGCAGCAGACATAGCGGCACGTGTCATCTTGATAGAGCATACGATGACATCCTTGCCAGTAGCAATCTCGAGGCCCTCGAAGCTCAGCTCGCCAACCTTGATGCTCTTGCCAATCTTGAGCGCAGTAACGTCGATGTCGAGGTGCTCAGGAATTTGCTGGTAAGGAGCGGTAACTTCGATCTTACGGATAGAGAGGTTCATGCGGCCACCGTCGCGTACACCCTGTGCAAGACCTGTGAGCTTAACAGGAATACCGATAGTGATAGGCTTCTGGTCGTTAACCTCGAGGAAGTCTACGTGAAGAACAGCGTCAGTTACCGGGTGGAACTGAATCTCCTTGAGGATAGCTGTGTGAGACTCACCGTCGATGATGAGGTTGATGACATAGATGTGGGGAGTGTAGATAACCTTGCGGAGCTCAGTCATAGGAACAGCGAATGACTTAGCTACTGGCTTGCCGTCTTCCTGTGCGATACCGTAGATGTTGCAAGGTACGAGGCCTTCCTTACGCAATGACTTAGAAGCTTTCTTACCAAGGTTCTCACGCTTCTGACCTGTTACGTTGATCTCTTTCATAATTGTGTTACTCTAAATTAAGTTGAATAAATGAAATGTTTATGCCTTAATTCGCCATCACACGAGAATTATTGAATTTTCGCAAATTCTGTATATCTGTATAGATGTGCTCAAAAAAGCGGTGCAAAGTTACTTATTTTATGCGGAATGAGCAAAAATAAACGTAAAAATGTTGATATTTAGTGGGTTTTTATTTAATATTTCCTTGTTTTTTTGGTAGTTCCCTTGTTTTTGTATATTTTTGCAGTGCGAAATGCAAAGCGAACAAGAAAATAGAGACATATTATATAATATTATAAAAGGATGATTAATCGCGAATTGATAAGAATTAAGATAGTTCAGTTAACCTACGCTTACTATCAGAACGGCAACAAACTAATGGACAGTGCTGAAAAGGAACTGCTCTTTAGCTTGTCGAAGGCATACGACTTGTACAACTACCTACTGGAACTCATCGTAGCAGTGACCAAGGAAGAGCGTCGCCGCGTGGAAGTGGCTTCGCAGCGTGCATTGCGTGAGGGTACGGAAAAGCCTTCACAGAAATTCGCTTACAACAAATTTGCCATGCAGCTTGAGGAAAACAAGCAACTCATGGACTTTGCCGAAACTCAGAAGCAATCGTGGGACGACAGTATGGAGTTTGTGCGCAATCTGTGCAACCAGGTTGAGCAGAGCCAGACTTATACTGACTATATGGCCGACAAGGATGACTCGTATGAGGCTGACCGCGAAGTATGGCGCAAGCTCTACCGACAGCTCATACAGGAGAATGCTGACCTTGACGCACTGCTTGAGGAACAGAGTCTCTATTGGAATGACGACAAGGAGGTGGTAGATACATTCGTATTGAAGACCATCAAGCGTTTCGACCCGAAGAACAAGGCTAAGCAGGAACTGCTGCCCGAATACAAGGACCAGGAGGACAAGGATTTCGCACAGAAGCTGTTCCGTGCCACTATCCTCAACGCCGACCAGTATCAGCGCTACATGAGCGAGACTTCGCGCAACTGGGACTTCTCGCGTCTTGCATATATGGACGTGGTGATAATGCAGATTGCCATTGCCGAGATGCTCACTTTCCCCAACATTCCTATCAGTGTGACCATAAACGAGTATGTGGAACTTGCTAAGCTTTACTCTACTCCAAAGTCGGGTGGCTACATCAATGGTATGCTCGACGCTATAGCACGCTACCTTGTGTCTACAGGCAAGCTGATGAAGACTATTGAGGACCGTCCACAGCGTCGACAGGCTTCACGCCGCCAGTCTACTCCGCGCCTTAACCGTGCTCAGCAGGCTCTTGAGGATGGCGAGGTATTGCGCTCGCGCTATGCAGCACAGGCTGAAGAGCAGGAGAGAATGGCTGAGGAAGATACAGAAACAGAAAATTAATAATTGATAAATAATAATTAATAACTAAATGAACGTAATGTTACTTGCTGCCCAGGCAGCACAGGGTGGTGGATATGGCATGTTGATAATGATGGTGGCAATCTTTGCTATCATGTATTTCTTCATGATTCGTCCGCAGCAGAAACAGCAGAAGAAAATCCGTGAGTTCCAGAATGCACTGAAAGAGGGCGACAAAGTTGTTCTCGGTGGTGGCATACACGCTACTGTGCGCCGTGTAGATCTTGCTGCAGGCATAGTAGAGGTGGAGATTGCACGTGGTGTTGTGGTTTCTGTAGACAAGAGCGGCGTGTTCGCCGACTCAGCTTCGCAGCCTCAGAAGTAAGGCTTCGACATTATATTAAGTCGTTTGGATGGAAAATCGCTTGACGAAAATATACAGAGTTGTCAGGAACTTCTTGTTCAGTTCAGTGAACAAGGAGTTTCTGATTTTTTTGTTCTTTCTCTTCTTGAGCGGCACCTTCTGGTTGGTGATGACGCTCAACGAGACGTTTGAACAGGAAATATCTGTGCCCGTGCGTCTTGTAAATGTGCCAAAGAATGTGGTGCTTACAACCGATATAGATGATACTGTGCGTGTGACCGTGCGTGACAAGGGTTTTGCTCTTGCCACATACATCTATGGCGACCGCATCGCTCCAGTGAGTATCAACTATGCCACTTATGCCAACCGCCAGACTGGCTATGGAGTTGTGCCAACGGCTGATTTGCTTAAGATGGCAAATCAGAGGTTTACGGGAGCGTCGAAAGTGATACAGGTGAAGCCCGACAAACTTGACTTCTATTTCAACTATGGTGTGTCGAAGCAGTTGCCAGTGCGCATGTCGGGAAATGTGGTGCCAGGACGTTCGTATTATCTTGCACGCACAAGATTCTGGCCTGATGTGGTGACTGTTTACGCATCGAAACGCACGCTCGACTCATTGCGATATGTGAAGACTGTGCCTATCAACATAGTGAACTTTGGTGACACGGTGATACGCACTGTGGCGCTGGAGAAGATAAAGGGAGTGAAGATTGTGCCTAAGGAGGTGCGTATAGGTCTTTATCCCGACATCCTTACGGAGGAAAGCATGGACGTGACGGTGAAAGCCATTAATATGCCTGAGGGGAAGGTGTTGCGCACATTCCCATCGCGTGTAAAGGTGAACTTCACTGTCGGTGCAAGCATGTTTCGTAATGTTAGTGCAGAGCAGTTTACGGTGGTGGTAGACTACAACGAGATAATGGAGCATCCTTCTGACAAGTGCAACCTTTATCTTAAGTCGAGTCCGCACGGAGTGCGCAACGCTCATCTGCAAATCAATCAGGTGGACTATCTGATAGAGCAACAGTAGAAATGTGGTATATATATAATAAGGTGTAGACAATAAGATGAAGATAGCAATAACTGGAGGCATAGGTTCGGGCAAGAGCTATGTGTGCAGGCTGCTTGCAGAGCGAGGCATCGAGGTATATGATAGCGATGCTGCTGCCAAACGACTAATGCGCACATCGGTAGAACTGCAGCAAGAGCTTAGCCTACTGATAGGCAAAGAAGTGTGTACGGCAGACGGACTGTTGCAGAAAAGTGTTATAGCAGAGTATCTTCTTGCAAGTGAGGCCAACAAACTGGCACTCAATGATGTGGTGCATCCTGCTGTAGCTCGCGACTACTTGGCGTCGGGCAAGGAATGGCTTGAGAGTGCAATACTCCTTGAGAGCGGCTTTGACAAGAGAGTAAGTTTCGACAAAGTGGTGTGTGTGGTGGCTCCGCGTAGCGTGCGCATACAACGCATCATGAGTCGCGACCATATCACAGCCGACAAGGCAGCCAAATGGATAGACGTACAGATGCCACAGGAGGAAATAGAGCGACGCAGTGACTTCGTGATAACAAACGATGGCGAGAGCGACTTAAGCCAACAGATAGACCAAGTGTTGGCACAATGTAAATAAGAAAAAGACAATAGATAACTAATAAATAATAATTAATAATTAAAGAAAATGGAAACAATTCTTTCAATAGCAGGAAAACCGGGACTCTACAAGCTCGTGTCTCGCGGTAAGATGAACCTCATCGTAGAAGCAATCGACGCAACACACCGTCGTCTGCCGGCATTTGCCTCAGACCGTGTAACATCGCTTGCTGATATTGCTATGTATACTGACGCAGAGGACATTCCATTGTGGCAGGTATTGAAGAGCCTTGGCGAGAAGGAGCAGTCGAAGGAGTGCTCGCTCAACTACAAGAAGTGCTCGGCTGACGAGCTTCACGCTTTCTTTGCAGAGGTGCTTCCTTCATACGACCGCGACCGTGTGCACGATTCAGACATCAAGAAGCTTATCCAGTGGTACAACATCCTCGTAAACAACGGCATCACTGATTTCGAGGCTACACTCGCTCCTACAATGGGTGACAATGTAGACGACCGCCAGGAGGCAGCAGAGTAAATTCTCAAAACAATAAAATACAACGAATGATAAAATCCGTAAGACCAAAGAAAAATCTCGGACAACACTTCCTTACCGACCTTGGCATAGCAAAGGCAATAGCCGACACTGTGGACGCATGTCCCGACATTCCGGTGTTGGAGATAGGACCAGGTATGGGAGTAATGACACAGTTTCTCGTGACTAAGCCACGACCAGTGAAGGCTGTAGAGATAGACAAGGAGTCGGTGGCTTATCTCAACGAGAAGTTTCCGACATTGCGAGAGAATATTATCGGAGAGGACTTCCTGCGTATGGACCTCAACAATATATTCGAGGGCAAGCAGTTTGTGCTCACTGGCAACTATCCCTACGACATCTCGTCGCAGATATTCTTCAAAATGCTCGATTATAAGGAACTCATTCCTTGCTGCACGGGCATGATTCAGCGTGAGGTGGCTCTTCGCATAGCGTCGGCTCCGGGTAACAAGGCTTACGGCATTCTGTCGGTGCTCATTCAGGCATGGTATGATGTGGAGTATCTCTTTACTGTGGACGAGACAGTGTTTAATCCGCCTCCAAAGGTGAAGAGTGCCGTGATACGCATGACACGCAACGAGGTGATGGACCTTGGTTGTGACGAGCGATTGTTCAAGCGTGTTGTAAAGACCGTGTTCAATCAGCGTCGCAAGATGCTGAGAGTGTCGTTAAGACAAATATTCGGTTCATCAGCTTCGGCTGAGTTCTATGCTCAGGACATCATGACCAAGCGCCCAGAGCAACTCTCCGTGCAGCAGTTTGTGGAACTAACAAACATGGTAGACGCAGAGATGAAGCGTTGTGAATTGTAATCAATACACATTATGAAGAAAATAATAATCCCCGCCACTTGCACAAGTGACGGGGATTTTTCTAACTACTACAATCAATTATTACATTACCTATTGAAGAAAGCTAACCTTAAACAAACCGATTTCTGTAAAACCTAATAAGAACAAACCTAAACTACCAATCATTATTACTTATCTATTTACGTTTGCAAAGGTACAGAGATTATTGACAGATAGCTTCCACAATATTTGCAAGTAATGACATTTTTATGCCATCTTGTTATTTTGTCATGTTTTTTTGTTTACATGCGCTCCATTATCTCCAGACACATGCGAGTGTTGTGGTAAGGACATTTCCAGAAGCCAGCTTTGTCGTCGTTGTGGTTGACAGAGCCATCCTCGTTGATGCTCCAGTACCACTCACCATTCTTGTGGTCAACAAGATGGGTCTTGATATAATCCCAGCAACGCTCAGCAATGGCAAGGTCGTCGTTGATGCCGAAGTATTGCCAAAGGTTAACGTGACCAATGACATTCTCACATTGCACCCACCATTGCAAAGAGCGGTCGGTATTGCCTGAATCAGTCCAACGCTCATAAATCATAGAGCCATCGGGCAGAAGACCTTCGTCGGCAGCCACTGCAATATCCTTCACTACAGGCTCAATCCATTCGAGAATATTCTTGTCGCCAAGTACGAGTGCAGTCTCATGCAAAAGCCATGAAGCCTCGATGTCATGACCGAAACTCTGAATGTTGCGCTTGCCTTGCCACTCGTCGTTAAAGAAAAGGTCGAGGTGGTGAGTCTGCTTGTTGAGGAGTTTGTCGGTGAAGATATGCAGAAGATTAACAAGACGCTCCTTAAGCTCAGCCGACGGGCAGGCACGATAGAGATTGGTGTAAGGCTCGATGATATGCAGATGAGTGTTCATTGTGCGTGAGCCATTCTCGTCCTTATCAGACAAACGCATGTCGGCAATAGGCTGCCAGTCGCGTGTGAGAGCCTCGATATAGCCATTGTTCTTGGCATCGAAAGCATGTTCCTCAATGCTATGGTAGAGATTGAGAGCACATTCGAGAGCCTCACGGTCGCCAGTGGCACGTGCCAATTCAGACATACCATAGATAGTGAAACCAATGGCATACGACTGTTTCTTGGTGTCCTTAGGTGTGCCGTCGGCGTTAAGACTCCAGTAGACACCGCCATATTGCTTGTCGATGAAATGATTCAATATATAGTCCTTGGCACGTAGGGCGGCATCGAGATATTCCTTATTGCCAATCACACGATAGGCAGCAGCAAAAGCCCAAAGGATGCGAGCGTTAAGAATAGCACCTTTCTCAGCGTCAGCCACTACATTGTCATTGCCGTCGATGCGGCCATAGAAACCTCCATTAACATTATCAATCATGCGGTCGAGCCAGAAACGGAGAATATTGTTGGTGAGATGCGAGTGCATCTCACTCTTTATTTCGTTTGTCGTCATATCTTTTATTTTTTATTTTACTGAATTTATTAAATATGAGCTATATTTTATTTCTTTATTGGGAATTTATACGCCAAGAGCATGAGCAACAAGGCAATGGCTGCAGGGAACAGCGAGAAGAGTGACCACACCATAGTCAGCACAGAAACGGTAACGGATGCGGGGTCGATGGATGTGTTGCCCATAGCGTCAGTCACCATATTTGCACCAGCCCAACCAAGCAGCAATGCTATGAGTGAGCCAGAGATGGCAGTGCCAAATTTCTGTGACATTGTACCTGATGAGAATATAAGTCCAGTGGCAGATGTTCCAAAGTGCTTAGTATGGTAGTCGGCAACGTCGGCATACATCGACCAAAGTAGTGGTGAATATATTCCAATGCCCATAGACGTGAGAATTACGAGGGCTATCATTAGTCCAATGTAGGCAGAATCCATAGGTATGAAGAAGAACGCCACTGAAGTGACAAGGCAGAACACTGCCGACCAGAAGAACGCCATGCGCTTCGAGCCAACTTTCTTTGCAAACCATGGGGCCACACCACCAAAGACCATGCATGTAACTTCGCCAAAAGCCATGAAGACGGTGAAGTTGATGATGAGATCATCAACAGTCACGCTGCCATGCAGACAGTAGTCGAACATATATCCTGCCACAGCATAACGGAATCCGTTGAAGAAGTTGGTGCATATAGCCATTGCTGTCATGTAAAGCCAAGCCTTATTGTGTATGAGGTCGGCAAATTGGTGGAATGAGAATTTCTCTGCTCTTACAGGTTTCAGGCGTTCTTTGGTAAGAAGTCCACAAACCATAGTCATGATAGCGGCAATAACTCCAAGTACAGCACCCGTTACGGCATACTGATGAGCATTTGTGCCTCCTATCCATTTCTGAAGATAAGGGAACGAGAGTAATGTGGCGAATCCCATGGCGTAGGCACCAATCATGCGAAAAGCAGAGAATTGGTTTTTCTCATTGTCGTCGTCAGTCATTACGCCAAGTAGTGAGCCATACGGAACATTGACCATTGTATATACAGCCATCATCAGCAGATATAATGAATATGCATAGATGCGCTTGCCAACAGGACCAAGGTCGGGAGTATAGAGCAATAGCGCAAAGATGAGTCCAAAGGGAATTGAACCAAAGATGAGCCATGGACGATAAGTGCCCCAGCGTGATTGGGTGCGGTCTGCCAACGTGCCCATGAGTGGGTCGGTTACAACATCGAACATACGTGCCACGAGCATGAGCACTGCTGCATCGGCAAACGATAGTCCAAAGACATTGGTGAAGAACAGTGGGAAGGCGATGGACATAACTTTCCATACAATGCCGCCTGCTGCGGCATCGCCCAAAGCATAAGCGATTTTTTCTTTAATACTTGCCATTTAGGTTGGTTGGGGTGGGTGTTTGAGGTTATTAATGTTGGATTGTCTCGGGACGAAATTACAGTTTTTTTTTGAAGAAAGCAAAATTTTGAAGCAGAAATGATTGTCTTTATAATTTTGAAATAAAGAATTAAGAATGATGATAATAAAGTTAGTAACAGTATGGAAAACTATATACAAACAATGGTAATCATATTCTTAATTCTTTATTATGATTTATTATCCTAATGTCTCGCGGTTCTTAGCCACAAGCTTCTTTATCGTTTCTACGCTTGCTGTTGTTGTAAATCCATCCTCAGGAGTGTTCATACAGTAGTCGATGAGTTTGTCTACTGTAGAAACAGCCACGTGCATGCGTGTGTCGGAACTTGCATAGTAGATAAGCACTCGTCCGTCCTCGTCCTCAATCCATCCGTTGGCAAAAGCCACGTTCATAACATCGCCGATGTACTCCTCACCCTCGGGCACGAGGAAGTAGCCACCAGGTTGAGCGATAACCTTTGTTGGGTCTTCCAAAGAAGTCATGTACATATAAAGAACATAGCGCAGACCAGAGGCGCAACCACGCACACCATGAGCAAGATGCAACCAACCCTTAGGAGTCTTGATAGGGTGAGGGCCCTCACCATTCTTCACCTCCATGATAGTATGGTAGTGGCGAGCGTTGATGATCTTCTCCTCCTTAACCTCAGCGTGTGTGATATCATCGATTAAAGCCCAACCAATGCCACCGCCTGAACCAGCATCAATGAATCCATCCTGAGGACGTGTGTAGAGAGCATACTTGCCATCAACAAACTCAGGATGCAATACTACATTACGCTGCTGACTCTTAGTCTTGAGGTCGGGCAGACGTTCCCAAGTCTTAAGGTCGTGAGTGCGTGCGATAGCTGCTGTAGCAGTGGCAGCTGAGAGGTCGCCGGGCTGTGAATCATCGTGACGCTCAGCACAGAAGATGCCATATATCCATCCATCCTCATGCTGTGTGAGTCGCATGTCGTAGATGTTGGTTGCTGGAATCACATCATCAGGCATAGTGATAGGCTCATCCCAGAAACGGAAGTTGTCGATACCGTTAGGACTTTCAGCCACAGCGAAGAAGCTCTTGCGGTCGGCGCCCTCTACACGTACAACGAGCAGATACTTGCCATTGAGCTTAATGGCTCCAGAGTTAAGGGCAGCATTCATCATGATGCGTTGCATCAGATAAGGGTTGTCCTTCTCATTGAAGTCGTAGCGCCACTCAAGCGGAGTGTGCTCGGCGGTGAGGATAGGATACTCATACTTGGTGTATATACCATTACCCCATTGCTTAGGGGTGTTCTTGCGTGTAAGAAGCTCTTCGTGATGTGCGCGGAGAGCTTCAACTCTTTTGGCGAAATCAGTCATAATTATTTAATGATTAAGGCCCTACCCACGAGAGGGTGAGTCAAAATAGGAGTTATTTCAGCTACCCTCAGTGGAATGCAGGAATTGTTGATGTTTTAAATTGTTTTTTTTATTTGATGTTTACTAAATTGATATCCTTTACAAACAGAGTCTTAGGGTCGGCATAGAACTTTTTGAAGTCCTGCTCCGACGGTTTGCCAGGAGCTGCTATATAGTTTTCTGTAGGATTGTCCCATGCGTTGCGCCAAAGAAGCACGTAGCAGATAGGATATTCCTTGAGTACAGGCAGCAGAGTTTGGGTGAACCATGTAGAGTCGGGCACATTATTATAGCCAGTCTCGGTGAGAGCGATAAGTTTCTTGCGTTTCTCGCCAACTTTCTTCACCACATCGAGTTCGGAGCGAAGCCAACCTTGATACTGTGCGTTGTTAGGCTCACGCTGGTAAATATCAATGCCGATAAGGTCGATAACGTCGTCGCCTGGATAGTATTTCTCGTAGTGCTCTACAGTCTCTGTTTGGTCTCCAAGATTTGGAGAGTAAGCCCATACAATGTTGCTGCATCCGCGACGCATCATATAATTATATGTATAGCGGTAGAGCTTCTTGTACTGTTCGGCAGTGCAACGACCTTCTCCCCACCAAAACCATCCACCACTCATCTCGTGCCAAGGACGGAAGATGACAGGCACCTTATGTCCGTCGGCAGTCTTCAGTGAGTTGATGAAATTGGTCACCATAGTGAGCCATGAGTTAAACTTCTTGTTGAGTTTGCCGCCAGGGAGAATCTTGCTTACAGCATCGCCTTCAAAGTCCCATGCGTTTTTGCCAGTAGCTGGGTTGTTGGTGTGCCAACTAAGAGTGATGATGCCCCCACGCTCATGTTGGTTGATGATTTCCTTGCGCATACGGTCGAAAGGCACACCGTCAAGGTTCTTATCCTTGCCAAGTTCCAAGTCACCGAGGTCGAAACCCATCACAGCTGGATAATCACCGCAAACCTCCTTTACGTCGGAACGGTTCTCTTCCCATTTCCATGAGCAACCATACATAGGGTCGTCTTGATGCCCTATCATAATGCCCTGCTTCTGTATTGCAGCCAAGCGGTTGATTAGCTTAATAGCCGGCAGGCGCGATGCGGCCATTGATGATGTTGCAATGGCAAGGGCAGTCAATGTTGTCATAATTTTGTTCATATTGTTTAATGGTTATATTTTCGTAAAGTCTCTCTCACCATTTTGCCCCATGGCTTTATCTGGCGGTCAGTCCACTTGCCAGTTGCGGGTGCGGAGGGAAGAATCATAGAGCAAGTCTCATTCTTGTCGCTTATCGACCAGTTAACCCAACTCACCTTAAGTTCTTCCAATAGTTCTATCCACTTTTGGTATTCAGCAGGAGCAAGCGGTCCGTCACCCGAAGCTTCCATTCCAGCACATTCTGAGACAAACACAGGTAGTCCACCCTTTACTGCGTCGGTGAGTCGCTGGCGCAAATAATCACCATGTGTGGCAGCGTAGAAATGAACAGTGTACATAACGTTGCTAACGTTCTTGATAGGAGCTGCAGCGGCTTTGTCGATGTCCTGATCCCAGCGAGGACAACCTACGAGTATGATATTGTCGGGGTCGTACTTGCGTATCTCGTCAATTATTGTTTTGCCGTATACGCTTAACGATTCCCATGAGTCTTCCACAGGCTCGTTGTATATCTCGTAAATCACGTTAGGATATTTGCCATATTTCTGTGCCATCTTGCCGAAGAAATCCTTTGCCTCAGCAGTATGCATAGTGTGTGCGTGCCAGTCAATGATGACATACACGTCGTTCTTTATGGCTGCATCAATGACAGCGGTCATGCACTTCATTGCCAGTTCGGGATTTTCAAGATAGTTGTCCTCTATCTGTATGCCCATAGCGGCGCGGAATATGTCGGCGTGCCAATCATCTGCTATCCATTTCAGAGCTTTCTTGTTGTAGAATCGTGGCCAAAGGTTGTGCCATCCGAAACTTACGCCACGAAGCACCACTGGATTGCCCTTTTGGTCGCAAAGTTGTGCCCCCACCACCTGAAGTTGTCCCCATTGTTTAACGGGGCGGGCGGCGTATGTAGCAACAGTCAGAATGCTTGCAAGGAGAATTGTAAGTATCTTCTGCATAATCTTGTCAGTTTTTTTATTTAACCACAAACTTTGTCTTCTGCAACTGTGCGTCTTCACTCGAACCGCCAACCATAACCTCAAACTCTCCCGGCTCAACAGTACGGTTCATGTTGATGTCGTAGAAAGCGAGGTGGTCGGGTGTGATGTCGAAAGTCACATCCTTTGATTCTCCTGCCTTCAGTGCCACACGCTCAAAACCTTTCAGTTCCTTAACAGGACGAGCGGCAGACGAAACACAGTCGTTGATATACATCTGTGCTATCTCCACTCCGTCGCGGTTGCCTGTATTGGTGATGCTGACAGTAGCCTTAAGCGAACCATCCATGCCTATTGTAGAGGCAGAAAGACGAAGGTTGCTGTATTTATATGATGTGTACGACAGACCGTAGCCGAAGGGATAGAGCGGGGTAGACTTTCCGCAAACCACAGGATGGAAGAAGGCAGAAGCCTTATGGTTGTACCATGTGGAGATCTGTCCGGCAGAGCGTGGCATAGTCATGGCAAGCTTTGCCGATGGGTTAACCTTTCCATAGAGAATCTCAGCTATAGCCTGACCACCAAACTGTCCCGGTTCCCAAGCGTTGATGATGGCAGGCACATGTTCGGCGGCATAGTTCACGCTGAGCGGACGACCACTTATTATAATAAGTACGGTGGGTTTGCCCGATTCGTTGATGCGCTTGATTAGCTCGTCCTGCAATCCCACGAGGTCGAGGTTGTCTCTATCTGTATCCTCGCCACTTGTGCGCTCATTCCAACGGAATCGCATCATATACTCGCCACAGCAAACAATGTTGAGGTCGGCATCCTTTGCCTTCTCTACAGCTTCATCTACCTTGGCTTGCGACATATTGCGAGGGTCCCAACCTTGGTCGACAAACTGAAACTCAGTTTCGGGAGAAATCTGTCGCAGTCCTTTCAAAACTGTCGACACCTTGTCATCTGGCTGCACCTCACTCCAATCGCCCATGATATTCTGGTTGTTGGTATTGATGCCTGTAACGAGCACCTTTTTATATTTTCTTGCATCAAGAGGCAACAATGAGCCTTCGTTCTTAAGAAGCACAATTGAATTGCGTGTAGCCTCAAGAGCAGTTGCTTTATGCTCGGGATTGTTTATTACACGGTCGCGCTCCTTTGCTGTTACGTATGGATGCTCGAAGAGACCGAGTTGGAACTTTGTGTAGAGGATGCGACGTACCGATTCGTTGATGCGTTCCTCAGTAATTTTGCCTTCCTTTACAAGTTCCACTACAGCCTGTTGCCATTCGGGTCCGTGCATGTGCATATCCATGCCAGCAAGTATGCTCTGAAGGAAAGCCTCCTTGTTGTTGGCGGCAGTGAAGTGCTGGTCTACGCAGTGCTCGATGTCCATCCAGTCAGAAACGATGAAACCTTTGAATCCCCATTCCCGTCGGAGCACATCCTCCATAAGCCAATGGTTTGTATGACATGGAATACCGTTGAGCTCGTTGTGCGACATCATTACTGTTGCGCCACCTGCCTTAACGCTTGCCTCGAATGGCGGGAAGAACACTTCACGCAGAGTACGTTCCGACACATCGCAAGGAGCACCATTTGTGCCATTGATAGCATAAGATCCGCCCACAAAATGTTTCACACAAGCAAGCACATCCTGAGTGGTGTTAAGGTTGCCTTGGTAGCCACGTGTAGTAGCCTCGCCCATCAATGTTACGAGATATGGGTCTTCGCCAAATGTCTCTCCACAGCGTCCCCATCGTCCGTCGCGAGCCACCTCTACATTAGGGTTGAATGTCCAGTGCATGTTCATGGCACGCATCTCGGCAGCCGTCTCGCGTGCTATCTTGTAAGCCATAGGCACATCGAATGACGAAGCCAAACCAATGTTGGTTGGATAAACCGTATTGTTTTGGCACTTTGCATTGCCATGAATAGCATCGATGCCTATCAGGAGAGGTATCTGCAAGCGACTCTTCATAGCGAGTTTCTGCAGTTGGTTGGCCTCCTCAAGAGTCAACACATGGAGGAAAGAAGATACCAGTCCGTCGCTTGTCATCTTCTCCAAGTCCTCAACCGTCATGCCAGGATAGAAAGCGTTGGCAGTGTTGGTTGCAAGTTCCTCTGCTGTCATCGACTGAGAGTTCTGCCGGAAATGCTCAATGCCCACAAGCTGGTTCATCTGTCCCACCTTCTCCTCAATAGTCATGCGAGCGAGCAAGTCCTCGACGCGCTGTTCTATTGTAGCCTTGGGGTCTTTGTATATGGGGTGTTTTGTATTGTCCTTAGCTGTCATAGCGATTGTTGTCAGAGTGATTAATGCGGTTGCAATGGTTTTCTTCATATAAGGGTTGATTGTTATGTTTGGGTTCTACGGGTAAGAATAAAGGGAAACCCCACTTCACTGCTTTAGTATGGGATGAACGGTCTACCAACCGATAACTTTAAACTTCAAAACTTACAAACGCCCAGTCATGCGGCAGCGTCTGTGGAGCTTCCCGTAAACCTCATAATGTTTTTATCTCAGTCCCATTTGTTTCAGCAACCAAGCTTCCCACTCGTCCCACTGCTCTTGAACCCAGAAGTGGCGTGTAATCTGATAAGGGTGAAGCTCCTTAGGTGCTGTCACAATATTATATGTTGCGTAGGCAGTTGTAGGAGGAACCACATCGTCGTTATATCCGAACGAGAACCATCCCGGACAAGTGATGCGACGTGCGAAGTTAACGCCATCATAGTAGCGTGATGTCTCCACTTTCTTCTGGTCGATGTTCTTTGGATTATAATAGAAGTAGTGAGGCCATCCGCATGCAATGCCTTTAAGCGAGGCAGTATGGTCGCACATAGCAGCATGAACAGCACCATAGAATGTTACGCGTTTGTCGAGTGCTGCACAAACGAGCGACAGCATACCACCCTGCGATGAGCCAGTAACGCCCAATGACGAACCGTTCCATTCAGCGAGCGATGCAATATAGTCGATAGAGCGCACGGCTCCAACGAATACACGCTTGTAATAGCAGTTGTCGCGATCGTTCATATTATAGTCCCAGTAGCCGTTAAGACAACCATTGAACATGTCGTCGTACGTAGACTGTGGCATTGTGACGGGTACGCCATGAATACCAATCTCAAGAGTGATGGCTCCCTGCTCTGCTGTCCAGATGTCGCCGTTGTATGGACGTACGCCAGCACCAGGCACACGAAGCAAAGCAGGATACTTGCCAGGCTTCACAGGCACACAGAGAATGCCGTAGGTGCGGCTACCTTGGCGTATGTTTTGGAAGCTAACTTCGTAGACGTTCACCTTTTCTGTGCAACGCTCTGGAAGCAGACGACGCTTTGCTTCAAGTGGAGTCTTGCGTGCTTCGGCGAGGGTGTTCTGCCAGAACTCGTCGAAGTCCTTAGGATTTAATGTTGTAGGTAGAATCTTCTCGGGTGAGAAAGCTGCAGTACACATGCCTACATATTCTTTGCCGTCGACGTGAGCTGTTACCTTCAGTCGGTACATTCCGGGCTGCTTCATTGTGCCGCTCCATTTCATTGTGCCGTCCTTCAACACCACTCCGTTCTTCTTCACCGTAGGATACATCTCGGGACCGGCTTCGTAGTCAATCTTCACATTATCTATAGTAGTGCCTGAGCGTTGCACCTCCACTTTGAATCCCGCTGTCTCACCAGTGCGATAGTTCCAATCCTTGTGGTCGGGCGTGATGGCAACGTTGATGCTGCTCCAACCGTTTTGTGCCGACATGCTTAATGATACGTTCAAGAGAATGAACATAGACATAAGTGTCCTTAACAATGATGTTCTTTTCATTTTTTTCTTGATAAAGTTTAATTATACTATGGTTTAAGTTCTTAATTATTACGACAGCAAAGTTATAGTAAATAAGCCAATTGCATTATTACTATTTTGCCAATATATTACACTTAATTGGCAATTTTCTTCAGCCATAAGCCGTTGAGCTTTTTTGCCATCATAATTCGGTGACTATTATAGAGCTTGATGAAGTCGCCCGTGGTCTTATTGCCTGGATATGGTCCACAGAAATCATCTTGCTGGTAGTCGCCGTGGTTGCGTCCAAGCATCAGATAGCTCAATCGGCATTGCTCGACAACGGGCAACAGACTCTTTGTCCAAAACTCCTCGTCGTCTCCAAGTCCTTTCATTCCTGTATATACTCCGAGCGGTTTCATGTTTGACGAGCAGTAAGCAGACAGTTGTCGCGACATGCGCAGTAGGTTGTCGGCATAACTGTTGGTGTCGGCTGTGAGATACATCAGTTGCACGCAGTCGATGTCTTCGTTAGGGCAACGCGACATAAACTCTTCGGCAGTGCCAGTGATGGCAGTATTGCTGAATCCGAATATGGCGTTTGTTGTCTTGCCTTCATCGCGCAGCCAGTCGATAGTCTGTGCGTAGAGCTTACGATAGTCGTCGGCCGAGAGACGGTCGTACCATTTGCCAGTGCCTGCCGGATATAGATATACAAGCGTTGGGAGCTTGATGCCGTATTCATCGTGTATGGAACCGATGAACGAGGCTATCTTCAGCGTCCATGCTTTAAGGCGCATGTTGGCAGGAGTGCCGTCCTCCAAAGGATTGTCACCAGGATTAGGTGCAGTCCATAGCATAATGGCGAGTCCTTGGCGTTGCATGAAGTCAATGGCAGTTCTGCGTATAAGTGTCGTGTCTATACCATCGCAGTTCTGTGCCTTATTGCTCTCAATGCCAGCAAGTTCATAGCCGATAACGGCAGGATGGTCGCCCGTCACCTTGTTAAGGTCGCTTTGGCAAGAGTCGCCCATCCAACCAATGCCTTCAGTGGTGGCATACATCTGTCCAAGCATAGCCCCCTTCTCCTCATAAGCGAGCAGATTGTGCTGCAGGTTCTCTGTGCGTGTTGTTAGTCCCGAAGAGCCTGTCTCGTCGTAGGTCTTCTTGCTTTTGGAGCATGCCATAAGAACGATAACAGCCAAGAATATATATAGCAAACGTCTCTTCATGACTACTTCTTTCCCCAATTGCTCATCGTGACGCTCTGCATCTGCATGGCGTCCTTCCAATAGTCGGCAGAGAACATGTTGCTGTTGTCAGCCTTGCCGTCCTCGAAGTAGTAGTCATACCATGGCATGAAGTAGAGGAATCGTGCTCCCGCGTTCCACATTTCAGATATTGTGGGCATCTGTTTTGTGATGTGTGTAGCCGATCCGTTATCCTCTGTAAGGTTGCCACATTCGGCGAGTGCAATCATCTTCGAAGGATAGAGCGTGGAGAGTCCGTCGTATTGAGCCTTTAGTTCATTGACTGTAGAGCCATAGCAGTCGCAACCTACAATGTCAACCATGTCGTCGCCAGGATAATAGCTCTCGTCGCTGTTGTTGGTGGCAGTAGTGGCAGTGCCAGTCCATATCCATATAAGATTGTGAATGCCTCGCTCCTCGAAGTAGTTCTTCATAGTAGCCCAAAGCTTCTTGTATGTCTCGCCACCTTTAGAGCCCCACCAGAACCATGCCGAAGGAGTCCATCCCTGATTGTTGAGCATATTGCCTGAAGCCTCATGGAACGGACGCCACAGAGCCACCACGCCAGCATCTTGAAGCTGAAGGATGTTTGTTGCAACCTTGTCCATCTGTTGCCAGAACCACTTGTTCTCCCATGAGCCATCCTTCCAGATGTTGTCCATGTCCCATGTGGTCTTGTCGGGCGAGCATGTCAACGCTTCATAATTATTGTTGTTGAAGTCGTTCTCGTTGGCAGGCACATTGAAGTGCCACATCAGCGACACCACGCCACCCTTGTTGGCCCATTCTGTTACGGGAGTCGTGTCGGAATAGCTTATCCAATTGCCGTCGAAAGGGATGTGGATATAGTCGAAGCAGTTGATGGCAGGATAAGTGCCGGTAATCTTCTTCACGTTTTCGGCTCCAGTAGTGTTCCAGTTTACTTTAGCCACAGTAGATGTAATGATTTTCTTGCCATAGTAGTATTTCATATAGGCATAGAGAATCTTAGTGGCATCGCTTGCGTTCTTGTCGGCAAGTCGCAAGTTGTTTATGTCAACAGTTATGTTGTCTTCTCCTGCAAACTTAAACACAACTTTTTCAATATCTTTATTCTGGGTCTCAGCAAGAGGTATGTCGTTTCCGAGCAAGTTGGTGTATACCTCAGTATTATTTTGGTCGTGTGCAATCTTTACTATTTCTGTGCAGGAATATTTATCAACTGTTGCACCATCTTTGTAATATACGAAAACAGAGTCGTTGTCGGTTTGTGCCATTGATGGCAAAGACGCGGTGAGAGCCAAGCCGAGAGCGAATGTAGGGAGTATGTTGAAAGGTTTCATCTTGATTTCGGATTTAGGGTTATTACTTCTTGTTGATCTTAACAGATGTCCCTGACACTTTTATTATATATACGCCTTGGGGAAGGCAAGTTAGCGAAACAGTAGTGTAGCCATTGTTGCCCTTCACGTCTGCATTGACAATTGCTCCGCCAAGGTTGCAAACAACAACCTTCTTAGTGTCAACGCCATGAAACACTATGTTGTCGCCATTTCGTGATACTCCCTTCGTAGTGCTGATGCCACGGATGCCAGTAGCTGCCTCACCGAACGCATATTCGTTGACATCATAAAGACTGTAAGTGGCAGTTGTCTTGTCGGTGTCGACATAGAGTTTGCCGTCTCCCATTGTGATGACGGGTCGTTCGTTGAGAATGAAAGAATGGATTGTGCCGTCTTTCATCTTAAGATTCAGGGCCTCGTCGGCTGCCGATGCTGTGGCGTTGAATCCAAAGGCTACGGCAATTGATAATAATAAATTCTTCATCATAAGTTTAAAGTTTTTTATTTTTGTAAGTTTTATTCTTTTAGTCATTCTGTAGATGATGACAGACAAATACTAAGTAATGAAGCTTTCCGACTTCCGTCTGCTATATCTGACACTGAACCATGTGATAGATAAGTGTTCAAAGTCAGGTATTCAACTTTTTCTTGCTGAAATGGGTTGTCGTCTGTTTTTATTCTTCGCAATAGTATGCCTTCTCTTGTAGTTGGCTAAAGGAATTATTTGCAGGAGGGTATAATCCATACCCTCCTGCATGATTTCCTTACGGAACGAGAGTAATCTTAGTGATTGTCATGTCTGAGCCTTGAATGATGAATGCTGAATTGCTCCATCCGTCGCTCTGTGCACCTGTAAGCCAATCGATCATGGTCTGGGTGAGTGTTACCTCCACCACGTTATCTCCCTCAGCAGCTGTGAAAGTGTCAAATGCGCTCCAGTTGGCATCGTTGAACTGCATCTGACCAGCTGATGTTATGTGGAACTTGATCTTCGACTTACCGGCAGTCAAAGCACACTTGGTGATGTCCACCGGAGCATTACGTTGGATGCGGAAGCGTCCGTTGTCGTCCCATGTCAATGTTACGGGGAATGACATCTGAGTGTTCTGATCAGCTTGAGTTACGCAGTTGGCAGTGATGTCCATCTCGTTAGGAACTACAGTAATCTTGCCTACGTTGTAGCTGCCACCGTCAGAAGTCTTGAGGATGAGGTCGTGCTCGCCAGCTGCTACAGTCTCAGGAATGACGAATGTCATTTTATTATCGGTGCGCTCGGTAATCTTTGTCACCTTAACAGAACCGATGTAGATGGCTTCAACGCTATTGTAGTTGGCACCCTCGATAGTCACACTCTTACCCGGATTGCCTGTAGGAGCATTGGTAAGAGTTGGATTGGTAGAAGGACGAACAACAAGAGTTGTGTTCTCAACAGTTGTACCATTCTTGAGGTTGAGCACGAATCCTGTGCCGGCAGCTCCTGAAGGAACATTGAGCACGATTGCCTTAGCAGTAACCTTCATATCCTTAGCCTCGATAGTCTGACCTACAGGGAATGTGATGGAAGCCACGAGGTCGAGGTCGGTGCCACGTATTACGAGCTGTTCGCCAGCCATGAGTGATTCAGGCGACAGAGCTGTGATTGTGGCTGTCTTGATAGAGCAAGCTACAGTCACCTGCTTGCCATTGGCAAGAGCGAGTGTGACGTTGCCGCTCTGAGCAGTCTCAGGTACAGTAACCTTCAGCTCATTTGCATTCTGTGATGTGATTTCAGCATTAACATTGCCATCGGCAGCAGCGAAAGCAACACTTGTGATAAGGTCGAGGTCGTTGCCGCTAATTGTCAATGTTGCACCATTCTTTACAGGTGAAGGAGTAGCGCTGAGGCTTGTAGGAACAACTGTCTCGATGCTGCCAGCAGGAACTTCTACTCCTGACTTAAGGAGAAGCATCATCTCGCCGTCGGTAGCCTCGGCAGGGAGAACGAATACTATCTGGTCGCTACGCTGTGAAGAGAAGTTCTCTGCCTTGACAGTAGCACCCTGAAGTTCTACTGCCTCTACAAGCTGGAGCATAGAGCCCTTTATGGTAATGCTCTGACCTGCCTTAGGCTTAGCAGGAGAGAAGCTTTCTACAGTTGCGCCCTTAACCTCAAGAGCCTCTTCTGATTCAAGTTCCGAAGGTTCTTCGGCAAGGTCGGTGACTTTGATAACACCAGTGCGTGCTGCATCAGGAATGCGTACAACGATGGTGTAGCGGTCGTGAGAGAGGAAGTCCTCCTCCTTTACAGTGTCGTTCTTTTCGAAGATAACGCCATGCATAAGGTTGAGGTAGTCGCCCTTGATTGTAAGTTCGTCGCCCGGCTTGCCCGAAAGATTGCCTTCTTGACCAACGTAGAACTTCTGCAACTTGATGTCCTCACGATAGGTGATAGGAGTGACAGTGCGAAGCTCGCCACCCTTCATAGTCTTTAGTACTACTATGCCAGTGTCGCATTTCTCGGCAGGCACTTGTATTGATATCTTGCTGTGTGTGCCCTTCTCAACAACCTCAATGGCTGTGATAGGGTCGGCACCAGGAAGGTCAATCTCATTAATCTGGTCGAGGTTGGAACCGTAGAAGAACAATGTTCCGCCACGCAGCACCGGACATGGACCAAAGGCCTGCACTCTAACATCCGAACCATACTGGTCGGTGTTAAGATTGTCATTGTCGCAGGCTGTCAGCGATAGCCCTAAGAGGGCTACCACTGCAAGCATGAATATATTGAAATATCTTTTCATTGTTTCGATGTTTTTGTTAGGTTTACTTGATAGCTACCGCACGGATGTTGTCGATCTTGATGATAGGCTTGCACGACTTGCCTGTGATGCCACCACCCATAACGAAGAGCTCAAGACCGGCAAACGACTTGGCTGAGAGTGAGCCTGTGGCTGCCACACCAGTCATACCATACTTGATGTCCTCCATCGGGATGGTCACTGTCACCCACTTGCCGCCAGTGTTGTAGCTTCCAGTCTCCTGCCAAGGACGCCAGAGAGCGCGAGGCAGTACGTCGTTCTGGAAGTATGTTGTGTTGGCTCCTGGCACATTGTTGCCATAGACATCCACTCCAGCACCGGTGCAGGTTACGTCGGTGAGTGCACTCGGGATGATCTGCATAGCGAGGTTCGACCAAGGATTGCTTGTCGGAACGTAAACCTCAAACTTGAATGCCATCTTCTGATAGTTGGTGAAGTCGACGATATCTGTAAGAGGTTCGCTCTGTCCCTTGATGTACGATACGGGAGTTGTCCACTCGCCTGGCCAGTACTCGAAGGAGAATGTTCCCTCTGACCATGTGTCGTCGTCGAGAGCTGTCACGCCGTCGCCGAGCTGTAGGAACTTGCCGGTAATCGAGGTCTCGTCCTCGGTGATTGTGGCAGCGTGCCATCCGTGGTTGCCCAATCCTGTCTTGCCATCGAAATCGAAGAGAATGCCGCGGCTCTCAAGATAGTGGAACTTCGAAACAGTCTTGCCGTAGATTGAAGTCACTGTAAGCGGACCCTCGGTAGAGCATTCTGGCATTACAAACGACAGACTTGTGCGTGACTTCTTTGTGAAATCCTTCACAACCTTTCCGTCGGGCATTGTCACTGTGATAGGCACTGACGGGTCGTCAATGAGATAATTACCCGTTACGCTTACTTCCTCGCCTGCCTTAGCAAACTCGCAAGACATAGCGTCGACCACAGGAGCTGGAATTGTCACATGGAAGTCGTAGGTGACAGTGTCCTTGTTGGCAGTAATCATGTAAATCTTGTCGGTCACATGGTCAGGAATATCCTTAGGCACATCCACAATCATCGTGTTGTCGGTGATGTAGCTTGTGTTGAGGATAGTGCTCTGGTCGTTGAAGAACATCTCCGAGATACTTGTGAGGTTCTTGCCGACAATACATATTGTCTTTGATGGGGCTGCTGCTGTGAGCAGACTGTCTTTAGCCTCCACGTTGGCAGGGCGGATATAGTAGATAGTCGGCTTGCCGCCTGTCAGCTCAAACTTGTCGGGCTCATCCTCGCATGACTGCAGGGCAAGTCCTGAGCAAGAGGCAAGCAGCGCCAGCATTATGCTGTTGAATTTATTATTGAGTTTCATAATTGGTCTTTTGTTAGAAGGTTATACCACTTAAATCGTATTCCTCTGGAGCTTCCATGAGCAGCGGGTTGAAGATGACGTCGGATGACGGGAGCGGCAGTGTGAAGCTACGGTCTGTTACGTTCGGGGCAGCCGTCGACGTATTGTAAATGAGTGTAGAAGGTACTGTCCATGTTCCGTTCTCATAGTAGTTCTTGTAAAGCTCGTCCAGGGCGTCCTGATTGTTATATCCGTTGCGGCGCTGCGACTTCACCTCGTTGATGGCACCCTGCGGGTCGTAGTAGTAGCGACGTACGAAGTCGTACCAGCGGTCGCCCTCGCATGCCAACTCCAAGCGGCGCTCCTTCCATACATCCTCCCAAGAGAGTGAAGAGGGATCCTTGTCGTAGCTCTTTACAGAACGGTGGCGCACCTGGTAGAACAGATTGCAAGCCTTCGGGTCTGTTGTCGTTCCGTTGTTGCCAATCTTTGCCTCGCAATAGATAAGGTAGACATCAGCCAGACGAAGGATGTGTGTCCACAAAGCTGACTTCTGCACGCCGGCAGCTGTCTGGAAGTACTTGATGTGGTCGGCGTTGTCGCCATAGAGATGCTTCACGGCTGCTGCACCTGTCGGACAGTAGAGCTCACCGCCTGACTTGTGGTCGGGGTATCCGTTGTAGAGGAACTTCAGATAGTCGAAGCCACCGCAGTCAGAATAGAAGTATTCATACTGGTCGCCCGGGAGCATCATTGTGGCCTTGCGGCGGTCGTCGATGTTCATGCGGTTGGGGCTGAGAGCGTTCTCTCCGAAAGCGTCCTGAAGGTCAATAGACGGACCGCAATACTGTCCCCAGTTGTCACCGTACTCATCGAAGCCCTTCATGCCAAGGTCGCACTGCAGTGAGTTCTGCATTGTCCAGTTGCCCTGTGTGCTCCATGCCCAAGAAATCATGTTCTCGCTGCAGACATTGTGGTCGCCACGGAAGAGGTCAGAATAGACAGGCTCAAGAGAGCGTCCGCTGTGCTCGATGACGTCGAGAGCATATTCTGCTGCCTTGTCAAGGTCTGCCTGATTGCGCTGGTGAGCGGTGCAGGTGATGTAGCTGTACGTACCGTTATTGTACTTGGTGTGCTCCTCAGAGAATCCAGACTTTGTAAGGTATACCTTTGCGAGCAGAGCCTCTGCGCAATACTTGTCGAGGCGACCCTTGCCAGTCTCGTCGCGCTCAGGAAGAAGCGTGATAGCCTCCTCAAGCACCTTAATAATATAGTCGTAGACGTTGCTTATCTTAGCCTTGTGAAGGCTTGTAGCCTGCTGTGAGTTGATGATGTCGATAGGGCTGTGGATGATAGGCACACTACCGAACGAGCGCACAAGATAGAAGTAAGCGAAAGCCTTCCATGTCAGAGCCTCACCCATGCAGGCTCTCTTGACGTCTTCAGGAGCACCGGTGGCGTTCTTGAGGTTGTCATACACGGTGGTGGCGTGTGTGTTTACAGACCAGAGCGACGCACTCATGTTGGCGAGGTCCTCGTCCGAACCGTTCAGCGTGAAGTTGAGGTATGGTGACGATCCCCAGTAATAGTTGCCTGAGAGAATCTCACCAACCTTGAAGAAACCGCGCTGGAAGTCGTACCACGGCGAGTTGTAGAGATAGTTTACGCCGGCGCGACACTGTGCAGCGTCCTTATAGTAGCTTGATGTGTTGTAGGCGTCCTCCGTAGGGCAGTCGAGATAGTCGCTGCATGACGATAGGGCTGCCGTCATCAAGGCTGCACATGCTAAAGTCTTGAAATTTATCTTTTTCATTGTTCTGCTGCTTTTTTAGAATGTTACGTTAAGACCGAACGAATAGACTGTCGGCGAAGGATATCGACCGTTGTCGAGACCGTATACATATCCGTTCATATCCGATGTGGAAGCACCGATTTCCGGGTCGTAGCCCTTGTAGCCAGTTATTGTCCAGAGGTTCTGGATGTTGCAAGAGAGGCGCAAGTTCTCCAGTCCGATGTGCTTGACCCACTGCTTGGGGAATGTGTAGCCGAGTGTGATGTTCTTCACACGGAGGTAGCTGCCGTTCTCGATGTAGCGGTCGCTGACGCGAGTGTTCTCGTTCGGGTCGTTGAGGTGTGCTGCCGGAATGCTGGTTGGGTTGGTGACCTGCACGTTGTCGATGTCGTCGTACCAGTTATACACCATGTTGGCGTTATGACCCTTATAGCCGTTAGAGTAGTCCTTGTTGGGGTCGATGGCTGTGATATGTGAGCGTCCGAGCACTGTAGAAGACTGGTTCTGCCATACTGACTTCATGGCGTCAAGCTTCATGCGGATGTAGTTGTATACCTTGTTGCCTACAGAGCCATTTATGAATATAGATAGGTCGAAGTCCTTGTAGCGGAAGGTATTTGTCCAACCGAATGTGTACTTAGGCATAGGGTTGCCAATGTATGTGCGGTCGTTCTCGTCAATCTTGCCGTCTGGCTTGCCGTCAGGACCAGAGATGTCCTTGTATTTTACGTCGCCCACCCACACGGTGTTGTACTTGTTGTATCCGTTAGAACCACCGTAAGACACTGGCTTTGGAGAGTTCTCTATATCCTCATAAGATGTGTAGACACCGTCGGTGACATAGCCGAAGAACTGGAACAGAGGCTGACCAACATCACTCTTCGACACAACGTCGTTCCACTGACCTACGCCAAGGATAGCTGCTGAGCTTGTGCCTGAGAGTTTGGTCAACTTGTTCTTGTTCCAAGAGATCTCGAACTCTGAGTCCCAAGAGAAGTTCTTCGTGTTGATGGGGTGAGCATTGATGGTAAGCTCAAGACCCTTGTTCTCGATGGAACCGAAGTTGCCAAAAGGTGCAGCGAGTGCTGAGCTTGTGTTGCCCGATGTTCCCATGTATGAAGGAAGCTGCATAGGCATAAGCATATCGTTTGACACCTTTTTATATACATCAACCGTAATGCCGAGCTTGTCGTGGAAGAGTCCGAGGTCGAGACCGATGTTGGTCTGCTCCTGCTTCTCCCAGTGTACGTTGAGGTTGGCGATACGCAGAGGACGATAGGATGTTCCGAGACCGGTGCCGATAGATGTCATGTCTGACGACCACTTGCCGCTGCCGATGTTGGAGTTACCAGTCTGACCCCAGCCAATACGCAACTTACCGTTAGACAGCCACTTGCCTGCCACGTTGCGTACGAACTCTTCATTGGAGAAGCGCCATGCACCTGCTACAGAATGGAACGTGCCCCAGCGGTTGTCTGGTCCGAAGTTTGAGCTACCGTCGCGACGGAACGTGTAAGTGAGGAGGTAGCGGTCGTCGTAGTTATAGGTCTCGCGGGTGAAGAACGATGCCATAGCTGCTGTTCCGAAGCCGTTGCTAATCTTGAATGTGGAAGGATCGCCGAGCGACGGGTTGTGAACAGTGTTGGTTGGCAGGTCTTGAGCCTCTGTACGAGCGTTGTCCCACTTACTCTTCCAGCACTCCTGGCCGAGCATCGCCGTGAAGCTGTGCTTGCCGAACGATCCGCTGTAAGTAAGATAGTTCTTAAACTGTACGAACGATCCGGTTGACTTCTGAATGGAGCAGTAGTTCTTAGAACGTGTCCAAGTGCCGAGGTCGACGGTAGGATTAAACACTTCACCGCGGTCCCAGTTGAACGAATAGCCTATCTCGGTGTGCCATACGAGGTTCTTTATAGGAGTGACCTCTGCGAACACGTTACCAGTAAGGAGGTTCTGCTTGTAGAGGATGTCGTCCATGAGGGCGAGAGCCACCGGGTTAGGATTAGTCACTCCCTGCTGTGAGATTGACGTATAGCCGCCGTTGATGTCGTAGATAGGAATGTCGGGACGTGTGGTCAGGGCGTAGGTTATGACACCGTTTTCCTGGTCTGCCTTAAGGAGACGCTGGTCGGTGTTGCTGTAGTTGGCGCTAAGACCGAGCTTCAACCATGACTTAAGCTGTGAGTCGAGGTTTACACGAGCACCGTAACGCTTAAACTCCGAACCGATGATGGTACCGTCCTGGTCCATATAGTTGCCCGACACGTAGTACTTAATCTTCTCCGTGCCGCCCTGTGCGCTCACCTGATGCTGGTGCTGAAGTGCTGTGCGGAAGATGGCATCCTGCCAGTTGGTTCCCTTACCGAGGACAGAGGGGTCGCTGAAACGGTCGTCCTTGAAGACCATACCCTGTGACGACATGTCGTTGTAATACTCGGCAAACTCGCGGAGATTGAGCATGTCGATGCGCTTTCCCTGACGCTGCCAAGCCACCATGCCGTCGTACGTAAACTTAGCCTCGCCTGCCTTACCGCGCTTTGTGGTGATAAGCACAACACCGTTGGAACCCTGTGCACCGTAGATGGCTGTGGCAGAAGCATCTTTTAGCACTTCCATGCTGACGATGTCCGAAGGGTTGAGTGAGGAAAGAGGAGATACTGTAGACACAGAACCATTGCCAAGAGCATCGCCAAGACCTACGGATGAACCAGAGGAATTTGAGTTGTTCCAGATGACACCATCCACAACATACAAAGGCTCGGCACCTGCATTGATAGTGGCCTGACCACGCACACGGATAGAAGTGGAAGAACCAGGAGCACCAGATGTGGCCATAGAAGTTACACCTGCCACACGACCGCCAAGCGACTGGTCGAGGTTGGTGATGATAGAGCCTTTCATCTTCTTCTCGTCCATAGAGCCTGTGGCTCCTGCGAGGTCGCTTTTCTTCATCGTACCGTAGCCAACCACAACGACCTCGTTCAAGGTCTGGTTGTCTTCCTTAAGAACAATAGTAAATGTGTTCTTGCCGTTCACGTCTACTGTCTGTGGAGTGAAGCCGATATAGCTCACCAAGAGTTGTTTTTTCCCGGAAGGCACTGTAAGCGAGAAGTTACCGTCGATATCGGTAACCGCACCAACTCCTTGTGCTCCCTTAATTGTTACGCTCGCACCAATGATAGGCTCGCCAGTACTGTCCTTAACAACACCGGTGATCTTTGACTGGGCGAAAGCAAGGCTGCTACTCATAGAGGCAGCCATACAAAGCATCACTAACTTCTTCATTAGGGATCTAATTAAAGGGTTTATATTAAATTGTTACTGAATTAACATTGTTGTTTTTAAAAGCTCCGAGAAGCCGTTATGCCATTGTATGGCAATAAGTAGCAGCAACTTTTTTCAAGATGACTGCCATACATTTATATATAATGTAAATAAAGATGTTGTATTCATCGTTGTAAGTTTTTTTTGAAGTTATTATGGTTTATTTTTCGATTGCAAAGGTATTACAATTCATTCAACATGATTAGCACTATTTTGCCATAGTATCACACAATTATGACAAATATGACAAAACGCATATGTTGACTGGAAAATTGTGGAGTAAAAAAAACAGGAGAGTGTATCAAAACACTCTCCTGTTTTTTATAGTTTGCAGTAGTATATGGAATGCTGGATGACACATGTCGCCATGGTTGTGACCATCGATTTTATATATGCTTACATTCTTGTGTCCGCATAGTTTCATCATGCGCCACATATAAGCATTCTCCTCATAACGACCGAACAATTCTGTTTCGGCATCGCCTGTGATAAGTACGAGTGGCGGGCAGTTGGGGCGCACATGGAATAGTGGGGCGTAGCGGTCGATGAGTGGTTGCAAATTGCCGATACCATTCATGTCGCGATAGGCGAAATGGCTAATCATTTGTCCACTAAAAGGAATGAGAGCCTTTATGCTGTCAGCATCTACACCATAGTGTTCAAGCCATTGCTTGTCAAGACCGAGCATAGCTGTAATATAGCCACCTGCAGAATGTCCAGACACATATATATTCCGAGTGTCCCCACCATAGCTGACGATATTCTTGAAAACCCATGCCAGGGCTGCTCCACAGTCGTCAAGACACTCATTGATTTTAACATGTGGTAGCAAACGATAGTTCACGGCAACTACAGTAAGTCCCTTTTCCTTCAGTTCTTCGGGGATATACTTAGAACCTCCGGTGAGTCCGCCACCATGAAACCATACTACGACGGGAGCCATTTTTGTAGTGTCGTTGTAGTAAACATCAAGTCGGCAACGCTCTGTGATATATTTGTCTGTTGATGTCTTATAGGCAATATTTTCTATCGTCTTGTAGTGTGTCTTGTTGGCTGCTGATGTCTGCAAGACAAATAAGAGGAGAATGAGAAAAATGGAGTTTATAGTTTTCATTTTTTTTAGAAGTGTGTTATAAGGGTGTGTCGCACTCATGCTTGTGAGTTATGACACACCCTCATGTGGTGTTAAAGAGTTTTTCTATTAGTCTACAACTTCGAGCAACAGCACGCGGCTTGCCCATTCGTTGGCTTTGCCCCAGTCTGTGTTATGTCCGTAAGGTATTTCTAAGCCATTCTGCATGAGAAATTCGCCTGAGAACGACTTGCCCTCGAACGAGAGGGGAGTCTTGTCGATGCGGTTAAGCTCGGTGATGCGGTAGCGCTTCTGCGGGTTGAGTCCTGCCATTGGGATGCGTGGCAGGTGCTGGTTGCAGAACGATTCGGTCTTCCACCAGTAGAACACAGCCTTGTCCTTCATGTCTGTCACGTACATGAGCGAAGCTACACCCTTCTTCTCGTATGGCGACTGCAGACGGTAGAGATTGCCAAACTGCACGATAGGACGTATGCGCTTGTAGTCAGCGATAGCCTTGCGACACTGTTCCTTGTCCTCGTCGTTGAGCACCTTAGGCTGAATCTCCATGCCAAGACGTCCGCTCATAGCCACGTCGGTGCGATACTTCAAAGGCACGGTGCGTGCTGTCTGATGGTTAGGAGCGTTTGAGATGTGCGAAGCCATGGCTATGGCAGGGAAGAAGTAACTGGTTCCCCACTGCATGTATACACGCTGCAGGGCATCGGTGTTGTCGCTTGTCCAGAACTCGTCGAAGTAGGGCAGTGTGCCCCAGTTTACACGTCCGCCACCAGAAGCGCAGTCCTGGATGGTGAGGTCGGGGTATTTGGCGCGTATACGCTGCAACACTTTCTCGAAACCGCGGTGATACTCGATGAACAAGTGGCTCTGGTTGTTGGCAGTAAGATACTGTGAGCCGTGGTTTGAGATGTTCATGTTGGCATCCCACTTGATGTAGTCAATTTCAGGATACTTCGTCATCATGTCGTCGACGATTGAGAACACGAAGTCCTGCACCTTAGGATTACCGAGGTCGAGCACCACCTGAGTGCCGCCGCGTCCGCACTTTAGGTCGCGCTTTGGAGCCTTAATCACCCAGTCGGGATGCTTCTCGAAGAGCTCGCTCTTGGTGTTCGACATCTCAGGCTCAAGCCAGATGCCAAACTTAATGCCCAATTTCTTTGCCTCTGCAAGCAGACCCTCGATGCCGTGTGGCAGTTTCTCCTTGTCCACTACCCAGTCGCCAAGCGCACAGTTGTCGATGCTGCGCTTGTATTTGTCGCCAAACCATCCGTCGTCCATAACGAAGAGTTCGCCGCCCATAGACTTGATGTCTGCCATCATCTGCGCCATTTCCGGTTCCTTGATGTTGAGGTAAACACCCTCCCAAGAGTTAAGCAGAATCTTGCGCTCGCGGTTGCCGTTCATCAGTTTATACTTGCGTCCCCAGCTGTGGAAGTTGCGGCTCACTCCGCTCATTCCCTCCTTGCTGTAGGAGAAGGCAGTCACGGGAGTGGTGAAAGTCTCGCCCTTGGCCAAATGATACTCCGAATTGTACTCGTCGATACCGGCAAAGAACTGGTGGTACTCCGACTCATCGGTCACGGCACGCAGCTTGTAGTTGCCCGAATAGCAGATAGCGGCACCGATTACACGACCACTGTTCTCCTGACCCTTACCGTCGAGCGAGAACATAACCTCGCCACGAGAAGTGTGGGCATTGCGTGTTCCGTCGCGGTTTTCAATTACAAATGTGCCAGGCTTAAGCTCCTCCTCCGAGAGCTGCGCCTCGTTGGCCCATGCACCGTAGAAGTGAGACATCCACACGTTGCCACGGCGTATGGGCAGATAGGCAGAATCAAACTGCGAGAGAGTGACGGTTGTCTTCTCACCGTTGTTTATCTCTGTCCACATCTCTATAATGTCCACATCGTTGTAGGCACGGTAGCACACTGTGACGTAGAACGGATATACGCGGTCCTTGAGCTTAACCTTCAGCACCTTGGCATTCTGCTCCGAAGTGGTGGTATAGCTGTCTACATCCATTTCAAGAGTCATGTTGCCGTCGGCATGACGCACCGAAAGGGCAGCAGCCGATTCGCCTATCATGCCATACACAGGATAAGCATCCTTGCCAGCTGTGCCGCCTGCCTGCAGAGAGGCAATGTCGGCATCCGACAGCTTGTCGCCATAATACACGAATTTGAATGCGCCTCCCTTTGTAGCATCAACAACGAGCGATGTCTTGGGGGTTGACACACTGATGTTCTCGGCATTTGCCATGCCTGAGAGCATCATCATAGCCAATGCCGGAAGAGCAATACGCTTGGAATATTTTCCCATAGTTTTATTTGTTTTGATTATTTGTTGGTTTAAGACATGTAATCGTTTGCAAAATTATCCAATTTATTCAGAAGCCACAAACTTTATTTTGCCTATATATACCACTTTCTTGCAATCGCTGCAAAAAATAATGATAAACTACACAATAACCTTTGTTTTGAAGTATTTCTCGCGGAATTCCGTTGGGCTGCATCCCTTGTATTTGCGGAACAGTCGGTTGAAATTGCTCAGCGTGTTGAATCCGCAGTCGTAGCATATTTCGCTGACGCTGTTGGTGGTGTCTACAAGTTGTCGTGAAGCCACGCCAAGGCGCATCTCCACCACATAGTCGCTTAGTGTCTTGCCTGAGCGCAGCTTGAAGAATCGGCTGAACGATGTTGTTGACATTCCCACGAGGTCGGCAAGGTCGGCGAGGCGAATCTCCTCGGTGTAGTGTTTGCTGATGTAGTCCTTCACCTTTAATATACGTCGGCTCTCGCTGTCGACATTCACCTTGGCGAAAGATGATGATGCAAGCTCGCGTGTGCCGTCGGCAAGTGACAGCTCATATAATAAGGTGAGGAAATTGATAACAGAATAAAATTTGTCTTTAGTAGATGAGAGTGAGTCGAGAAGCGGATAAACCTTATCGATAGCCTCGGGTGTGAACGCCACGCCCTTGCGCGCCTTCTCAAACATCCGCTTGATGGGAAGCAGGGGAGTGCGGTTGAAGAGGCTGTAGGAACTGTTGAAGTCGAAGAAGAACTGCACAGTTATCTCGCGTATGTCCTCGCTTTTGCACTTGTCTTGCTCCCACACGTGTTCCAGGTCGGGGCTTGTTATGAGCACAAGCTCACGATTGCCTATCGTCTCGGCACTGTCACCGACGATACGCAACACACCTTCCCCGTTCTCCACATAGTTAAGCTCAAAGACTTCGTGCTTGTGTATAGGGTAGGTGAATTCTTTCTTTCGCCTGTCCGCCACATACATGAAGTCGCTGTCGAGCAGCGGAGGCAATTCACGCAATACTTTATCTTCCATAAAGTGCAAATTTAGCGATTATTTTGAATATTCCAAACTGCTTAAAGCTTTTTTGGTAAAAAAACTTCATCTATAGTGTTGTATTTTGCATTATATTATTCGCAATATCAAGTATTTTCGCTAAATTTGCAAAGTGAATGTCACTAAAACAATTTTGAAACTAATACTACATTAATATGTTAGACGTAAAAGAAACATTGAGCGGCGCAGAAGAGCGCATGGAGATGGGTGCTATGTACTTGGAAGAGCAGCTTGCACGCATCCGTGCCGGACGCGCCAATGTGGCTATTCTCGACGGTGTGCGAGTTAGCTCATGGGGTTCGATGGTGCCATTGAACCAGGTTGCCAACGTTACAGTGCCCGACCCACGCACTATTGCCATTCGTCCTTTCGACAAGAAGCAGATTCGTGAGATCGAGAAGGCTATTATGGACAGCGATGTGGGCATCACTCCTGAGAACAACGGCGAGATTATTCGCCTTGGCATTCCTCAGCCTACCGAGGAGCGCCGCAAGGAGCTTGTGAAGCAGTGCAACAAGATTGGCGAGCGCACTAAGGTGGAAATTCGCAACGCACGTCAGGATACCAAGGACAAGCTTAAGAAGGCTATCAAGGACGGACTCTCTGAGGACCTTGAGAAGGATGCCGAGAACGAGCTTCAGAAGATTCACGACAAGTTCGTGAAGAAGGTTGACGATTTGCTTGCTGCCAAGCAGAAGGAGATTATGACTGTGTAATAAGAAATATAAAAGGTAAAAGGGCTTTACTCTTTTACCTTTTTGTATTTTATGTAAAAAAGAATAAGGATGCAAGGATTAGTAATCAAGAACACCGGCAGTTGGTATACTGTGCGTACCACCGATGGAGCCACGGTTGACTGCAAGATTAAGGGCAATTTCCGACTTAAGGGAATACGCAGCACCAACCCTGTTGCTGTGGGCGACAATGTGGAGATAGTGCGTAATCAGGAGGGCACAGCATTCATTACTGCCATCTGCGACCGACGCAACTACATCATACGCAAGTCGCAAAACCTGAGCAAGCAGAGCCATATCATAGCTGCCAATGTCGACCAGGCCTTCCTCATAGTCACAGTCAACTATCCCCAGACAAGCACAATATTCATCGACCGATTCCTCGCTACAGCCGAGGCTTACAGTGTGCCTACGGTGCTTGTGTTCAACAAGACCGACATTCTCTCTGACGAGGAACGCCATTATCAAGAGATGATGATGAAGCTTTATGAGACGGTAGGATACAAGTGTGTGGCTGTTTCTGCCACCACAGGACTTGGCATGGACGATATTAAGCCAATGCTTAAGGACAAGATAACGCTCCTTAGCGGCAACAGTGGAGTGGGCAAGTCGACATTCATCAATCATATTCTGCCCGACGCCAACCTGCGCACATCGTCGATTTCAGACGCTCACAACACAGGTATGCACACCACCACGTTCTCCGAGATGCTCGAGTTGCCCGAGGGTGGCTACCTTATCGACACTCCGGGAATAAAGGGTTTTGGTACGTTCGACATTGAGCCTGAAGAGCTGACAAGCTATTTCAAGGACATCTTCCAGTTCTCCAAGGACTGCCGCTTCAACAACTGCACCCACACTCATGAGCCAGGTTGCGCTGTGTTGAAGGCTGTAGAGGAGCATTACATATCCGCCTCGCGGTATCAGAGTTATCTGTCGATGCTTCAGGACAAGGACGAGAACAAATACCGCGAGGCGTATTAATCAGAATTATTTCTTCTTAGCTTTCGCATCGAATCTATACGAGAACGTCAGGTTTGCATAGTGATGTATGTAGTTTGTCGAAGATTCGGTGCGCTGGAATGCCGAGTAGTCGTTGTAGTACCAGATGTCATTGTTGAAGATATCGTCTACATGCAGCGACAGTCGGCATTTATTTTTGCAGAAACCGTAGCTGATGAATGCCATCGACATCAGTTTGTGTCCGTTCATATCGGATGTGGCATAGCCCTTGCGGAAGTCGTCGGACAGACGTATGTACATTTCGAGTGGCGAGAGCTTGAGTCTGACGCTTATTCCCAGGCTGTTGTACAGAGGACTGCTGTTGTAGGTGTCGTCGTCGTAGCGGTAGCGGTTCCACTGCAAGTCGTTGAATAAGGTAAGCTGCACTTTCTCCGCCTCATACGACAGATCAAAATTCTCGTCAATGCCAAGACGTTTCTGCATGTTGAGGTCGGGCACGGCGTTAGGGTCGTTGTTGTCGACAATGGTAAGGAATCCGTACGACTTGGATGTGAGCACCTTGAATTTGTTCATTAGTCGGAAGTATACGCCAATGCCTTGGTCGTAGTTGAATCCGAATTTCCACATGTCGCCACCCTTCACGTTCATGGGTTTCGACTCATACGCTCCGGTTGTGGAGTTGTAGCGGTAGAGTGTGGCTATAGGGTTGATGTCCTTGTTGTAGGAAACGTTCAGTCCCAGCACAATCTGCTTGCGCAGCCACATGCGGTGGTAGTTGTAGGTAGTGGTGTGGCTGTGCGACTTGTGCAGCAATGGGTTGCCGGTTGACACAGACAGCGGGTCGGTGGTGTCGCGATAGCCAAGCGTGCTGATGAAGTTGGGCACAGAGGTGTTGTAGGCAAACGAGATGTCCATATTGCGCACACGGCTCATCTTCCACTTTACGAATATCGACGGCTCGTAGGTGTAGCTTGTGCGCACGGCAGTTGTGTCGAGCTGTCCGTAGCGGTAGTCTGTCTTCTCTCGGTAGACATTCCAGTTGAGCTTAGGCATAATCATCAACGCCTTCACCGGGGTGATGGTCGACTTCAGTGTGAATCTGTTCACCCACTTGTGCATGAGGTTGCTCATGGCATTTGCCTGGTCGAGTGTGGTAGGAATGCCGCCCACCACGTTCTGCTCGTTGTTGTCGGTGTAGAAGTTGCGTATGGTGCGTGTGCGTGAGTAGGTCACGTTGTCAAGGATGTTGACATACACCTTCTTGCCCAACCAATAGTCGAACGACGCGCCAAGTTGGGTGCTAAGCGCATGGTTGCTTCGGTCGTAGAACTGCCATACCTTCTCGCTACGTTTTTCGCGCAGATATTCCAGGTCGCGGTTGATGTGTGTGTCCTCGTTGGCTCCATTGATGTAGGTGTAGCCTTGGATGGAGAACGAGCCTTTCTTGCCGATGAAGTGCTTCCACTTGTAGTCAATGTTTAAGCCACGTGTCTGCTGGTCGCTCGACTGATAGTTGTTGTTGCGGGTGATGAGTCGTTCGTAGAGCGCGTCGCCGGGCTTGGCGGCAAAAGCGTCTGCGAGCGAGTGGTATTTGAAGTTGTTTTGGTCGTAGCCATACGATGCACTCTTGTCCTCGTTGCTGTTGCTGCTCTTCTCATAGGTTGCCTTCACGTTCACTTCTATAGTGTTCACCGAGTCGGTGTAGGCGAAGAGTTGGGTCTCTATCTGTGGGGAGAGCTTGTGGCTGTAGCGGTAGTTGTTCGACACGGCAAACGTGTGTTCCTTGTTGGGGAAGAAGGTTTCGGTCGACTGTCCAATAGTGTTCCAACCGTCGCTATGTCCCATGTTTGCGCTTATGTTCCATCGGTTGGTGGAGTAGTCGCTTGCACCCTTGGTCTTCCAGTTGTGCTGATAGTTGTACGATCCATACTGGCTCTTGCCGTCGCCGTCGATATTTCGGTTCATTGAAGAGCTCATGGTTCTGTCGATATAGCGGTTGGCATTGTTGGCCTGGGCATAAACCATCTGTGGGTCGTGGTCGCTTAGTCGGCTTGCCGTAACGTCGAACATGTAGCGTTTCTTTGTTTGGTATTGCGCTTCAACAGTGCCATACCATTTGTCGAGGAACCCAGGTTTCACCTGAATGTCGAGCACTTGGTCCTCCTCGCCTTCATCCTTGCCAGTATGTCGGGCCAGTTCCGACTTACGGTCGTAGAGCTTTAGTTTGTTAGCCACTTCGGCAGGCAGTTGGCCTATGATCTGGTCGCCGCCAAATATATCCTTGCCATTCATCATCAAGCGTATTGGCTTGTTGTTCCAGTAGAGTTTGCCGTCGCGGTTCTCCACTCCCGGCAACTTCTTGATGAGTTCGTCGAGGCGTGCTCCCTCCTTCAGTTTGAAGGCCTCAGGATTGAACACGATGGTGTCGCCCGCCATAGTGATGCGCGGCATCTTTGCCGTAATCTCCACCTCCTTAAGCATTAGGGCAGTAGGCTGCAGCTTGATGATGCCAAGGTCGGTAGTGTCCGTCACCTCTTTGCCGTAAGAATAATCCACCTTGCGGAAATTCCTATATCCGATCATGCTGAACTTAAACATGATGCGTCCTTCCCATCCACTGTTGAGATAGAAGCAACCGGTGCTGTCGGTCTCAGTCTGATTCTGGCACGACCATCCAGGCTGAGGATTCACCTCGCTGAATATGTTTGCTCCGATGAGAATCTCGCCTGTCTCGGCGTTCACAATCTTTCCCTTGAATGTGTCGGCGTGGCAAAGTGCCGACTGCACAAAGCAGAACACCATCAAAAAGAGTAGTTGCTTAAGTACGTTCTTCATACGCTTGTTGTTTTATGTTTATATATTTTTGTTTCGTTATATTAGTCTAACGAATTAGAGGGCGTTTTATTAACAACGTTAACACATTTTAATATTGTTGGCGTCTGTCTGCTGATTCTCACAAATAGATTGACTATATAATATAATGTGAAATTATAGTTATTTTTACTTGTTACAGCCTAAAATTCCCAATAATAGTCTTTCGTTTGTTTTCTTTTTGCTATCTTTAGTGCCAAATCCATATCAATAGCATTATGAGGCAATCAGAAAGAGCCAGCATCATGCGAATCGTAACCGATTTGATTGAGGCTGACGGCATATTAGACACAAGGGAGATAAGATTTCTTGAAACCTTGCGCAGCAAATACGGCATAAAGAAAGAAGATGAGGTGAGAGCGGCATCGTTGTCGTTGTCGCAGGCATTCAACCAACTATCCAATTCCGACCAGAGCTTAAGGCATGACCTTCTTGAGGACTTCAACAAGATGGTGATGTCGGATGATTTCTGTGCCCGCGAGGAAGCGTTGCTTATTCTTGCTATAAGAAATTGTCTTACTGTGAACACCGTGAGCCAGGTGTCCGTTGTCTCCGTCGATGCGTCGAGCCTGCATTTCGAGGCCACGCAGATTCTGTATGTAGAGAGCGAGTTCGACAATAACATCAATGAGCAAATCAACCAATTCTACCGCGAGATAAGTGCCGAGATACGATTGGCTGGCTTCGACTTTGTCTATCTGCCTAAGATAGCCGAGCACTACAGAAGCATATCCGAGGCCGACCTTTTCCTGATTGCAGGGTTTCTTTATCCCAAGGTGAGCGAGGAGCGGTTACATCTTATTATAAGTCAGCTGCGCAGTCTGTCTACCGAGCGATTCTGCAAGGAACAGTTGTCTGCAAAGCTTAACATCAACGAACTCTCAACCGTCGTCCCGTCGTTGATGCTGAAGATAGGCGACTCGCTGGTGGACAATGAGCCTACAACCAACTTCCTTCTTGTGGAGATCGACAACAACGTGTTGGAAAGCGTAAGGAAGTTACTCGACCTCTTCTCGGAGACTTATCACAACTATCAACTGAATTATCTCAAGGACGAGAAAGGGCACTTTGTGTATAAGGGTTTCTACAAGCAGATATTCGACATCCTGATGCTCAGGAAGGGAGTGCAAAGCCGTGTGGTGGTGGACACTTTCAACGAGCGCATATTTTTTCCCGATGCCGATGTGGCTATAGAGAAGATACACCGAAGGGAGAAAGCCTTGTATGCCTTGTTCCTGCTCGAATCGCCAGGCGGAGGCATCAACTTCAACAAGCCCAAATCGCCTAAGCATATGGAGCGGTACTGGAAACGCATGGATGCCATTCAAACAAAATACAAGATGATATACAGCATGCTTGGTGGCGACGAAAGCTCGGCTCCCAATCTTGAGGTGTCGGAGATACGACTGCCAATGATCAGTCTGCTGAAAAGGCAAATACTCAAATTGGGCGGTGTGTTGCATCATGCCAACGATTATGTGGTTCAGCGCAACTTCTATGGCAACTATAGCGTGGGCGTCTCGCCCGACTTGTGCTGTTGCAGCAGTGGGCCGGATGGCGAAATCACGCCTCTTGCAGAATCGGACATTTGGCAAGGAATATCGGCGTTGTAAGGTTGCAACCATAAGCATGGTCTTGCCATCAATGTCGCTTGCAATGTTGGTGAAACATGAATAATGTCGAAAAAAAATAATACTTTTGCATCGTAAAAGGATAATTTAGCAATAAATGGAACAGAAACATCATTACACAGGCTTGACCGATGCCCAAGTGCTCGAAAGCCGCAGTAAGAATGGTGCCAACGTGTTGACACCACCTGAGAAAGAACCACTTTGGAAACAATTCCTTGAGAAGTTTGGCGATCCTCTCATCATCGTTCTCTTGATAGCGGGTTTTCTGTCGATAGGCATCTCATGCTATGAGTACTTCGGACTTGACCAGGGAGCTGCCGTATTCTTCGAGCCAGTAGGAATATTTGTGGCCATATTGCTTGCCACAGGACTTGCTTTCTACTTTGAGTTGCAAGCCGACAAGGAGTTTACTATCCTCAACCAGGTTAACGACGATGAGGCTGTAGAGGTGATACGCAATGGCAACACAACGCAGGTGCCACGCAAGGATGTTGTTGTAGGCGACATTGTGGTGCTGAATACAGGTGGTGAGGTGCCAGCCGACAGCGAACTGTTGGAGTCTACTTCCTTGCACATGGATGAGTCGACACTCACCGGAGAGCCAATGTGCCTTAAGAGCATCTACGAGAAAGACTTCGACAAGGCTGCCACTTACCCCACCAATCATGTGATGAAAGGCACAAAGGTGATGGAGGGTCATGGCATCTGCCGTGTGTATGCTGTAGGCGACAAGACAGAGCAGGGCAAGGTGTTTGAGGCTGTGCAGATTGACGACAGCGTCAAGACTCCGCTCAATGAGCAGCTCGACGGCTTGGGCAAGTTGGTTACTAAGGCAAGCTATGCTTTTGCTGCCTTGATTGTTGTGGGCCGCATCATTATGTACTTTGTGAATAATGGCTCCGACTGCTTCGGCTCTTTCGAGCAGATAGCTGCGTTCATAGCCTATGTACTTCAGACGTTGATGGTTGCCGTGACGCTTATTGTTGTGGCTGTGCCAGAGGGATTGCCTATGGCCGTGACCTTGAGTTTGGCTTACAGTATGCGCCGTATGCTCAAGACCAACAACCTCGTGAGAAAGATGCACGCTTGCGAGACTATGGGAGCAACAACCGTGATCTGTACTGACAAGACGGGTACTTTGACGCAGAACCTTATGAGTGTTGACGAGATGAAACAGTATGGCGACACTCCTAAGGAGATTCTTGGCGAGGGAATAGCCGTTAACTCTACTGCATCCATCGACTTCTCCGACAAGGAGAAACCGCAGATACTGGGCAACCCTACAGAGGGTGCGTTGCTTATCTGGCTCAACAAGCAGGGTGTGGACTATCGTCCGATACGCGAGAGTGTGAAGACTATTGCCGAGGTGCCGTTCTCTACAGAGCGCAAGTATATGGCCACGGTTGTTGAGTCGGAGGCTCTGAAAGGCAAGAAGGTGCTTTATGTGAAGGGTGCTCCCGAGATTGTGTTTGGCCTTTGCCATGAGGCTTCGGTTAGCAAGGAGGAGGTTGACAAGCAATTGCTCGCCTACCAGAACCGCGCAATGCGTACTCTTGGCTTTGCCTATCAGGTGGTGGATGACGCTGCCCAGGCTGTTGATGGCAATAAGATTGTTGCAAGCAAACTCATCTTCATTGGTGTTGCTGCCATTGCCGACCCCGTAAGAAAGGATGTGCCGGCTGCCGTTAAGGAATGTCTTGATGCTGGCATCAGCGTAAAGATAGTAACAGGCGACACTTCGGGCACTGCCAAGGAGATTGCACGCCAGATAGGTCTTTGGGATGACGCTAAGGATTCGGAGCGTAATATAATCACGGGTCCGGAGTTTGCCGCTTTGTCGGATAAGGAACTTGAGGAGCGCATCCTTGACTTTAAGATTATTTCCCGTGCTCGTCCTATGGACAAGAAACGCCTGGTTGAGACATTGCAGAAGAAGAAACAGGTTGTAGCCGTGACGGGTGACGGCACTAACGACGCTCCTGCTCTTCGTGCTGCCCATGTAGGCTTATCGATGGGTGATGGCACAAGTGTGGCAAAAGAGGCTTCCGACATTACCATCATCGACAACTCGTTCAGCAGCATCGGTAAGGCTGTGATGTGGGGACGCTCGTTGTATCAGAACATACAGCGCTTCCTCTTGTTCCAGCTTACTGTCAACGTTACTGCTTGCTTCCTTGTGCTGTGTGGAGCCTTCATGGGAACAGAGTCGCCGCTTACTGTGACACAGATGTTGTGGATAAACCTCATAATGGACACCTTTGCTGCTATGGCTCTTGCCTCTCTGCCACCGTCGGAGAGTGTGATGAAGGAGAAGCCACGCGACCGCAATGCTTTCATCCTCAACAAGCCTATGCTTCGTGAGATTGTAGGTGTAGGTGGTCTATTCTTCTTGATGTTGATAGGTATGCTTTACATCTTCCAGCACACAGAGGTCAACCAGCTTACTGATCTTCTCCACTTGCAGTTGGGTGCCAAGGGAGAGGTGACTACATATGAGCTTACGTTGCTGTTCACAACATTCGTGATGACCCACTTCTTCTATCTCTTCAATGCCCGTGCATTTGAGACTGGCCGTAGTGCCTTGCACTTCAAGGGTTGCAAGGGCTTGCTCTCTATCGTGGCAATCATTTTCGTTGGTCAGGTTATAATGGTGGAGACTCCGGGTGTGCAGAAGTTCTTCAATGTTGAGGGCTTAAAGCTGATTGACTGGGTTATCATCATCATCGGCTCATCATTCGTGCTGTGGGTACGAGAGATTTGGCATCTGTTGACTAAGAAATGATTTGAAGCATTCAGAAAAAATAAGGTGTACTACCTTAAGTATGTGTTTATAATATATGAACGGCTATCTGTAGGAGTTGTATGGCATTCCTGCCATACACGCTCCGCTATGATTGTCCATCCTATTTGGAGGGTATGGCAGGGATGCCATACCCTCTTACATTATGTAAAGATAATGCTGAACTTATGTTTTGTGAATGACAGAGTCAGGAAGCTTGTACAGGCATATTAAGCTTACTCTATCGTCCAGCCAAGGC